>Ga0066388_100002419_pt1 | contig 11384 bp, 8 predicted proteins | sample PanSoiMetaGPlot6_FD_64539 | JGI IMG/M metagenome (GOLD analysis project Ga0066388, IMG submission 64539) | Tropical forest soil microbial communities from Panama analyzed to predict greenhouse gas emissions - Panama Soil - Plot 6 (Hybrid Assembly) | ecosystem: Environmental > Terrestrial > Soil... | reverse complement strand
TCGAGCGTCGGCGGGATCTCGCCCCGGGCGAGCCATTCCTCGACGTTCGAGTTGCGGACCATCCGGTACATCGAGGTGTTCGCGGGATAGCCGCCGTCGATCCCGAGGGCGGTCGGGAACGCCTCGCCGAAGCAGGCGAGGACGAGCTGAAGCGCCTCGCCGCCGTTGCCGTACGGGATCCAGCACGAGGTCGCCCCCATGCCGCCCCGGAACTCGCCCGGCCCGCCCGAGTCCTTCGTCTCGCGCCGGTACAGGTACAGGATCGGGTAGAAGCCCTCGTTCGTCTCGACGTTCGGGCACTGCCCGGTGATCGCCGCCATCAGGCCGGCGGTGTCGACGCCGTCGGCGAAGCTGCGCGCGCCCCAGCCGCCGGCCATGCAGTCCATGATCATCGTCACGAACGGCAGCCGGTTGTTGTCGCGGCCGGATGCGATCACCGTCGTCCACGAGCCGACGCACCCTGCGAGCAGCCGATCCTGCAGCTCGGGCACGCTCGAGAGCATCTTGGCGATGCACACGTTGGAGGCGTTCGTCGCGGACCACGTGCCGGCGATCGACCCCATCGACACGCCGTGGGGGAAGTCGGCGTTGATGATCGACCCGGCCGGAGTGACGAACTCCATCTGGCGGTGGAGCCCGCCGAGCGCCCACGGGATGTCGTAGCAGAGCTGCGGCAGCACGGCCACCATCGAGCCGCCGACCGCGCCTGCGCGCGTGCAGTTGATCATCCCGACGTTCGGGTCGGTACCGGTGAAGTCGAACAGGAGCCGATCGCCGGTCTTCGTCAGCGAGAGGATCGTCTTGTGGACACGCCGGTCTCCGGTCTTCGCCACCTCCTGGTAGGTCTCGCAGCGCCAGGTTCCGTCCGGGATCTGCAGCAGCCGGGCCCGGAACCGCTCGGCGGCGTAGTCCATCTGCTTCTTCATCACTCCGTGCACCACCGGGGCGCCGTAGCGATCGACGAGCTCGAGGATGCGCGCCTTCGCGACGTTGTTCGACGCGATGTGGGCGCGGAGGTCGAGGCCGACGAGCGCCGGTGCGCGCGACCGGCGGAGGTAGACGTCCTCCACGTCGCGCCGGATCTCCCCGCCCTCGACGATCTTGATCGGCGGATACGTCATCCCTTCGGCGAAGTGCTCCTCCGCGTCGACGCACCAGGAGCCGATGTTGATGCCGCCCACGTCGACGGCGTGGATCGTCGAGCCCGTCCAGCAGAGGAGCTCGTCGGCGACGAATACGGGTGACAGCACGGCGACGTCCTGCGGGTGGAGCGCGCCGACCCACGGGTCGTTGCACAGGAACATGTCGTCCGGGTGGATGCCGGGGTTGTCGCTCCGGTGCTCGACCGTCCACTTGACCATGAAGTCGACGTTCGCCGCGTGCGGAAGGTAGTAGGGGCCGATGTTGACGATGTCGCCGATCTCGTCGCAGAGGACGACGTTGAAGTCGTTCGCGTCGGTGGCGACGGGCGAGCCCGACACCTTCTTCAGCGCCTGGCCCTGCTCGTCGTTGATCTGCCAGAGCTTGTGGGCGGCGACCTCGAGCGTGATCGGATCGATCTCGAGCGACGCGTCGGACTGGAACAGCTTCAGCTTCGGCGAGATCGCGCTCGCGTCGGGCCGCGTGCCGTCGGAGAAGAAGCGCTCGGAGCCGGGGATCTGGAGGATCGTCTTCGCCATCAGGCCAGACCCGCCAGCGAGATCCGGATGTTGCCGTAGCCGTCGACCACCGCATGCTCCGCGGGGTGGACGAGGCCGGTGGTCGCCTCGAGCCTGACGACGGCCGGCCCGGCGAAGCGCATCCCAGGCCGGAGCGCGGTGCCGTAGACGGCCGTCTCGAGCAGCCCGTGCCCGTGCCAGTAGAGCTGCTCGCGGCCGAGCAGCGCCGGCGCCGGGTCAGGGTCGCCGTCGACCTGCCGCTCGATCGCCGCGTCCTGGACGCGCGCCGTCGCCATCACCCGGTACGTGACGAGCTCGATCCCGGCCTGGCGGAATCCGGAGCCGCGCCCGTACAGCGTCTCGTACCGGCGCTCGAAGTCGTCGATCACGACCTCGAGCTCGGCCGGGCCGAGGGTGCCCTGCCCGACGGGCGTGTCGACCTCGTGAACCTGGCCCTTGTACCGGAGCGCGAAGATCCGCTGCACGTCGATGTCCTGCGTGCCCAGGTTCTCGGCCGTCAGCTTCGCCTTCACGTCCTCCTCGAGCTGGGCGAGGTTGCGGTTCACGCGATCCGGGTCGAACGGCGCGAGCTGGAGATCCGAGAGCTGGGTCACGGTGGTCACGTCGGACACGGCGAGGCCGAACGCCGAGAACGCGGATGCGATGTTCCCGAGCGGGAAGATCACCTCGCGCACGCCGAGCTCGCGCGCGAAGGCGCTGCCGTGGAGCGGGCCGGCGCCGCCGAAGGCGTAGACGACGAAGTCGCGCGGGTCGTAGCCGCGCTCGACGGTCATCTTCCGCATCAGGTCTGACATGTGGTGGTTCGCGATCTCGATGATTCCGGCGGCGGCGTCCTCGAGGCTCATGCCGAGCGGCTCCGCCACGCGTTCCTGGACTGCTTTGCGTGCGAGCTCGCGGTCGAGCTTGATCGCACCGCCGAGGAAGTAGTCGGGGTCGATGTAGCCGAGCACGACGTTGGCGTCCGTGACCGTCGCCTCGACGCCGCCGCGCCGGTAGCAGGCCGGTCCCGGATCGGCTCCGGCGCTCTGCGGGCCGACGCGCAGCCGGCCGAGGTCGACCCACGCGATCGAGCCGCCCCCCGCTCCGATCGAGACGATGTCGATCGTCGGCACGAGCAGCGTGTACTGGTTCACGTCGGTGGTCGAGGTGATGATCGGCTCGCCGTCGACGATCAGGCCGACGTCGAAGCTGGTGCCGCCGACGTCGGCGCAGATGATGCTGTCGTGACCGAGCTGCTTGCCGAGGTGGCGCGCCGCGACGACCCCGCCTGCCGGCCCGGATGCGAGCGTGTTGACCGCACGCTCCTCGGCATCCGCCGCACGCATCGCGCCGCCGACGGACTGCATCACCAGCATCGGGCTTCTGAGGCCACGCCGCCGGAGCTGCCCCTCCAGCTGCTCCAGGTAGGTCGTCAGGAGCGGTGCGAGGTAGGCGTTCACGGCGGTCGTCGCCGATCGTTCGTACTCGCGCATCGCCGGGACGATGTCGCTCGAGATCGAGACGTGGAGACCGGGCGCCTCCTCGCGCAGGATCTCGCGCATCCGTTGCTCGTGCACGCGGTTCTTGAACGACCAGAGAAAGCACACGCCCACCGCCTCCACGCCTTCGGCGACCAGCTCGCGCGCCGCCCGGCGCGCGCTCTCCTCGTTCAGCGGGACGACCACCCGGCCTGCGTGGTCGATCCGCTCGAAGACCTCCTTGATCCGGGGCTTGGGGACGATCGGCCGCGGCTTGTCCGTATGGGAGTACTGCTTCAGCTCCGTCTCCGATCGCCCCGCCGACCGGCCGATGATCCGCATCATGGGCAGCGCGTCGCGATGCCCGGCCGTCGTGACGAAGCCGATCCTGGCCCCGGAGCCGGTGATCATCGCGTTCGTCGCGACGGTGGTGCCGTGGTAGAAGTAGCCGCCCCCGGCGAGCAGCGCACGGTTGCCGCCTTCGACCTGCGCGACGACGTCCATCACCCCGGCCGAAAAGTCGCCCGGCGTCGACGGCCGCTTCGCGGTCTCCACCGATCCGTCCGGCCGGAGGAGTACGAGATCCGTGAACGTGCCGCCGGTGTCGACGCCGATCGACAAGAGCTCCCCCGTCTAGTAATGCGTATTCAAAGATGCTGCATCCGCATGCAGGACGACGACGCTCGCACATCGCCTGCGGCGCGTCAACCGGGAACCGATCATGAACGCATTCGCATCCCTAGGAGGATGAATGGTTGAAATTCTCAACCCGGAGGGCGCACCGCCGCCCGTCGGGCCGTATTCCGTCGCTGCAGTTGCCGAACAGGGGAGTCGCACCGCCTACATCTCCGGCCAGGTCTCGTCCGACGCCTCCGGCAATCTGACCGGTGTCGGGGACTTCCGCGCGCAGTTTCACGGCGCGTTCGAGAACCTCCAACGCGTCCTGAGATCGCTTGGTGCCTCCTTCGACGACATCGCGTACGTGCGCGGGCATCTCGTGCGCGCGGACGACCTTCCCGCGTACCGCGAGGAGCGCGAGCGCTTCTACGGCGAGGCATGCGCCGGGGCGCCGCCGCCGACGACGACGGTCGTCGTGGGCGGCCTCTATCACCCCGACTGCCTCTTCGAGGTGGATGCCGTGGCGGTCTTGCGCGACTGACCCGCTCAGACGACCGCGATCCCCTCGATCTCGACGAGGAACTCCGGCCTGACCAGCTGGTCGATCACGAGCAGCGTGTTCGGCGGGTACTTCCCGTCGGGGAAGAAGCCCGGGAACAGCCGCTCGCGCACCCGGTAGAAATCGTCGATCCCCTGCGGCGCCGTCACGTACGTCGTCATCTTCGCGAGCTGCGCCCAGCCGACGCCGAGCGCGCGCAGCGCGAGCTCGACGTTCCGGAAGCAGCATTCGATCTGACGGTCGATGTCGCCCTTCCCGACGAGCTTCCCGTCCGCGTCGACCGACAGCTGACCTGCGATGAACGCGAGGCGTGCATGCGGAGCGATGCCGAGATGCGAGTACAGCCCGCGGGGCGCGGGCATCGACGACGGATTGACGATCTTCAGCGTGTCGTTCAACGGGGTCCCCCTTTCAGGTTAGAGTCTGCGCGTGTCCGAGGCCGTCGAGACGCCGCGCCGGTGCAAGATCGGCGTGGACATCGGCGGCACCTTCACGGACCTCGTCTCGCTCGACACCGATACGGGCGCCGCTCTCGTCACGAAGACCTTCACGACGCCGGACGACCCGGCGCGTGGCTTCATCGAGGGGGTCGACCGCTCGGGCGTCCCGCTCCGCGAGGTCGAGGCGTTCATCACCCACGGGTCGACGACCGCCCTCAACACCGTGCTGACGCGCAGCGGGGCCAGAGTCGGGTTTCTGACGACGCGCGGCCACCGCGACGTCCTCGACATCGGCCGTGCCTTCCGCGAGGAAGGCCACCTCTACGACGCGAGCTGGATGCGCCCACACGTCGCTCGGCCGATCGTCCCCCGCTACCTGAGACGTACCGTCGACGAGCGGATCCTCTCCGACGGCTCCGTCTACCGGCCGCTCGACGAGGACGAGCTCCGCGAGGTGATCGACGCGTTCAAGCACATCGGTGCGGAGGTGATCGCGGTCTGCTTCATCAACTCGTACGTCAACCCGGCGCACGAGCAGCGCGCACGCGACGTGATCCACGACGCGTGGCCCGACGTCCGCGTGGAGCTCTCGTCGGAGCTCGCCCCGGTCCCGCGCGAATACGACCGCGCGATCACGCTGGCGCTGAACGCGTACGTCTCGCCCGTTGTCGGCGCGTACCTCGGGAAGATCGGCGACGAGATTCGGGGTCGCGGTTACGAGCGGACGCTGTACGTCATGCAGAGCCCCGGCGGTGTGATCGGCGCCGACGCCAGCCGCCGCGTCCCCGTGGCGACGATGATGTCGGGCCCCGTCGCAGGAGTCCTCGGCGCGCAGTACCTCGGCGAGGCGCTGGGGATCCCGGACATCCTCACGTTCGACATGGGCGGCACGTCCACCGACGTCGCCGCGATCACGGGCGGTGCGTACGTCTACACGAAGCGCCATCAGATCGAGTGGGACATCTACTCGGTGCTGCCGATGATCGAGATCAACTCCGTCGGTCAGGGCGGCGGCTCGATCGCCTGGATCGACTCCGCAGGCGCCCTTCGGGTGGGCCCGCAGAGCGCCGGCGCGTTTCCTGGACCGGTCTGCTATGGCCGCGGCGGCGGTCAGCCTACGATCACCGACTCGAACCTCCTGCGCGGGCTCCTCCACGAGGACACGTTTGCAGGCGGCGAGATCCGCCTCGACGCCCACGCGTCGCGGCAGGCAATCGGGCGCCTGTCGGAGGAACTGGGCGCGGAGCCGCTCGCCGTCGCGGAGGGGATCTACGACATCGCGAACGCGAACATGATGGAGGCGATCCGCGGCGTGACGATCTACAAGGGCATCGACCCGCGCGACTACACGCTTCTCTGCTACGGCTCCGCCGGGGGCCAGCATGTCAGCGCGATTGCAGGCGAGCTCGACATCAGGGAGATCGCCGTGCCCGTGATGCCGGGCGCGTTCTCGGCGTTCGGCCTGATCTGTAGCGACCTGAAGGTCGACCTGACGCGCTCGGTCGTGCGGGAGTTCGACCGGATCTCGAACGACGACCTGACGGCGCTCTTCGCGGAGATGGAGGCGGCGGGGATCGCGAGTGTCGAGGCGCAGGGGATCGACCACGCCGACGTCGTCGTCGAGCGGTTCATCGAGGCGCACCATGTCGGTCAGACGTGGGAGACCGTCTCGCGCGCGCCCGGCGGCGCATTCGACGACGCTCGCCGCGCAGAACTGCTCGAGGAGTTCCACGCTACCCACGAGCGGTTGTGGGCGTTTCGCTCCGACGACATCCCCCTCGTTGTCGTCAACTTGCGCGTCGCGGTCGTCGGGCCGATCGACAAGCCGGCCCTCCCGCGCCTCGCGAAGGGGACTGCCGAGCCGCCCGCCGACGCCGTCCTGTTCGAGCGCCCGGTTCACCTCGGCGGCGATTTCCGCGATGTCCCGTTCCTCCGGCGCGACGCACTGCGTGCCGGCAACACGATCGAAGGCCCGGCCGCCATCGTCGAGCAGACGTCGACGACGCTTCTGCTCGAAGGCGACCGCTGCGTCGTCGACGGCTCCGGGACGCTGCGGATCCGGAAGGAGGGTGCAGCAGGATGACGGACACGGCAGTCGTGGGATCTCGCTCGATCCGTGAGCTGTCCGATGCGGAATTCGCCTTACGCTATCGCTGCGACCGCATCACCGCCGAGATCATCCGCAACGCGATGGTGATGGCGGTGCGGCACATGACGAACGCGCTGCAGCGGTCGTCGTTCTCGCCGATCATCCGCGACCAGCGCGACATGGCGTGCGGAATTTTCGAGGGCGCCGCGGAGAACGTCGACGTCGTCGCACTCGCGGAAGGCTGCATGCTGCACATCGCGACTGCGCCGTACAACGTGCGTGAGGTGGTGAAGGAGTACGGAAACGAGAACCTGCGCCCCGGCGACGTCATCTGCTGCAACGACCCCTACCGCGGCGGCAACCACATTCTCGACGTGACGCTCGTTCGACCGGTCTTCGTCAACGGCAAGCCCGAGTTCTTCACCGCCAACCGCGCGCACCACAACGACATGGGCGGCTCGAATCCCGGCGGCTGGAACGGCGGGTCGGTCAGCACCATCTACCAGGAGGGCCTGCGCGTCGGCCCGACCCTCCTGTATGCCGACGACCGGCCGGTGCGGTCGACGTTCAACCTCTTTCTCGACAACACCCGGCTGCCGCACAACTCCCTCGGCGACCTGCGCGCGCAGTACGGCGCGTGCGTCGTCGGCGAGCGGCTCCTGCACGGCCTCGTCGAGAAATACGGCCTCGACGTGGTCAAAGGCGCCGTCGAGTACGTCCTCGACCACGGCGAGCAGAGCATGCGCGCGGCGATCGCCGCGATGCCGGACGGCGACTTCGAGTTCGAGGACTACCTGGACGACGACGGCTTCGAGACCGACAAGCACATCCGCTACCGCTGCCGTGCGATGATCCGCGGCGATCGAGCGGAGCTCGACTTCTCCGGCACCGAGCGCCAGTGCGAGGGGAACATCAGCGGCGTCTGGTCGATCAATGCGTCCGGCGCGATGATCGCGTTCAAGATGGTCGTCGACCCGTGGACGCCGCTGAACGCAGGCGCGTTCCGCCCCGTCGACCTCGTCTTCCCCGCGGGCAGCATGACGAACTGCCTGCCGCCTACCTCGCACGCCGCCTCGAATGTCGTCTCGTCGGAGCGAACCGCGTCCGTCGTCTACGGTGCGCTCGCCAAGGCTGCTCCGGAGCGCGCTTTCGCCGAGAACCTGTCCTCGACCGGAATCGTCTGCTGGGGCGGCGAGGACACCCGTTCGGGCACACCTGCGCCGTTCGTGAACATGCAGCTCTCGTTCGGGAGCTGGGGGGGCACCGCAGCCTCGGACGGCTTGCCCTACTGCCTCTCCGTCGTCGGCAACTGCTCGGAGATCCCGGTCGAGATCCTCGAGATCGAGTACCCGTTCATCTGCCTCGACAAGGAGTTCATGATCGACACCGCCGGCCCCGGCCGTTTTCGCGGCGGCCCCGGGATCACGTACACGAACCGGGCGCTCGTCGACTGCGAGGTATCCCTCTCGTGCGACCGGATGCGCTACGGCCCGTGGGGCCTCGAGGGCGGCGGCGCGTCGCTGCCCCAGGCGCTCTACGAGATCGAGGAGGACGACGTGCCGTACCGGCTCGGGTGGTCGCCGGTCGAGAGCCTCCGGCCGATCAGCGGCCGCTTCGACGAGCACGGTCGTGCGGATCCCCGCGGGGGGGTCTACAAGACGTCGAAGTGGTCGCACCGACACCTCCCCGCCGGCACGACGCTCCGGATCACGAACGCCGCCGGAGGCGGCTACGGCGACCCGCGCGAGCGCGAGCCGTGGCGCGTGCTGGAGGACGTCCGCAACGAGCTCGTCTCCCGCGAGGGCGCGCGCCGCAACTACGGCGTCGTCGTGAAGGACGACGCGTGGGAGGTCGACGAGGCCGCGACCGCGCGCCTGCGCGTGCGACTCGCGAACGATCGGGCGAGCACGCTCGAGCTCGATGCGTGGCGGGACGCGAGCTGGTTCGAGACGGGGTCGCGGGGATGATCCTCAAGGGCATCTACTACTCGCGGCCGACAGAGCAGTACCTGGCGGTCGAACGCGCGGCCGTCGCGGAGCGGTGCCCGGAGTGCGGCGGCGACGACGTCCGCCGCTATCCCGCGTTCACCTCGAGCGGGCCGAAGTTCGTCGTGAAGTGCCAGCGCTGCCTCGCGCTCGTGCGGCAGGAGGAGCCGAACATCGAGGAAGCGCACCCTCCCTTCTGGCCGCTGACGCGGCAATGGGACTGCACGCGCGCCGGCTGACGAGAGTCTCCGCTGGCGGTAGCAGCGTTACAAGGCCGGTAGGGAGATTACGACAGCCGCGGCCCGACGACCTCGAGCAGGCGGTCGACCTCCGCCGGATCGGTCGAGCACGGGAACAGGATCAGCTCGTCGCAGCCATGCTCGGAGTGGCCGTCGAGGTAGGCGTTGACGGCCTGCGCGTCCGTGAGCGCGTCGGCGGCGATGTACTCGGCGACGGGCCCGAGCCACGCGTAGTAGTCGAGCAAGTAGCCGTCTGCCTCCTCCCGCGCCGACGGGCCGAGGGCGTAGTACCCCTGCGACACCTTCCGCGGGCGCCCGGCACGTCCGGCCGCGGCCCACGCGGCGTCGACCTCCGCGGCGAACTGCCCGAACTCCTCCGGAGCGCTCCGCCCGTAGATCCAGCCGTCGCCGAACCGTGCGACACGCTCGAACGAGCCGGGGACGTGCCCGGCAACCAGCAGCTCCGGGCCGCCCGTGCGGACGGGCGGCGGGCCGATCGCGGCCTCCGGGACCGATGCGTCGCCCGACCAGACGCGCCGCATCCGCTCGAGTTGGCCGTCGAGCGTCCGGCCGCGCCCGGTCGTCGGCAGGCCGCTGAGCTCGTAGTCGTCGTCCCGGGAGCCGAGGCCGACGGCGAGCGTGAGGCGGCCGCCGGAGAGCGCGTCGAGCGAGGAGGCCTGCTTCGCCAGCACGAGCGCGTTGGGACGGAGCGGCGCGATCAGGATCGAGCTCACGATCCGAATCCGGCTCGTCGCACCGGCGACCGCGGCGAGCGTGACGAGCGGCTCGAAGTTCGGGTAGATCAGGCGGTCGATGATCCCGAGGCTGTGGAACCCTGCGGCGTCCGCCTTCCGCGCCCAGTCGAGGATCCCGTCGCCCGTCACGCCCCCGATCGTGGCGGGCAGCCCGATGCCGATCTTCACGACTGGCGCTCGAGCAGCGGATGCAGCACCGCAGCGGCCGGCGCGTCGGAGGCGCCGACGTCGGCATCGAGGAGGATCACCGTCAGCGCCGAGGAGACGGAGTCGGTCGGGTTGACGTAGCGGTGCGGCAGCGACGCCGGGAAGACGATGCTGTCGCCCTCCGCGAGCCTGAACGTGTCGAAGCCGATGTGGATGTCGAACGCACCCGCGAGGACGCGCACCATCTCCTTCCCCGGGTGCCGGTAGAGCGTCGGGCTCGACTCCGCGTGCGGCTCGTAGACGATCTCGAGGAACTCCACCTCCGGCTCTGTCTCGGGCGAGAGGAGCTCCCATCGGATGCCGCCGTCGATCACGATCGAGCGCCGGTCCGGGCGCCGGACGACGTACCTCGCCTCCCGCGTCGGCGACGGTGCGAGGGACTGGTCGGTCGACAGCAGCTGTTCCGGGACGTAGCCGTCGCCGCCGCGATCGGCGAAGACGTCGACCGAGACGTCGAGCGCTTCGGCGAGAGCGAACAGGGTCGCCACCGAGGGCCTCGTGCTCCCTCGCTCGATCTGGCTGATCAGGCTTGGGGTGACGCCCACGGCGCGTGCGAGCTCGGAGACGCGCAGCTTCCGCACGTTGCGGTGCAGCGCTACGAGCTCGCCGATCCGGCCGGGCGACCACCGCTCCGCCCGCACCCCGGCCTGCGGCTGCTCCGCCGTCGTCGAGTGCTCCTCCGCCACCTGTGCAGTAACGCTACTACGGCTTGACGCCTCCGCAAAGCGCCGTTTAGGGTCACTACTCGTGACCCGCATCGCGATCGCCGGCTTCGGCGCGATCGGACGCGAGCTCGCGGCGCGAATCGCGCGCGGCATCCCGGGCGTCGAGGTCGGGGCGATCGGGGCGCGGGACCGGCCGAAGGTCGAGCCGGCTGTGCAGGCGCTCGGCCTCGACGTCCCGATCGAGCCGCTCGATGCGCTCGAGGCGCATGCCGACCTGGTCGTCGAGTGTGCGCCCGCGGCACTGCTGCCGATGATCGCGCAACCGTTCCTGCGCGCCGGCAAGGAGGCGATCGTGCTCAGTGCCGGAGCTCTGCTCGAGCACCCCGAGCTCGTCGAGCTCGCGGCGGAGCACCGCGGGACGATCACGGTCCCGACCGGCGCGCTCGTCGGCCTCGACGCGGTCGCCGCGTGCGCCGAAGGCGAGATCGAGTCGGTCCGCCTGACGACGCGGAAGCCCGTCGCGGGGCTGATCGGCGCGCCGGCGCTCGATCGCGACGGCGTCCGGATCGACGCCGGCCTGACGGAGCCGCTGCGCGTCTTCGCCGGCACCGCCCGTGAGGCGGTGCACGGCTTTCCCGCCAACCTCAACGTCGCGGTCGCGCTCGCACTCGCCGGGATTGGGCCCGACCGC
>Ga0066388_100002418_pt1 | contig 11385 bp, 11 predicted proteins | sample PanSoiMetaGPlot6_FD_64539 | JGI IMG/M metagenome (GOLD analysis project Ga0066388, IMG submission 64539) | Tropical forest soil microbial communities from Panama analyzed to predict greenhouse gas emissions - Panama Soil - Plot 6 (Hybrid Assembly) | ecosystem: Environmental > Terrestrial >... | reverse complement strand
ACGTTTCCGCTCATCTGGACCATCGCGTTCTACGGCATCGCGTTTGTCGGTCGCGCGTGGCTGCATCACCACCGTTTCGGCCACTCCGGATTGATGCTGTTTCGCTCCAGCCAATGGATGCAACACGTGCGCGAAGCGGGGCTCATCGTCCTGTCGGTCGCGCTGCTCGCCCAAGCGACGACCTATGCTCTCCGTCCCGAGCTCCTCGCTCCGCTGTCGTTGTTCACACCGCCAGCGGGTGGCCTAGCCTTCATCCTCGGCGCGTTGCTGCTGGCCGGCGGCGGCGCGTTCATGGTCGTCGCCCAGCTCGATCTCGGAGCGTCGTGGCGGGTCGGCTTCGACGAGGCGGCGCGGCCGGGGCTGGTCACGACGGGTGTGTATCGATTCAGCCGCAATCCGATCTATTTGGCCCTCTTCGTCAGCCTGGCGGGACTCCTGCTGTTGCTGCCGACATGGCTGTCCCTGATCATGCTCGTCGGCACCATCGTTGCCATTCGCAATCAGGTACGGGAGGAAGAACGCTTCCTGCGGCTCAAGTACGGCGACGAGTTCACCGCCTACGCGCGCCGGGTCGGTCGTTTCGTTCCTGGCTTCGGAACATTGAGCAACTGATCCGCTCCAACACTCCTCGTCGGGCGTTCGCTCCCTGAGGGCGCTGACCGAGCGCCCGCGTGCAGACGTCGGCACTCGGTCCATGTTTGTGCGTCATAAGGCGGCACGTTAGTTAACCTCGGATGGGGGCTGAGGTCGGCCGAACATCGCCCCGCCGCGTCGTGCTGTTGATCACGACCGCCTTGGTGAGTGTCGCCGTCGGTCTCGCGATGGCCGAGTTTACCGCCCGCGAGTCGGGTCGCCGCCCGCGGCGCCCCATCCAGCGGCCCGAGCCTGCCGTTCACACGCCCGACCCGGTGTTGGGGTGGCGGACGGTCCCCGGTCACTATCTGTTCGGCCCGTATTCGCCCGAGGGCGCCCAGGCGATCGTCACGATTCGACCCGATGGGGCTCGCGATACCGGCGATGGCTCATCGACGGGCCGCCCCTTGGTGCTGCTGGTTGGCTGCTCGTTCACGTTCGGATGGGCCGTGTCGGATGACCAGACCTGGGCGTGGCGACTGCAGGCGCTGCGACCGGATCTCGAGATCGAGAACCGCGGGGTCGAGGGTTATGGGACGCTGCAGGCGTTGCTGCTGCTCGACGAGCTCCTGAAGCGGGGCGAACGTCCGGCGCGCGTGCTGTACGGGCTATACGATCACGCGGTGCGCAACGTCGCCGCGCCCGGGTGGCTCTGGCAGCTGTCGTTCAACAAGCAGGCGGTAGCGACGCCGTACTGCGACCTGGGCGCGGGCGGCGTGCTCCAATGCCATCCGCCCGCGCTGTATCCATCGTTGCCCTTTCACGAGTACCTCGCCCTCGTGGCCATGCTCGAGAACAACCTGGCCCGGCTACGCGCCGGCGGGCGCCAGGAACAGGGGGTGCAGATCACGAAGCTGTTGATGGAACGCATGGCGGCGCTCTGTAAGGAGTACGGCATTCCGTTCTCGATCGTTGTCCTCCAGCTGCAGGAACGCCCGGCCGCCGACTACATTCCGTTCGACAAACAGCGCGGCATCGACGTGATCGACTGCAACCATCCGCGTTTCACGGCAGCCGACATCGTCACGGGAGAAGGGCACCCGAATGAAAGCGTGCATCGGTTCTGGGCCGACTGCATCGCGGCGGCGCTCGCCGAGCCGCAGCGCCTGCCGCCAGGTTGATCTACTCGTCGTCCTCGCCGGCCGGACTGCGTCGCGGAGCGCGGAATGTTCTCACTGCGTCAGTTGAGCGACGACGAGATCCGCGCCTTCATCGCCGCGCAGGCGCGCTTGCCCTTCTCGTACCCTGACGTCGGCGTAACGCGCGGCAGGGCACCTGCAGGGTATACCGTCGATCACAACCGCATCGAGCTCGGACATGGGCCAAAAGCGTTCGAGCGTGCGGTGTCGGCATTGCGGCGTTGGCAGATGTTCGCCATCGATGGCGTGAAGCTCTGCTGGCCGGACGCGCCGATCACCCCCGGCACCACCGTCGCCGTGGTCGCCCGCGCCGCGGGAGTGTGGGCGGTCAACGCCTGCCGCATTGTGTACGTCATCGACCAACCCGACGATGCGACGCGCCGCTGGGGCTTCGCGTATGGAACCTTGCCCGAGCACGTCGTGCGCGGCGAGGAACGGTTCGTGATCGAGTGGGAGCAGGCGTCGGATGCCGTGCGTTACGATCTGCTGGCGCTCTCGCGGCCGCGCTCGCTGCTGTTCGCGTATGCCCGTCCGATGCTGCGGATCGTGCAACAGCGCTTCGCCCGCCGGTCACTGGCGGCGATGCGGCGGGCGGCCCTCACTGATTGAGACAATCGGCGGGGCAGCGGTCGCCGTCGTTCGTATTCCCGTCGTCGCAGTCCTCGTGCGGCTCGACGACGCCGTTGCCGCAGGTGGCTGAACCGCAGACGATGGTGTCCTGCGGGTACACGTTGCCGGTCAGGCACGCCACGGTACCGGCGATCGTGGTGACAAAGGTCGAAACCGGGTGTTGATAGATGCGCTGGAAGTCGTCGGCCGAGCAGATGCGGGCGGTGAGCCCGGCGAATTTCGTGTTCGCGGTTCGCGTGCGCAGACGCATCTGCGACAGCTGTAGCCGCTTGTCATCGTCGCTCACCGGTTGACTCGCGAAGCGGTCGAGCATGTGGCGCTGGTTGCGGGCGACGTAGCGCAGGACGTTCGCACCGATCTGTGCCGTGATCCGCATGCAGGCCCGCGTCGGGTCATCGACCGACGCCACGCCCGACTCGAGCAGCGCCGGGCCGTAGGCGCCGGAGACGAGCGCCGTTTCGAGCGTGCGACAGCCGAGGACCACGTCGGCGAAGGCGTCGGCGCTGCCGACGAACTGCAGAGTCACCAGATCGGCCGGCGAGCAGTGCGCCTCGACGTCGTCCAGCGCGCGCTGTCGGACCTGGTCGGCGGCGGCATCGGCCGCGCCGACGTCACACTGGCCGCCCGCCAGCTGCGACTCGATACAGGCGCGGCGGATCGCCCAGACGTCGAGCGCGCAGCGCGCCGTCGCATTTCCCAGCGTCTGTTGACACCGCGCTTCGGTGGGACCGTACGCGCCCCAATCGGACAGCGGCAATGGCCGACGATGAGCGAATGCCACGCCGGCGCTCGCGAGCACGAGACCGGCGACGATGAGCGCTCGGCAGACGCGGGCGGCGCTCACCCGCAGCCGTCCAGGGCGGCGTGAATCGCGCGCAGGAGCTCATCGATGGCGACCACGCCGTCGCCGCTCGGATCGCTCACCACGCACTGCGCGAGCGACGAGGTCCCCAGGCCCACGTTGATGGCGGTGATCAGCTCGCTCACGTCGACGTTGCCGTTGAAATTGCAATCGGCCACGCAGGCCACCGTTTGGAACGGATCGCTCAAGCGGGGATTGGCCAGGAACTCGTCGTCGGTGAGCGTCTTGAGGAATTCCACCAGATCCGCCTTCTGCTGCTCGGTGAGCTGGAAGCCGCGGACGAACGTGCCCTTGGCGGGGCTGTCCTTGCCGACACCGGCGAGCTCCCCGTCGGTGATGGTGCGCCCGCCGGCGGCGTAGTGGTCCAGCACCTCTTCGAGCGTCGCGATGCTGCCGTCGTGCATGTAGGGCGCCGTGACCGCGATGTTTCGCAACGTCGGCGGTTTGAACGTCCCCATGTCTTCCGTCTTCTTGGTGAAATCGTACGCGCCGGTGTTCGGTGGCGGATAACAGCCGTAGTCCTGCGGACCGGTGCCGTCGCAATGACACCCCTGCGGCTGCGAGGAGTCGTTTCTGGCGCATTGCTCTGCCGTCGGTGGGTTCGTACACCACGGCAGCGTCAATTCCGGAAGCCCGAAATCGGCACAGCGCAGGTTGTACAGTCCGTTATTGATGAACGGCCGTTCCGGTTCGTGATCCTGGTAGTCGTTGGAGATCGTCAGATTGAACCCGACGTGACAATGGAAGCACTCGCGTTTCTCATCGCTGAACAAGTTGGCGCCGCGGATGGCGGAGTCGGAGATGGCGTGGTCGTCGAGTCCGTAGGTGTAGCGGTCGTAGGCGGAGTTACCCGACAGGAACGTCCGCTCGAACGACGCGATGGCCTTCAACACCGCATCGAGCGTAACCGGGTCGTCGGTGCCGGGGAACGCCTCGGCGAAAAGTCGCTGGTAACGCGTGTCGGCACGCAGACGGCCGAGCAGTTCATCTTCCTTGCCCGATGCCCCGAGCTCGATCGGCGTCGTGTTGACCATTGGAATGATGGCCTGATCCTCGAGCGTGAACAGCTGCGGGTTCGCCCAGGCCAACGTCCCCGCGTACGCGATGTTGGTGAGGCTCATCGCGCTGCGCGGATGGAGCTGGCCGGTGGCGCCTTCGGCGTGCGCTGCGCCGTCGGTGAAGGCCTTCGCTTGCTGGTGACAGCTCGCACACGCCTTTGGCCGATCCCCGAACGACAGGCGCGTGTCGTAGAAGATGAATCGGCCGAGCTCGATCTTCTCGGTCGTGATGGGATTGTCGGCAGGGACATTCGGACACGGGAAGCCGCGCGGCAACTCGATCTTGCACGCCGCAGTCGGCTTCGGGCAGGTCGGCGCGTCCGGAAGAGTCAGTCCGGCACATGAACAGTTGCCGGAGGTGACGAAGTCGCACAACGTGTCGGCGCTCACCGCCACTGCCGAAAAGGCGGCGATTGCCGCGGCCAGTACGACACATCGGATGCGAGCAAACGTCGACCGAGCTGCACTGCCGAGCACGAGGGGTATTTCGCGGAACATCGGCGCCGATTCAAGATGGCTTTCGGTGACTGTACGCTCGTCGTTACTCATGCGCCCGCCGTCAAAAGTCTAAGCCACGGATCACACGGATACACGGATTCAGAGGCTTCAGGCCGAATGACGAATTCCGTTGATCCGTGGAATCCGCGTAATCCGTGGTTGACGTTGGAATGCTCAGTAGTGCTTTCATGGGTTCGCTCCTTGCGCGATCCAGGCTCGGATGAGCTCGACCTCGGCGTCGTTCAACAGCGGACCGGTCAGCGGCATTCGGCTGCCCTGATCCGGCGGTGGGCCCGTCAGCTTGATGAGGAGAAAGCTGTTCTCCGGGTGTCCGGGGTCGACGCGCAGCAGTCCGGCCTCGCGGGCGGTATCGACCGTGGGCGCGACGCCGACGAGCTGATCATAGGCGCTCCCCGGCGCCAGATTCAGGTTGCCGGTCTTGCTCGCCGGGTTGTGGCACTGCGGAATCGCACAGCGCGGCGAGAAGATGTTGCGCTGGATGTCGTCGAACATCGCGGCCGCCGTGACGGTCGGGGTCGGCGTGGCGGGACAGCCGGTGAGCGCCATGTTGACCGCGGTGATGAGCTCGCTGATCGTGACCGTGCCGTCGCCGTTGAGATCGAACGCGTGGCACGGTGTGCCGTTGCCGAGCGCACCGCCGACCCCGCCGATCAACTCGTTGATGGCGACGGTGCCGTCATGATTGCAATCGCCCGGACACGCCATCGGCTCAGGCGTCGGCGTCGACGTCGGGGTGGCCGACGCGGTTGGTCCGGTTGGGGTCGGCGGCGCCAGGTTGGTCACCAGGAGGTGGAAATCCTGCGACGCCGTGTAGTGCGGCGAATCGGTAGTGAGCTTGAACACGAGCTCGTAGTCGTTCTGCTCACCCTCCGGCAGACTCAGCTGCCAGGACGGGTGCGTGTGCAGCGTCGGTGCGGTACCGAGCAGTGCGCTGTCCGACGCCATCGTAAGCGGCGTGCCGTTGACCCGCAGACTGAGACCCGGCGGGATGCTGACGATCTCAAGCGTGACGTTCGTTCCATCCGCGAGCGGATGGAAGCCGTCCGGCGGTGGGTCCGAGGTCGTGATGAACCCTGGATCGATGGCGCTGTAGAGGCACTGTCCTTCGCGACACAGGATCTGGAAGGTCTGCACCTTCTTGTTGGCGAAGTCGTAGAAGATCGTGAGCGCGCCACCGCCGTCTTGGGTCGAGAAGATTTCGAGGCATGCGGTTCCGACACAGGCGCCACTGGTGCCCGGACACGCCACGATCGCCGCGAGCACCGCGAGCAGGAAGCCGACGCACGCGATGCAATGCGAGCGCAGCTTGCTGCGGTCATTCGATAGGGCATTCTTCCGCCCGCGATGCCGGCGCGGCGGCGGGCATGCGCCCGCCGCCTGCCTCCCACGTCCGGATGGCGCTCCAGGCCAACCGAGGTACATCTCGACTTACTCGGTGTCGGCTGGGGTGAACTTCACTCTGATCGGATCAGAGCTTTGATACTGACTGCTGGTGGTCGTGACCTTGAACCCGGCTTCGAACGTGCCGCTCGGCTCGCCGCCGCCGGGCAGCGTGAGCTGTGCCTCGAGGTCGACGTGAAAATCGGGCGTCGTCCCGAGCACCAACGTGGCGCCGACGTGATCGAGTACCTGGTCGCCGGAGCGGAACGTCAGACCGTCGCTGAGCACGGTGAGCTCGAGCGTCACCGGAACGCCGTCGGCGAGCTTGAACAGCGATTCGCCGGGCTCGGCCTCGCCGATCGGCTCAAAGCCCGGATTGGCCGCGCTGAAGATGCGCGTACCCCCGGTGCACTCGTCGCCGGTGCCGCCGAGGCATTCGGCAAAGGGAAGCGGGATCGGTTGCGTCACGTCGAACTCGGGATGCGCGATCAATTGACCGCTGCCGTCGGCGCTGGATGCGATCTTGACCTCTACGTGCTCCTCTTCGGCTGGGAGGCCCACAGAGAACAACTTCTGCGGTGTGGTGCCGACCGTGCCCTCGGGGAAGTTCAGCCCCAAATTGTGGAACAGCGGCACACAGTCCTGATCATCGGCGTCGGATTGGCATCCGGGTACGGTACCGGGCTGATTGACGTCGATGTTGCTGTCGGCGAGCAACGCCGCGATGTCGGCGACGACCACGCTGTGCGTGATGTTGAAACTGGGCAGGGTGATGGTCGGCAGGTTCGGGCGCGAGCACGTCGTCGGCGGCCGCGAGGGCGTCGCGCCGTCACAGCCGCTGCTGCCGAGATGGAAGAGGAACTTGCCGTCGCCGGTGTCGATGCGGAGGAACTTGTAGCCCTGGTTCCAGCTCCAGTACATCGCGGTGAAGTTGAGCGGGGACCGGGCGGTGGAGACGTCGAGGTGGTCGAGCTCGAACGGCACGCCGAGATCGAACCGGACGCCGGTGTACACACCCGCTGGCACCGTGCCGTGCACGGCGGTGTTGGTCGCTGTATTGCCCTCAGGGCAGCCGTTCCCGGGGCCGGTCTCGAAGTCGAGCAGGGCGACGCTCTTGTGGCTGTCCGGATCGGTGTATTGCCAGACCCCGTCGTCTTCGAGCTCGACCGGCACCTCGCTGCCGCCAACCGTGAGCAGGCGGACGTTCGAGATGTAGAAGCGGAAATCGGAGGCGATGAACTCGGACGCACCGCTGCCGACGTTGTTGAAGATCGTCCCGCAGGCGAACGGCTGATCGCCGATCATGCCGCGAAAGTTCAGCGTTACGGGCAGGCGGGCGCAGCCGTTGAGTGCGTTGTTCACCGCGGTGATGAGCTCGTTGATCGCCACGGTGGCGTCGCTGTCGGCGTCGCCGACGCACTGACCGTTCACGTCGAGCCCCGGAACATTGACATGTGCGAGCGCGGGGCGCGCAGCGAATGCACCGATCAACAGCAGGGTGAGAGCCAGGCCCCTCATCATTCCTCCAATCACTTCAGGCTGTCCGTGTAAGGCGGTTGAGTCAAATGGAAAGGGTCTCAGAATCGCCATGTGATTCCTCCACGTAATCGGTAGTTCGGGACGATTTGGAGGCCGGTATTGTTCTGTAGCACCGGGAAGTCGGCCGTGATTTCGGTGAACAGATGGGTGCCCCACGAAAAACGGAACGCCGGCCCCAGGTAGAGGGCGGTGATGCCCGTGTCCGTCTCCTTCTCGTCGCCCAAGGTATCGTTGCCCTTGGTCTCGCCGGTGAACAGCACCTGCGCGCCCAGCGCGTAGGCTCGGCCGAGCCAGTTGTCGCCGAGCAGCAGGTAGGCACCTGGCCCGCCTTCGAACAGCAGCTCGTTGGCGTACTGGTAATCGAACGCGCCGACGGTGCGCGCGAGGTACTGGACCGATGCGGTCGCGAAGGCGCGCTGCCAGCTGCCGAAGACCTGCGCACCGACGATACCGTCGACCGAGCCGCTGCCGAGCGCGATGTCGTGGCCGTGGATCCCGCTCGCCGGTCCCCCGGTGTGATGGGGGTGGACGCCCGGCACCGCCCGAAGACCGGAAGCGATACCGCACACCATCGGATTCAGAATGCAGGGCGACGGCTGGAGCTCTTCGCCGAGCGCCGACGGATCGCCGGTCGGGAACTTGAGCCCGCCGAACAGGTAGAGATGCGCGACGGTCTGGGTCGTGACCCATGAAAACGCGCGGACCGTAGCGATCACGCTCATGTCGCCGATGCCATTCTCGCTGCCGTCTTCGACCCCCGTGGTCTCCACCCGCCGGAAGGAACGCGCGATGATCGGGAAGTTGATCTGCATGCTGAAGCGCGGGACAAACGTGTAGCCCGCGATGAGTTGGGTGATCGAGCTGTTCAAGTGCTCGCCGAACGGGTTCCCCACCGTCTCGCCGTTCTTCTTCTCCGTGCCGAAGTAGGTGTATTGCTCGGCGACGCCGACGTACGGGCCCGGCTCTTCCTCGCGCCCCTCGGTGGTGGTGTAGATCGCGCACAGATCACAGGCCTGGGCGAGGCGCGGCGCCGCCAGCAGCGCCGCAATGGCGGCTGCCCGCGCGATGCTGGTGCGCCGGCGGCGGCTGCGACACCGCCGCCGAGGCATATCGCTCTCGGTCAAGGACGCGTCTCCGCGGTCCCGCTCGCCACAGTGGACGAGGGGCCACCCTGGTCATCGATCGAAGAGAGGTCTGCACGCCTTGCGCGTGTGCGCGCGGGTCCGATCGGACGGGCGCACGGGCGCACGCCGAACGCCGGCGGCGCTGTCGCCGCGGCGCGGTGTGCAGAGGTCTTCGGGCCGCTTACGCGGCGTCGATGGGCGGAGGCGTGTCGGGCGGGTCGGCCAGGCGATCCGGGCGGGTCGGATCGAGGCGCGACGGCGAATGCTGCGCGACGAGCGTCGGCAACCCCTGCACTGCCGGCAGGATCACCGGTGGCAGAACGGTCGCGGGCAGCACGCCATGGTTGCCGCAGGCGGCGCGAGTGACCGCCGGGCGGCCCCCGTGCGGGATGGTGTGGTGATGCTGTGCGCCGGCTGGCCCGCTGTGGCAGCCGAGATGCTGGTTGGCCGCTTGCGCGCGATCGCTGTCGCGGTGCATCGGACACGTGCGCGGGCAGAGATCGCACTCATTGCGCAGTGCGCTCCACGCAGGCGCGCCGATCAGCGCGAGCACGAGCGTAACCACCAGCCCGCAACGGCCTGATGACCAGCGCTTGGAACCCGCGCGCAATCCCCGCCCCATACGACCGTCAAGTTCCCCCGCCGGTTGAGCAAAGTCAACGCTGCCGGGAGCAATCCGCTTCGCGGACGTCTGACGTACCAGAGTTCAGAACTTGGGACTTACCCGATCTGCGGGTGGCTTCCAGAGTGGCTTGCAATATATGAAGCTACTGGCCTTGGCATCGCCATCGGTGCGCTGGCCCACGTGCAGCGCGTCTTCTTTTGATTCTCCGGAAGCGGGGTGCGGATGGATGGATCGCTGATCGGCACGCTCACCCTCGGCTTCGCTCTCGGTTTGAAGCACGCGCTCGACGCCGACCATCTGGTCGCCGTGTCGACCATCGTCGGCCGGTCGCAATCGCTCTGGCGGTCCGCATGGGTGGGCGTGATCTGGGGCGTGGGGCATACCGCGTCGCTGTTCGTCGCGGCGGTGGCGGTGATTCTGCTGCGCGTGACGATCTCGCCCACGGTGGCGCTGAGCATGGAGTTCTGCGTCGGCCTGATGCTGATTGTCCTCGGCGCCGATCTGATCCGCCGCGTTCTGACCGGAGCGCTCGCGATCCATTCGCACGTGCACGAGCACGGCGGCCACGCGCACGCGCACATGCACGTGCACACGGATGCGGCGGACCACGCGTCACATCACGCCGTCGGCAAGCGCCCCTTCGTCGTCGGACTGGTGCACGGCATGGCCGGGAGCGCGGCGTTGATGCTGTTCGTGCTCAGCACGATCGCCAATCCGTGGATCGGGATCCTCTACGTGGCGGTCTTCGGTGTGGGGACGATCGGCGGCATGTTGGTGATGTCGGCGCTGATCGGCTTGCCGTTCGCAGTCGCGTCGCGGCGACTGTCGGGGATGGTCGGCCGCCTTCAGCTCGCGGTCGGCCTCGGTTCGTTTGCGTTCGGCATTTTCTATACCTGGCAAGTCGCGGTCCGGGAGCGCCTGTTCGCTGCGCTCCTTCCGTAGCCGTTCCGCCGCGGCGACCCGTGCGGGCCGCGAATGGAGTGCGGCGGTCGGCAGTGGTATCGGCAGGAGGGATGGATTGGCACGGGCTCCGATCGCTGCGGCGCTGGTTTCGACGGCCGGCGCGCGATCGGTACCGCACCGTCGAGGTGCAGCCGCCCTCGCGTGCGGACGAAGGCGGATGGCTCTTCCTCGCCGCCGGGTTCGTGCTCCTCGCCGTCATCTATACGTACGGCTTCGAACGCGAAGCCTCGCGCGCGCTGTCCGCCGCGACGGGCTCGTCGAGCGGCCTGCTGCCGTACCAGCTTCTGTTTCGCGATTTGCCGAGCTCCGAGCAGCGGACCTTTCGCGCCATGCAGGAAGGGGTCGGAGAAGCCGTGCGCGCACGCGGCGAGAGCGGCAGTTGGCCGGCGGTCGAGACGCTCGCCGCGGACGGCGTGCCGCCGTTCGCGCCCGATGTGCTCGACAAGGCAGGCCTGCGCTGGAGCGCGCGCAGCGAAGGGTTGTTCGCCAACTATCTCGGTGTGCCCTCCGACTCCGGCGCGCCGGCGTACCTGATCTTCGTCCAGGAGCCCGATCCGGTCACCGGCGAGAAGCCGCCGCCGCCGTCGGTCATCGACGAGGAGCATCAGCTGCTCGCCGACGGGACGCTGCTGCACGTGACCTATTGGAAGCGACCGGCGACCGGTCTGCGCACCGGGTTCATCATCGATCCCGCTATCGAAGGGTGGGCGCAGATCCGCGTCAGCACCCCGTTCGAGGAGATGGCGAAGAATGAGAATGCTCAGTAGGGGCGGCGCCGCGCTCTTGCTGACCCTGTCGGGGATGGGTGCGCTCGCGTCGATCGCGCGCGCAGCCGGCGCGCCAGGATCGGCGGCGCCGCTGAAAGTTGGGGTGACGCTCCATCCGTACTACTCCTGGGTGTCGAACGTGGTCG
>Ga0066388_100002417_pt1 | contig 11386 bp, 7 predicted proteins | sample PanSoiMetaGPlot6_FD_64539 | JGI IMG/M metagenome (GOLD analysis project Ga0066388, IMG submission 64539) | Tropical forest soil microbial communities from Panama analyzed to predict greenhouse gas emissions - Panama Soil - Plot 6 (Hybrid Assembly) | ecosystem: Environmental > Terrestrial > Soil... | reverse complement strand
CGGAATGACCATTCAACGCATTGCTGTGCTCGGTGGCGGCGCCTGGGGGACGGCGCTCGCTCTCACCTGTGCACGTGCCGGCCGGGGCGTTGTGCTTTGGGAATATGAATCCGGCAATGCCACCAAGCTTGAACAGGAGCGCGAAAGCCGCTTCCTGCCCGGTGTGCGCATCGATCGCGCAATTAAGGTGACGCGCGACCTCGGTGAGGCCGCTGACAGTGACGCGATTCTCGTGGTTGTGCCCGCACAGGCCATGCGTTCGGTGATCGCATCGCTTGCGTCCTTAGTCGCCAAGCGTATGCCACTGATCGCTTGTGCCAAGGGCATCGAGCGCGGCACGCACAAATTCATGACCGAAATTATCACTGAATGTGCACCGGCCGCGGTGCCGGCGATCCTATCAGGGCCTAGCTTTGCCGCCGACGTAGCCCGTGGGTTGCCGACCGCTGTCACAATTGCGGCTACTGACGGCAAGGTTGCACGCGACCTGGCGCATGCTCTCAACGCGGGCACTTTTCGTCCCTACCATTCGACCGACGTGCGCGGCGTCGAGCTTGGCGGTGCAACGAAGAATGTCCTTGCCATCGCGGCCGGCATCGTCACCGGAAAGGGACTTGGCGCCAGCGCTTCGGCGGCCCTCACGACCCGTGGTTTCGCGGAGCTCGTGCGCTTCGGCACTGCATACGGCGCAAAGACCGAAACCATGATGGGTCTGTCCGGTCTCGGTGATCTCATTCTCACCTGTGGGACGCCGCAATCACGCAACTTCTCCTGCGGTGTCGCATTGGGCAAAGGCGAGAGGCCAGATACTGCCGCACACGGCAAACTCGCCGAAGGCATTTTCACCGCACCGGTCCTGCTGGAAATGGCCCGAGAGAAAAACGTTGAGATGCCAATCTCGGCCGCCGTTGCTGCAGTGCTGTCGGGAAAAAACAGCGTCGATGAAGCGATCGAATCTCTCCTCACCCGCCCCCTCAGATCGGAATGAAGCCATGGCCTATTGGTTGCTAAAGACAGAGCCCGATGAATACTCCTGGAACGATCAGGTCAAGCGTGGCCCCAAAGGAGATGCGTGGACCGGCGTGCGCAATTTCACCGCGCGTCGCCATTTGAAGGAAATGAAAAAGGGCGACAAGTTCTTTTTCTATCATACCGGCGACGAGAAACAGATCGTCGGCATCGGCGAAGTGATCCGCGAGTCCTTCCCCGATCCGACCGCCGCGAAGGACGAGGCATGGGTGGCAGTGCAGACTGTCGCTGACAAACCGCTGCCGAAGGCGGTGACGCTCGCCGCCATCAAAGCGGAGGCGAAGCTGAAGGAGATGGCCCTGGTGAAATACGGACGTCTTTCGGTGCAGCCTGTTACCGAGGCGGAATGGAAATTGGTTTGCAGAATGGGCGGGTTAAAATAAGGAGGCGATAGTGAATTTCACGCACGCCAACACCGTTTCAATCCTGGTTGCTGCGGTGGTCGCTTGGATTTTCGGCGGCATCTACTATACCGCGCTCAGCAAGCCCTGGATGGCTGCGCAAGACAAGACCCTTGAACAATGCAGGGCGGAACAGGATGCCAAAACCGGTCTCGCAAAAGGTGCCCCGTTTGTCGTGGTATTCATCAGCGAGATCATCATCGCCTGGGTGCTTTACGGTATCCTCCTGCACATGAACATGTTCACCTTGCGCGCCGGGGTCATCTCGGCAGCCTTCTGCTGGTTCGGTTTTGTGCTGACGACGATTACGACCAACAACGCATTTGGCGGCCGCCGTGTAATGCTCACGATCATCGACAGCATAGCCTGGCTCGGCGCCTTTCTGATTATCGGCGCGATCGTTGGCGTCTGGGGGCCCTGACGGCCAAGGCACCCCAAAAGTAGGGCTCTGCGCGTCTTGTCGGTCGCGCGGACGCCGTCGCATAATGGCCGGCAGATAAAACGAATGAGCGTCCGCCGCGTACGGGTGGGCCGGGAGGAAAGTGTCGATGTCCGACAAGATCTATGACGTGCCCTCGCAGTGGCAGTCGCATGCCTTCGTCAACGATGCCAAGTACAAGGAGATGTACGCATTGTCATTGAGCGACCCGGACAAGTTCTGGCGGGAGCAGGCCAAACGCATCACCTGGTCGAAACCGTTCACGAAGGTAAAGAACACATCCTTCGCACCGGGCAAAATCTCGATCAAATGGTTCGAGGACGGCAAGCTCAACGCCTGCTTCAATTGCGTCGATCGTCACCTGGAAAAGCGCGGTGACCAGACGGCAATCATTTGGGAAGGTGATAATCCGAAGGACGACAAGAAAATCACTTACAGGCAATTGCATGCGGAGGTGAGCCGGTTCGCCAACGTGCTGAAAAAACATGGAGTCAGGAAAGGCGACCGTGTCACCATCTACCTGCCGATGATCGTCGAAGCGGCCTACGCGATCCTCGCTTGCGCGCGCATCGGAGCTATCCATTCTGTCATTTTCGGCGGCTTTTCACCCGATTCCATCGCGGGACGCGTCGACGACTGCAAGTCGACCATCATCGTCACCGCGGATGAAGGTATTCGCGGCGGACGCAAGATTCCGTTGAAGGCAAATGTCGACGCCGCGTGTGAGAAGGTCGGCGGGGTGAAAACGGTCGTTGTCGTCAAGCACACCAGGGCCGCCGTCAATATGACGGCCGGGCGAGATGTTTACTACGATGACATCGCCAAAACCGTGCCGGCCGATTGCCCTTGCGAGGAGATGGGCGCGGAGGATCCGCTCTTCATCCTGTATACCTCCGGATCGACCGGCAAGCCGAAGGGCGTGCTGCACACGACCGGCGGTTACCTCCTCTATGCATCGATCACTCATCAATGCGTGTTCGACTATCACGATGGCGACATCTACTGGTGCACCGCCGATGTCGGCTGGGTCACCGGTCACACCTATATTCTCTATGGGCCGCTCTCGAACGGCGCCGTCTCGCTGATGTTCGAAGGGGTGCCGAACTATCCGACCTCGTCCCGCTTCTGGGAGGTGTGCGACAAGCACAAGGTCAACATTTTCTACACGGCACCGACTGCGATCCGCGCGCTGATGCAGGCTGGCGACGAGTCGGTAAAAAAAACGTCGCGCAAGTCACTGCGCCTGCTCGGCTCGGTTGGCGAGCCGATCAATCCCGAAGCCTGGGAGTGGTACCATCGCGTGGTCGGTGAGGGTCGCTGCCCGATCGTCGACACCTGGTGGCAGACCGAGACCGGCGGCATCATGATCACGCCCTTGCCGGGGGCGACAAAACTCAAGCCAGGCTCTGCGACGCGGCCGTTTTTCGGCATCAAGCCTGAGATTGTCGACGCTGATGGCAAGCTGCTCGAAGGCGCAACCAGCGGCAATTTGTGCATTGCCGACTCTTGGCCGGGCCAGATGCGCACGGTCTATGGCGACCACGAGCGCTTCGAACAAACGTATTTCGCAACTTACAAAGGCAAATACTTCACCGGCGACGGCTGCCGCCGTGACGAGGACAGCTACTACTGGATAACCGGCCGCGTGGACGACGTGATCAACGTCGCCGGCCACCGCCTAGGGACTGCAGAAGTGGAGAGCGCACTTGTGGCGCACGAAAAAGTGTCGGAGGCCGCGGTCGTTGGCTATCCGCACGACATCAAGGGCCAGGGAATTTACGCCTACGTGACCCTGATGGCGGGCGAGAAACCGAGCGAAGACTTGCGCAAAGAGCTGGTGCAGTGGGTGCGCAAGGAGATCGGCCCGATCGCCTCACCCGACCTGATCCAATTTGCACCCAGCCTGCCGAAAACACGGTCCGGCAAGATCATGCGGAGGATCTTGCGCAAGATTGCCGAAGACGAATACGGCAACCTCGGGGACACCTCGACCTTGGCCGACCCCGCAGTGGTCGACGACCTGGTCAATAACCGCCAGAACAAGAAGGCGGCAAAAGTGGGCGCCTGAGATCCTCGTAGACTATGAAGAGGGCCGGCGGATTCTGCTTTGCCGGCCTTGTTCATTTGCGCCGACGCGGGCTATGAATAGGCTATTCGGAAGCGCGCCTTGCAAATTCGACGACCATGTGTTTGCGCTGGACGAAGTTCTCGTCATCGCGGCTCTGCTCGACGGATGCTTCGACAACGCTGCAACGAATGGCGGAAGGCAAGTAACTGAGGCGCAACGAAACGCGAACCACATCGAAAGCTGTGTGTTTCTGACATTTTCAATGAAAGTTCGCGACCCGGACACAATTTAGCGGCAACTATCCAGGTATGGCGCGTCCGCGCACTTCCCCACAGCCGGAAGTTCCCGGCCTCGCCGCTCGAAGAATTGCCGCCGATCTCCTCGACGGCGTTCTACGGCGGCGAATCGCTCTCGATGAGTTGCTTTCCGGCAAGAACGCCCATTCGGGCCTGTCCGCCTTGGCCGAGCGGGACCGCGCGTTGACACGGCGGCTCACGGCTACCGTTTTGCGCCGGCTGGGCACCCTGCGCCATCTGGTCGGCAGGTACCTCGAAAAAGGGTTTCCCGCCGATGCGCCGCGGGCCGAGACGGTTTTGCTTCTTGGTGCGGCTCAAATCCTCTGGCTCGAAGTCCCCGATCACGCTGCCGTCGATCTTTCGGTGCGCTTGGCGCAAGCGGATCGCCGTGCTGCGCGCTATGCCGGACTTGTCAACGCCGTACTTCGCCGCGTGGCACAAAACGGTGCGGCTGCATCGGCCGAGGATGTTTCACCCGACACACCGGAATGGCTGCTCAAGCGCTGGACCAGGACTTACGGCAAAGGTCTTGCACGCGCGATTGCCTCCGCCAATGGCCACGAGCCTGCGCTCGATCTCACAGTGAAGCAGGATGCCGGCTCCTGGGCCGAACGGCTGCGCGGACGTGTATTGCCCACTGGCTCTGTGCGTACGCTGGCACATGGTGCGGTCTCGCTGCTGCCGGGATTCTCGGAAGGCGCCTGGTGGGTGCAGGACGCCGCGGCCTCCCTCCCGGCGCGCCTTTTCGGCGACCTGAGAGGAATGAGCGTGGCCGACCTATGTGCGGCACCCGGCGGTAAAACCGCGCAGCTCGCGTTTGCCGGGGCAAACGTGACGGCAGTCGATCGTTCACCTGCACGGATCAACCGGTTGCGGGAAAATCTCGGGCGTCTTTCTCTCAAGGCCGAAGCCGTAGCAGCCGACGCATTGGAATGGGAAGCGGGGCCATTCGACGCGATTTTGCTCGACGCACCCTGCTCGTCCACCGGTACGATCCGGCGTCACCCCGATGTTCCCTGGCTGAAGACCGAGATTGACCTTGCTGCCCTGACGTCGCTGCAACAGCGGCTACTTGATCGCGCCGTAGCCCTGCTGAAGCCCGGCGCAATGCTGGTATATTGCGTCTGCTCACTGGAACCGGAGGAAGGCGAGAACCAAATCGCGGCTTTGCTGGAGCGCGACGCTCGCGTTGCGCGCAAGCCGATCACGCCGCCGGAGGTCTTTAATCGCGCGGAATTTGTCACCGCCGCGGGCGACTTGCAAACCTTGCCACTCCATTTACCCGATCCGGACCCGCGCTGGGGCGGGCTTGACGGGTTTTATGCGACGCGTCTTATTCGAAAGTCACCTTAATCCACTGTCAGGACCGGCATATTGGCCGTTTCCTGACCCTTCGCTATCGTGTGAGTCGCGCGTACGCACGGAAACGCGCGACAGGGGATGGGCCCTTTGACGATGCGGGTTTCGGTGGCGGAGCGAGCCAGGCTCTCCGTGCTCATCGGACGCCGCGCTTTCCGCTCTTTTATCGGCCGCGTCAACGCCCATCCGCTGCTGCGCTGGCGGTTCGCCTCAACGAAGACCGACCGGCTGGTCATTGCCCCGCAGGATTTACGCACCGCTGACGCGACCCGCGCCAGTGAAATCTACTCTGGCCGTTTTGCCTTCGCTGGCAAAGTCGTGATCGCCGATCGCAGGTCGCCGTTTGAAATGACGCCGCCCTCGGACGAATGGGCCGTCACACTGCTCAGCTTCGCTTGGCTGCGGCACTTGCGCGCAGCGGACTCCGCTATCACACGCGCCAATGCCCGCTCGTTGATCGACGATTGGATTACCGCGCAAGGTGGCTGGCACCCCATTGGTTGGCGGCCCGATATCCTTTCGCGTCGCGTGATTTGCTGGCTAAGCCAGGCCCCCTTCGTATTGCATGAGGCCGATGCGCGCTTCTATCGCCGCTTTATTCGGAGCCTGTCGCGGCAAGTTCGCTATTTGCGTCACACGCTAAACGAATCGCGTGACGGCTTGCCGCGCCTGCAAGCTGTGATTGCACTCAACTATGCGACGCTTTGCCTGCAAGCACAGTCGGGAAATCTGCGGGCGAACGTCCGCCGGCTGATCGATGAGCTTCACAAGCAAGTCTTACCCGATGGCGGACATGTCAGCCGCAATCCCGGGGCGCTGATCGATTTGCTGGCCGATTTGTTGCCGCTGCGGCAGCTCTTCTCGGCCAGACAGTTGCAGCCGCCGCAAGCGCTCAACAACGCGATCGATCGCATCATGCCGATGTTGCGCTTCTTCAGGCATGGCGACGGAAATTTCGCACAATTCAACGGCATGGGGCCGACGCCCGTCGACCTGCTCGCGACCATTCTCGCGTATGACGATGCGCGCGGTACGCCGGTTTCGAACGCGCCTCACTCGGGCTATCAACGCATCGATGCAGGTCAGACTGCGCTTCTGATGGACACCGGCCGGCCGCCGCCGGTGGTCCTGAGCCGGGAGGCGCATGCGGGCTGCTTGTCGTTTGAGTTTTCGTGGAAACAGCACAGGCTCGTCGTCAACTGTGGGCTGCCCGCCGTTAACAAAGAAAATTGGCGGCAGGTCGCACGCGCGACTCCCGCACATTCCACCGTCACGCTTAACGAGCTTTCATCGTGCCGCTTTCTCGAATCCAATGCGGCCCGGCGATTGCTTGGCGGCAGCCCCATCATTGCCGGCCCGCACAATGTGCGGATCGAGAGGGAGCCCGGCGGGGTCGAATTACTGGCCGCCCATGACGGTTACGCCAGCGATCGCGGGGTCATTCATACCCGCTTCATCCAGCTCAGCGCCGACGGCCGTGCTCTCGATGGCGAGGACAGCTTTGCCCCTTCGAGTGGCGAAAAATTCGGTCCGGGCACCGGCGGAGAGTTTGCCATTCGATTCCACCTCCACCCTGCGATCAAAGCGAGCCGCCTGGCAGATGGCCGTGGTGTCATCCTCTTGCTGCAAGATCGCGAGGTGTGGACCTTTGCGACCCTCGCCGATACGGTAGAGCTCGAGGAAAGCGTCTTTCTGGCTGGTTCGGATGGTCCACGCCGCACGGTGCAGATCGTGATCTATGGCCGCGCGGAAGAGTCCGCGACGGTACGGTGGAGCTTCCGGCACACCCCGCCCGCCGCACCCGGCTCCCGGCCCGACCGGGCGCAGGAGCCGGAATTGCCGCTCTGATGGTTGTTTGTGGATGCCCTGCGGACCGGCTGCACTCACGAATACACTTTCGACCGCTTGATGTGCTAGCTCGTGTCTCATGAGCAGCCATCCGCGACGCATCAGCCGCGCCCTGTTGTCCGTATCCGACAAAGCCGGACTTGTCTCATTCGCATCCGAGCTTGTCCGCTACGGCGTCGAGCTCGTCTCGACCGGTGGGACCGCCAAGGCGTTGACCGATGCCGGCCTCAATGTGGTGGATGTCGCAGAACTAACCGGTTCGCCCGAAATGATGGATGGCCGGGTCAAGACACTGCACCCCAAGGTGCACGGAGGACTGCTCGCGATCCGCGGCAACAGGGATCATGTCGCCGCAATGGAAAGGCATCAGATCAAGCCGATCGACTTGCTGGTGGTGAACCTCTATCCGTTCGAGGCCACGGTCGCGAAAAGCGCCGCTTTCGACGACTGCGTCGAGAACATCGACATCGGTGGTCCTGCCATGATCCGTGCTGCCGCCAAAAATCACACCGACGTCACCGTCATCGTCGATCCTGCCGATTACGACAAACTGCTTGGCGAAATGGCTGAGCATGGGGGGATGGTATCTCTTGAGCTTCGGCAAAGAATGGCGGCAAAGGCCTATGCGCGCACCGCCGCCTATGATGCGGCGATCTCAAACTGGTTCGCTGAGAGGCTGCATGATGATGCGCCCGATTATCGGGCCTTCGGCGGCAAGCTGATTGAACCTTTGCGTTACGGAGAGAACCCGCATCAAAGCGCGGCATTCTATCGCTCGCCAGACCAGCGCTTCGGTATTGTCACATCACGCCAGCTGCAAGGGAAACAGCTGTCCTACAACAACATAAATGATACCGATGCCGCGTATGAATGCGTTGCCGAGTTCGATCCTCGGCACTCGGCGGCCTGTGTGATTGTCAAACATGCAAATCCCTGCGGAGTTGCCGAGTCAAACACTCTGCTCGATGCCTACCGCAAGGCGCTGGCCTGCGATTCGACCTCGGCGTTCGGCGGCATTGTCGCGCTCAACCGGAAGCTCGATGCCGACGCTGCGAAGGAAATCACCGCGATCTTCACCGAAGTGATCATCGCACCGGAGGCTACCGAAGAAGCAATAAAGATTGTTGCAGCTAAAAAGAATCTCCGACTACTGGTCGCCGGCGGCCTGCCGGATCCGCGTGCGAGCGGATTGATGATGAAGTCCATAGCCGGCGGCCTGCTCGTGCAGTCGCGCGACAATGCCGTGGTGGACGAGATGCAGCTTAAGACCGTCACCAAGCGCGCGCCGAGCGAACGGGAGCTTGCTGACCTTCGATTCGCGTTCCGCGTGGCCAAGCACGTGAAATCCAACACCATTGTCTACGCCAAGGATCGTGCAACCGTCGGCATTGGCGCGGGCCAGATGAGCCGCGTCGACGCCGCGCGCATCGCCGCACGCAAGGCCGAAGACGCAGCGAAGGAGCTGAAGCTTTCCGCCCCGTTGACAAGAGGTTCGGTCGTTGCGTCCGACGCGTTCTTCCCATTTCCTGACGGGCTGCTGGTGGCGATCGAGGCAGGTGCCACCGCGGTGATCCAGCCCGGCGGCTCGGTGAACGACCAAAAAGTGATCGATGCGGCGGACGCCCATGGCATCGCAATGTTATTCACCGGCACGCGGCATTTCAGGCACTAATAGCGAGCGTTTGTACACGCAAGCCAGACATTTTTAGTTTGAGATTTCTTTGTAATGCCAGCCTTTGTCCACTCAGCCAACCGATACCGACTTTTCTTCGATGAAACTGGTAACGGCGATCTCCACGCTGCCAAAAAAGACCCACACCAGAGGTATCTAAGTCTAACTGGCTTAGTCATCCGACAGGATATTCATGATGCAGAAACAACTAAACAGGTCAGCGCACTAAAGAGTAATATTTTTGGCAAAGAGAATAGCTGGATCATCCTACACCGCCGCGACATTATGAGTCGCAAAGGAGTTTTCGAGGTCTTGAACGACGAAAAAGTTCGCGCCACCTTCGATGCAGAATTTATTGAAGTCGTAAAGGCTCTGCCGTCCCCCGTGTTCACGGTATCAATTGATAAACAAGCACATCTCGACAAATACAAAGTCTGGCAATTCAATCCATATCATTACGTGATGACCTGATTGCTTGAGCGTTTCGTTCTTTGGTTAAATAGCGAAGGTTATCAAGGCGACGTCATGGGTGAAGCCAGAAATCCTACCCATGACGCGCAACTTAGGAGATCTTTCCGTCGTTTCTATGCGCTAGGCACGAACGTGACAACCGCCGTAATCCGCCGGTCGCTAATTTCCAGCGAACTGAGACTGGAACCAAAGTCCGCAAACATTGCAGCATTGCAAGTGGCTGATTTGCTCGCTCATCCAGCACACCGAAACTACCGATCTATGAAACTAAGTCAGCCAATCCCAGATGACTACGGAACCTCATTGGTCGCGATTCTCGAAAAGTCAAAATACAATCGGAAGTTCGGCACGGATCAAATTGAAGGATATGGAAGGAAGTGGCTCCCATAAAAAAACCCGGGGGCCTATAGCCCCCGGCGATCGCAAGCGATCTCCCTTCGACCGTAGCCGAATTGGACTCAATCTATTAGATTAAATCTTAAGATTCAATAACTTACTAAGTCTTTGCTATCAGACTCCTTTCGGAACTGAGACACAGAGACGGATCAAGTCCGGCAATGACTGGTGGGTTTGTCAGGATAACTAGTGCCGTGCGAGATCGCCCAGCAGACTCGCGGCAACCGACAGCTTTGACAGCGTGAGGCCTGAGCCGGCGATTTCGTGAATTGCTGAGCGGATACGTTCAACTTCCGCTTGTCGCGGGCGAACCCACGCGTCGACGGCACCGGCACCGGCGTAGCCATTTTCGACCATAGCCTCGGTCAGCCGCCGCTCGGCATCGCCGATGGAATCGAGCGCACGATCAAGCGCAAGACGGTCGAAATAATCCGACACCACGATATTCGGAACGGCGCTGACCACGCGATCGAGCTGGAAGAAAGCTTCGGTCGCAAAATAGGTGGCAGTCACTTCATTCACCGGCTTGCCGGCACGGTCGGCAACGAGCGCAATATCAGGTGCTGCCTTGAGTATGGAGAGACTCGCGATGCGGCGCGCCAGCGACTCAGGAACGTTCGCCCTGGCAAATTCCGCGACCCGCGTCTCGCGGGCATTGGCAGCTGGTTTCGACAAGGCGCCGTCGAGCGCGGCGGCGACTTGCGCGATGCCCTCGCGAAAGTGGCCGATAATTTTCTCCAGGCCTTGTGCAAGGTCAACATTGCGCAGGAACCAGACCAGCCGGTCGAGCAGCAGATCCTGTACGGCCGCGTAGAGATCGAGCTGGATCTTGCCTGACACCTTGTTGTCGAGCGCATCGATCTCGCTGTTGAGCTCAACCATATCGTAGCTGTTGCGCACCGCCGCAAAGGCGGAGGCGATCGATGGCGAAGCGGCACCGGTTTGATCGGCGATCCGCACGATCAATGTCGCGCCGCCACGGTTGATCATCGAATTAGTCAGCTGAGTCGCGATGATCTCCCGCCGCAGGCGATGCGCGTGCAGCGCATCGTCATAGCGCTGCGACATCATTTTGGGAAAATAGCGCTCGAGCTCACGGCCGAGATAGGGATCGTCAGGCACCGTGCTGTCAAGCAATTCGCCGTAGAGAGAGAGCTTGGCGTAGGCAAGCAGGACTGCGAGTTCCGGCCGCGTCAGCGCGGCGCCGCGCTTGCGGCGCTCGGCGATCGCAATCTCATCGGGCAGGAACTCGACGGCGCGGTCAAGCTCGCCCCGCATTTCGAGGGTCTGCATCAGCCGCTGCTGAAATCCGAGATCCTCGAGCCCACGCCGCTGCGCCAGCGAGAGTGCAAGCGTTTGCTGGTAATTGTTTCGCAAGACCAGCCGCGCCACCTCGTCTGTCATTTC
>Ga0066388_100002416_pt1 | contig 11386 bp, 6 predicted proteins | sample PanSoiMetaGPlot6_FD_64539 | JGI IMG/M metagenome (GOLD analysis project Ga0066388, IMG submission 64539) | Tropical forest soil microbial communities from Panama analyzed to predict greenhouse gas emissions - Panama Soil - Plot 6 (Hybrid Assembly) | ecosystem: Environmental > Terrestrial > Soil... | reverse complement strand
TGGACAGCGCGGCCTTCGAGCGGCTGGCGTCCCGCGGTCGTGCCGCCCTCGCGGCAGGGGAGTCGGCCACCGCATCCGGACTGTTGCACGAGGCGCTCAGCCTCTGGCGCGGACCGCCGCTGGCCGATCTCGTGGACGTGCCGTTCGCCGCAGTTCCCGCCGCACGGCTCGCGGAGCTTCGCCTTGCTGTCCTCGAGGACCGGATTGAGACCGATCTTCGACTCGGCAGGCACGCGGAGCTGGTTGCCGAGCTGGAAGCGCTCACCGCCGAGAACCCCCTGCGCGAGAGGCTGTCCAGCCAGCTGATGCGAGCGCTGTACGGCAGTGGGCGGCAGGCCGATGCGCTGGCAGCGTACGACCGGCTTCGTCGCAGACTCGCCGACGATCTGGGCATCGACCCTTCACCCGATCTCGAGCAAGTCCAGCTCGCCGTCCTCAGGCAGGATCCGCTGCTCCTCCCTGCGGCTGCTCCGTCAGCCGAGAGCGAGCCGCCGCAGACCAACCTGCGTGCGCAGCTCACCAGCTTCGTCGGTCGTACAGAAGAGGTCGCCAGGCTGGGCAAGCTGATTGCGGACTCTCGGCTGGTCACCCTGGTCGGGCCCGGAGGGTCGGGAAAAACGCGCCTCGCGGAGGAGGCGGCCCAGCGTCTCGTGCAGAGCACACCAGATGGCGTGTGGATGGTGGAGCTGGCCCCGGTCACCGACCCGCTGGAGGTTCCGCAGGCGGTACTCGACGCCGTCGGCCTGGGGGAGGTCCGCGTCCTCGAGACGCAGCGATCGGTCAGCCCAGCAGTCCGGCAGGGCACAATGCAGCGGCTCGTCGCCGCGGTTGCCGGCCGCAAGATGCTCCTGCTGTTCGACAACTGTGAGCACCTCATCGAGCCGTCCGCGCGGCTTGCTGAGCAGCTGCTGGCCTTCGGCTCCGACCTTCGGATCATCGCAACCAGTCGGGAACCGCTCGGCATCGTGGGCGAGAGCCTCTTCCCGGTTGCTCCACTGGCGCTGCCACCGGCTGGCGCGAGCGCCGAAGAGGCGAGTACGTATCCGGCGGTGCGGCTGTTCCTCGATCGCGCAGCCGCCGCACGGCCTGACTTCTCGTTGACCGCCGAATCGGCCGGCGCCGTTGTCGAGGTATGCAGGCGGCTTGACGGCCTGCCACTCGCGATCGAGCTAGCCGCCGCACGGCTCAGGTCGCTTTCGATCGGAGAGATCGCTGATCGGCTTGGAGACCGCTTCCGGCTGCTGACCGGAGGCAGCCGTACCGCGCTGCCTCGGCATCGGACGCTGGCGGCGGTCGTGGAGTGGAGCTGGGATCTGCTCAGCGAGGCGGAGCGGGCCGTCGCCCGACGGCTGGCTGTCTTTGCAGGCGGAGCCGACCTCGAGGCAATCGAGGAGATCTGCGCCGGGGACGCCGTGCGACGCGAGGACGTGGTCGAGCATGTCGGCTCCCTCGTCGACAAGTCGTTGGTTCTGCTCGCGGGGGAGCTGGCAACCCGCTATCGCATGCTGGAGACGATCCGCGCCTTTGCCGCCGATCGGCTCGCTGAGTCAGGCGAAGCCGAGCGATTCCGCCGGGCGCACGCGGCGTACTTCGTCGCGCTGGCGGAGAGAGTGGAGCCTGAGCTGCGCAGAGCCGACCAGCTCCACTGGCTGGCAAGGCTGCGCACCGAGGAGGACAACTTCCTTGCGGCTCTCCGCTGGGCGACCGACTCAGCAGACGCGGGGACCGCCGTCCGGCTCGTCACAGCGCTGGGCTGGGGCTGGCTGATGCGCGCACCGGAAGTGGCGCTGACGTGGATCAAAGAGGCGCTCGAGGTTCCGGGGGACGTCCCGACCGTCGACCGTGCCGAAGCCACCGCGCTTCTCGCCCTTGGCTACGGTTCGGGCGACGACTTCGGCTCGGGGCGCGCAGCCGCCCAGGAGACCCGCGAGCTCGTCAAGGACATCCCGCCCGCGCAGCGGCGGCTGGCGACGGTGCTCTCCGAGCCGCTCTTCCCGATGTTCGACGGAGATTACGAGGAGGCACACCGCGGCCTCGACCAGATTGCCAAGAGTCCGGATCCGTGGGTGCAGGCCATCGGCCGGCTGCTGCGTGGCTGGCTCAAGCTGAACGACGGGGACGCGATCGGTGGCGAGGAAGAGGTGGCCGCCGCCCTCGTCGAGTTCCAAGCGCTTGGCGAGCGGTGGGGGCTGGCCAACGCCACGAGCGCGATTGCTGAGTTGCGCGCCACTCGCGGTGATGCGACCGGCGCCATCGACGCCCGCGAAATCGCCTTGGGGTTGGCGACCGAAGTCGGTGCACGAGACGACATCGTCAAGGAATTCATCCAGCTCGCCGTGTTGCGGGCACGCGCGGGTGACATGGCGGGCGCGCAGGCCGACATCGACAGCGCGATGCGCGCACGCCGCCGAGAAGGCTCGCTCGATGCGGCCGGCCAGGTCGACACGGCGGGGGGTGCGGCGGACACCGAGGTGTTCATCCAGACGGCAGTGGCCGGCATTTCCTGGCTGCGCGGCGATCTGGCAGACGCGCGCGCCCGCCTGGACAAGGCGCTCGCCCTCTGCGACGTGGTACAGAGCTTCCCCCGGCAGATACGCGGCATGGTCCTCACGGCAGCTGCCTGCGTCGACATCTCCGAGGGTGAATACGCAACCGCGGAGCAGCGGCTCACCGAGGCAGCGCTGATTGGAGTCGAGACAAGGGACATGCCCGTCACCGGAGGCGCATTGGACGCGGCCGCCACCGCTGCGGCGGCGAGAAACCGGTGGACTGACGCTGCTCGGCTGCTCGGCATGGCGGCAGCTGTCCGCGGGATGCCCGACCTGGGCAACCCGGCGACGGTGCGAACCATCGAGCAGGCCAGGGATGCCCTGGGCGAAGACTCCTACACAGCGGCGTATGACGAGGGGCGTGCCATGTCACGGGAGGCGATCGCAAGCCTGATTCGCGAGCACGGACCGTTCGCCGGTGCACCGATCACCGACTAATCCCAGTGTCCCGTTAGCGAAGTCTCTTTGCGTCTGCCTGGTCCCGCTGGCGCCTGGCCGCGTTCTCGCTCGCCCACGTAGCGCCGCTACGAGGGCTCGCTGCGGCCTTGCCATGCATCCAGCGGTCCTGCGGCATCCGTCAAAGGACCTCGCTAACGGGACACTATGTTCGCCTGCGATAGACCAGTGTGGAGATTGGCAGGAAGATCGCCACAATCAGGGCAGCCCACAGCAGTGTTGCCACGGTCGGCCCAGCAACAGGACCACTGACGAGGAGCCCGCGGACGGCCTCGGTCAGTTTGGACACCGGATTGATGTTGACCCAGGCCTGCAGCCAGCCCGGCATCGTCTGGGCCGGCGCGAGGATGTTGCTACCGAAGGTCAGCGGGAACAGGAAGATGAAGGCGAGCGCCTGCATGCTTTGGGGGCTCTTGGCGACCACGCCGAGAAGAACGGCGACCCAGCACATCGCCAGCGCAAAGACGAGCATCAACGCGAAGGCGCCGACCACACCCAGGACCCCGGTCTGTACCCGGAAGCCGAGCGCCATGCCGAACCCGAGGACGATCCCGACCCCGATCACATAGCGAAGGATGTCGCCGAGCACACCGCCGACCAACGGCGCAGACCGCGACATCGGCATGCTTTTGAAACGGTCGAACACTCCCTTGGTGATATCGGTGTTCAATGTCAGCCCGGTGCCCATCGACCCGAAGATCGCGGTCTGGACGGCGATACCTGGCAGCACGAACTGCAGGTAGCTGCGCCAGTCGCCGCTGACCGCGCCTCCGAAGAGGAACACGAACATCACCACGAAGACGATCGGCTGTAGGACTAGATCAAGCAGCGACTCGAGGTTGTGCCGCGTCTTCAGCAGCGCTCGCCACGCGAGTGTCAGACCATGGCGGGCGGTGGAGGGCAGCCGGTTGCGCACGCCCGGTGCGACCAGTGGCGTCACTGAACGCTCGGCGGTTGTCATCGCGGTCATCTGATGCTCCCGTTCGCTGCATTCGCGCTCTCTCCTGCTTCTGCGGCCGCGGTGAGGGCTTCTTCCGTCACCGCAGCGTGGCCGGTCAAGGCGAAGAAAACGTCGTCCAGGCTGGGTGGTCGCAGGCCGACCTCGGTCACCGGAATCTGGAACGCGTCGAGCCGCTGGACCAGCGCGGCCAGGACGGCCGGGTCGGTGACGTCAGCCGTGAGTTCCCGGCGCTCGGCGTCTCGGATCGGGTCACGTCGGGTCAGCTCGGCGACCATCCGCTCCACTAGGTCGAGATCGATCTCGTCCCGTGGTCTGACGACCAGCGTCTGCCCTCCGACCTTCGCCTTGAGTTGGTTCGCCGTGCCGGTGGCCACGACGCGGCCGTGGTCGAAAACCGCGATCTCGTCGGCGAGCTGATCGGCCTCCTCCAAGTACTGCGTGGTGAGCAGCACCGTCACGCCGTCGGCGGTCAGCCCGCGGATGACATCCCACACACCGGCACGGGCTCGTGGGTCCAGCCCAGTTGTCGGCTCGTCGAGGTAGATCACCGAAGGGTTGCCCACCAGGCTGGCTGCGAGGTCGAGCCTGCGCCGCATGCCGCCGGAATACGTCCTGGCAAGCCTCTTCGCCGCGTCGGAAAGCTCGAACCGATCCAGTAGCTCAGTGGCCCGGCGCTTGGCATCACGGCGAGAAAGATCGAGCAGCCGTCCGATGAGAACCAGGTTCTCCGTTCCGGTGAGGTCTTCGTCGACGGCGGCGAATTGGCCGGTAAGCCCGATCAGGGATCGGACCTTGGCCGCGTCAGCGGCGACGTCGAAGCCACCGACGGTCGCACGTCCCTCATCCGGCTTGATCAAAGTGGCCAGGATGCGAACCGCCGTCGTCTTGCCTGCGCCGTTGGGGCCGAGGACGCCGAGCACTGTGCCCGGCTGTGCGGCGAGGTCGACGCCGGCCAGCGCGGTCGTTCGACCGAACCGCTTGACCAGGCCGCTCGCCTCGATGGCGTACATCATCGAAACAACTCCCTTCGTACGCCACCAAAGGTGCCGACCGCCGCTGACACCGGGCTCACACCACGCTGACACGCCATGTCAGCGAACCACCGGTACTGCGACCCACATCCTGAGACGAGCTGTCCATCTCCCTGGCGATATGGGAGGCTGACAGCGATGGCTACGTACATGATCATTATTGGCAGGCGCGCCGGCACCTAGAGCACCACGGACGGCGCGCAGACCCTTCGCATCCGCGAGGGGTCTTTTCGTTGGGTAGGGCCAAACTGAGCAGGAGACGAGGATCCGCGATGGGTGGCGAGGAACAGGCAGCAGTCCGCCAGCGCACGATGCCCGACGATGCGTTTCATGTGTACGACACCACGCTGCGCGATGGTGCCCAGCAAGAGGGCCTGTCCCTGTCCGTCGCGGACAAGCTGACCATCGCGCGGCACCTGGACGAGCTCGGCGTCGGCTTCATCGAGGGTGGCTGGCCAGGGGCGAGTCCCAAGGACACCGAATTCTTCCGCCGCGCCCATACGGAGCTGGATCTCCGGCAGGCCACGCTCGCGGCCTTCGGAGCGACCCGTCGGCCCGGGATCAAGGCCGCCGACGATCCGCTCGTCGGCGCGCTGCGCGACTCTCGGGCGCCGATCGTGACGCTAGTGGCCAAGTCCCACATCCGCCACGTCGAGCTGGCGCTGCGGACCACGCCCGCGGAGAACCTCGCCATGATCAGGGACACGATCGAGCACCTCCGCGCGGAAGGGCGGCGGGTCTTCCTCGATGCCGAGCACTTCTTCGATGGATATCAGGCAGATCCTGCATATGCGCTGGAGGTCGTTCGGCTTGCCGCCGAAGCAGGTGCGGACGTTGTCGTGCTCTGCGACACCAACGGCGGGATGCTGCCGGGAGCCCTCGCCGAGGTCGTCGACGATGTCCTCGCTCACACCTCGAGTCGGCTGGGAATCCACTGCCATGACGACACCGCCTGCGCGGTTGCTAACTCGCTCGCCGCGGTCGACGCTGGGGTCACTCATGTCCAGGGCACGGCCAACGGCTATGGAGAGCGGTGCGGCAATGCCAATCTCTTCTCCGTCGTCGCCAACCTAGAACTCAAGAAGGGCCGCCAGGTCCTCCCGCCTGGAGCGCTCGGCGAGATGGCCAGGGTCGCTCATGCTGTGGCGGAGGTCACGAACGTCGCCCCGAACCAGCACCAGCCCTACGTCGGCATGTCTGCATTCGCGCACAAGGCTGGCTTGCACGCCAGCGCCGTGAAGGTGGATCCCAGCCTCTACCAGCACATCGAGCCCGGTTCAGTCGGGAACGACATGCGCATGCTCGTCTCCGACATGGCAGGGCGGGCATCCATCGAGCTGAAGGGCCGAGAGCTTGGCTACGACCTGGCCGGCGATCGGACCACGCTGACCCGAATCGCTGAGCGGGTGAAGGCACTGGAGGCGACCGGCTACACCTTCGAGGCGGCCGATGCGTCATTCGCCTTGCTGCTCGGTGAGGAGGTCCACGGGTCGCGGCCGCGCTTCTATGAGGTCGAGTCGTACCGAGTGATCGTGGAGAACCGCCCGGGGGTCGGTCCCGACGCACCGCACACCGCGGTGAGCGAGGCGACGGTCAAGCTGATCGCGAAGGGGGAGCGGATCGTCGCTACCGGCGAGGGAAACGGGCCTGTGCACGCACTGGACACAGCGCTCCGGCAGGCGCTCGAGCGGATCTACCCGCAACTCGCCGGCTTGGAGCTCGTCGACTTCAAGGTGCGCATCCTCGAGGGCGCACACGGAACTGGGGCCGTGACGCGGGTCCTCGTGGAGACGAGCGACGGGATGGACACCTGGTCCACCGTGGGCGTCCACGAGAACGTGATCGAGGCGTCGTGGCAGGCGCTGGACGACGCCGTCACCTTTGGCCTTATCCGGGCGGGTGTGACAGAGGTGCCCGGCCTGTCGAACACAGCACACTAGGGTTGGCGGGTGCGGATAGCGAGGTTCACCACCGAGGGCGGAGAGCCCAGATACGGCGTGGTGGAAGGCCCACCCGACGACGAGTTGGTGGCGGTGGTGGCCGGCGACCCGCTCTATCGGCCGGTGCAGTTCACCGGCGAGCGGCTGCCGCTGGCCGACGTACGCCTGCTCGCTCCCGTCATCCCGCGCAGCAAGATCGTCGGCGTGGGCAGAAACTACGCAGACCACGCCGCGGAGTTCGGTCAGGTCGTCCCGGAGGAGCCACTGCTGTTCCTCAAGCCGAACACGGCGGTGATAGGTCCAGGCGATGCGATCGTTCTTCCGCGCCAGTCCCACGAGGTCCATTTCGAGGGCGAGCTCGCGGTCGTGATCGGCAAGTTGTGCCGCGATGTCCCCCCCGAGCGGGCGGCCGACGTCATCTTCGCGTACACCGTGGGGAATGACGTGACAGCGCGTGATCTTCAGCGTACCGATGATCAGTGGGCGCGGGCGAAGGGCTTCGATACGTTCTGCCCGCTCGGCCCTTGGCTGGAGACCGAACTCGACCCCGCGGATCTGCCGCTACGTACGGCCGTGAACGATGAGGTCAAGCAGGACGTTCGGACGTCAAAACTGATCTTCGACATCCCCACGCTCGTCGCGTACGTCTCCGCGGCCTTCACACTGCTTCCTGGCGACGTCATCCTCACCGGTACCCCGGCGGGCGTTGGTCCGATCGTCGCTGGAGATCGGGTCGAGGTGACAGTCGAGGGAATCGGGACATTGGACAACCGGGTGGTCTCTCGTGACTGATCGACCGTTGGCCGAGGCTTCGCTGGCCGGTGACGTGGCTGAGACAAGAGTCAGGTTCGCGCCCTCGCCCAGCGGAGACCTGCACGTCGGCAACATTCGCACGGCCATCTACTGCTGGGCGTATGCCCGCCGAACCGGCGGCAGCTTTGTCTTCCGCATCGAGGACACCGACAAGTCCCGTGTCACCGACGAGTACATCCATGCCGCGATCGAGTCGATGCGCTGGCTCGGGCTCGACTGGGACGAAGGACCTGAGGTAGGCGGTGGATTCGGGCCCTACCTGCAGAGCCAGCGGATGGACATCTACCGCGAGTGGAGCCGGCGCTTTCTCGAGGAGGGCTACGCCTACTACTGCTACTGCACGCCGGAGGAGCTCGAGGAACGCCGCGAGAAGGCCCGCGCGGAGGGTCGGCCCCCTGGATATGACGGCCGCTGCCGGAACCTGAGTCCCGAACAGATAGCGGCGTACGAGGCTGAGGGCCGCAAGCCGGTGCTCCGGTTTCGCATGCCGCCAGGCAAGACGACCTTCGTCGATCTGGTCCGCGGCGAGGTGACCTTCGAGCACGAGTACGTTCCCGACTTCGTCCTCGCCCGCGCCGATGGCTCCCCGCTGTACACGCTTGCTGTCGCCGTGGACGACGTACTCATGGAGATCACCCATGTCGTACGCGGTGAGGATCTGCTCTCGTCGACGCCTCGGCAAGTCGCGGTCTATCGCGCCATGGGCGTGGCGGAGGCGGACCTGCCGCGCTTCGCGCATTTGCCCTTCGTCATGGGTCCGGACAACACGAAGCTGTCCAAGCGACATGGTGCGACGACGATCGGCGCATTCAGGAACAAGGGCTACCTGCCGGAGGCGATGTGTAACTACCTCGCTCTGCTGGGGTGGTCGCCGGGCGACGACCGGGAGTTCTTCTCGCTGGCGGAGATGGCGCGGGAGTTCGACCTGGCCCGGGTTAACGCCAGCCCGGCTCGGTTTGACGTGCGGAAGCTCGACGCCATCAACGGCGACTGGATCCGGGCTCTCGCTCCGGCTGACTTCGAAGCGCGCCTCGTGCCGTTCCTGCAGCACGCGGGTCTGGTGTCGCGGGTGCCCACGGATGAGGAGCGCCGGATGGTCCACGGGGTCGCGCCCCTGATCCAGGAGCGGGTCGCGCATCTCACCGAGGCTGCCGACATGGTCGGCTTCCTCTTTGTCGACGACGCACACTTCACCGTCGACCAGGAGGCGGCCGCCCGGCTGCTCACCGAGGAGACCCAGCCCGTCCTCGCGGCCGCGAGCGACGCACTGTCGGGCGTCTCCGAGTGGAGAACCGCCGACATCGAGGCGGTGCTGCGGGGGACGCTCGTCGACAAGCTCGGGCTCAAGCCCAAGCTCGCGTTCGGTCCGGTACGGGTCGCGGTGACCGGTCGGCGGGTATCTCCGCCACTGTTCGAATCGCTCGAACTGCTCGGTCGCGACCGCACTCTGTCACGCCTTGAGCGTGCTCGGAATGCGGCCTAGCGCTCCTCACCTGACGACGTCTCTGATCATGTTTTGGCGATGCTTGAGCGAAGTAGATCCGTTTGAAGGCGCAACCACGCGTCGGGTATTCTCGTCGTCGGCTCGCCGCCGCTATCTCAATGACTGCGCAGTGCATTCACTCTGGCGCGGGGGGCCGGCGAGGAACCGATGGGGTATGGGGTAATTGGCAGCCCGACGGATTCTGGCTCCGTTAGTCTAGGTTCGAGTCCTGGTACCCCAGCTCCAGTCGGAGCCCAGCTCAGGCTGGGTTCCGATTTGTGGTGAAAGCCACATGGCCCCGTTGTGTAGCGGCCTAGCACGCCGCCCTCTCAAGGCGGTAGCGCCGGTTCGAATCCGGTCGGGGCTACGACACTCGCCGGTAGCGGGCGAGGAGCAAACTGATGCAAACGGCCAGCAGCGCGGCAGTCGCCAGTCCGTACACCCATCCGCTGCCGCCGATCCGGCTCAGGCCGCCAACGTGGCTCGTCTGAGTCACATTCCCCCGCATCCAGTCGTAGGTCCCTTCGAGCAGGCGGAACGGCGTGAGGATGCCGGCGAGTTCCTCGGCCCGCCCGTCGGAGCGTCCTTCGACGGTGCCGGAGACGGCGGAGCTGATCAGGAAGATCGCGACAGTGGCGCCGATGGTGTATGGCCGTTTGGTGGCGAATGCGGCGATCACCAGGCCCAGTGCGGCCAGCACCACAGCGTGCAGCAGGGAGGTCAGCACACCGCCCATCGCCGCCGTTGTCTCATCCCACATCGTCGTGCTGTTGGTCCCGTTGAATGCGGTGACGAGGTACGCGAGGACGATCGGAGCGATCATGAGCATGGCGAGTGCCGCGGTCATCGCGGCGAGTTTCGCCCACACGTAGTCGTCGCGCTGAAGCGGCCGGGAGAAATAGAGCGGCAGCGTGGTGTTGCGGAGATCCCGCGACACCAGTTCAACCGACTGTGCCGCGAGGAAAATGATGATCGGCATCTGCAGTGTGATCGGGAACTCGACATAGTCAACCACTCTGCGATTGAGCTGGTTGCCGACAGCGGACCAGATCAGAGCTGGCAGCAGGACGAGTGCGAGCATGCCGAACGGGACGAGTTTGGCCTTCGTGCCGCGGCCGATTCCCCACGCACCGCGCAGGCTCTCTGTGAATAGCGACCACACCGCATAGGAGCGGCCACGGCGCGGACCGTCGTACCCCCGGTAGCCGATGTCGTGGATGACGCCCGCCACCGGAGTCGGGCCGCGATGCCCGATCACGAACATGTCATGAAGTTATGCGCGCGTGCCCGTGACACACATCAGGGAACGTCCCGGACAGCTCCCTTACCTGCCCGCAGACCAGCCGCTTAGTGACGAGCGATCATCGTCCAGGCCCGCCAGTTGTAGTAGTCGTCGAAGCCGTAGCGCTCGGCAAGCATCGGGCGCACATGCACCCACCTGATGTCGGTGCAGTGGCGGGCGAAGCGCTCCTCGATGCGATCCTTGCTCAGGTCGTTGACGTGATAGAAGCGCTTCGGCTGTACGCGGTGCTCCGGCTCGTCGCGCATCAGGAAGAACGAGATCAACACTCCACGTCGGCTCACCCGGCATAGCTCGTCGATGGCTCGATTGCATGCGCTCGGCGAAAGATGCTCGAGCAGGTCGTGCGCCAACGCCCAGTCGTACGAGTCATCCTTTGCCTGGATGTCCTGGACATCGCCAACTCGGAAGTCGACGCTGGGAAACATCAGCTGGGCGTTCGCGATGTTCGCGCGGGTCAGGTCGAAGCCGGTGTAGGCAAGCCGCGGCGCTAGGCCGTATCGGTCGAAGTAGCGATAGTCATTGGCAGATCCGCAGGCAGCCTCGATCACCGACAGGCGACGACCTGGCCGGCCGCGAAGCGCGTCTGTCCACACCTCTGCGTACTGGTCCTGATCCCACATGACCTCGTCGTATGCCGCCCGCCACTTGCCCGACCGCTTGATAGCACCGAAGTCCACGCCGTGCTCGCGAGGCAGGTCGTGCTGCCGCTTGCGCAGTTCGCGGTGCTTCTCCGCGGCCCAGCGCAGTTCTTCCTCCATGAGCTCATCGTGGACGTCACCGTCGAGCTCTCGGATGATCTCGTGCCGCGCGAGGATGCTTTGCACGTTGATCACGGGACTCTGGTAGCTGC
>Ga0066388_100002415_pt1 | contig 11387 bp, 11 predicted proteins | sample PanSoiMetaGPlot6_FD_64539 | JGI IMG/M metagenome (GOLD analysis project Ga0066388, IMG submission 64539) | Tropical forest soil microbial communities from Panama analyzed to predict greenhouse gas emissions - Panama Soil - Plot 6 (Hybrid Assembly) | ecosystem: Environmental > Terrestrial >... | reverse complement strand
AGCATGGCGTCGATCACGACGATGCCGCCGGGCCCGTGGACCACAAACGAGTTCACTGGCATGACCTGACCCTGAATTTTCTCGATCGGGTATGTCGCCATCAGTAGCTCCTCAGGTCAACAGGGTGGAGGTTCGCGTCCTCTTGTGGCTTCGTGGACATGATGGCTTGCTCCGCAGCGGCTGCCGCCCTGTCGCCATGGGGAAATCCAGCCGCGGTGCGGCCGCAGAGGTTAGGCGCCTCGGTCTGACTTGTAGGTGAGGAAGGCGACGTCGTCGTCGAGGGTCTGAGTGTCGACGAGGCGCATGGGTTTCTTGTCGCTGGTCTCGCCGAAGAGGCGCTCGCCTGCTCCGAGCACGACGGGGTAGATCTTCAGCCGCAGTTCGTCGACGAGGTCGTGCTCGATCAGTGTGCGCAAGAGCTGGAAGCTGGCGGGGATAACGATCTCTCCGTTGAGCTCCTGCTTCAGCTTCAAGACCTCGTTCTCGACGTCGCCCTTCAGGACCGTCGAGTTGTTCCAATCGGGATGTTCCAGGGTCGAGGAGACGACATACTTGGGCAGGCTGTTCAACCGCTCCGCCAACTCGCCACTACGGGATGGCCACCGTGCGGCGAGCCATTCGTAGCTTCGCCGACCCAGCAGCAGGGCCTCGGCGCCCAACGCCTCGTCGAGCGTGGCCTTGTAGAGATCTTCGCGGTCCTGGATCTTGCCGACCCAGCCGCCGAGCCTGAAGCCCTCGTCACCGGCTGGGTCCTGGACCACTCCGTCGAGCGAGACGTTCTCGCTCATCACAATCGTTCCCATTTCGGTTCTCCCTCTTGTTGGTGCGTGCAGCAGCGTCGGCGGCGGGGCGTTGGGCGATTGTTAGGCCACCGCACGAGCCTCGGCGAGGCCAATGACGCGAGCCGTCGCGGTGGCAGTCGCGATCACTTGGTCGTCCGCGTCCATCAGGACGCCTCGCGGAATACGAGATCTCCTTCTCGGTGCACGACGCGACCCTTGCCGACGATCCGCCCGGGACGGACAGGCCGCATGAAGTTCACCGTCATCTGGGTCGTCGACTGGAACTGGTCGGCCTCGAGGGTCGCCAGCAGGGCCGCGCCGACGGTCTCCCACAGCATCGCCGCTTGGAACCCGCCGAGGACGTTGCCCGCCGGGTTGGTGAAGTCCTCGCTTCCCTCGAACGCGAGTTCAACCGTGCCGGCGTCCCCGTCGGCGTCGATGAACTCCAAACCGAGCGTGCCCGCCGCGGGAGGCAACGACGCCCGCCCCTCAACGACATCCCAGAACGGACCGGATCGATCGCTCATGGCTCCTCCTTCCCTGACTCGATTGGCCTCGACCAGCTGTGAAGACAGCGGCGGCTCGCCGACATCAACGTCGGGCCATCAGAGCCGTCGCTGTAATAGACACCGCAACATCGGGAAACTGGGCGTGCACCAATCGCCCAGTTCGCTCCTCGGCTGGTGTCGGTACAGGGTGGGAGCGTGACCAGGTGATGGAAACAGGCGACGGGAACGACGCGACCGCTGAGCTGATCTCGAGGGCGCGGGCCGGGGACGCCGAAGCCTTCGGCGAGCTGACCGAGCCGTACCGCCGCGAGCTTCAAGCGCACTGCTACCGGATGCTCGGATCCTTCCAAGATGCCGAGGACGCCCTCCAAGACACGCTGCTCGGCGCCTGGCAAGGCCTCGGAGGGTTCGAACGACGCGCCTCGCTCCGCACCTGGCTCTACCGGATCGCCACCAACCGGTGCCTCAACACGCTGCGTGCGGCCAGCCGCCGCCCGGCCAAGGAGTGGGACGTGCCCAAGGTTGAACCGCCCGAGCCGACCCGGCTCGGCGAAGTCGTATGGCTGCAGCCATTTCCCGACGCGCTCCTCGAGGGTGCGATCGACGTGCGGCTCGGCCCTGAGGCCCGCTACGAGCAGACCGAATCGATCTCGCTCGCCTTCGTGACCGCCCTTCAGGCCCTGCCGCCTCGCCAGCTCGCTGTGCTCATCTTGCGTGACGTCCTCGGATTCCACGCAAACGAGGTGGCTGACATGCTCGACTCGACCGTCGAATCGGTCAACAGCGCCCTCAAACGAGCGCGCGCCAACCTGCAACGGCGCCGACCCCCGGCAGCCGACCTCGAACCGCCTCCGCCTTCCGACTCGCCCTCCGAGGATGCGATCATGGCGAAGTTCGTCCGCGCCTGGGAATCCGCCGATCTCGACGCGCTGGTGGCGCTTCTGACGGACGACGCCTTCGTCTCGATGCCACCGATGCCCTTCGAATACGAGGGCCGAGACGTCGTGGCCCGCTTCTGTGCCAGCATCTTCGGCGCGGGCCGGCGGTTCGACCTCGTGCGGACCCGAGCCAACGGTCAGCCGGCCTTCGGAACCTACCTGCGCGCCGCTAGCGGCATCCGCCGCGGGGTCGGCCTCTACGTCCTCACCCTCACCGGCGACCGCATCTGCGCTATGACCCGCTTCGACAACAGCGTGCTCCCATGGTTCGGGCTCCCGGGATCGCTCGCGAGCCGGTAGCCGGCCCCGGAACGGTGGATCTAGGTCTGGTCTGTGCGTACCCGTCTCTCGTGCTCCCGGCCGTGTTCGAAGCGTCGGTGCATACGTGACGCACGAAGGGCGCGCATCGTTTGGCAATGGGCTAGGTAGGCCGCCGAGGGGTCGCTGGGGGCTGTGTGACGATGACGGGCTGGAACTGTCAGGCAGGTGGAAGACCGCTGCAAGGTCCGTCGCCCATCCTGTGCGAGCAGCCGGACGGAACGGCGCTACCTCAACCCGACCGGCCTGTCACCAACATCATGCCCCGCAGCAGCTAGGCGCCTCGGACAGGCGCGTAAGTGAGAAAGGCGAGGCCGTCACCGACGATGCGGGTGTCGATGAGGCGCATGGGTTTCATGCTGCTGGTCTCGCTGAAGAGGCGCCGTCCTGCCCCGACCACGAGCGGGTAGGTCATCAGCCGCAGCTCGTCGACGAGGTCGCGCTCCAGCAGCGTGGGCACGAGCCGTCCGCTCGCGTAGACGACGATTTCGCCGTTCACCTTTTGCTTCAGCGTCGAGACTTCGTTCGCCACGTCGCCTTTCAGGACCGCCGAGTTGTTCCAGGCGTCGGCATCTTCGAGGGTGGCGGACACGACGTACTTGGGCATGCTGTTCATCCTGTCCGCCCACTCGCCACTGCGGAATGGGTACCGTTCGGCGAAGAACTCGTAGCTGCGTCGGCCCAGCAGCAGCGCCTCGGCGGCCAGCGCCTCGGCGAACAGCGCCTCGGCCCACGCGTCGCGGTCCTTGTCCCCAACGTGGGCGCGCCAGTCGCCGCGGCCGAGGTCCTCCTCACCAGTCGGGTCCTGGATGACCCCGTCGAGCGAGACGTTCTCGCTGACAACGATCTTTCCCATGTCGATTCTCCTTCGATGGCGGCGTCGTCTGCCACTGACGTAGAACCCGCGACATCGGGAAAGTGGGCGCCATCGGCCGCCCAGTTCGGCCTTCGGCCGGTGTCTATACACTCGGACCTCGGGGCCGGCTCCTTGACACCCGCTGGTCCGGCTTGCTGAAACGATGCGCGCGTGGGCGTTTTGACGGCTCCCTCGCGCGCATCGTTTCAGCAATCGGTGAACGAGCCGTGAAAGGGCGAGCCGGAAAGCCGCACTGCCAATTGCGAGCGGGCGAGAAACTCAAGGCCGCCCCGACCATGCTTCGGGTGCTGGGCCGGGCGACGCTACGTCAACTGAAGCTCAGCGCTGCGTGGGCGAAGCACGACCCCCGGGAACGCCACTGGCATCTCGGACCCATCGGCGTCCACTCGGAATGTCAGGGCCGAGGCGTCGGAACCGGGCCACTCGGCTCGTTTCTCACGATGGTCGACGAGCAGAGTTCGCCGGCTTATCTGGAGACCGACGTGGACAGAAACGTTGTGCTGTACGAGAAGTTCGGCTTCGGTGTGATCGCCGAGCAGGACATCTTCGGCGTCAACAACCGTTTCATGTGGCGGGCGGCGCGACCCGACCCGCTACGGGGCGACGCTGCCTAGCTTCGTGTTTGGCGACGAGTCTTTCCACGGCTCTTAGCACCTGACGTAACTGCGAGGGCATAGCTCTGTAAAAACGCCCAACGGCGGGTCAACGACACTTAGGGCAGGGGCCGGCGGCGAGGAGATGACGACCATGCGGGTCGAGTTCGCGCCCTCACCGGCGCTGTACCCCTTCCAGTCGCGGTGGTTCGAGACTGACGGTATCCGGGTGCACTACATCGACGAGGGAGCTGGCCGACCGATCCTGATGTGTCATGGCAACCCGACCTGGAGTTCCTTGTACCGAAACATCGTCATGCGTATCAAGCGACAGTTCCGTTGCGTGGCCGTGGACTACCCGGGGTTCGGGCTGTCGGACCGTCCGCCAGGCTACGGGTACACCCCCGCCGAACACGCTCGCATCGTCGGTCGCCTCATCGACCACCTGGACCTCGACGGCTTCGTCGTCATGGGCCAGGACTGGGGCGGTCCCATCGCCATGAGCGTCGCCAGCCAGCGCGCCGGGCGCGTCGCCGGCTTGGTGTTCATGAACACCTGGTTCTGGCGGGCCGACGGGCTCGCCATCCGGCTATTCAGCCGGGTGATGTCCACCCGCCCGCTGCAACGGCAGATCCTGGAGCGCAACTTCTTCGTCGAGCGGATCATGCCCCGCGCGGCTAGTTACCCGCTCGGCGCCGAGGTTATGGAGCAATACTGCAGCGCCCAGCCCACCCCCGAGGCGCGCTGGGGGGTGGCGGAGTTTCCCCGCCAGATCCTGGCCTCCGGCGCCTGGCTGGAGCGACTCGCCAACCCGGCCCCACAAGCCCTGCGCGACAAGCCGGTGTTGCTGGTCTGGGGAATGAAGGACCGGGCCTTCGGCAGCCCTAAGGTCATCGAGCGCTGGCAGCAGTACTTCCCGGACGCCGAGGTCGTCGTGCTAGCCGACGCCAACCACTTCATCCAAGAAGACGCCCCCGACCGGATCGCCGACGCCGCGGCCAAACATTTCGGGCAGGCCCCGCCGTCTGGTCCATGAGGGCACCGACACCGCGTGCACCACCGTCCCGTCAGGTGCCCTGGCTACGCCGTCGGATCGCCCGAAAGCGGCCAATCGGTCTGGCGCGCTACTCAGACGCTACGCGCGCCTGAACATCAGAAGCCCCACGCGCGATGAGTTCTCGTCTGTGATCCGTCAAACGTAGAGGCAACTGTGAAGGGAGCGCTGCAGTGACTCACCGCGATCCTGAGCTGCAGACGAACCTCGATGGCTACAACGCACCTCCGATCTCATGGGAGCGAGTGCGTGACCGCCTGGAGGGCAGTATCACCCAAGCGCCGGACACGGGTGGTCCGAATCGGCACACCATCTGGCTGGGGACGGTCGACCCCGACGGCGCGCCACATGTCGTGCCCGTCGGCGGCTTCTGGAACAACGAGTCGTTCTACTTCACGTCGGGCCCGGGCACACGCAAGTCCAAGAACCTCGCCATGAATCCCGCGTGCGTGATGAGCGTCGCGACGGAACCGTTCGACATCACCGTCGAAGGTAGCGCCGCTCGCGTTACGGATCGTGACGATCTCGAGCGGATCGCCACCGTCGCTCGCGGGGATGGTTGGCCAGCACGCGTGGAAAACGACGCGCTTACCGCGGAGTTCAGCGCGCCGTCAGCCGGTCCGCCGCCCTGGTACCTGTACCGCGTGACGGCCGAGCGGGTCTACGCGTTCGGAACCGCCGAACCCTACGGCGCAACACGCTTCTCCTTCTGAGGCGCGCCTCACCGCAGATCGCGGTGGGGGATACACCCTGGCTCGGGAGGAAGCAGGGCCAGCTCGTACCGGGATTCCTTACGAAGACCCCAACTCAATGATTAGCGTCTAGGCTAAGCGTGTGGCCGTCTCCGAGCGTGTGCGGCCAGCCAAGGGCCGATCTCGACGTCCGACGCCTCGGGAGGTCGAGCGAATCTTCGGCGCGCTGTCGCACGAAGCTCGCCGTCAGATAGTCCTCGTGCTGTCGCACTACGGACCCGAGCTGCCCTCGGGGTATCTCGCCAAGCGCTTCACCCACAGCTGGCCCACGACCACGCGGCATCTCCATGTCCTCGAAAGAGCGGGCGTCGTCAGCGTCCGCACCGAAGGACGCAACTGCTGGTACCGCCTCGATCGCGACTACCTCCGGCGAGTTGTCGGCGGGTGGCTTGAGCTGCTCGACCCAGCGACTGGGGGCGAGATCTGGCGATCACCCGGCCCTCGATCTGTGAAGAAGGGACGTATGCCATGACCGCAGTACCGAAGCTGTTCCGCGTCACACTCGAAGTGAGCGACCTCGAGACCGCCACCCAGCTGTACCGACAGCTCTTCGCCGTGGACGGCGCCCGCCATCCCGGTGCCCGCCACTACTTCGACTGCGGCGGGGTCATCGTCGCCGTCATCGACGTATCGCAAGGTGGGTTGACACCGACACCAGGACCGAAGTCGCTGTCCTTCGCGGTCGACGACATCAATGGGATCCATCAGCGGGCCGCTCGGCTCGACGTGCTCGCGCCCTACCAGGTTCACGGCGAGCCAGCCGGCGAGGTCCTGGAGCGCCCGTGGGGCGAGCGCTCCTTCTACGTGGTCGACCCGTGGGGCAACGACCTCTGCTTCTGCCAGAACGGAACGCTCTTCACGTAGGCACTGCTGCCCGCTCTCCCGCCATTCTCTCCCCTTGACCCGCCGAAACGATGCGCGCGAGGAGACTCAGGTCGCCCTCGCGCGCATCGTCTTAGCAATCAGGGCGGGTACAGCCAGTGGGAGCACGGGCCTTCCCGGGGGAATCGCATCCTTCTGTGGTGCGAACGAACGCGCCACGTGTAGTTGCGGCGGGCGCGTGAGGTGGTAGCAGGCGGTTATCACGTCTTGGTCGCGTGGGTGTCTAGGGGCGGAGCGTGGCCTCGGTGGCGTCGTCGGCGGGGTAGAAGAGTTCGACCGCGAGCTCTGCCAGGGTGATGTCTTGCGGTGTGCCGAAGGTGGTCAGCGTTGTGAACAAGGACAGCTCGCCGCCGTCGAGTGCGAGTCGCCATGGGATCAGCAGCGCCGGCTCTTCGGGCGGCGCCTGGTGCCACCAGTCCTGCGTGGCGATATTGGGATAGCGGGAAACCTCGTCAGCGAGTGCCTCGGCGTCCGGATCGCCGGTGAGCATCGTCAGGCGACGTAGCTGGCCGAGCAGGTAGGCGGACCACTCCGGGAAGTTGCGCGTCTGTTGGGCGAGGCCCTCGGGATGCAAACACGCCCGGAACACGTTGAGTGGCGAGGCGGCGAGTTCGGGAGGGAGCAGATCGACGAGGCCGCGAGCGGCGTCGTTGGACAGCATCACATTCCAGAGCCGATCGATGACGACGCCGGGGTAGGGGTCGTGGCCGTCGAGCATGCGCTGCAGCGCGCCACGCACTCGTCGCATCTCGGCATCGTCGAGTGAGGTCTGGGAGTAGCGCGGCGCGTACCCGGCAGCCAGCAAGAACGCGTTGCGCTCCCGGAGCGGGACCTCGAGGCGCTCCGCCAGCACGAGCAGTAGCTCGGGGCTCGGCCTCGAGCGGCCGGTCTCGACGAAGCTGAGGTGCCGAGGCGAGACCCCGACATCCACAGCCAGGTCCAACTGGCTGCGTCGGCGGCGCAACCGCCACTCCTTGAGCAAGGTCCCGGCCTTCGGGCCGGCGGGTTTCGTCACCATGCGCCTCCACCCTAGAAGCGACATCTCGCTATCACGACTACCTAAGAGGTAATCGCATCGGCGTTCATCGGGGTTCAGGCTGAGCGCGACGCCAACGATCACCGACAAGGAGGACGACCAGTGACAGCCTACGCAGTGGGGCTCCTCACGGACGTAGACATGGGTCCGCCCATCGTGGAGTACCTCGAACGGATCGACGCCACGCTTGCCCCTTATGACGGCCATTTCATCGTCCACGGCGGCCCAGCCGAAACACTCGAAGGAACCGGTCCCAGTGTGCTCATCGTGATCGAGTTCCCGGATCGATCCCACGCCCGGGATTGGTACACCTCACCCGCCTATCGGGAGATCCGTTCGCTTCGCACCGACAACTCGACGAGCACCGTGTTCATCATCGACGGGGTCGGACGCGACCACCGGGCAACAGACGTACTCGAACGAACTCCCCAGGCCCATCAGTGACGCCAGCCAACAAGAGAGCGCGGAGCGGCGAGTACGGACCCGTGTCACGGGGCGGTTCTCCGCTGTCGTGCTGGGTTTCGCCATCCGCCAGGCGGTGCGTTCAAGACAGCCGCCCCCTCATGTGGCTAGTTGTCAAGTAGATCGCCAATCGCGACGGGTTTCGTACCGTCGACCCGCAGGCGCCGCGAGGCCCGAGAGCCTCCACGCCGGAGAGGAGGCATTGTCATGGGAACGCTGGACGACAAGGTTGCGATTGTCACCGGCGGAACGAGTGGCATCGGCGCTCGTGCCGCGGAGTTATTCAGCGCGGAGGGAGCCCGGGTCGTCATCTCCGGACGCCGCACGCAAGAGGGCGAGACGCTGGTCCGGTCGCTCGGTCGGGAAGCGTCGTTCATGCGCACCGACGTGACGGTCGAAGCTGACGTTGAAGCGCTGGTGGCATTCGCCGTCGAGCGTTACGGCCGACTCGACTGTCTCTTCAACACTGCCGGTGACGGCGGCACACCTGGTGGGATCGCGACGCTCGACTTGGAGCGGTTCGACCACACGATCGCGGTGCATGTCGGCGGCGCCGTCGCCGGCATGAAGCACGCCGCCCCGGTCATGGTGGCGCAGGGCTCGGGAAGCATCATCAACACCGCCAGCATCGGCGGGCACGTCGCGGGATGGACCTTCCTCGACTACTCGGCCGCCAAAGCGGCCATGATCCACCTCACCCGCTGCGTCGCTGCCGAGCTGGGCGAGCACGGCGTGCGCGTCAACTGCATCTCGCCCGGGCCGATCCTCACCGGGATTTTCGCCAAAGGTGCCGGCATCGACCCGGCACAGGCCGACCGCGAGGCCGAGGAACTCGAGCCGGTATTCACCGAACGCCTCGAGACGTACCAGCCGATCCGGCGTGCCGGACGGCCCGACGACGTCGCGCCGCTCGCGCTGTGGCTTGCGAGCGACGCCTCCTCCTTCGTCACCGGCCAGGACCTCGTCGTCGACGGCGGCATCACCGCCGGCCGCCCCCCGGCGGCATCCGCAGCGGACTTCGCCGCCATCGGCAAGGTTCTCTTGGCGAAGGCGAGCTGATGCTTGGTCGCCTCGGTCGCTTCTCGGTCGCACACCGCAAGGCCGTGCTCGTCGGCACGGCGTTGTTCTTCGTGCTCGCGGGGACGCTCGGCGGTGGTGTCGCGTCCCACCTGACGAGCGGGGGCTTCGACGATCCGAACTCCGAGTCGAGCCGCGCCCGCGACACGATTAAGCACGACTTCGGCAAGCAGGAGCCGGACCTGGCGCTTCTCGTCACCGCGAAGCGCGGCTCGGTCGACGCCCCCGCCGTGGGCACCGCGGCCGACGCCCTGACGTCGAAGGTTGCTGCGGAGCCGAAGGTCGTCCGGGTGGTGTCGTACTGGAGTGTCGGGAGGCCGCCGCCGCTGCGCAGTACCGACGGCCGCCAGGCGCTCGTGCTCGTCTCCGTGCGGGGCGACGACGCGCAGGTGCTGGACGCCGCCAAGGAGCTCTCACCCCGTTACACGAGCGACCGCGGGTCGATCACCGTGCGTGTGGGCGGATTCGCCGAGGTCAATCGGCAGATCAACCACAACGTGGAGTCGGATCTCGTGCGCGCGGAGCTGATCGCGTTCCCGATCACGCTGGTGCTGTTGATCGTCGTGTTCGGGAGTGTCGTCGCCGCGGGTCTCCCGCTGCTCGTCGGCGTCCTGGCGATCGTGGGGACCTTCCTCGTTTTGCTCGTCGTCGCCTCGCTGACGGACGTGTCGATCTTCGCGTTGAACCTCACGACCGGTTTGGGTCTCGGTTTGGCGATCGACTACAGCTTGTTCATCGTGTCGCGCTACCGCGAGGAGCTCCACGCTGGACGCGCCCCGCACGACGCGGTGGTGCGCACGGTCCAGACCGCCGGCAAGACCGTCGCCTTCAGCGCGCTGACGGTCGCGGTGGCGCTCGCCGCGTTGCTTGTGTTCCCGCTCGCGTTCTTGCGGTCGTTCGCCTACGCCGGCGTGGGCGTGGCGCTGATCGCCGGGATGGCCGCCGTGGTCGCCCTCCCTGCACTGCTCGCGGTGCTCGGGCACCGGGTCGACTCGCTCCGGTTGTGGCGGCGCGACCCGAAGCCGCCCGGTGAAGGCGCCTGGCACCGGATCGCGATGTTCGTCATGCGCCGTCCCGTGCCCGTGGTCGTGGCCGTCGTCGCCCTTTTGCTCGTGCTGGGTCTGCCGTTCCTGAGAATCCAGTTTGGGCTGCCCGACGACCGCGTCCTGCCGTCGAGCGCATCGAGCCGTCAGGTGCAAGACGACATCCGGTCGCGGTTTGCCTCCAATGAGACGCGCACGCTCCAGGTTGTTGCCACGAACATCGGCGACCCGGCTGCACGTGGGGGGGAGATCGACCGGTACGCGGCCGCCTTGTCGCGCCACCACGGCGCCGCGCGCGTGGACGCGGTCACGGGCAGCTACATCAAGGGACAGCTGGTGGCGGGGCCCGGCCCGGTGACGGCGCGCTTCGTCGCACGCGACGCCACGTGGCTGTCGGTCGTCCCGTCGGTCGAGCCCTATTCCGCTGCCGGCGAGCGGCTCGCCCACGCCGTGCGCCACACGCCCGCACCATTTCCGGTCCTCGTCGGTGGAGCCTCCGCCCAGCTCGTCGACTCGAAGGCATCGCTCTTCTCGCGGTTGCCGGTCGCCGCGGGGCTCATCGCTCTGGCGACGTTCGTGTTGCTGTTCCTCATGTTCGGCAGCGTCGTCGTGCCACTCAAGGCCCTCATCCTCAACGTACTTAGCCTCAGCGCGACGTTCGGCGCCCTCGTTTGGATCTTCCAGGATGGCCACTTCTCTGGGGTACTCGACTTCACGCCCACGGGCACGCTGCCGGCTTCGATCCCCTTACTGCTGTTCTGCCTCGCGTTCGGCCTGTCGATGGACTACGAAGTCTTCTTGCTCTCGCGCATCAAAGAGGAGCACGACCGCACCCACGACAACACGCACTCGGTCGCCCTCGGACTCGAGCGCACCGGTCGGATCGTCACCGCCGCCGCCGTGCTCATCAGCGTCGTCTTCATCGCCTTCGCGACCTCGGGCGTCTCGTTCATCAAGATCTTCGGCGTCGGTCTCGCCATCGCGGTGCTGATGGACGCGTTCGTCATCCGCGCCACCCTCGTGCCCGCCTTCATGCGCATCGCCGGCGAAGCGAACTGGTGGGC
>Ga0066388_100002414_pt1 | contig 11388 bp, 10 predicted proteins | sample PanSoiMetaGPlot6_FD_64539 | JGI IMG/M metagenome (GOLD analysis project Ga0066388, IMG submission 64539) | Tropical forest soil microbial communities from Panama analyzed to predict greenhouse gas emissions - Panama Soil - Plot 6 (Hybrid Assembly) | ecosystem: Environmental > Terrestrial >... | reverse complement strand
CTCGAGCCGCAGCGCCGCCAGCCGGCGGCGCAGTTCCTCGGCGCCCTCTGCCATCAGGCGCGGTGGAGCGCGTCGACGACGCGGAGGTGGGCAGCGCGCCAGGCGGGTGCGAGCCCGCCCACGAGACCGATCGCCGTGGCGAAGGCGACGCCGAGGCCTGCCCCGCCAAGCGAGAGGCGAAGAAAAACGGTCGCCACGCTGAAGGTCATCATGCTGAACTGCACACCCGACAGCAACGTGTTGACAGCGAGCACGGCGACCGCCGCGAGCGCGGCCCCGACGAGGAGTCCCCCCGCGGCGAGGAGGAGCGACTCGCTCACGAAGGCCAGCAGGATGGCGCGGCGGCCGAACCCGAGGGCCCGCAGGGTGCCGATCTCCGCCGTCCGACTCGCCACCGCCGCATACATCGTATTGAGCGCCCCGAAGGTGGCACCGGTCGCCATGACGCTGGCGAGCGTGAAGACGAGCACGTAGAGCGCGTTCGCCGTGTCCGCCTGCTCCTGGTAGTACGTCACCTCGGGCTTCGCCTGGAGCGTGAAGCGCGCGTCCGACTCGATGTGGCGGACGAGCGCGGCGCGGTCGGCGCCCGGCGCGAACCGCAGCCGGACACCGGAGTATCCGTCGCGACGGGTGTCGTCCTGCACGTCGGCGACGTCGGCCCAGATCTCGCTGTCGAAGGCGGTCCCGCCCGAGTCGAAGATGCCGACGACCCGCCAGCGCCGGCGCCCGAACTCGAGGTCGCTACCGATCCCGCCGGGGGCGTAGCGGGCGACGGCGCCCGCGCCGATCACGACCTGGCCGAGGTTCGGCTCGAAAACCCGCCCGGCGACGATGTGGAGCGAACGATGGACCGCGAAGGCCGTCGGCTCGACGCCCCGCACGAGAACGTTCTCGCGCCCGCCATCGCGCGTGCGGATGAAGGGCTGGTTCACGAGCTCGCGCGACACCAGCGGGGTGCCGTCCGCGCCGCGGGCCACGCCCGCGAGGGCGCGCAGCGTCTGTGCCGCCTCGCGCGACACCTGGCTCGAGCCGTCGCTGGTGGCGCCCTTGCGCAGTACGACGAGATTGTCCGGGTCGCCGGTCGTGGCCAGCATCTGCTTGAGCCCGCCCACCAGCGCGGCGAGCAGCATGGTCACGGCCACGACGAGCGCGATCCCTCCCATGGTGAAGGCGGTCGTCCAGCGCCGGACGAACAGGTTGCGGACGTTGTAGGCGAGCGGGATGGCCATCGTCAGAAGAGGCGACGGAACGCCTCGACCACGTTCAGCCGGGCGCCAGTCCACGCCGGGACGACGCCGGCCACCAGCCCCACGGTGACGGCGACGGCGAGCCCTTCGGCGGCCACCAGGGGCGACATGTGAAAACCCCCGAAGGGGCCGAGGAAGGGCAGGGCGTTGCTGGTCTTGCCGGCCGCACCGAGGGCCTGGAAGATCGCATACGCGCCGCCCGCCCCGAGGAGACCCCCGACGGTTGCCTGGAGCGTCGACTCGGCCATCAGGGTGAGCAGGATCGCGCGCCGCCCGAAGCCGAGGCTCTTCAGCACGGCGATCTCCGGCAGGCGCTCGCGGACCCCCATCGCGCTGGTGTTGGCGGCGATCAGCACGACCGCCGCGACGACCAGGAAGCCGACCGCCAGGATGACGCGCATGAACCCCTGCAGCGAGCTATAGAAGCTCGCGACGAAGGACTTCTCGGTCTCGGTGGCGACCTCCGAGTCCGAGTTGCGGAAGAGCTCGTCGATGGCGCGCGCGATCCCCGGTACGTGCTCGGGGCGATCCGCCCGGATCCAGATCATCCCGACGCGCAGGAACCCCCCGCGGGAGTCCATCGCTTCCTCGAGGTACTTGCGGTTGAACCAGAAGACGAGCGGATTGCCGCTGGCGGCCGGGATGACGCCGACGATCTGGAAGGTGAGGTCGACCGGGAAGATCGTTCCCCTGAGCGTGACCTCCTGCCCGACCCGCCAGGAGAATTTCCGCATCGTCTGCTCGCCCACCAGCGCGCCGTTGCGGATCTGGCGGAAGCGGGCGAGCGCGCCGGGGTCGATCCCGTAGTCGGGCCAGACCCGGTCGACGGTCTCCGGGTCCATCGCGAAGTTGGGGAACAGGTTCTTCGGCTCGTCGTAGATGCCGCCGAACCACGAGTAGTGATTCACGCCGGCCACCCCCGGCACCCCCCGGATCTTCTGCACGAAGGCGAAGGGGAGCCAGTAGGTGAGCCCGGCCTTGTGGTGCACGGCGAGTCGGACGTTCGATCCCGCGCGGGCGAAGATGGCGCTGATCGCGGCCGGCAGCGTCAGCACGGCACACACGAGGAAGATGGAGAGCGCGATCGAGAGCGTGGTGAAGATGGTGCGCAGGGGGTGACGGAAGAGGTTCCGCCAGACGAGCCGCGGATAGGTCAGGAGCCCCTCCCTCCGCCGTTCACGAGGACGCCCTTGTCGAGATGGACCACCGCATCGACGAAGCGTTCGGCGCGCGGGTCGTGGGTGACCATGACGACGGTCTTCTCGAACGCCCGATTCAGCTCTCGGAGGAGGGTCAGGATCTCGACGGCGGACTTCGCATCGAGATCGCCCGTGGGCTCGTCGGCGACGATCAGGTCGGGGTCGGTCACGATCGCCCGGGCGATGGCGACCCGCTGCTGCTCGCCGCCCGAGAGCTGCCGCGGCCGATGGTGGGCGCGGCTCGCCAGCCCCACGGCGCCGAGCGCAACCTCCGCCCGGCGGCGCCGCTCCGGGCGGCCGAGCGTGGTCAGGAGCAGCGGCAGCTCGACGTTCTCGAGCGCACTCAGCACCGGGATGAGGTTGTAGAACTGGAAGACGAGTCCGACGTGGCGGGCTCGCCAGGCCGCCAGACCGTCCTCGTCGAGCGTGGAGAGCGGCTGGCCCGCGACCATGACCTCGCCGCTGTCCGGACGGTCGAGGCCGGCGAGCAGGTTGAGGAGCGTCGACTTGCCGGAGCCCGACGGCCCCATGAGCGCGACGAAGCGCCCGGCCGCGACGTGGAGCGTCACGTGCGCGAGGGCGTGCACCTGGTCGACGCCGCGGTGATACACGCGCGAGACGTCCTGCAGCTCGATCATGGTTTCTTCCCGACAATGCCTCTGCCGCCGGCATCGCGGCGATTCAAGTCCACCGTCGGGTCGCCGGTGGCCGCGAAGTGGAAGATTTGCGTTGACTGCCGTCGCCGACCCGCTATCCTCCGCCGATGGCCGCGGGACTGGCGCCGGAGCGGGGAAGCACGCCTCGTCCGTCGAGCACCGTCATGCTGCTCCGCGAGGCGACCGGCGCGGAGGCGTTCTCGGTGCTCATGCTCGAGCGCCATGGCAGCATGGACTTCCCGGGTGCGCATGCCTTTCCGGGTGGGTTGGTGGACGCGAGCGACCGCGACGCCGCGGAGGCCGCGCTGCCTTCCACGCAGCGCTGGGCGGCAGCCGGGGAGGGCGACCGTCCGCCCGAGGCGATCGTGTACTGGATCGCGGCTCTCCGCGAGCTGTTCGAGGAGGTCGGTATCCTGCTGGCGCGCGACGGCGACCGGCTGCTCGACGGCCCGCTGCCGCCGTCGGCCGAGCCGCTCCGATCCCGCATCACGGCGGGTGAGCCGTTCACGCGCGTGCTGGCGGGCGCCGGTCTCGTCCCCGCCACCGACGAGCTCTTCAATTTCGCGCGCTGGATCACGCCGGTCACCAACCCGAGGCGCTGGGACACGCGCTTCCTCGTGGGGCGGGCCCCCCGCGGGCAGGAGCCTGCGGTGGACGGGACGGAGACGGTGAGCTGCACCTGGTTCACCCCCCGCGCGGCGCTCGCCGCCTACGAGGCGGGGAAGATCATGCTCATCCCGCCCACCGTCCGTACGCTCGACGACCTGGCGCGCTTCCCGTCGGTCGAAGCGGTGTTCGCCGACGCGCGCCAGCGGGCGGTGCGTGCCGTCGTGCCCGAGATCGTGCAGGGTGGGCCGGAGCCAGCGATCCGCTACCCCGAGAGCACCGGGCGGAGCGACGTGCCCGCCCGCCGCCTCGTGCTGCGGGATGGGCGCTGGCGACCGGCCGACGGCTAGTGCTGCCCTAGGCGCCTCCCGCGATCAGTGTCCGAAGTCCCGGGCCGTGAGTGGCCGGGAGTGCCCCAACGGCTCGCGCGTCCACCACGTGCCGTCCTGCCGCCGCGTCGCTCCGTCCGTGAAGCGGTAGCGGTAGAAGGCGAGCCGGAGCTGCTCGGGTGGAGTGGTCGGGAACGGATCGCGGCTGAAGAGGGGGGCGACGACCGCCGGCGCCGTGAGGCAGCGCGCCAGCAGATTCTGGAAGTAGCGGTCGCGGGGCGGACCTCCGAGCAGGAGGAACCAGAGCTGGAAGTCCACCCGTGGCTGGTGTGGGGCGACGAAGGGTGGCGGCCGGTCGAGATCGCCGGGCTTGTAGTGAAACTCGTACGGCAGCCACTCGACGCCGTCAGCGGATCCCTCGAGCACCACTTCCCTCCGGACGAGCGTCATCTGCGCGAAGAGATGATAGGCGTTCACGGAGCGGTAGGTGTTGAGCAGCTGGCGGATGGGCGTGAGCGGCCGGTTGAGCGCGCGCAGCGGCGGTATCAGGGGAAGGAACTGGACCACGGAGAGTGGGACCAGGATCGCGACTGCCCCGGCGAGGAGCGCAGTCCGCAGGGGACTGCGCGGACGGGGGCGTGGTGTCCCGAGCCGCCACCCGACGGATGCGGCGAGCCGCCCGAGCTGCCCATCGTCGAGCAGGAAGAGGGTGAGAGCGATCGTCAGGTAGTTGAAGAAGCCGTAGTTCCCGGTGAGGATGATCGAGGCCTGCATGCCCAGCATCGCGACGAAGACGATCGCGCGCACCGGGGCGGGCCCCCAGATGAGGAGTGGGAGCCCGAGCTCCACGACGTAGGTGTACAGACCCGTGAGCTTGTGGGCCCAGAGCGGCATCTGGTGCGCGTACCAGCCCACCCAGGTGGGAAGCGGCGCGGTCTCGTAGTAGCTCGCCATCGCCGTGAGATCGCGCCAGCTGGGATCGCCGAGCAGCAGCTTCGCCGCACCCGACTCGACGTGCAGGCGGAAGAGCAGCCAGAGTATCAGGAAGAGGGCCAGCGGGTGGGGCGGGGGAGCGTTCCGGGGACGGAGCCCGCCCGGGGTCACGAAGAGCGCGAAGAAGGCCGACTCGAGGAGCAGGTTGTCCCACTGGAAGGAGAGGAAGTCCTGCCCGATCGAGACGAAGGAGAGATACACGACCCAGCAGGCCGCCAGCGCGACGCGAGGGGCGACGTTGAAGGTGAGCCCGCAGCTGAGGATCGCGCCGCCCGCGGCGGCGATGCGGAGCGTGCGGTCGCTGTCATCGATCCGGAAGAGCGTCGGCGCTGCGAGGAAGCCCCGCACGCGGGCCAGATAGTCGCCCGCCGGCAGGAGGCCCTGGCGACCGAAGAGGAGCGTCACCTGGCCGAGCAGCGAGAGGAAGGCGACGAGGAAGATCAGTCCGAGCAATCGGAGGAAGAGATCGCGGGCATGCGCCCGCCCGGGCGGCTCGCGCGGCTGGTGCAGGCCGCAGGTCTCCTCGGTACACGCGGCGCCAGCGATCCGGAAGCGGTTCCGCGCGATCAGGCCGTAGAGGCGGTCCCAGAGCTGGCGCAGGCCCGGCACCTCGTAGAGCCACCCGAGCGGCGCCAGGACCGGACGCAGCCGGAGCGCGCGTGACGCGGCGGCCGCCCCGCTCCAGGTGCGTCCGTCGGCAGCGACCAGGTGCATGGCCTGCTCGCAGGCCTCCCGCGTGAGACCGGGATGACGCTCCAGCACGACGGCGTCGCGGAACGACTCCAGGCGGATCCGTCCCCCGAGCCAGCGCTCGAGTCGCTGTGCTTCGCGGACGCAGAAGCGGCAGTGACCATCGTAGAGCAGGACCGCCTGCTCCTCTTCGCTCACGCGACCACCACGCTCCGCTGCACATCCATGGTCCGGTAGGCGGCGGGCATCGCCGCGGTGGTGTACGCGATGCCGATCCGACCCGCCGGATCGACCAGGATGAGGCCGGCCGCCACACCGAGACGCCGCTCGAGCTCTGCGAGCGCGTGCTGCGCGACCCACGCCGGATCGAGGCCACGCCGCATCCACGCGAGGGCGGCGCCCACCAGCGACCCACGGATGATGGCCTCGCCCGGGCCCGTGGCCGAGCCGGCCCCGAGCAAGTCATCGGCATAGGTGCCGGCGCCGATGACGGCAGAGTCGCCGATGCGGCCACGGCGCTTGCCGAACACCCCCCCGGTAGAGGTTGCGGCGGCGACGTGGCCCCGTCCATCGCTGGCAACGGCACCCACCGTACCCTCGGCGGCGTGCCGGGACGCGGCCCAGTGCCGACGTGTTCCCTCGGTCACCAGTGCCTCCGGCGGGCAGAGCGGCACACCGTGCCGCCCGGCGAGCGCGACCGCCGGCTCGCCGACGAGGAGCACCTCGCGGCCTTCGGCCATCACCGCCCGGGCCAGCCGGATCGGGTTCGGTATACCCGCGACCGCGCCGACTGCCCCCGCGGCGAGCGTCTCGCCCGCCATGAGCGAGGCGTCCATCTCAACGCCGCCGTCGGCGGTGACGGTCGAGCCAAAACCAGCATTGAAGGAGGGGTCGTCCTCGAGCACGACCACGGCCTCCACGACCGCGTCGAGCGCCGCTCCCCCGCGCGTGAGAACGCTCCAGCCAGTGTCCGCCGCCCGCGCCACGCCGGCGCGTCGTGGCGCGCGGACGGCCGCGCTCTCCACGCCCGCTCCACCGTGCACCACGATCGCTCTCACGGCGCGACGGCTTCCTTCACCCGGCGGCGCCCCCGCACGTTCGCGGACGCGCCCTGGCAGCCGCGGGACGGGTGAATGTGGCGCTCCTCACGGGAACCCGCAGGTGAAGCCAATCGACGGGTGGACTATAGGGAAGGCCGCCGCCCGGCTGCAACCGTCGGTGGGCAGACGAGAACGACTCACGAGAGGAGCTGCCATGAACTTCCACGGCGTCGAGGTACCGAAGCAGTTCAAGCGGATGCGGGAGCTCGCTCCCGAGGCGTATCGGGCGTTTCTCGATTTCGATGGCAAGGTGTTCGCCGAGGGGGCGTTGCCCGTCAAGACGAAGGAGCTCATCGCCCTCGGAGTGGCGCACATCACGCAGTGCCCATGGTGCATCGATGCCCACACCAAGCGCGCCGCCAAGGCCGGTGCGAGCGATCAGGAGATCGGGGAGGTGATCTTCGTGGCAATGGCGATGGCCGCGGGAGCGGCGTGGAGTCACGGCGGATTGGCGCTCCAGTGCCTGGACGAGCACCGCGCGGCCGGCCGTTGACCGGGCGACCCTTGTTCTGGCCGCTGTCCGCGCGCTATGAGGACCGGTGGTGAGTCGGCGCGGCGTCCGGAGGGGAGTGGTGTGACGCGGCTCTCCCAGCTCCTTGCCCCGACGTTGCGGGAGGACCCGGCGGACGCGGAGGTGGTCAGCCACCGGCTCCTCGTGCGCGCGGGCATGATGCGGCAGGTGGCGCGTGGCATCTACGATCTCCTGCCGCTCGGTCTGCGGGCCGTCCATCGATTTGAACGAATCGTCCGGGAGGAGATGGATCGCGCGGGCGCCCAGGAGATCCTGATGCCGGCCGTGATCCCGGCCGAGCTCTGGCAGGAGAGCGGCCGATGGGAGAAGTACGGCCGCGAGCTGCTCCGACTGAAGGACCGCTACGATCGCGACTTCTGCTTCGGCCCGACGCACGAGGAGGTGGTGACGGACCTCGTGCGCCGTGAAGTCCGCTCGTACCGGGACCTGCCGAAGAACCTCTACCAGATCCAGGTGAAGTTCCGTGACGAGGTGCGGCCGCGTTTCGGCCTCATGCGCGGGCGCGAGTTCATCATGAAGGACGCCTACTCGTTCCACGTCGACGGGGAGGACGCCGCGCGCGAGTACCGCAACATGTACGACACCTACACCCGCATCTTCACCCGCTGCGGGCTCACGTTTCGCCCCGTGGAAGCGGGTACCGGAATGATCGGGGGCTCCCAGTCGCACGAGTTCCAGGTGCTCGCCGCCTCGGGCGAGGACGCGATCGTCGCCTGCAACGCGTGCGACTATGCGGCCAACGTCGAGAAGGCCGAGGTGCGTCCGGCGTCGCCGCGCCACGGCGCGGCGGGTGCGCTCGAGCGGGTGTCCACGCCGGGCAAGCGGACGGTGGAGGAGGTGAGCGGTTTCCTCGGCGAGCCGGCGGAGCGCTTCATCAAGACCCTTCTCTATCGGACGGAGAGCGGGGGCATCGTCGCGGCGCTCGTGCGGGGCGACCATGAGCTCTCCGAGACGAAGCTCCAGGCCGCGCTCGGCGGGGAAGCGGTGGCCCTCGCCGACGAGGCGACGGTGGAGCGCGTGACGGGAGCACCGGTCGGCTTTGCCGGGCCGGTCGGGCTCGCGGCACGGCTCGTGGCCGATGCATCGCTGCGCGGCGTGCGCGGGGTGATCGGCGGTGCCAATCGCGCCGACGAGCACATGGTGCACATCGACCAGGCGCGTGATCTCGCCGGCCTCGTCTTCGCCGACCTCCGGCAGGCCCGCGGGGGCGATCCGTGTCCGCGCTGCGAGCGCGGTAGCTTCGGCGAGCACCGGGGCATCGAGGTCGGTCAGGTCTTCCGTCTCGGCACGCTCTACAGCCAGAAGATGGGCGCCACCTTTCTCGGCGCCGACGGGCAGGAGCGGCCGATCGAGATGGGCTGCTACGGGATCGGCATCACGCGGACGGTGGCCGCAGCGATCGAGCAGCATCACGACGACGCCGGCATCATCTGGCCAGCGCCGCTGGCGCCGTACGGCGTCCACGTCATCCCGGTCAACGTGAGCGATGCGGCACTCCGCGAGACGGCCGAACGGTTGGTCGTGGAGCTCGGGGCGGCGGGGGTCGATGCATTGCTCGACGACCGCGAGGAGCGACCCGGCGTCAAGTTCAAGGATGCCGATCTGATCGGCCTCCCGGTGCGGCTGACGGTTGGACCGCGGGCGCTGGCGCGCGGGGCGGTCGAGCTGAAGCGGCGGACCGACGCGTCGGCGAGCGAGGTGCCGGTCGCGGAGGCGCCTGCTCGCGCGGCGGAGCTGGTGGCGCCACGGTGAGCGGCCGCTGGCCCTATCTGCCGCCCCGAGCCGACGCGCTCCGACACCGTCTCATCTTCGCGCTCGACGTCGACACCCCCGCCGAGGCGGAGCGTCTCGTCCGGCTCCTCGCCAAGGAGGTCGGCATCTTCAAGATCGGGAAGCAGCTCTTCCTCACCGCGGGCCCCGAGGTCGTGCGCATGGTGCTCCGCCACGGGGCGGACGTCTTCCTGGATCTCAAGTTCCACGACATCCCGCACACCGTGGCGAAGGCGGGCGTGGCGGCCGCGCGGCTCGGCGTCCGCTTCTTCGACGTGCACGCCTCGGGCAGCTTCGAGATGATGGAGCGCACGCACGCCGAGGTGACGCGCGTCTGTCGGCGGGAGGGCATTCGCCGGCCGCGCATCCTCGCGGTCACCGTCCTCACCAGCCTCGACAAGGGCGACCTCCGCCGGGTCGGGGTTCCCGACGAGGTCGAGCACCAGGTGGTCCGCCTCGCCCGGCTGGCGCGGCGTGCGGGGATGGACGGCGTGGTGGCGGCCCCGCTCGAGATCGCGCGCATCCGCCGCGCGTGCGGCCGGGGCTTTCTCATCGTCACGCCGGGTGTCCGACCGGCGAGCGCCGGGCTCGACGATCAGAAGCGTGTCCTCACCCCGGAGGAGGCGATGCGGGCGGGGGCGGACTACCTCGTCCTCGGGCGCCCCATTCGCGAGGCCCGCGACCCGCGCGGGGCGGTACGCGAGGTGGTGGCGGAGATGGCGCGGGGCTACCTTGCTGCGCGGCTCCGGCCCGGTCTCCGCGCCTGAGGGCGGCCGCGGCTCAGCTCGTGAGCCGCGCGTGGGCGAGACACGGCATCTCGCGACGGACCCGGGCGAGGTAGTCGAGGTCGATCGTCGCCGTCACGACGCCGTCGCCGTCGCCGGCCCGCGCGAGCACCCGGCCCCAGGGATCGATGATGCAGGAGTCGCCGAAGTCCGCCACGCCGTTCGGACTCATGCCGGTCTGGTCCGCGGCGAGGAGGTAGCACTGGTTCTCGATCGCGCGCGCCCGGCAGAGCACTTCCCAGTGCGCGGCACCGGTGGGGAAGGTGAAGGCGGAGGGGACGAGGAGGATCTCTGCGCCCCCGCGCGCGAGGCGGCGGTAGAGCTCGGGGAAGCGCAGGTCGTAGCACACCGAGAGCCCGAGGGTCCCGAGCGGGGTGGGGACCACGACCACGTCCTTCCCCGGTGCGCGCGTTTCCGACTCGCACACGGTGACCCGGCCGGGGAGGTCGACGTCGAAGAGATGGATCTTCCGGTAGCTCCCGATCAGCTCGCCGTCCGGGGCGAAGAGGCAGCTCGTGTTGAAGGCTCGCGCTTCGCCGGACACGGCTTCCAGGAGTGAACCCGCGCAGAGGTGGATACGGAGCTCGCGGGCGAGGGCGGCGAGGGCCGTGGTCGTGGGACCGGGGATTCCCTCGGCGTGCTCCCGCTCCTGGGGGCGGGGGCCGCGCCAGGCGAAGACCTCGGGGAGCAGGACCAGCCGGGCACCCCGCTCGGCCGCCTCCCGCACCAGCCCGCTGGCGCGGGCGAGGTTGGCCGGCCGGTCCGGCCCCGAGGACATCTGCACGGCGGCGGCTAGATAGGGCTCCATGGGCCGTGCGTTTCCGCTTACCGCGGGGCTTCCCGAGGCGCAACTTCGGGGCATTTGTACCCGCGTGCGGAGCTGTGATAGCTGACGGTCATTCTGGCAATGGCCGCCGAGAGAGTCGCGAGGAACTGATGGCCCGGCTCGTCAAGCGCTACGGGAACCGCAAGCTGTACGACACGAGCGAGAGCCGGTACGTCACGCTCGAGGAGATCGGCCGCTGGGTAAAAGCGGGCGAGGAAGTGAAGATCCTCGAGAACGACACGGGTGAGGATCTCACCGCGGTGACGTTTGCCCAGATCATCCTCGAGGAGGAACGGCGCAAGAGCGGACTCCTGTCGCTCCGCATGCTGCGCGAGATCATCCAGCACGGCGAGGCGGCGTTGCAGGGGCTGGCGGGAACCGTCGACCGCGGGATGGAAGCGATCCGCTCGGCGCCCGAGCGCGCGGGCCGTCGCGTGCTGGAGCTCACCCAGGTGGCCGAGCGGCTCGGTCAGCTGCAGCGGGTGGTCGACGAGACGCTGCGGCGCTCGGTCGAACGCGTGACGACGATCCCGGCCTTCGCCAAGGAGATCCGTCGCATCGAGCGGAGCATCCGCGCGCTCGAGGCTCGCATCGGGCGACTGCGCGACGGCTCGCAGCCACCGTCCGACACGGGGCCCGACGGCGGCGTGACGCC
>Ga0066388_100002413_pt1 | contig 11388 bp, 8 predicted proteins | sample PanSoiMetaGPlot6_FD_64539 | JGI IMG/M metagenome (GOLD analysis project Ga0066388, IMG submission 64539) | Tropical forest soil microbial communities from Panama analyzed to predict greenhouse gas emissions - Panama Soil - Plot 6 (Hybrid Assembly) | ecosystem: Environmental > Terrestrial > Soil... | reverse complement strand
GAAGTCGCCGAAGGCGGCGCCCCGGCTGGACTTGACCACCTGCAATCCCGGTCCGGCTCCCGGAGTGACGTCGGCGAACGTGCCGTCCCCGAGGTTCCGGAGCACCTGGTTCTGCTGGGTGTAGGTCTCCTGGGGCAGGCGGGCGCCGTCCACCTGCGGGTAGACGTGGCCGCTGGCCACGAACAGGTCCAGCCACCCGTCGTTGTCGAAGTCCTCGAAACCGGTCCCCCAGCTCAGCTTGTTGAAGGTGACCTGGCCGAGCCGGGCCGCCTGGGTCACGTCGGAAAAGCGGAAGCGGCCGTCGTTGTGAAAGAGGGTCTTGTAGTCGTCCTGGAAGGTCGTGACGAACAGGTCGAGGCGGCCGTCGCCGTCATAGTCGCCGGCGTCCACCCCCATGCCCGATTGCGCCCGGCCCTCCTGGCTGTAGCCGGCCCCGGACGGCAGCGACACGTCCTCGAAAGTCCCGTTCGCGCGGTTGCGGTAGACCCCCTGGATCGTGGAATCGCTGGCCACGTACAGGTCCGGCCAGCCGTCGTCGTCGAGGTCGGCGGCGACCACCCCCAGGCTCTTCAGATCGGGATTGACGACTCCCGCCGCCCGCGTGACGTCGGTGAAGGTTCCGTCGCCGTTGTTGTGATAGAGCACGTTGGCGTCCCCGGCGACGCCCGTGGGCCCGCAGAAGACGCGCAGCCCCTTCCAGGAGCAATACGGGGACACGCGATCGAGGTACGGCCGGTCGAACCGGACGTAGTTGGCGACGAACAGGTCCAGGCGGCCGTCCCGGTCGTAGTCGAAGAAGGCCGCGGAAACGGAAGCGTGGCTCCCCCCGCCGACGCCGGCGCGGGCGGTGACGTCGGTGAACGTGCCGTTGCCGTTGTTGTGGTAGAGATGGTTGCCTTCGAGGATCGTGGTCACGTAGAGGTCGACGAGCCCGTCGTTGTCGTAGTCGCCGGTGGCCACCGCGCTGCCCCAGTAACCGCCCTCGAGGCCCGACCCGGCGGTCGCGTCCTCGAACACGCCGCCTCCCCCGTTGCGGTAGAGTCGGTTGCCGGGCCCGCGCTCTCCTCTCGCCTGCCGCTCGAGCGTCGAGCCGTTGACGACGAACAGGTCGATGTCGCCGTCGCCGTCGTAGTCGATCCACGCCGCCCCGTTGCCGGTGGACTCGATGATGTACGGCTTCCCGGGACCGCCGAACACGTTCCGGTAGTCGAGCCGCGCGCGGTCGGTGGCGTCTTCGAACTGGATCGCGGCGTCGGCCGCCGCCGCCTGGGCGGGCGCGGGGGAGCGAAGCGCGGAGGCTCCGAGTAGAGCGCACCCGCAAGCGCTGGCGGCGAGCACGGCCCTCGAGCGCGCCGACGCCAGTCGCGCCATCGCGCGCGAATGATAAGCGATCCCGGCTGCTAACATGCGCCCAGCCGTCCGTTTGCCCTTCCCTCTCCCTGCGTGGGGAGGGAGAGGGTGGGGGGTCGATGAATGACCGGCGCCCGGAGACTCGGGTGGATGGGGGTGGTGGCCCTCTTCGCGGCGATCGGCGCCGCCCTCCTCCTCGGCCGGAAGCGCGGCGGGGAAACCCGGCCCGCGGGAGCCCGCCTCAACGTCCTCCTCGTCACCCTCGACACGACGCGGGCCGACCGGCTGGGGTGCTACGGGTACCGTGGCGCCCAGACCCCTCGACTCGACCGCCTCGCCGCCGAGGGAGTGCGCTTCGAGAGCGCGTTCGCCGACGCCCCGATCACCCTCCCGTCCCACGCCTCGATCCTCACGGGGCTCTACCCCTTCGAGCACGGCGTCCGGAACAACGGGAACTTCAAGCTTCCCGCCCGCTTCGAGACCGTCGCTACGGTCCTGCAGAAGCGCGGCTATCGGACGGCGGCCTTCGTCAGCGCCTTCGTCCTCGACCGTCGGTACGGGCTCGCCCGCGGCTTCGACAGCTACGACGATCGGATGGAGCCGGACGCGGCCGCGGTCTCGACACCGGAAGCGCAGCGGCGCGGCGACCACACGGCGCTCGCGTGCGTCCGCTGGCTGGACGGCCAGGCGAGCCAGGGTGCCCCCGCTCCGTTCTTCGCATGGCTCCACCTGTACGATCCCCACGAGCCCTACGACCCGCCGCCGCCCTTCCGGGACCTCTTCGCCGGCCGCCCGTACGACGGAGAGATCGCCTTCGCCGACGCGGCCGTCGGATCCGTGCTCGATGCGCTCGCGGGGCGGGGCCTCCTGGACCGCACGCTCGTCGCCGTCGTCGCCGACCACGGCGAGAGCCTGGGGGAACACGGCGAGGAAACGCACTCGATGTTCCTCTACGAGGGCGCGATCCGCGTGCCCTTGATCCTCTGGCGGCCCGGGGTCCTCCCCGCGGGCCGGGTCGTGGCGTCACCCGTCCGGACCCTCGACGTCGCCCCGACGATCCTCGACGTGCTCGGGGAGCCGCCGCTCTCCGCGCCGCACGCCCGCAGCCTCCGCGCGGCGGTCGACGGACGCTCGTCCGAGCCGCCTCCCGCCGTCTACGCCGAGACCTGGGTGCCCAGGCTCTACATGAACGGGGCGGCGCTGCGCGCCCTGCGCGACGACCGCTTCAAGCTGATCGACGCCCCGCGCCCGGAGCTCTACGACCTGGCCCGCGACCCCGGCGAGACGCAGAACCGATTCCATGACGAGCCCGCGGTCGCGCAGCGGCTGCAGGCGGAGCTGGCGCGGTTGACCGCTGGCGGCGACGCCGCGATGAGCCTGGGGCCCGCCGACGACGAGGCGGTGAGGAAGCTGAAATCGCTCGGCTACCTGGGGGCGGGAGGCGACATGGCCCCGCCCACGCGAGGCGCGGAGGAGAAGGACCCGAAGGACCTGATCGGCGTCTTCAACCGGATACGGCGGGCCGAGGCCCTGGTCCGGGACCGTCGTTTCGCGGAAGCCCTGCCGATCCTCCGCGCCCTCGTGGCCGAGGAGCCCCGGAACGCCTTCGCTCACGAAGTGCTGGGCCGCACGTACGCCGGAATGCGCGAGTACCGTCCGGCCATCGAGGAGTTCCGCGCGTATGCCGCGCTCGTCCCCTCGAGCGCGCACGCCCACCAGTGGATGGCGGTCGGCTACACGAACCTCGGAGACCAGCCGAGCGCGCTGCGGGAGGCGGGGCTGGCCGTCGCCCTCGACCCTCGCCTCAGCGACGCCCGGGTGTTGCGGGCGGGAATCCTCGCCGCGACCGGGCGGCACGCGGAGGCGGCGAAGGAGCTCCGGGCGGGAGTGGCCGCCGACCCGGACGAGCCGATGCTGCGCCTGGACCTCGCGGAAGTGCTGTCGGACGCGGGCCAGACCGGCGAGGCGGAGGCGGAGTACCGCGCGATCTTGAAGCAGGACCCGGGCTTCGCGCCGGCCCTGGCCGGTCTGGGGACGCTGCTCATCCGCCGAGGCGCCCTGGAGGAGGCGTCCGGAACGTTGCGCAGGGCCCTCGACGTCGATCCGCGGCAGGACGAGGTCCGGTTCAACCTGGCCGGTGTGCTCGAGCGGCTGGGCCGCGCCCCGGAGGCGCGCGCCGAGTACGAACGTCTCCTACGGGCACCCGGCACGCCTCCCGCGGTCAGGGACGCGGCACGGAAGCGCCTGGGCGCGGCGCCCCGCTGAAACGCCTTACTCGGCTTCGAAGCAGGCGCGCCCGGGCTGGCAGACCTCGGGGCTGCACCAGACGTCGTCGGGACCGAGCACGGTGGCGGTGCGCGAGCACCAGTACTGGGCGGTCGGCGAACTCTCGCGCAGGTCCACGTGGTCGCGCCCCATCACGTAATACATCTTGGTGCGGAGCCGCTTGCAGACCGGGACGTCCTTGGCGGGGGTTTCCATTGTCCTACCTCACGCGAGCGAGAGGAGAGTGCGGCGCACCAGGTTCTGGACGAGGCCGACCTTGTAGCTGTTGTCCGACATCGGAGCCGCCCCCACCACCGCCGCCCGGGCGGCGGCGGTGGCACCCGCCTCGTCGAGGGACTTGCCCACGAGGGCCTGCTCCGCGCGCGTCGAGCGCCAGGGGATGGGCGCCACCGCGCCGAGCACGACGCGGGCGTCGCGGACCGTGCCGCCCTCGCTCTTGACCGCCACCGCGATCGAGACGAGCGGCCAGTCGAAGTCGGCCCGCTCCTGGATCTCCTCGTAGCTGGAGCGCCAGCCCGCGGCGGACGGGACGCGGATCTCGGTGAGCACCTCGCCCGGCTGGAGCAGGTTCTCCCGCTGCGGGTCCTTGCTCGGCAGCGTGAAGAAGTCGCCCGCGGCCACCGTGCGCGGCCCCTTGTCGCCCTCGAGGACGAAGCTGGCGCCGTGGGCGAGCAGGGCGACCGCCGCATTGGAAGGATGCGGCGCGTACGACGGTCCGCCGCCGAAGATCACGTGATAGCGGTTCTCGCCCCCGACCGCGTAGCAGACGTCGCCCCCCTTCTTGAGGCACTTGTAGGACTCCAGGCGGTAGTACCAGCAGCGGGGACGCTGGAGGACGTTGCCGCCGATCGTCGCCACGTTGCGGATCTGCGGGGAGGCGGCCTCGCGGCAGGACTGGGCGAGGGCGGGATGGCTCTTCTGGATGCCGGCGTTCGAAGCCACCTGGGAGAGCGTCGCCATCGGCCCGAGGCTCAGGCTGCCATCGGGATTGGCGGTGATCTTCGCCAGCCCCGGAATCGACTTCAGGTCCACCACGCGGGGCGGCTCGACGAGCCGCTCCTTCAGGTGGTCGAGGAGATCGATGCCGCCGGCCTTGAGCACGGCGCCCGGCTTCTGGGCGACGAGCTCCCGGGCTTGGGCGACGCTGGTGGCGCGGGCGAACTCGAAGGCGTTCATGTCAGCCCCTCCGCGCCGCCGCGAGGGCGGCGAGCACCCGGTCGGGAGTGATGGGCAGCGCGCGCACGCGCGCCCCGCTTGCGTTGAAGACCGCGTTGGCGACGGCGCCGAGCGTGGGGACGATGCAGGGCTCGCCGATGCCGGCGCACGACGTGTTGTTCCCGGCGTTGGCGATCTCGGTGACGATCGGCACCGCCTCGAACATGTCCTTGGCCGAAAGCACCTTGTAGGACTCCAGGTTGGGGTTGACCATCGTGCCCACGTTGCGGTCGAGGACGCGGTTCTCGAAGAGCGCCCACGACACGCCCTGGATCATCGCGCCGATGATCTGGCTCTCGGTCGTGAGCAGGTTGATGGGGAAGCCGCAGTCGTTGACCGACACCATCTTGACCACGCGGACGACGCCAGTCTGGGTGTCCACCTCGACCTCGGCAAACTGGCAGCCCGCGAGGTCGCCCCGGTAGGTCTCGTACTGCTTCTTCCTCTCCGCCACCGCGGAGATCGTCTCGCCGGTCATCTTCGCGGCGGCCTGCTTGAACCCCACGCTCTTGCCGGGGCTGCCCGTCACGAAGATCTTGCCGTCGGCGGCATCGAGCTGCTCCGGCTTGACCCCCAGCATCGGCGCCGCCACCGCGAAGAGCTTCATCTTCGCGTCGTGGGCGGCCAGCCGCACGGCGGGGGCCACGGAGTTGGTGGTGTTGCTGCCGCCGGAGGCGGGGCCTTCCGGCCACCGGGTGTCGCCGACGTTGGGTTTGATGTCGGTCGTCTTGAGGCCCAGCTCCTCGGCCACCACCATCGCCATCGCGGTCCGGAAGCCGGTGCCGATGTCCTGGGCGCCCGAGAAGTACTCGACGCTGCCGTCGCGGTGGATCCTCACCTCGCAGCCCACCCCACTGCCCCGGGCGAAGACGTACCAGTTGCCGTTGGCCATGCCGAGGCCCCGCTTTTTCGGTCCCGCCGTCTCGCCCGCCTTCTTGTTCCGCCGCTCCCAGCCGATGGCCTTGGCGCCCACGTCGTACTGGATGAGGCGCACCGGCGAGGCCTCGTTCTTCCGCCGCACTTCCAGCGGGTCCAGGCCGAGCTGGTCGGCCATCTCGTCCACCGCCGATTCGAGGGCGAAGGCGCCCTGCGGATGCCCGGGCGCGCGCAACGGCGCGGCCGGACCGGCGTTGGTGAAGACGTCGTGCTCCTCGATCTTCAGGTTCGGGCACTTGCCGTGGAGCGCTCCGGCCGGGCCGCCGGTGCCGGCCCCGCCGGCGATCCCGGCGGAGCCGAAGGACCGGTAGTGGACGGCCGTGAGCGTCCCGTCGCGCGCGGCGCCGATCTTGACCGTCATCAGGGCGCTGGGGGCGTTGCCGGTGCAAAGGTGCTCCTCGCGGCGGTCGAGCATGAGCTTCACCGGAGCGCCCGCCTGCTTGGCCAGCTTGCAGGCCACCACCGCGAACGCGGTGCCCGTGGCCGACGGCGCGAGCTTGCTGCCGAAGCCGCCGCCCATGTGCTCGGTGATCACGGTGACGTTCTTGCGGTCGACGCCGAGCGCCTCCGCCATCCCGTCGCGCACGGTCAGGACGCCCTGGGTCGAGGCCCACACCGTCAGGTGGTCGCCCTCCCACTTGGCGATGACGCCGTGGGTCTCCAGCGGGGAATGGGTGTGGACGGGGACCGAGTAGGTCTCCTCGACGGTGACCGCCGCCTCCGCGAACCCTTTCGCCACGTCGCCGCGGTTCCCGCCCCGCCGCGGCGAGGTCGGCCCGACGACGTTGCCCTTCTTCGGCACGTCCTTCGGCCCCGGCACCTTGTCGGGCTCGTAGACCTGAGGCGCGTCGTCCGCCATGGCCTTCTCGAGGTCGGTGACGTAGGCCGCCTCGTCGTAGGTGACTTCGACGAGGCGCGCCGCGTCCTCCGCGGCCTCGGGCGACACGGCGGCCACCGCCGCCACGTCCTGACCCGCGAAGCGCACGGAGCGCGAATCGGTCGTCCACACCGTCTTCACGCCCGGCAGGGCTTCCGCCTTCGACGTGTCGATCTTGACGATCTGGCCCGCGGGGACCGAGGCGCGGACCATCTTGGCCCAGAGCATCCCGGGCATGTTGATGTCGTAGGTGTACTTCGCGCGGCCGGTGACCTTGTACTTGCCGTCCAGCCGCGGCTGCCGGCCCTTGACGACGCGCAGCTTGGAGTCCAGGTCCCACGGCTTGAGGTCGCCTTCCGCGGCATGGACCTCCAGCGTCTGGGGGTTGCTCACGTGGCCGGCCTTGACGGTGAACGTGACGGTCGGGGCTTCGGGGGGCTTCGCTTCCTGGGACATGGCCTACGCCTTCCTTCCCGCGGGGCGGGCGGAGGCTTTCGCCGCCTTCTGCACCGCCTCGAACACCCGGGAGTAGGTGCCGCACCGGCAGATGTTGCCGGCCAGGCCGTCCTTCACGTCGTCGAGGGTCGGGTTCGCGTTCTTGCGGATGAGGGCGGTGGAGGCAACCACGAAGCCGGGCGTGCAGAAGCCGCACTGGAGCGCGTCGGCCTCCACGAAGGCGGCCTGGACGGGGCTCATGGCCTCGGGGCTCCCGAGGCCCTCGACGGTCGTGATCTCGTGGCCCTCGGCGTCGGCCGCGAGCATCAGGCACGAGGCGATCGGCTCGCCGTCGAAGAGCACCGTGCAGCCGCCGCACGCCCCGCGGTCGCAGATCTCCTTCGCGCCCGTGAGGTCCAGGTGGTTCCGCAGCGCCCGCAGCAGCGTGACCCGCGGCTCCACGTTCACCGTCTTGACCGCGCCGTTGATCTTCAGGCTGAGGGGCACGGGGCCGGGGCCGAGCACGGCCGCCCCGGCCGGGATCGCCACTCCGGCCAGGCTGGTCGCGGCGGCGCCGACGCCGGCCGTCTTGAGGAAGGTCCGCCGCGAGACGACCGGGGCGGCGGGATCGTCCTTGTCGGAGGGATGGGCCATGGCCGACCTCGCTCGGGGGCGGGGACAGCCCGCCCCGAAAAGCTGTCAAACGGATTGGAAGCGATTGTTCTCCGCCCGCGGGGAACCGTCAAGGCCCTTCCATCGTCCAGACTCAATGGGGGTCCCGGCATCCTGCCGGCATATGTCAATCATGACATCCAGATTAGTTGACAAACGTTGCGCCGGGACCGATCATGGCTTGCATCATGCCGAAAGGGAAGGCGCGGTCCGAGGCGGCGGCCCGCCTGGACGAGGTGGACCGCCGGCTCGTCGTCGCGCTGTCCCGGGACGGGCGCCGCTCGGCGGCGGCGCTGGCCAAGGATCTGGGCCTCTCGCGGCAGGCGGTCACGGGCCGGATCCGCGACCTGGAGCGGCGGGGCATCATCCGCGGCTACCGGGCGGATATCGATCCCCTGGCCCTGGGGCTGGAGGTGAGGGCCCAGGTGCGGATCACGATGAACGGCGCCACGGCGCACCAGCGGGAGAAGGACGTGCTGCGCCGACTGGCGGCCAACCCGCTCGTCCGCTCGGTCTACCGGGTGAGCGGTGAGGACTGCTTCGTGGTCCAGGTGCTGTGCCGCAAGATCGAGGATGTGAGCGCGCTGCTCGCCGAGCTTCTGGCCACGCGCGCCCTGCAGTCGTCGCGCACTGCTTTCGTTCTGGAGACGTTCCTGGAGAAGGGCCCTCTGGGGCCGGTGGAGCCTGGGCTGGTCACCGGCTGAGGGCCCGGTTCGAGGGTCCATGTCACCGCGTCATCGCCGTCTGCTGCCCTGGCTCGCGCTCCTCGTCGTCTACGTCGTGTGGGGCTCGACCTATCTCGCCATCCGTGTCGCCGTCCGGGAGCTGCCGCCCTTCGCGACGGCCGCGCTGCGCTTCGGGGCCTCCGGCCTCGTGATGGCGGCCGTGGCGGCCGTGGTCGACCGGAAGCACGGCTGGCCCACGCGCCGCCAGGTTGCGGACTACGCGCTCGCGGGCGTCCTCCTCCTCGCCTTCGGCAACGCCCTCGTGATGTGGTCCGAGCAGCGCATCCCCAGCGGCATCGCCGCGCTCATCGTGGCGATGGTGCCCGCGTGGCTGACGTTCTTCGACGGCCTGCGCCCGAACGGCCAGCCCTGGACGGTGCGGGTCTGGCTGGGCGTGCTGGTGGGGTTGGCGGGCGTCGGCCTCGTGGCCCGTCCCGGAGCCGTGATCGACGGGGGCCACTGGCCGGCCGTCGCCGCCCTCATGGTGGCGAGCATCTCCTGGAGCATCGGCTCGCTCTACTCCCAGTCCGTCCCGCGGCGGCTGCCGCTCCTCAGCGCGGCCGCCGTCGAGATGCTCGCCGGCGCCGCCGTGCTGTTCCTGGAGTCGCGGCTGATGGGAGAGGATCTCGGCCGGTTCGCCGCCGCCTCGACCACCGCGTGGACGGCCGTGCTCTACCTGGCGGTATTCGGCTCGCTCGTGGGCTTCACCGCGTTTGCGTTCTGCCTCAACGAGCTTCCCGCCAGCACCGTCGGCACCTATGCCTACGTGAACCCGGTGGTGGCGGTGCTGCTCGGGAGCCTCCTGCTGGGCGAGCCGGTCTCGGCCGGGCTGGTCACGGGTGGCGTCCTCATCCTGGCCGCGCTGCTGCTCACCACCGCCCGCCCGAAGTCGTCCCGGCCGAAGCGAGCGGTGCCCGCCCCGGTAGCCTCGGAGGCCACCAGCTCCTAATACAAGAGGTGTAGCGCCCGGCGGCGGCGGAACTGGGCGAGCTCCGCCTTCCATCCGGGCACCAGCCGGCGTGGCGAGCCCCCCTGCTCGATCGTGCGCCGGAACGCGTCGCTGCCGTACAGGATGTCGATGGGGCGCTTGACGTGCTCGTACTCGTAGGGGGGGTCGCGCCAGGCGAAGCGCGCGGGGTCCTGCCGCCGGGCGTGGAAGATGACGAGCAGGTAGGTGAGGTAGGACGCGAACCGGCGGCGGTCGGTCACGTGGACCTGGACGCCGCCGCAGCGCCGGCCGGAGTGCTTCTGGAACGTCGGAGCGAAGTAGGTCGGCCGGAACCGGACGCCGGGGAGCCGCTCGTTCTCCAGGTCGCGGGCGAGGCGCCAGGGATCCAGCCAGGGCGCGCCCACGAGCTCGAAGGGACGGGTCGTGCCCCGGCCCTCGGACAGGTTCGTCCCCTCGACCAGGCAGCCGCCCGGGTAGACCCAGGCGGTGTCCACGGTCGGCATGTTGGGCGACGGAAGGACCCAGGGCAGGCCCGTGTCCTCGAAGGCCATCTCCCGCCGCCAACCCCGCATCCGCACCACCTGCAGGTCCGCGTCGAGGCCTCGCTCCTCCCGGAAGAGGAGGGCCAGCTCGCCCACCGTCATGCCGTGCCGAGGCGGGAGCGGGTGCAGTCCGACGAACGAGAAGTACCCCGCATCGAGGACGTTGCCCTCGACGGCCGAGCCCCCGAGGGGATTGGGGCGGTCGAGGACGATCAGCCGGCGGCGGTGGCGCGCACACGCCTCGAGGGCGTAGAGCATCGTGTAGATGAAGGTGTAGTAGCGCGCGCCGACGTCCTGCACGTCGAAAACGAGCGCGTCGATCCCCTCGAGCATCTCCGCGGTGGGGACGCGCGTCTTGCCGTAGAGGCTGTAGACGGGCAGGCCGGTGGCGGGATCGCGTCCGTCCTCCACCTCCACCAGGTCCTGGGCGTCGGCCCAGATCCCGTGCTCGGGGCCGAAGAGCGACGTCAGCCGCACCGCGCGGGAGTCCTTGAGGGCGATCGAGGCGTGCACGAGGTCGGCGGTGACGGCGGTCGGGTTGGCGATGAGGCCGACCCGCAGCCCCCGCAGCACCCCGGGACGGGCGAGCAGGCCCTCCAGTCCCGAGCGGACCCGGCCGGTGCGGGCGCCGCTCCTAAAGGCCACCGGACCCCGCCGCGTCCTCATTCGGCGTAGCGCAGCGAGAAGTGGCCCACGCCCTCCTTCTCGTTGCCGGCCCGATAGATCGTGCCCGTGATCGTGGAGCCCTGCAGCGTCCCGCGGAACAGGCGCGGCGACCCGCCGCTGGCGAACACGAAGCTCAGGGTCCCCTTGTCGTAGGTGACCGACTCGAGGGGGACCTCCATCGCCACGTCGCCCGCCCGCGTGGCGAGGAAGCCCGCCAGCTTCGTCCCGTCCAGCTCGAAGCGCACCTTGATCGGACGCTCGCCGGCGCCCGTCTCCTCCATCCGGCCGTCCCACCGGCCGCTCACCACGGCGGCCCCCGCGGCGGGACCGGTGGGAAGCACGAGGGCCATCTCCCGGAACGCGCGCGTCTGCGCCTGCGAGGGCGGATCCACGAGGACGGCCGGGACGCCGCTGGCGGACCCGACGCGGCGCTCCGCCTCCGTGTACAGGTCCACGAGGACCTTGCCGCGGGGAGAGAGCTCCAGGACGCGGCTCGGCCGCTGGTGCTGCACGAAGAGGATCAGGTGGTCCTGGAGGAGCGCGGTCCAGAAGCTGGCCAGCGTCCGGGGCGTCGGCCGCTGGCCCTTGCTCCCGACCTCGGGCACGCGGCCGTAGCCGGCCGCGTCGGCGGCGGTGGCGGTGACGACGATGCCCCCGCCCGCCAGGGCGACGGCCGGCGCGGGGGACTCCCGGAGCTCGAAGGACACCGGCCGCGAGGCGGAGGCGGCCTCGAAG
>Ga0066388_100002412_pt1 | contig 11390 bp, 11 predicted proteins | sample PanSoiMetaGPlot6_FD_64539 | JGI IMG/M metagenome (GOLD analysis project Ga0066388, IMG submission 64539) | Tropical forest soil microbial communities from Panama analyzed to predict greenhouse gas emissions - Panama Soil - Plot 6 (Hybrid Assembly) | ecosystem: Environmental > Terrestrial >... | reverse complement strand
CAACGTGCTGAAGACGAGGCCCTTGAGGGCTAGGTTCTGCATCCGTCACCCCTGCAAGGATCTGAGGCGCTTCTAAGAGCCTGACACGAGCCCGAGGGGAAATGCAAGGAAAGTGCATCGGAGAATGCCGGGAGAGCGCCTCACCACTGCACCCGCCCCGCCACCCTGACCGGCACCTCCGACTCCGTCCCCACGCTCGCCACATGCCTGTGGTTCTTGATCTCGCTCGCCCCCGCCGTCGCCTCGAGCCGTAGCCAGCGCGCGGGCGTGAAGATCACCGTCCCCGTGACGCGCGTCTCGCGCTCGACCACGCCCTCGAACTCCGCCGCGCTCGGCGTTCCGCCGCCGGGCTTGTTGTAGAAGTCGCCGATACGGCCCTCTCCCTTCTTCCGCCACTCGCCCCGCACGCGCAGCTCCCAGGACGCGTTGTGCTCGTACGCGATCTCACTCACGAGCGAAGCGACATCCGGCCCGAGCCCGAAACCTAGAGGAAAGCCCTCGGACTCGAAGTTGTGCCCGTGCCACGCGGAGTACGTGAAGTTGTTCACGCGTGTGTACTCGACCGAAGCATCGAGCATGCGGTTCAGGCCCTCCTCGGGAATGTGAATGGACTTGAACGCCAGAAGCCTCCTCACCTCGAGCCCCGCCTGGTATCCCACCATGTCCGGCTTGTAGTCGCTCGAGAATGAAATGTCGTCGACCATGAGCTCGCCCCAGAGCCGGACCCCATTCCTCGGAATCCAGCTCACGTCCGCCGACCACAGCACGTTGTTCTTCGCGAACGCCACCCCCGAAGTGTCGCCCGGGACGCTCGAAGCCAGCGAAGTCTTCGGACGTTTCTCCCAGAAGGAGTAGGGAACCAAAGGCATGAGATAGAGCGGGGCCTGGCTCGTGCCATCGAAACGCGCCAGCTCGGTCGCGCCCACATTCAGCCTCGGCGAAACCGACCACTCCAGCCGATGGCCAGCGAGATAGGTCTGCACGCCCGGATCGAGAATGGAGACGAACCACTGCGCCCGCCACTTCCGGAACGCGCTCACCTCCGCGCGCAGCATGTCGAGCGCGGGAGCCGCGTCGGACAGCGCCAGGGTGCCCTCGCGTCCGGGACCCCAGCGGAGCCACGTGTGCCCGCCGAGCAGCCGGAGCTTTCCCGCCCGGATCTCCGCGTACGCCTCCTCCATCCACGTGTTCACGTCGACGCCTTCGATCAGTGCGTTCCCGGTGCCGAAATTCGGCGTACCGCGTCCGCCCTGCGACGCGGTGCCCGCGTATCCGTCGAAGACGAACACCGCCGAGGAATCGGGCGCCGCCACGACCTGGACACCCGCGCGGTCATCGCGATTGATGTCCGGAAGATTCCGCGGGTCGTCCTCGTATCGGAGCGAGACGTACGGAGAGACGCTGATCCAGGCCTGGCCGTAGTCCTCGGTGTGGAGCAGCATCGGCTTCGTCGAGCCGTACCAGCTCGGATCGAGCTCGCGGCGCGCCCGCGTGTAGGCGGGGTCGAACGACGCCCCCGCATAGGAGGAAAGGAGGCTCTCCAAGAACCCCTCGGCTTCCGCAACGCGCAGCGGCCGCATCGCGAGGAATTGCGGCATCAAGCCGTAGGTCTCCGCGAGGCGCTCGAGGTCGCGGTAGACAGGGCTGTTGGTGGGAATGCGCTCGAACGGGACATAGAGGGCGGCTGCGGGCGGCGGAACGAGAACGGCCACGGCGAGCGCGGCAAACGTGACCCACCCTCTCCGTCTCACATGCGCACCCGAATGATGGGAGGTGGTCCGGTCGGAGTGGGGGGCCGCACTTCGGCAGCATAGCGGATAGGAGGAGGCGGTGCTAGGCTCTGGCCGTCACATTCGCGGCCCCCACCGCCTGCATCGAAAGGGGGACACTTCCCGTGGAATTCCTGCCCACGTCCGAGCAGCAGGCATGGCTCGTCGACTCCCTCGCCGAGCTGCTGCGGATCCGAGGGACGCATCCGTTCTTCGCGATGCCCCTCGTGGAGCCCACATCGAGCTTCTTTCCCGATCGGTGGACCTCTCCCTATGAAGGGCTGGACCGGGTCACCCGCCGCCTCATGCAATACGCCGGCCTCTCCGAGCTCGACGTGAAAGTGGGAACGTTCACCCAGGAGGAGATGCCCTTCCTGCAGGATTCCGGGCACCATCATTCCATCGCCGGTGCATTCCTGGGAATCGCAGAAAGGTGCTGCCATTTCGCCTTCAATGAGGCGGCGGCTTGGGAGCGCGACCATCTTCTGGGCACCATGGCGCACGAAGTGGCGCACGCGTACCGCGCCCATCATGGCCTCGTACGTCCCGGTGTCGTCGACGAGGAGGAATGGCTCACGGATGTCACCGCGGCTTACCTGGGCTTCGGGATTCTCGTCGCCAACAACAGCTATCGGTACCGGACATCCGGCGGAAACATCGGGGTCCTAAGCTTCCATCGGTGGTCGATCGAACGGGTCGGCTATCTCAGCTCGCAGGCGTTTGCTTATCTCCTTGCGATCCAGATGGAGGCGCGCCTCTTGGACCCGCAGGAGCAGCAGCGCCTCCTGAAGCATCTGGAGGCGAACCAGGCGGCGTTCGTGAGCGCCGCGTTGGAGAGACGATGGTCCGCCTCCAATTCCCGACGGAGGCGGTCCCCCAGGTGCCACTGGAAGAAGTGCTCACGCCGCTTCCCGACCTCGATTCCAGCGTCGTGCCGGAAGCGACCGAGACGGATGCCAGCCCTCCGCCGGTCAATGCAGGCCGGCCGGTCTTCCGCTTGGCGCAATCGCGTGCGGGTCCCTATGCATTCCTCGGAACGGCGATCGGCGGGGTCGCGGGCGGTGCGGCCGCGCTGCTCGGCCAGGGCCAGTTTTTCTGGCTCCCGCTCGTCCTAGGGTTCGTGACCGGCTGGTCGATCGGCAAGAAGGCGCAATTCGAGATCTGCTCCGATCCGGGATGTGGAACTCTCCTCGTGCCCGAGGTTGCCGTATGCCCGAATTGCGGCGGGACCGTCGCGGGATCGATCCGCCACGCAGATGACCGGCTCGCTGCCGAAGAGGATCTCGAAAATCGCGGGAGGAAACCCTAGCGCACATGCACGAGCCGAGCGGTCGCGTGGCGCCCCGCCGCGGTCAGTCGCGCGAAATAGACCCCCGCCGAGAGCTCTCCTGTATCCCACACCGCCTCTCCGTGGCCCGCCGGCCTCGTTTCCTGAATCGCTCCCACCCTGCGTCCCGCGATGTCGAAGACGTCGATCACGATCGGCCCCGGCTCCGGCAAGTCGAATGCGAATCGCACGCGATCCCCGAGGACCGGATTCCGCCCCGAGACGGCGAACGCCAGGTGCGCGGGCGCATCGTTGCCGGGAGCCGACGAAAGCCCTGGGATCGGTCGACGCCAGAGGCCATCGACCCTGCCCGCGTAGAGCGTCGAGCCCACGCGCGCCAGCTTGTAGGTGAACACGTTGAAGAGGCTGTCGACTCCCTGCCACGTCGCGCCATCGTCCCGGCTCATCGCGATCAACGTCCCGCCCCCCGCTCCGAAGCTCGCGAACAGGTCGCTTCCGTACATCGCGAACCCGACGAAGAGCGTGGGATGGATGTTGAAGTCCACGTACGTCCAGGGCGAATGGCCCGTGTCGCTGTAGTGGATACCGATGTTGCTTCCGATGACCCACCGGTGCCCCGTCCAGATCGCCGACAGCCCCGCCAAACCCGGAGCGAACCAGTCGTGGAAGAAGAGCGTGGCGGTCCAGTCCTGCTGCCCCGGATCGCGATAGAACGCGGTCCCGTTGAAACCGCCCAAGGCGAAGAGCCGCGAGCCCCCCACCGCGATCGCGGTCATGTTCTGGGCCTGGTAGGCCTGAAGCGTGTCCGGGCCGAACAGGCTCCAGGAGCCCGAGTGGATGTTCCTCACCCAAGCGCTCCCCCCGACCGTCGCCGCGTAGAGGCTGTCTCCGAGGAACACCAGCTCGGTGATGTCGAAGCTGCCGAGCCCCGCAAGCCCCTGATTGAAATTCGTCCAGGTCGCGCCCCGGTCATCGCTCACGAACACCCCCGTTCGGGGCTGCGTGCCGGCGTACATGCGCCCATCACGGAACAGAACCGCATTGACCGATTGCACGTCGGGCCCCACGCGTGCCGAACGCGACCAGGTCGCTCCGGCGTTGGTGCTGAGGTACACGACGGTGTCGGCCCCCGCGGCCAGCGTGTCGCCGTTCGACCAGACCGTGAAGAGGTCGGTGGCCGGAAGGTCGGGCACGCGTATCCAGTCCGACGGAGCAGCCGATGAAGAAGAGGGAAGTGCGGGGAGAGCGAAGACGGAGGCCAAAGCGAGAACAGAGAGGATCTGTTTCACGGGCGGGGTCCTCCTCGAGATCATGCCGATCGCGGCCGAATGCGGACCGCGGCAGAGCAGGGGTTCGAGGGGGGTCGGCCCCTGGCCGTTCACACCCTTTCGATTGCGCTACAGGTCCGGTGGATTCGTAGGTTCGTCAGGCGGGGAATCGAAGCCGACGGGTGGGTGGGAATTGGGTCGTGCTAGTCCATCACCGACCGCATGCGGTCGCGCAGATCCGCGAGCTTCGGCCGCTCGGTGTCGCGGATCTCATCCATGTACGGGTGAGCCGAGCCGTGGAGGAACGTGCAGCGATGTCCGGAGGTCACGACCATCGGGCCGCTCTTCTCGGCCTCCCGCTCCTCCGCCTCCTCTTCCTTCGAGTCCTTCTCCCCCTCGGCCTCGCGGTACGAGACCCTCACGTTCCCCTCGAGCACGCAGATGCAGGTCAGCTTGGGCTCCGCGATCACGGCCAGCGTCGTGCCGGTCACCTGAACCGTGGCATCCGGTGCATCGATCGTAAGCCGCGCGCCGTGGAACCGCTTGCCGGTCGTGAGCCGCAGGTACCCCGCTGCGACGCTCGCCCGCGACGCGCGGCCGAGCCATCGCCCAGGCGGTCGGGGCATCACGATCTCGGTTCCGGGCGAAAGCTGCATCGCGAGCACGCCCGAGCTCACGAGATCGAAGTCGCGCACGCAGTCGAGACGGACGCGCGCGCCGGGATGGATGCGTCGGGTCAGCTCCTCGGTGTCGCTCACCGGAACGGCGACCCCGTCGACGATCAGATGGCCGCTTCCCGCGCTGGGAAGCGCGGTCCACGCGGGCGCCTCGTTCAGCACGCCGATCGCGAGGACGACCGCGGCCGCGGCCGCCAACCCGATCGCCCACCGGATCATGTGCTTCGGGCGGCGCGCCGGCGCGGGCCGGAACGCCCGCTCCTGAAGCGTTCCTTCGGCGAAGTCGCGCTTCAAGCGCTCGCGGAAGGAAGGCTCCGCGGGAGGAGACGCCGCGTCATGCAGGATGGCCCGGACCTCGAGATCCCGCTCCGTCAGCTGCTCTTCCTGCTGCACGCTTCCCTCCTTGAACCGTCCGGTCCCGCGATCACTCACAGGACCCCTTCCAGCTGCTTTCCCAGCTCGGCGAGCGCGCGCGAATACCGCTTGCGCGCCGCGATCGGGGTGATCTTTTCGAGCTCCGCGATCTCCTCGTAGCTCAGGCCCTGGTATTCGCGCAGCACGATCACCGCGCGGAGCGGCTCCTTGAGCGAGCCGATCGCGTGCTGGACCAGGCGCTCGCGCTCTCCGCGGAGCACGTCGCGCTCCGGATTCTCGGCGCTCTGCGGCAGCAACCCGTCTCCGCGGGTCGGATCATCGATCGGCGTCGACCGGCGCGACAGCTTCGAGGCGCCCGAGCGCCACACGTCCCGACATACGTTGAAGGCGATCGTGGTGACCCAAGGGCCGGGGTCACGGCTTGGATCCAGGGTGTGGGCCGCGCGGTGGAGCTTCAGGAACACGTCCTGCGTTGCGTCCTCGGCCGCGTGGTGGTTTCCCAGCATCCGGTACACCAGTCCGTACACGCGGTCGAAATACCGCTCGAAAAACGCGGCCAGCGCCTCCGGGTCGCGGCGACGGACCCCTTCCAGATCCAGTACGTTGGAGGGCGTGTCTTGTGTCGAGTCCGTGGGACCCCCAGACGCACTTTCTAGGGACCCCGTGGCGGGTCCCTCGGGGAGGACGCGTCGGATTGTCACGCCCAGGAGCCTAGCATATGCTTGAGGAGGGGGAAGGGGTCTGGTTCCCGGGCCGGGACCCCGGCCGGGACCACGGAAGAGGTTAAACCGATGCACCTCAATCCCTTCAAGGGAGGGAGCCCTCATGGCAGCGATCGCGATCAGCTGGCTCAGGGACGCGGACCAGGCGCTACGCCAGGCCAAGGCCCAGTCCAAAGCGGCGCTCCTCGATTTCAGCGCAGCCCCCATGTGAAGCGGCTGTGCTCGGCTGGAAGCCGAGGTCTATCCGAACGAGCGAGTGGCGCAGTTCATCAGCTCCGAGTTCATCCCCGTCAAGATCCACGTCAAGGAACAGCCCGAGACGTTCAAGCGCTTCGGCGCCCAGTGGACCCCGACCCTGCTGGTCATGAGCCCCGAAGGGGTCGAGTGTCACCGGATCGAAGGATTCCTTCCCGCCGACGACCTCATCGCCGAGCTCGCGCTCGGGCTGGGCAAGGTCGCGTTCAAACGGGAGGACTACGCCGAGGCCGAACGGAGGTATCGGTTCGTCTACGAAACCTACCCCAAGTTCGACAAGGCGGCGGAAGCCGTCTACTGGGCGGGCGTCTCGCGGTACAAGTCGTCGAACGACGCGAAGAAGCTCGAGGAGACCGAGAAGCAGCTCACGACGAAATATCCCGGCAGCGAGTGGGCCCGGAAAGGATCCGTTTGGGCGCATTCATGAGCGCCGCTACGCCGCGGTGACATCCGCTCCGGTTCCGAGCTCCCAGACTTCGCGCAGCTCGCTCTTCGCGATCTGGGAATCCTCCTCGAGGCGGTCCATGACCGCGCGGGCGCCGAGCGTGAGCTGGCGGTCTCGCTTCGGGACGGTCCGCGCGTAGCGGCGCATGTGGTCGAGCAGGGTGGCCGCGTCCTGGTGGTCGCCCAAGGTGTCCTGGAGCCGGGCGAGCTGCTTCGCGCGCCGGTGCGCGTTTCGTCCCTCGCCGACCGCGAAGTACTCGACCGCGTAGCGCGCGTGCTTCACCGCGATCCGGAGCGCGTGGACGTTCGCCGCGCTGGGGCGGCGCTCCGCCTCCTCGCACGCCTCGCGCAGACGCCGGTCCCACTCCGCGACGATGCGGGGACCGATCATGTAGGCCGGGGCGAACGATGGGGAGATCCCTCCCGAGCCCGGGACGTCGACTTGGCGCTCCGGCGTGGCGACCGCCTCCCACACGCTCGGCATGCCCTCCATCCACGACCGTGCCCGATCGCGGAACGCCTCGTAGCGGTGCGAGTCGAGCCGCCGCAGGAGTCTCCGCCTCCGGCGCGCGCGGCGGATCTCGAGGTAGCGGGCGAAGACGTAGAGCGCGGCCCGCTCGTGCTCGGGCGCCTTGAGCGACATCCGCTGCACCCGGTCCAACCCGACGTCGATGTCGCGCACGCGGCCGAGCGCGCGTCCGATCCAGCGCAGCTCGCGGGAGAAGTCCTCTTGCACGGCTTCCGGGATCGCCATCGAGAAGACCTGGAGCGCCGTGCGGAGGCGGCGGGTCGCCACCCGCATGTCGTGGAGGTGTTCCGGGTCCACGTTGAGACGCGTGCCAGGCTCGCTCCAGAACATCCGGGTGAAGTGCCGCCCCAGCGTCTTCACCGCCACGTCCGCGAGGCGATCCCCTTCGTGGAGCGCGTAGGGGCGCTCGTCCAGCTCCGGCAGCCGCTCCCCCGCGATCGCGAGCGCGGCCGCGAGCTTCGATTGCGTCGTGCTCCGGAGCCCGATCCGGTGCTCCACCGCGGCGCGCACGTCCGCCAGGGCATCGGTCGCGCCGTCGAGGAGCTCGATCTCGACCTCGCGATAGTCCGCGTCTCCACGCGAGGTGCCGCTGTTGCGGACGTGATCGAAGGAGACCGACCCCAGAACTTCCTGGTCGCTGAGCCAGCGGAAGAGGCGGCGGTCGCTGTGCACCCGCGCCCGGACCTGCAGCCGCTCGATCACCCGCAGGCGCCCGAGCGGCGCTAAGAGTGCCGCGACCGGTCCCTCCGGCAGCTCCATCCAGGGGGGATCGCCCGGCGGAGCGGGCTCGACCCATTCGGTTCGCTCGAGGGTCTCCTCGCTGCGCGAGCGGATCGTCTTGGCCTCTAGGGAGCCTTCGCTCCCCTCGCGCCGCAGCCGGAGCGCGAGACCGGCGCGGTAGAGCGCCCAGTCCTCGGTATCGAGATAGCGGTCTTCGTGGGAGACCCCGCGCGAGGGCTCGAGGCGGAATCCGGCGCTCTGGATCGCCTCGACGATGAGGGCGGGATCCTCTCCCGGTGGCAGGCGAAACTTGATCTCGCGCTCGAGCATTCGCGATCCCTGATCAGGCCGATCCGATGTCGCGGAGCGCTCCGGGCTGGATGAGCCACTCGAGCGTCCCGCTCCCCGCCGCCGGCGAATCTTCGAAGGTCACGAGCGCCGCGCCCCCCTTCTTGTAGACCACGGAGGCGTTGCTCCGCTCGCCCGCGAGAAGGTACGACGTGAGCCCGCTCAGGTGCGGCTCGTGTCCGACGAGCGCAACGCACGATCCCCCGAGCTGCAAGACGTATTCGAGGAGCGCGGCGAAGTCGCCATCCGGGACGAGGTGGTCGCAGAGGTTGATGCGCCCCCGGGGAGCGACCGCGTCGCGGAGGATTTCCGCGGTCTGTCGGGCCCGCACGAGAGGGCTCGAGACGATCCGGTCCGGCTTGGGAGCGACCTCCTTCAGCCCGCGCGCGGCCAGCCGGAACTTGTGGATGCCCTCGGGCGTCAGGGGGCGGTCGTCGTCGTTTTGGAAGGCGGGATCGCCCCGTTCGGCGGCGATCGCGTGGCGCACGATCAGCAGATCCATTCTCCCTCCAAGGAAGTGGGGAAAGTATAGCAGATGCACTACTATAGGGCGATGGCCACCGCCAAGAAACGCACCTTTCCACTGCGCTGCGCCGGCATGGACGTGGGCAGCAACGCCTTCCGCATCGTGATCGCGGAATTCCGGAGCCCGACCCGCTATCGAATCCTGGAGCGGAAGCGGGTGCCGGTGCGGCTCGGGGAGTCGGTGTTCCGGGCCGGAAGGATCGATCCCGAGACCATGGAGCGGGCGCTCGCGGCGTTCCGCGAGTTCCGGGACTTCATGGAGGAGTACGGGGTGGTCCTCCACCGGGCCGTGGCGACGAGCGCCACCCGCGAGGCGAAGAACCGCGCGGCGTTCCTGGAGCGGGTCCACGAGGAGACCGGGATCGACCTCGAGCTGATCCCCGGCACCGAGGAGGCGCGTCTGGTCGCGCTGGGCGTGCGCGCCAAGGTCCCCCTGACCCGGGGCACCTCGCTCATCCTCGACGTCGGCGGCGGCTCGAGCGAGCTGGCGCTGGTCCAGCGCGGGGAGATCCTCCTCGTCGAGTCGCACAACCTCGGCGCCGTGCGGCTGATGGAGCGCGTGGACGGCGCGCCCGGCCGCGACCTGCTCCGGTTCCTCCGCGAGACGATTCGGACGTCGCGATTTCCGATGCTCGATTCGCTGCGGGGGCACTCCATCACGCACTTGGTCGGAACCGGGGGGAACATCGAGGCGCTCGCCACGATCGCGCACAACGGCGCCGGGGCGAAGAAGCCGGTCGCGCTCCGGATCCCGCGCTTGAAGGCGCTGCTCGAGCGGATGGCGCGGCTCAAGCCGGAGGAGCGCGCCCGGACGTTCGATCTCAAGCCCGACCGGGCGGACGTGATCGTGCCCGCGGGCGCGGTATTCGAGTACGTCGCGACCCGCACCCGGGCGCGCGAGCTGATCGTTCCCTTCGTCGGTCTGGTGGACGGCGTGCTCCTCGATCTCGCCCGCACCGCCGGGCGCTCCGGGAAGAAGGAGCTCGAGACCTCGCAGACGATCAACGCGGCGATCGCGGTGCTCCGGAAGTACGAGGCGGACACGCGGCACGCGAAGCACGTGGCGCTGCTCGCGTGCTCTCTCTTCGACCAGCTCGAATCGCTCCATGAGCTGGGGAAGCGCGACCGGCTCCTCCTCGAGATCGCCGCACTCCTCCACGAAGTGGGGAACTTCATCGCCGCGTCGGGGCACCACCGCCACGCCTACTACATCATCGCCACGACGCCGATCCTCGGTCTGAGCGACGAGGAGCTGGAGATCGTCGCGAACGTCGCGCGCTACCACCGCAAGGCGCCTCCCGATCCGAGCCACGAGGCCTACGCGGAGCTTCCCGAGAAGGCGCAGGAGCGGGTTCGCGCGCTGGCGGCGATCCTCCGGGTCGCGGACGCGCTCGACCACGACCACCGGCAGCGGGTCACGAAGGTGACGGCGAAGCGCCGCGGCTCCGATCTCAAGCTGAAGCTCCGGGCCAGCGGGGACGTGACGCTCGACGAGTGGTCGGTGAGCCAGAAAGGAGATCTCTTGCGCGACGAGTTCGACGTGAAGGCGATCGAGGTGACCCATGGCTGAGACGACCGCAATCCCGGCGAGCGCGCCCGCGGCCGCCCCGCCGCTCCCGGTGGTCTCCGTGATCGACGTGGGGTCGAGCGGGGTGCGCATGCTCATCGCCGAGCTTTGCGCGGACGGCTCCGTCCGCACGCTCGAGGAGGTGCAGAAGCCGCTCACGCTCGGGCGCGAGACCTTCCGGACCGGCACGCTCTCGGCGGCGAGCATGCAGAAGGCGGTCACGATCCTTCGCCAGTACCGCGCCCTGATGGACACCTACGGGGTGACGCACACCCGCGCGGTGGCGACGAGCGCGGTGCGGGCGGCGCTGAACCGCGACACGTTCGTCGACCGGGTGTTCCTCGCGACCGGCATCGAGGTGGAGGTGATCGAGGGCTCCCAGGAGACCCTCCTCACCTTCGCCGCCGTCCAGAAGGCGCTCGAGGTGGCGCCGGAGTTCCGGAAAGGGGACTCGCTCATGTTCGAGCTCGGCGCGGGTGCTACCGAGTGGGCGCTCATGCGCGAGGGCGAGGTCGCGGGCTCGCTCACCTACGACCTGGGCACGCTCCGGATGCGCGATCTCTTGCGGGCCGAGAGCGGAGACAAGCGCGCCATGACGCGCCTCGTCCAGCACAACGTCCGCGAGATGATGAACGAGGTGGGGCGCACGCTGCCTTCGGTGAAGATCTCGAACCTGATCGCGATCGGCTCCGAGGCGCGCTTCGCCGCGCGCGTGCTGGGAGGGGAGGGAGAGCTCGCGGCCGTCCTTGCCAAGGACCTCCGCAAGCTGGCGGAGCAGATCCTCTCGATGTCGCCGACCGAGGTGGCCGCCGCGTACTCGGTCACGACGTACGACGCGGAGTCGCTGGCGCCTGCGTTCCTGACGTACGCGGAGCTGATCCGGCTCAATCCGGTCGAGCGGCT
>Ga0066388_100002410_pt1 | contig 11394 bp, 10 predicted proteins | sample PanSoiMetaGPlot6_FD_64539 | JGI IMG/M metagenome (GOLD analysis project Ga0066388, IMG submission 64539) | Tropical forest soil microbial communities from Panama analyzed to predict greenhouse gas emissions - Panama Soil - Plot 6 (Hybrid Assembly) | ecosystem: Environmental > Terrestrial >... | reverse complement strand
GCCACGTTCTTCATCCGCGCGTAGTCGTCCAGGGTCACGGTCGCTTCGGACATCGAGAAGGACCACTCGGGCTTCGGGAACTCGCACGCCGTGAAGATGCCGCGGGTGATCCTGTAGGTGGCCTCGCCGATCTTCTCGATCCTGTCGGCCACGATGTGGAACGTCGGCGGGAGATTCGCGGTGGCGTTCTCGAGAACGCCGGTCTTGGTGTCCATGTGGAAGGTGCCGGTGTCTCCGGTCAGGCGGGTGGGGCCCTGATCGATGATGACGTTGCCCTTGAGATACGCCGTCCTGGTCTGGAAGTCGTAGCGCGCCTCGTCGCTGGTGATCCGGACGTCCTGATACTCGATGACGACTTCTTCGCTGCCTTCCCAGAATTTGTCCTTTTCGAATCGGACCGGTTTCTTGGTGTAGAGGCGGACTTCGCCTCCCTTTTCCGGAGCCTTGAACTTGATCTGGAAGTTCGACCGCTGCCGGAAGCGCGACTCATAGGGGTCCCCCGAAGCGAAGGGGTCCTGCGCGAGAGAGGCCGCGGAGATGAGGAGAGAGAGGCCCGTGAGGCCGATCGCACCGAGAGGCTTCACGCGTCCATGGAGCGCACCGTGGACGCGACCCGGAACCCTGCCTCCGTCTTCGCCCGGACCTCGTCCACGGTGACGCCGGGTGCGAGCTCCACCAGCTCGAGGCCGGCCCCGCCGGGAAGAACGTCGAAGACGCAGAGATCCGTGATGATCCGGTGCACACACCGCATCCCGGTCAGGGGCAGCGAGCAGCGCTTCAGGATCTTCTTTTCGCCGGACTTCGCGGTGTGCTCCATCGTCACGACGAGGCGCTTCGCTCCGGCCACCAGGTCCATGGCGCCGCCCATGCCCTTCACCATCTTGCCGGGGATCATGTAGTTCGCGATCGACCCCTCCTCGTCGACCTGCATCGCGCCGAGGATCGAGAGATCGATGTGGCCGCCGCGAATCATCGCGAAGGAGTCCGCGGACGAGAAGAACGAGGCCCCCGGCCGTATCGTCACCGTCTCCTTGCCCGCGTTGATCAGGTCGGGATCGACCTCGGCCTCCGTCGGATACGGGCCCAGGCCCAGGATCCCGTTCTCCGACTGGAGGATGACCTCCATGCCCGGCGGAATGTGATTCGCGACGAGGGTGGGCATGCCGATGCCGAGGTTGACGGTGAAGCCGTCCTGCAGCTCCTTCAACGCGCGTTGAATGATGCCGTCGCGAGTCAGCACGCCGTCGCCCTCATCCCTTTCGGATCGTCCGCCTCTCTATACGTTTCTCGCGCGGCGCCACGACGATCCGATTGACGAAGACGCCCGGCGTGTGAACGCACTCCGGATCGAGGGTCCCGACCTCGACGAGCTCTTCGACTTCCGCGATCGAGACTTTGCCCGAAGTGGCCGCCATCGGGTTGAAGTTTCGCGCGGCCTTGCGATACACGAGGTTGCCGAGCCGGTCGCCCTTCCAGGCCGCGACCATCGAGAAGTCCCCGACGATTCCGCGCTCCAAGAGATAGTCGCGGCCGTCGAAGTTCCGCGTTTCCTTGCCTTTCGCGACCAGCGTCCCCGCGCCGGCCGGCGTGTAGAAGGCCGGGATCCCGGCGCCACCCGCCCGCATGCGCTCGGCGAGTGTTCCCTGGGGCACCAGCTCCACCTCCAGCTCTCCCGATAGGAACTGGCGCTCGAACTCGGCGTTCTCTCCGACGTAGGAGGAGACCATCTTGCGGATCTGGCGGGTGCGCAGGAGCTGGCCCAGGCCCCAGTCGTCGACGCCGCAGTTGTTCGACACGACCGTCAGGTTCTTCGCGCCGTGCCGCACCAGGGCCGCGATCAGGTTTTCGGGGATGCCGCAAAGTCCGAAGCCGCCGACGACCAGCGTGGCCCCGTCGAAGACGTCACGGACGGCCTCGTCGGCGGACGCCGCGACTTTGCTCTTCATCCGTGGCGATGATAACCGAGAGGCGCGATCAGCGGCCGCGTTCGGCTCGCGCGACGGCGATGAACTCGGCTGCGTCGAGATCGGCCGACGCCCCGGGAAACGCCGCGAGGAGCGCGCGCCGGCGATCGCCGTCGGGTGTCGTCGGCAAACCGACCGTGTCGATTCGCTCCACGATAAATCCGGAAGCCGCGAAGAGATCCTCCAGCGAGCTTCTGGTGAAGAGACGCAGGTGCGTTCCAGAGAGAAGGCTGTAGGGAACGTAGTCGAAGCGGCCTCGAATGAGGTCTTCGACGACGGACCAATGTCCGGCGTTGGGGACGGATGCGATCACCCGTCCGGATTTCGAGAGCCACGGACGAACGCGCTCCAGAGCCTCGGAGGGATCCTCGAGGTGCTCCAGGACGTCCCCGAACAGGATCGCGTCGAAGCGGCCCGAGAAATCCTCGGCGATCTCGTCGAGACGGCACGCGAGCACTCGGTCGTAGACCCGCGCCGCCGCCGCGGCGTCCTCGGCGTCGGGCTCGATGCCGATGACCGTCGTCACTCCCCTCGCCCGCAGCGCGGGTGCCGTGGCGCCGCGCGAACAGCCCACATCGAGAACCGCGCGGGCCCCGGACGGCACGCGGGACGCGAGGTCCTCTCTCGCGGACGCATCCATGGCGCCATACCGGTGGAGATAGGCGCCCGGGTCGATTCCGACGGACAGGCCCTTTGCGGCCGCCTGCCTCGGCACTTCGCGAAGCGGAAGATCCTGCGGGAGCCTCGAGAGCGCCGAGCGGCGCACGGCATAGACCGGTGACGCGGGCGCGAGCGCTTTGCGGATCGGCGCCGGAGAAGCCGCCACAAGCGCCACGGCCTCGGCGAGGAGCGTCGGGGTCGGGTACACGAACGGCGGCGCGTAACGGGTTTCCTCCGACTCGGGCTCGTTGGTGACCGGCAGAAGCGCATCGAAGTCCGGCCGGGCCGAAAGGTTCGCAACCAGCCGGAGCGCGGACTCAGGCAACAGGTAAGCCTCCGGGTCGGCCACGACCAGGACGACCGGAGAATCGCCGGCCGCGTCGACGACGAGGGGATGGCGGTCCGGGGACGCCGTGCGCGTCCGCGCCGGAAGTGATTTCGCGTAACGCGTCACGAGGCGCCACGCCCATGGCGCCTCGGCGCGGAACCGCGGTTTTCCGCCGACGACGAGATCGAAGGACGAAACGCTCAGGCCGTTTCGACGAGCATCGCCGTGGCCTCGCCTCCGCCGATGCAGATGGCCGCGACGCCCCGCTTCTTGCCGTCCTTGCGGAGCGCGTGGATGAGCGTCGTCAGGATGCGAGCTCCGGAGGCGCCGATCGGATGGCCCAGAGCGACCGCTCCGCCGCGCGGATTGACCTTCTCGGGCACAAGCCCCAGGTCGCGGATCGCCGCCATCGCGACCGCGGCGAACGCCTCGTTGATCTCGAAGTAGTCGATGTCGTCGATCGAGAGCCCGGTCTTCTCGAGAAGGCGCTGGATCGCGCCGACCGGTGCCGTGGTGAACCACTCCGGCGCCTGGGCCACTCCGCTCGAGGCGATGATGCGCGCGATCGGCTTCCATCCCTTCGCTTTCGCCTTCTCTTCCGACGCGACGACGAGAGCGGCCGCGCCATCGTTGATCTTCGAGGAGTTGGCGGCCGTGACCGAGCCGTCCTTGGTGAACGCGGGCTTCAACGTCGGCATCTTCTCCAGGGGCGCGGCGAAAGGCTCCTCGTCCGACTCGATCTTGACGGCGTCGCCCTTCTTCTGCGGGACCTCGACCGGCGCGATCTCCTCCGAGAACAGGCACGACTTCGACGCGTTCTGGGCGCGTTTGTACGACTCGAGCGCGAACGCGTCCTGTTCCTCGCGCGTGAAGGAGTACTTGGAGACGCACAGCTCGGCGCAGTTGCCCATGTGGGTGTCCTTGTACGGATCCCAGAGCCCGTCCTTGATCATCGAGTCGACCAGCGTGGCGTTGCCCATCCGCAGGCCCGTCCGCCCCTTCTCCAGCAGATAGGGAGCGTTCGACATGGACTCCATTCCTCCGGCGACGGCGACCTCGTACTCGCCGGCCTGGATCGCGTTGCCGGCGTCCATGACGGCGCGCATGCCGGAGCCGCAGACCTTGTGGACGGTGATACACGGGACCGAGTCCGGGATGCCGGCCTTCAGCGAGGCCTGGCGGGCCGGCGCCTGTCCGATCCCGGCCTGAAGGACGTTGCCCATGATCACCTGCTCGACGTCCCTGGGGTCGACGCCCGCGCGGGCGAGCGCCGCGCGAATCGCGACCGAGCCGAGGGCCGGCGCCGGCAGTGAGGAGAGCTTCCCGAGAAACGAACCGATCGGCGTTCGGGCCGCCGACAATACGACCAAGTTTTTCATAAGAGGCGAATTCTACGCCGGGATGCCGTTCCTTACTTCGCCGACTCCAGTCTCCAGCCGCTCCGGATGGTCGTCGCGCTGCAGTAGGTCTTGACGCATTCGACGTTGTTGAGGCACCGGAGAATCGACTCGCAGGCCTGTTGCGCGGTCGAGCCCTGCGGAACGTCCGCGGTCTCCACGCACTTGCCGGAGAACGCCGGATTGCTAAAGGTACAGGCGGCCTGCGGCGGCGGCGAAGGCCCGGCTTGCGACGGCGCCGGCGAACTGGAGAGGAGGAGGGCGAGGAGGGCGGCAAGACCAAGGGTCCGTTTCATGCGGCCTCCTTTCGAGGATCGCAGCCACAAATCATAAGCCGGCGCCGGGTTACTCTGTCCGGGTGGCACGGATTCTCGCCATCGACTTCGGGGAGAAGCGGATCGGCCTGGCGACCTCGGACGCGTCGGGCCGGCTCGCCACGCCGCGCCGGACGCTCTCGCGAAAAAGCGACGAGGCCGCGCTCGAGGAGATCGTCCGGTTCTGTCGCGAGGAGGAGATCGGCGTGACTCTTCTGGGCATCCCCCGCTCGCCGGAGGGGATCGAGAGTCCCTTCGCCGCGCGGATCCGGTCCTTCGCGAAGAAGCTCCACGCGAGAACGGGCCTGCCCGTCGAGTTCCACGAAGAGACGCTGACCTCCGTCGAGGCGGCGCGGCGACTTGCCCCGCGGTCGCCGCGGGAGACCCTCGACGCTGCGGCCGCTGCGGTGCTTCTCGAGGACTATCTCGCCAGCGGGGAACCCGGCCGTTGAGCGCAGCCCGGCGCGTTCTCAGACTGGGACTGATGATCGCCCTCCTGGCGCTGGCCGTGGCGGTCTACCTGTATCGGCAACTGGAGCACCCGCCGCCGCCCGCGGTCCCCGGCACGGTCACCGTCTTCTTCCCGTTTGGAACGCCGACCAGCGAGATCTTTCGGCGCCTCGCCTCGGAAGGCGTTGTCTCCCCGGCCTGGCTCGCAGAGGCGTACTACCGTCTGGCCGCCAGCTCGACGCCGCTGCAGGCTGGGGAATACCGATTCGAGCGGCCCACGCCTCTGTCGGAAGTGCTGGCACGGATGGGCCGCGGCGACGTCGTCAAGTACACGATCGTGGTTCCCGAGGGGTTGACCGGCGAGGAGACCTTCGCGCTCTTCTGGAGTCAGGGAATCAGCCGTCCGCAGGCTTTCCGAAACGCCTTTCGCAACCCCCAGCTCATCGCGTCCATCGCGCGCGGGGCCCCGGACCTCGAAGGGTTTCTCTTCCCGGATACGTACGTCGTCACGAGATCGACGTCCGCCAGGCAGATCGTCGAGCAGATGCTGGCGAACTTTCGCAGGCACTTCACTCCCGACATGCGAGGCCGCGCGGCCGCCCTCGGACTGACCCTCCGGCAGGCCGTGACGCTTGCGTCGATCGTGCAGAAGGAGACCTCGCTGGCCCGGGAGGCACCGATCATCGCTGGGATCTACCTGAACCGGCTCCGCCGCGGGATGCGGCTCCAGGCCGACCCGACGGTGGCGTATGCCCTCAAGCAGGACGGCAAGTGGACCGGCACGCTCTACCGCTCCGACTACGCCTATCCTTCGCCCTTCAACACCTACTTGTACGGAGGGCTCCCTCCGGGCCCGATCTCCAATCCCGGAGAAACGGCGCTCAAAGCCTCTGTGACGCCGGCGCAGACCGATTACCTCTATTTCGTCGCCGACCGCATGGGCGGGCACGCGTTTTCGCGCACATTCGAGGAGCATCTCGACGCGATCGCCGCCGCGCGCCGTCGGATGGAAGCCGTGCCGTACGATCATCCAGAGGCGCCCGAGGCCCCGGTGGAGGCGCCGCCCAACAAGTGACATCCGTTCCTTGACGGTACGCGCGGGCGGCGCGACACTAGGGCGAAGTCCCAGATGCTGACGGAAAAACTGCCGCGCCGGTTCGGCAGCTACCTTCTAACCGCCTCACTCGGAGAGGACGCGCTCGGGCGCGTCTATCGGGCCCTGCGCACTTCCGGCGACCCCGGTTTCGTCCGGCTTCGCGTCCTGGAGACTCCCGAGCTCTCCGCCGACGCTCTCATCGACGCGATCGAAGAGAACGGCGAGATCCACGGCTTCCTGAAGAATGCCGCAATCGCCCGGGGCGTCGACATGGACGCCGTCGAAGGCGTGCCGTACATCGCATCGAACGAACCGAGCGGACGCACTCTCTCGGCGCTTTCGGAGAAGTGCCGCTCGCTGTCGCGAAGGCTGCCGGTCGAGCATGCCCTTCTGATCGCCGAAAAAATCGCGACGGCCCTGGATCACGCCTACAACACCACGATCGACGGCGACCGCACGCTCCACGGTCTGGTCTGGCCGGGCTTCATCGTGATCTCCGACGACGGAGAGATTCGCCTTTCGGGCTTCGGCCTGGCGCCGGCCGTACTGTCCGCGATCGCGAAGCCGAGGCTCGCGCGCGAAGTCGCTCCATACCTGGCTCCCGAGGAGCGCGCGAGCGGCACGATCGGACGGAACTCGGACGTCTTCTCGGTGGGAGCGATTCTTTTCGAGCTTCTGATCGGAACTCCGCCGCCTCCCGACCCGCTCGCGGTCTTCAAGGGAACCGGAGGCGGGGCGGGAGTGCCGATCCTCCCCGAGATCCAGTCGGTCCTGAAGATGACGCTGGGAACGCCCGACAGCCGCTACAAGTCGAGCGGGGACCTCCGTCGCGAGCTCGGGAAGCTGCTTTTCTCGGGTCCCTACTCGCCGTCGACGTTCAATCTCGCCTTCTTTCTCAACGATCTCTTCCGCGACGAGATCGACGCGGAGACGCGCGCCCGCAAGCGCGAGGCCGCCCTCGAAGGCGCGGGGACGCCTCCGCACCCGCGCCCGGCGCCGCCGCCCCCTCCCGCCCCCTCCGCGCCGCCGCATGCGGCCAGCGAGCCGCATCCGCCTGCGGAGCCGCGCCGTCGCGGACCGGGAGCCCTGGTCCTGGCCGTGCTCGCCGCGGTCGCGGTGGCCGGCGGAATCTATGTCGTCCTGCGAAGACCTTCGGGGGGCGCCGCGCCCGCCTCGTCGGCTCAGCCGGTCGCCACGGTGCGGGCGACACCCACCCTGCTCCCGGAGCTGCAACCCACTCCGGCCGGACCGACCACCACGATGTCGGAAGCGGAGTTCCGCGACGAAGTCTCGCGGCGCCTGGCGATGGAGGTGCAGAAGCTCGAGGCCCAGATGCGCCCGCGTCCCACGTCTGCGCCGCAGCTTCCCACGGCCCTTCCCTACAAGCGCGCGGCGCAGGAGCCCGAAGCCCTGCCGACACTCGTGGAGCTCGCGCCGACGTCCGTACCGACGCCCCCTCCCGTGGAGGCCGAGCGCCTCGCTCCCACGCCGGTGCCCCAGCCGACCCGCGCGACCGTGCACGAAGGCGCGCTCGTGGCGTTCGAGGAGGTCGACTCTCCTCCGCGCATCGCCACGATCGTCAAGCCCGTCTATCCCCCGCTGGCCTTGAAGGCCCGAATCGGCGGCATCGTGGTTCTGCGCGCCCTCGTCTCCGAGAAAGGCGCGCCGCTCGAGGTCGAGGTTCTCCGGGGAGCGCCCGGAGGCCTCAACGACGCCGCCGTCTCGGCCGTGCGGCGCTGGACCTTCACGCCCGCGACCAAGGCGGGCGTGCCGGTGCGGACCTGGATGACCGTTCCGATCCCGTTCGAGCCGTAGGCCGTCGCCTCCGGTTCCCTCGAGCTAGCTCCCGCGACGGCTACTCCGGCTTCACGTACTCGATCGTCTTGATGTTGGGGTCCTTGGTCCGCAGGAACTCTTCCATCACCTTGTCTTCGATCCAGGTGATCTCGGTGCCGTCGATGTAATAAGTCGGCGTCGACTTCACGCCGAGGCGCTGGCCCTCCTCCATGTCCTTGCGCACGTTGGCCAGGCTCTCTTCACGCAGGTAGCAGTTGAGGAAGTCCGCGCGCGGAATCCCCGAGGCTTCGGCGAACGTCAGCGCCAGCTCGTCGATCCCCGACACCGTCATGACGGCCTGCTGCGCATAGACCTGTCTCTTGAACTCGAACATCTGCTGCTTGGCGAACCTCCAGATGCATTCCGCCGCGGAGGCCGCCTTCATCGACCACGCGTGCGAGAACCAGAGAGGGAAGAACTTGTAGTAGCGCCTGTAGGAGAGGCCGGGATTGGCGGCGAGCAGCGCGTCCATCTGAAGGCCTCGGTAGCGGCAATAGCCGCACTCCATGTCGGCGTACTCGGCCATGATGATCTTGCCGTCGGGCTTGCCTTCGAAGCGGCCTTGCGAAAGGTCGATTCGCTTCTTGCGCTCCTCTCGCGGGTCCATCTGGAAATCCCAGAGCGAGCCGCCGAAGTAGCGCGTGCCGTCCGGCGTCACGTAGCCGGGCACGCGGACCGGTCCGAACCCCGACTCGACCGCGATGCCCACAGCCTTCAGGCCTCCGGCGTCGCGCTCGGGCACCAGGAACACCTTCGCGCGCGTGCGATACAGCTCGGACGTCCGCTTCTCCAGCCAAATCAGATCCTGCGCCGTCTGCACGGGCTTGGGAGTGGGATTGGTGAGCATCTCGCCGTCGAAGAACCACTTCCCGTCTTCCGAGACCCACACCGTCTTGTCCACGTTCAACTTCGCGTACTTGCCGGTGCGCTTGATCTTGTAGGACTGAAAGCCGGCGAGCTTTTCGGGAGCCTTCTCGACCGTGACCTTCGAGGCCGGATCGAACGACAGGAACTGGAGCAGGTAAGTCTGCAGCTTCGCCTCGACACCCGAAGCGGCCGGGGCCGAAGCCTGAGCGGCGGGCTTCGTCTGGGCCGTCAGGCCTCCGGCAAGGAGACCTCCCAGGATCAACAAGGCACACAGTCGGAATGCACGCGTTTTCATCGACTCCCTTTCAAGCAAGTTTGGCCTACGGGCTCGGTGGCGGGGCCTTTTGTAGCAGATTCAGGGACTCGATGACGCCGACCTGGCCGGGTTTCAGCGCCAGCGACTTGCGAAACAGGGCCACGGCCTCGTCCCGGCGGCCCAGGCAGGTGTCGAAGAGCGCCAGGGTATTCAGCGTGTCGGCGTTCTGGGTCGTGGCCTCGAAGCGAGCCACCGCTTCCCGCGCTCCCTCGCAGTCCTTGGCCTTGAAGCGCAGCAATCCGAGCTCCCGCGCGATCGTCTCGCTCTGAGGGTAAGCGGCGGAGCCGCGCTCCAGCACCTCCCGCGCGCGCTCCGTCTTGCCGTTCGTCCGGTACTCGTCGAACCAGCGCAGTACCGTGCCCTCCGGATCGGCGTGACCGGCCTTGAGTGACTGGAACAACCAGTCAATCGCCTTCGCGTCGTCTCCGCGGTCGCGGTAGAGCACGGCGAGGTTGAAGACCGGAGAGGCGTACGACGGACGGAGTGCCAGGGCCTTGCGGAACGCGGCTTCCGCCTGGGGGAGGTCCTTGCGCGTATCGCGCAGGTAGAGACCGAGGTTGTTCCAGCCGCCTTCGGTCAATCCGGGGCGGTCGCCGCCCTGGGTGGCGACTTTCTCGGGCTCGCCGCCGGAGAGATACCCGAGGGCGCGCAGGCGCGCCGCGTACTCGTTCGCGTCCTTCGCCGACGTCGCCTCGACGGCGACGCGCCGGACGGCGACCTTGGTGAAGAGATCCTCTTTGCGGGCAGAAGGCAGATCCTCGAAGGCGGCCTTGATCGGAGTCCCGGTCCAGCTCTTCTCCTGCGGAAGGCCGAGGAGCGCGGCTACCGTGGGAGCGACGTCGAAGACGGACGCGGCGCCGCGCGGCTGCCCGCGGCGCACGCGCTTGCCCCAGGCGGCGAAGACGCCGTCGAGGCGATGCCAGTACGCGGCCGTCGCGGGATTGAGCGAAGAGCGTTCGCAGGGACGGTCCTCTCCCCACTTGAATCCGTGATCCGAGTTGACGACCAAAGTTGCGCCGTCCTCCTCGGCCCGCCGCATCCACTGACCGATCAGGCGATCGACCATGGCGTAGTACTCGTCGACGGTCTTGTGATACTTCGCGAACTCGGCCTCGGAGACGCACGACATCCGCGGTGGAACGAAGGCCGCGAAGACGTGACCAATTCCGTCGGGGCCTTCGAAATAGACCATCATGAGATCGGGAACGTTCTTGTCGTAGAGATCCCGGGCGATCCGCTGCTGCACACGCGTCGCCCCGATGATGGATGCCAGTGCCACGAGGGGATTCGTCAGGCCGCCGCCCTTCGCGCGCTCCGACGTGATCTCGGCCAGCGACAGTCCGACGTACGGCGCAAGATCCGCGTCGGAGACCCGGCCGTCGCGCCCCACGACCTGCTCCACGCCGGGCGCGAGGGACTGCGGATACGCCACGCCTGCGCGCGAGAGGCCCTCGAAAAGAATCGGGCTCGCGTGGTCCGTCACGAAGAAACCGTTGACCTCTTCGGCCGGGTGCGTCGCCCACCATCCGACGACGCCGACCGTCGCGCCCGAAGCCGAGGCGAGATTCCAGATCGCGGGCACGGCCCGCGAAAGGCCCGAGATCGGCTCTTTCTGACCCGTGGCGGGGTTCGCCTCCTGGAAGTCGAGAACCCGGTGGACGTCGGGGGCCACGCCCGTCGCGACCGTCGTCCAAACCACCGGCGAGAGCACGGGCATGAAGCTCGTCAGCTTCGCGCTGTAGCCCTCCCCGGTCAGGCGTTTCCAGTTCGGCATCCGGCCCTCCGCCGCGAGCCGGTCGAGAAGCTCCCAGTCCAGACCGTCCAGGCCGAGCCAGATGATGGGAGCGCGCTTGCCCTCCGCCCGACGCGTGCGCTGGCCGACGTCGGAGCTCTCGATCGCCGAGGCCGGCGCCAAAGACGTCGTCACGGGTCCGGACGCAGCCGGCGTGGCGCTCTTCGCCGTCTCGCTGCCGCGTCGGCAGGACAGCGCCAGGAGAACTACCGCTCCGGCGGCGGCGCGTCGGACGGCGCGGGTCATCGTCCCGGCGCGCCCGCTGAGGCGCCCGCGAGTCGCTTCTCGATGGCCTTCTCGGCGACACCGCTCTCGCCCGTCAGGAACTCTCCGCGATAGAAGAATGCGGGCGTGCTGACGAGGCCCAGGCGCAG
>Ga0066388_100002409_pt1 | contig 11396 bp, 9 predicted proteins | sample PanSoiMetaGPlot6_FD_64539 | JGI IMG/M metagenome (GOLD analysis project Ga0066388, IMG submission 64539) | Tropical forest soil microbial communities from Panama analyzed to predict greenhouse gas emissions - Panama Soil - Plot 6 (Hybrid Assembly) | ecosystem: Environmental > Terrestrial > Soil... | reverse complement strand
CGGTGTATGCCGACGTCGCCGCGGAGGCTCCCGCGCTGGTTCAGTACACCTCCGGCACGGTCGAGAGCCCCAAAGGGGTGGTGTTGAGCCATGCCAACATCCTGGCGAACGTAGCAGCCATCACCGAGAGCATAGGCATCACCGACGACGACGTGAGCTGCAACTGGCTGCCCATGTTCCACGACATGGGCCTCATCGGCGCGCTAATCACCGCCGCGCTCAACGGCATCGAGACGTGTCTGCTCCCGCCGGAAGACTTCATCAAGGACCCCGGGCGGTGGCTGCAGACGATCAGCCGGCAGCGGGCGACGCTGACAGCCGCGCCGAGCACCGGATACCTCCACGCGCTACGCAGGACGTCGAGCGAACTCGTGCGTGAGCTCGACCTGTCCAGCTGGCGCCTCGCGCTCAACGGAGCCGAGTCCGTCGACCCGGACATCATGCGGGATTTCTCCGAACACTTCGCGCCGGCAGGATTCCGTCCGTCCGCCTTTCTGCCGGTCTACGGACTGGCCGAAGGAACGCTCGCCGTGACCTCCCCGCCTGCCGGGCGACCGGTGCAGTCCGTCTGGGTTCGGCGGGACCTGCTCGGGCAGCGTGTCGTCGCCTTCGCCCCCGCGGGCGCCGAGCGGGCCAGAGAGCTCGTCTGCGTCGGCGCCCCGGTCGCCGGCACCGAGCTCCGGCTCGTGGCCGACGACGGGACGGTGCTGCCCGAAGCGCCCGCCGTGGGCGAGGTCCAGATTCGCGGAGCCTCGGTGACGCGCGGCTACGAGGCAGACGGGCAAGCCGGACAGCGCCAGATCCCCGATGGCGGGTGGGTGCCCACCGGCGTCCTGGGATTCCGCCACGACGGCGAGCTGTACATCACCGGCCGGAAGAAAGAGATGGTCATCGTCTTCGGCCAGAACCACTACGCCAGCGACATAGAGTCCGCTGCCGGGCGGGTGCCCGGGGTGCGGCCTGACGGCGTCCTCGCCGCGAGCATCTCATCCGCCGACGGCGAGGGGCTGGTGCTGATGGTGGAGACCCGGGAAACCGACCGCCAGGCCCGGGCCGACCTCGTCGCGCAGATAAGGCAGGCGGTGTCGAGCGGGCTCGGGGTCACGCCCCGCGACGTCGTTCTCGTCAGGCGAGGGCGACTCCCGCGAACATCGAGCGGCAAGCTGCAACGGCACGGAGGTGACGCACTCTACGAAGAACTCCGGGCACAGTGAGCGTCGCAGAGACCAGGCACTCGCCGACCAGCACGGAAGGTAGACGACGATGAGTCCAGGGCCGGCTCCAGCAAAGCACATCACCGAATCTACCGCGACGACTGGGACCGAGGACGCTGGGACAGCGGACGCTGGGACAGCGGACCTGGTCGAAGACTTCAAGGACCGGCCGGGGGTGGACCCGCATGCCGAGTACGCCCGTATGCGGGCCGAATGCCCGGTGCAGCGGGTGCGGCGAGCGAGCGGGCTGAAGCCCTACCTGATCACCCGCTATGCGGACGCCAAGGCGGCGATGGCCGATCCTCGGCTGTCGAAGAACCCGCACTACGCCGAGAAGGAGATCACCGAGGCGGGGCTCGCGTACTTCCTCCTGAACAGCGGCACCGGACTCAGCTACAACATGGGTACGGCGGACCCCCCGGCCCACACCCGGCTGCGCAAGCCGGTGGCCGCAGAGTTCACCCCGCGCCGGGTCGAGGGGCTGCGCCAGCGGATACAGGAGATCGCCGACGAGCTGATCGACGCGTTCGCCGACCGCGGCGAGGCGGACCTCATGAGCGAGTTCGCCGCCGGGCTGCCAGCGCTCGTGATCGCCGAGCTGCTGGGGCTGCCGCGTGAGGAGGCCGAACAGTTCCGGCAGTGGGGCTTCGACTCCCAGCGCCCGCCGCAGGACCCACGGCAGGCGGCGGCGCTGCTCGCGCTGAACGAGTACGTCGCCGAGAACATCCGCCGCAAGCGCCGCGAGCCGGCGAAGGACCTGCTCAGCGCACTCGTCTCCAGCAACGACGAGGACCGCCTGACGGACGAGGAGCTGCTGGGCAACGCGGTGCTCCTCTTGATCACTGGCCACGAGACGACGATCAACCTCCTCGGCAACGGCCTGTTCGCGCTGCTCCAGAACCCTGACCAGCTCGAGCTCCTCCGGCGGCAGCCGGAGCTGATCCCAGGCTCCGTCGACGAACTGCTGCGCTACGAGGGCCCGGTCGAGCGGGCCACCTCGCGCTACGCGACGGAGGACGTCGAGATCGCCGGCACGGTGATCCCGAAGGGCAGCATCGTCGTGGTCGTGCTGAGCTCGGCGAACCGGGACCCGGAGGCGTTCGGCGACCCGGACACGCTCGACGTGACCCGTGGCGCCGACGTCCGCGCCCATCTGGCGTTCGGGCACGGCATCCATTTCTGTCCGGCCGCCCCGCTCGCCCGGCTCGAGGCGCAGATCGCCTTCGAGACGCTGCTGCGCCGGCTGCCCACGATCGAGCTCGCCGTGCCGGCAGCAGAGGTGACCTACACCCCCAGCCACCTCATGCGGTCCCTGGAGTCCCTTCCGGTACGGTTCACGACAAAACCCCGGCCCTGACCTGGAAGCTGCTGGTAAACCGATGACGACCCCAGACGTGGCCACCTCGGCTGACCTCACGCACGCTCAGCGGGAGGACCTCCTTCGCCGGTCGTGGATGGCCAACGACGGCCTCTGGTTCTACCAGATGGCCCAGGCCAAGGGGCTCGACGCCGCGAACGAGGCGAATGCCGAGGTGGTCCGCGAGTTCGGGCGGCAGGAGATGGGCCGGCTCATGCGTGCCCTCGGCATCGAGAAGGTGCAGACCATCGAGCAGTATCGACTCCTGTACCGGACCGCGGTCGACCTCTTCCTCGGCACGCTGGTCGTCGCGGACGAGTCGTTCGACGGCGACACCCACCATCTGACCGTAGAAAGCTGCTTCGCATACAAAGCGGTGAAAAAGGTCGGTATCGACAAGCTCTACCACTGCGGGCCTGGAGAGCGGCTCACCGGTTGGCTGATGGCCATGGGCCTGCCGACGGAGATCGACCCGGCGGTGGGCCTGTGCCAGATGGCCCACACCGGCTCGTGCAGCTACCGGCTCGAGCTCGGCCTCTCCTCCGGTTCCGGAGCGTCGCCGGCCTGACACCCCGGACGCCCCGGCTCAGGGCTCGGTCTCGCCTTCGATGACCCGGCCGGCGCCCGGCGGGAACGGCGGGCTGTCCGGTGGGGGCGGCACCGCCGGGCCGCGCTGTGCCCGCACCCTTACCACACGGGCCCGCGCCCGGCGGGCGGCGTAGCGGCGGAGCACCCGGCCCAGCCCGCGCCGGGTCAGTGGCAGCAGGCAGAGCAGCCCGAGCACGTCGGTGACGAAGCCCGGGAAGAACACGAAGGCACCGCCGAGCAGCACGAGCATGCCGTCGAGCACCTCACGTGCCGGCGGCCGGCCCTCGGTCACCGCCGCGGCGAAGGCCCGCCATGCCCGGCCGCCCTCCCGGCGCAGCAGCCAGCCGCCGACCAGTGAGCCGGCCAGCAGCAGCAGGATCGTGGCCGGCACGCCCACCTGATGGGCGACCGCGACCAGGGCCGCGACCTCCGCGACGAGCAGGACGACGAAGCCGAGCAGGATCATCCGCAGGCCGATCCGCGCGGCCCACGACCCAGCGGCCTACGACTCAGCGGCCTACGACTCGCCGGACACCCCGTAGCCATACGCTCGCCCTCAGCTCCGGCGGGCCAGCGCCCGTGCCCGCGCCGAGCGGCTGCGATGGGTCAGGCCCCACTGGGCGACCCGCCACAGCGCCTCGGTGACGATCGACCGGCTCATCTTGCTCTGCCCATGCTCCCGCTCGGTGAAGGTGATCGGCACCTCCACCAGCCGGAACCCCTCCCGCCACGTCTTCCAGGCCAGGTCGATCTGGAAGCAGTAGCCCTGGGACGCCACCTCGTCGAGCTTCAGCGTCTCCAGCACGGCCCGGCGGTAGGCGCGGTAGCCGCCCGTCGCATCCCGGACCGGGAACCGCAGCAGCAGCCGTGCGTACAGGTTGCCGCCCCTGGAGATGACCTGCCGCAGCCACGGCCAGTTTCGTACCTCGCCGCCCGGCACCCAGCGGGAGCCGATCACCAGGTCCGCGTCGCGGACCGCGGCGAGCAGCCGGGGCAGCTCCTCGGGCGCGTGCGAGCCGTCCGCATCCATCTCGACGACGATGTCGTACCCCTCGGCGAGGACGTGCCGGAAGCCGGCGACGTACGCCACGCCGAGGCCGGCCTTCCCGTCGCGGTGCAGCACGCGGACGCAGTCGTCGGCGCTCGCGAGCCGGTCTGCGATCTCGCCGGTGCCGTCCGGGCTGCTGTCATCGACCACGAGAGCATGCGCCTCGGGGACCGCGGCGCGCAGCCTGCCGACGATCGACTCGAGGTTGGCGCACTCGTTGTACGTGGGGATGATGACGACGACCTGGCCCAGGTCAGCGAAACTCATTCACGCTCCTCCCGGTGGAAGTCCGACGGCGTCAGGACGTCCACAGCGTCCCGGCGCCTGGCCGGCGGCTCGGACAGCACCTCGGGCCGGGCCCCGGACCGAGGCTCGGCCAGTGGCTCGGACCGGCGCCGCCGCAGGCCGACCAGTATGGCCGCGCCCAGGGCAACCGCTGCCACGGCGGTCAGCGACCACTCCGGCATGGCGCCGAGGCGTGTGGCCAGTGTAGTCCGGCGCTCTATCGGCACGGCGGCCACGAGCACATCCGCTGTGAAGACGTCCGAGCGCGCCGCGAAGTGCCCGTTCGGCTCGATGACCGCGCTCACCCCGCTGGTCGCGGCGACCAGAACCGTCCGGTTGTGCTCGATCGCCCGCAGTCGTCCCATTGCCAGCTGCTGCCAGGTCTCGTCGCTGCGGCCGAACGTGGCGTTGTTCGTCTGGACCACGAGCAGACCGGCGCCGCCGCGGGCCACGTCGCGGACCAGCCCGTCATACGCGACCTCGAAGCAGATCACGTCGCCGACGGTGACCGGCCCAACCCGCAGCACGCCGGGCGCGCCGCCGGCGACCATGTCCCTGCCGACCCGGTCGACGTCCTTGCTCACCAGGCGCGCTATCCGGCGCAGCGGGATGTACTCCCCGAACGGGACGGGATGCCGCTTGACGTACCGCTCCCCCGGGCCGGCCACCGGATCCCAGACGATCCCGGCATTGGTGACATGATCCGGCCCGGGGCCGTCCAGGACGGCACCGACCAGGATCGGCACGCCGACCGCACGCGCCGCCCGGTCGATGTCGGCACGCGCCCCGGCGTCGGCCAGCGGGTCGATGTCGGCGGCGTTCTCCGGCCAGATCACCAGCTGCGGCCGGGGCAGCCGCCCGGCCGCGACGGCGTCGGCCAGCTCCAGCGTGCGCTGGACGTGGTTGCGCAGGACGGCCGCGCGCTGCGCGTTGAAGTCCAGGCCCAGCTGGGGCACGTTGCCCTGCACGATCGCGACCGTGCTGGTCGGGGTGCTGCCGTCCGGCCCGGCCGCGGCCCGGGCCAACGCCGAGCCAGCCAGGACCAGGGCCAAGACCAGGCCGAGCGCCGCAGCCGGCGCCCGCCGCGGTCGCCCCCGGCCGCCGGGGGTGAGCACCGCGGCCAGCAGGCCGCCGACGAGCGCGACGGCGAAGGAGACCAGCGGCGCCCCGCCGTACGCGGCGAGCCAGGCCAACGGCGACCCGTCCTGGGAGAACGCGAGCCGGCCCCACGGGAACCCCCCGAACGGGCCGCGGGCCCGGGCCGCCTCCTGGGCGACCCACATCGCCGCCCACCACACCGGCCATCCCGGCAGCCGGGACACCACGGCGGCCGCCGCGCCGAGCGCCGCGACGAACACCGCCTGCGCACCGGCGAGGATCAGCCACGGCGCAGGCCCGACGTAGATACCGCTCCAGCGCAGCAGGGGTACGAAGAAGGCGACCCCGAACGCGAGGCCGAGCCCGGCACCGGCCCACCCCGACCGCCCGCGGACGAGCCACCCGAGCACCGCCACCGACCCGAACGCCAGCGGCCACACCCCGGACGGCGGGAACGCGAGCACCAACACCCCACCGGCGCCGGCCGCCGCCAGCAGCGCGACCAGCCGATGCGCCCGCCCCCCACTGGACGGCTGGCGGCTGCCCACCTCGGGTGGTGCTGCCTCACCCGCCGAGCGCGGCGGGAGGCTGCCCCGCACCGCCGCACCGTCCACCGGCCCACCTCTCCCGTTCGGCCCGGTCGCCGGGCATGGAGGGTCAATGATCTCATGGGCCGGTCGAGCGAACGTGGCGCCGCTGCGGCATGACCATGCCGGCCCAGCCGTGTCCCCCTGCTGGCACACGACGCGACAGAGAGGGCCTGCGGAGCCGACGGCACTCGGGATGCCGCCCATGACCTGACCACGCGACAGCAGCGGTGCCGACATCTCAGGTGACACCCTGCGCACTGGCACCCACCGACACTGCGTCGGACCGGGCCTGGCGCGGCAGCCAAACCACTATTATCGAACGTATGTTCGAATCGTCGAAGGACGTGCAGAGGCGGCCGACGGGCCAGCCCTGGCCGGCTGCCTCGCCGGCCTGTCCCCCGCGACCATGACCGAGGACGCACTGCTGGAGGCACAGTCCATCGCCGAGCTGGCCCGCCGCCGTGTCGGACCCCGCCCAGATCAGCCCCGGTCACAGTCCGCTCCACGGTGGTCACCGCAGGAAGCACGGGCCGCTCCGGGACCGGTCGGAACGAGCCAACCCCGGCGATGGTGAGGCTGGCCCAGATGGCTACATGGTGAGGGCGCGGCGCTCGATGTCGGCGACCGCCGCGCCCTCATGTGCCCATGCCCCCTGCAGGACGGCAGCCCGGAACGGAACGGGCCAAGGGGACCTTCGGACCGGCCGGTGTCCCGCTGGCTGCGGGCATCTGCACCGTTGTCTACTGGCCCCGAATCCCTTTCCGCGCACCGTCGCCGACGTTCCCGACGGCGCTGTCTCGGCCGACCTGACGCTCCCCCCGCGTTCGCCGCCACGCCCGGGTCTGGCCCCGCGCGGCACCTCCGCACGACCCGCCGCGGCGACTGAACCCGACGCGGTGGGACGCGGCATGTCGACTGTCCCGACGTGTGGACCGGAAAACGATAGCGGCCCCCCGCGCGCGGCTGTCAATGCCTGGCTGACCTGGCCAAACGTCCGAAGCAGCAGGTCAGGGTAGGCGGGCATCGCCTCAGGTTCGCGGGCGGGATTCCGGCGTGCGGCGTGTCGCGCGGCGTGTCGTCCGCCGGGTGCTAAAGGCCCGCCGGACGCTGCGGGACGACGACCGTTCCCCGGGCTCGCACCACGACCAGCGGCTCGGCGAGCACATCGGCGGCCGACTGCGACCGCTGCGGCGCCGACCGGCACACCACCCGCGCCTCGAGCGCGAGATCGCGGCTGCGCTGGCCCACCCGGGTCAGCACGGCCGTCGCCTCCAGCACGTCCCCGGCGCGCACCGGGGCCAGGAAGCGCACGTCCTGGTAGCCGGCGAGCAGCCCCTCGTCACCGTCGCTGCGGATACACAGCTCGGTCGCCACGTCGCCGAACATGCCCAGCACGTACGCCCCGTCGACCAGCGCCCCGCCGTAGTGCGCGTGCCCGTACGGGACGTAGCGTCGCTGAGTCACCTGCAGCCCGAGCCGAGCGTCCGGTGACGCCGCTGGGTCAGCGCGGGTCGGGTCAGCCACGGTCCCAGCCGACCTGGATCATGTGCGCCAGGTACGAGGCGACCTCGCGCGGCGTCGTCCCCCGGCCGAAGATCCGGTCGACGCCGAGCTCGCCGGCCATCGCCGGGTCGAACCGCGGGCCGCCGACGACCAGCAGCGGTCTCCCCTGCCCGCCCCAGCCCGCCGACCGCACCGCCTGCGCGACCTCCCGGGTGTTGTGCAGGTGCGCATCCTTCTGAGTGACCACTTGCGACACCAGCACCGCGTCGGCCTTCTCGGCCCGGGCATGCGCGACCAGGTCGGGCACCAGCACCTGGGCGCCGAGGTTGACGACCCTGATCTCCCGGTAGTACTCGAGCCCCTTCTCCCCGGCGAACCCCTTCACGCTGAGGATCGCATCGATCCCCACTGTGTGGGCGTCGGTGCCGACGCAGGCCCCCAGGACCACCAGCTTGCGCCGCAGCGTCCGGCGGACCGCCAGGTTGACCTCCCTGGCCGGCAGCAGCGGGTACTCCCGCTCCATCACCCGCACCTTCGCCAAGTCGACCAGGTGGCTCACCCGGCCGTAGACGACGAAGAACGTGAACGCCGGCCCCATCCCCTTCGCGTGCACCACCATCGCCGGGTCCAGGCCCATCTTCCCGGCCAGCTGCAGCGCCGCCCCCTCGGCCCGGGCGTCGTTCGGGACCGGCAGCGTGAACGACACCTGCACCATCCCGTCCCCGGTCGTGTCCCCGTACGGCCGCACGATTGTCGACTCCGGACGTTCCAGGTCCGACCGGGCATCCACCAGAGTCATGCCGTCGCCTCCTTCATGATCGTGTCGACCAGCAGCCAGACACCGCTCGACGGGTTGGGTCCCACCGCCGTGCCGGCGTCCAGCCGCCTGCCCCGCTCCACCGCATCGTCCACGCCCGTAGCGAAGTGGGCGAAGACCAGGTTTCGCTTGTCGTACCTGGGAACATGCCTGCGCAAGCGCCGAGTGACCTCAGACGGGGTGAGACTCGCCCCACAAGTCTCGTGGTGCAGCAGCAGCCACAACTCGAAGCACGGGTTCGACACAGCCAGCCGAACCCTGCCCTTGCCGGCCGCCCGCACCGCCGTGACGAAATCGAACTCGTCGACATCCAGCACGCACCACACCTGATCGAAGTCGCCCACTCGCGACATTGCGTGACTGACAAGTTTCTCCGGCGCCCAGCCCTTGCCGGCCAGGGTGACGGCCACCGCTGGGTTACGGCGAGATCGCCCGAGCGCCCGGAGATAGTCCGGCTCGGTGCGTTTTCCGCCGCAGACGACGTACACGCTGGTACGACGTGGCCGAAACGGCGCTCGACGTTGGCTTGCATCCCTACGAGGCGTTGGCATCGACATCCCCGCGACGGCCCTGCACCAGCACGGACTCGAGGTCCGAGTCCACCGGCACTCCTCCATAGCTGCCGACGAGGTATCGACGTTCGGTGTTCTCACCCTTCCGGGGATAGAAATCGGTCAGGGGATAGAGGCGGCTCGCACCGTCGGTATCCTTCTCTACGAACCACACCTGGTCGCGGTCGAGAACGTCGTCACCGAACGCGGTTCCCAGCAGCGTTGCGTCATGCGTAGTGAACAGGAGCTGTGCGCCCAGCGGATTCGCCTCAGACCGAAACAGCCGGACCAGCCGCGAGGCCAGCCGGGGGTGCAGGCTGGTGTCGATCTCGTCGACCACCAGAGTCGCACCCGTCCTCAGCGCGTCGAGTGCGGACAGCATCAGCGACAGCCAGGCCCGGGTACCCGCCGACTCGTCCACCAAGTCGAGCAGGCCGCCTCCAGCGTGCGCGAGACGAACCCGAACATCTCCGTGGCTCAACTGCCACTCCAGGGGTGGTTGGAATGCGTGTAAGGCTCGCTCGACGTGAATGTCGGTGATCCCAAAGTCCGCCGCGATGAGGATGTCGACCAGCAGGGGTTTGTCGGCGGCATCGCGTTCGAGCATCTCGGCGACCTGTACCGTCACCGCGCTCAGGTCCCGGCCGGCGAACGCGTCAGCGAAGCGGAGCATGGCCGGTGAGCCGGCGAACCAGTGGTACGTGGGTAGCAGCTCAGCGATGCCGACCTGAGCCGCGAGGCTGAGGAACAAGGCGTTCGGCCTGGTGAGATCAGCAAGCACCGCGAACTTCGCCGACCGCTGGTCGGGGACGGTGCTGCCGAACGTCACCCGGTCGTCTGTACGCTCGAAGAGCAGCCGCTTCCGAGAACGGGGGTAGCTGTACAGCCACTCCTCGTGCACGCGCTCGTCATCGACGACGAAGCCATATGCCTGCCGAACCCCGTCGATCAACACCTCGGCGACGAACATGGATGGTGTGTCCGGAGCGCCGGCACCAAGTGAGAACGGTCTGCGTGGCACACGACCTCCGGGATACCAACGACTGTACGAGTCGCGGACAGCCGAGGCCATGAACCGCAGGCCGTCGAGCAGGTTCGACTTGCCGGACGCGTTCGCACCGAAGATCCCGGCGACGGGCACTGTCGGTCGAGTCTTGTCGTAGGCCGGCATCAGCAGCAGCTCCTGCTCGTCACGGAACGAGCGGTGGTTTGCCAGCCTGAAGCTGCGGAGCACGGTGCACCCCCTCTCGGCGGACCTAGACGACTCTCCTTGCAAGTAAACCGCAAAATCAGGCTCCTGGCTCCTCCGACACGGTGCTCTCCTCCAGCAGGTCGACGGCGGGGTTGTAGTAGTCCTCGGCGTGGGCGACGACGCCGTCGAGGCCCTTGCCGCCGTCGGAGGGGCGGCGGGTGACGCCGAAGGTGCCGTCGGCGATCGCGTTCAGCAGGCCGTCGTCGCGAATGCGCTCGAGCAGCTGGACGGACTCGGTGAGGACCTGGCGGGCGCGGGTGGCGATGAAGCCGTCGCGGGGCGGGTGGAAGTCCTCGTGCAGGTTGCCGGTGGCGCCCAGGACGTAGCGGACGTTCTCCAGGGCCAGGTCCCGGTCGGACAGGAACGGGGTGACGATCCCCTCGGTCATCATGCCGACGAGCAGGATGCCCTGGCCGGTCATCGTGCCGACCAGGTTGAAGAAGCCGTCCAGCAGGTAGCCGCCGAACACGTTGCCGGTCATGTGCTTGGTCGGCGGCATGTACTTCAGCGGCGCGTCCGGGAACAGCTCGCGGACGAGCTGGGCGTGCGCCAGCTCCAGCCGGAACGAGTCCGGGACCGCCGGGTTGATCTCGAAGGCGTGACCCAGGCCGAGCTGCCAGTCGGCCAGCCCGGCCTCGTGCGCGAACCGCTCGTTCAGCAGCTGGCTGACCACGACGGTGTGCGCGGCGTCGACCGCGTCCGCAGTGGTCAGGTAGTTGTCCTCGCCGGTGTTGATGATGATGCCGGCCCGGGCGTGCACCATCCGGGAGAACCGCTGGTCGATGAACGTCCGCTGCGGGTTGATGTCCCGGAAGATGATCCCGTACATGCAGTCGTTGAGCATCATGTCCAGCCGCTCGAGCCCGGCCAGCGCGGCGATCTCGGGCATGCACAGGCCGCTGGCGTAGTTGGTGAGCCGGACGTAGCGGCCGACCTCTTTGGACACCTCGTCCAGCGCGGCCCGCATGAGCCGGAAGTTGTCCTGGGTGGCGTAGGTGCCGGCGAAGCCCTTGCGGGTCGCGCCCTCCGGCACGTAGTCCAACAGCGACTGTCCGGTCGAGCGGATCACCGCGACCACGTCGGCGCCCTCGCG
>Ga0066388_100002408_pt1 | contig 11399 bp, 10 predicted proteins | sample PanSoiMetaGPlot6_FD_64539 | JGI IMG/M metagenome (GOLD analysis project Ga0066388, IMG submission 64539) | Tropical forest soil microbial communities from Panama analyzed to predict greenhouse gas emissions - Panama Soil - Plot 6 (Hybrid Assembly) | ecosystem: Environmental > Terrestrial >... | reverse complement strand
AATTGCTGCAGCGCGTTATCCGCAATGGCGTCCTTGATCACAATACCCGCACCCGGTTTCCCCATGGGAATTTCGCACCACGGTCCGCCATCGATCTCCTTCGCGCCGAAATATTGCTTTGCGACCTCATAACCCCAGTCGCGGAACGCGCCTTCGGTGAACTTCATGATGTTGCCCTTGTGCACCAGCGTCACGCTCTTGCGGCAGTTGGCGATCGCGTAAGAGATCGCGCTATGCACCAGGCGGACGGTGCCGGATCGACTGACCGGTTTGATTCCAATTCCTACAAAAACGTCGTCCTTCTCCGGTGCGCCGACTTTTTTCCAAAACTCCGCCGCTTTCTGTTTTGTTCCGAACCGAATTTTCTCATACTGCTGCGGGAAGTCTTTCTTTAGAAAATCGAGGACCTTTTGCGCATCCTGCGTGCCGGCGGCGAACTCGATCCCCGCGTAGATGTCTTCCGTGTTTTCACGAAAGATCACCATATTAACTTTCTCCGGTTGTTTAAGGGGCGAGGGGACGCCATCGAAGTACTGCACCGGGCGCAGGCAGACGAAAAGATCGAGGAGCTGCCGTAACGCCACGTTGAGAGAACGAATGCCACCGCCCACCGGCGTCGTCAGCGGACCTTTGATTCCCACGTGAAACTCGCGGAACGCTTCCACGGTATCGTCCGGCAACCATTCACCAAACTTATCCTTTGCTGCCTGGCCGGCGTACACCTCAAACCAGGCGATCTTTTTTTTGCCGCCGTATGCTTTTTCGACTGCGGCATCAAATACACGCACGCTCGCAGCCCAGATGTCCGGCCCGGTTCCGTCTCCCCGGATAAATGGAATGACCGGTTGATCCGGCACATTCAGTCGATCGGTTCTGGTAATTTTTTCACCTGCGGGCGGAGCGACATCTTTATATGGCATAAGGGGCAAACTGTAGAGGCGGCTTTCCTCAGCCGCAACAGATGACGGGAGTGTAAATTGGAACGTGTGACGCAACTTGGACGTCCAAACGATCGTGGTTACAATCGCGATTATGAAAATTGCAGCTGCCTTTGCGCTAACGTTTCTAACAAGTTTACCGCTTGCGTTTGCGCAAGAGAGTGATGAGGGAAATGCAGTTCTCCGGACAGAACGCGACCTTGCCACCGCATATCTCAAGGGTGACGCGAACGGCATTGAACAAGGCGTGATGGAAGATTACACGCTCACCAATTCCATGGGCAAAATTACCACCCGTGCCGACGATCTTGATGAAGCCAGAAAAAACGATCCCCAATACGAAATCTTCGAGAATTACGACATGAAAGTGCGCGTCCATGGTGACACTGCAATCGTCACCGGCAGGACGCACACAAAGGGAGTCTCCGGCGACAAGCCATTCGATTTCCAGTTTCAATTTACCGACACACTCGTGAAAGACAGTGGCCGCTGGCGCCTGCTCGCGGGCCATGTTTCAAGGTTGCCGGCGAAGTAAAGTCGTCACTAGTTGGCGGTGATTTCAACCCCACAGCGGGTCTCGTAGGAATTTTGATCGCATATGCGACATACAACTGTGAGACGGGGCAATGAATCGCGAGGAAATGTGTCTTGCTTTTTGTCTTACAAATTCTAGGTTTGGTGTCATGGAAACGACACTGACAATTCGGCTCCCAAGAAAACAACGCGAGGCGCTGCGCCGCCGTGCGGCAGCCGAAAAGCGGAGCGAGTCAGCCCTTGTGCGGGAGATGATCGATCGGGAAATGCAACGCGAATTTAATTTTGACCGTGTGCGTCACCTCGTTGGGAGGATTGCCAGCCGACCAAAGCATTGGGCCCGGGATTCCTGGCGGATACATATCCGTCAGCGCAACTGGCGTTGATGAACCACTGCCTTTTCGACACCGGTCCGTTGGTTGCGTTACTGGATCGCTCGGAACCCGAGCACGAGCGCGTGCAAAGCGTCATGAGTGGTTTACGCGGCTTTCGGCTTATCACCACGGGCGCGGTGGTCACCGAAGCGTTTTATTTTCTCTCCGATGTGCGAGATGGTCCGGCCAGCCTTGCTTCCTTTCTCGAAGCCAGTTCGACCGAAGTACGTGATGTCTTTGGTTTCGAAGCCCTCACGGCTGCTGTTCAGCTGATGAATAAGTACGCCGACATACCGATGGATTTTCCGGATGCCACTCTGGTCTGGATCGCGGAACAGACCGGGACTGACAGAATTTTGACATCGGATCGGCGAGGTTTTCGGTCGTTTCGTTTTGGAAAGAATCGCCGGTTCAAGCTGCTGCTCGATTCCTGATTACCAATATCTCGGCCAGTTCTCGCGCTTGCCATTCATCAGCGCTCTGCTAGAATTCGCGCTCCTCCTCCAACACTCATGTTTCCCCGGGAAGCCAGCGGACGGCTTTGTGCGGGCGGCTGCCCCAGCGGCAGCCTCCGAGCTCTGACTTCTGACTATCACTGCCGAACGACTCTCAACTCAGTTCGACTACGCTTCGCCCCGCTGAAACAACGTGTGCGCAACAGCGCCTTTACGTTGCTCGAGCTGCTGATCGTTGTCGGCATTATTGCCGCCTTGCTGGTGTTAATGGCTCCGGCGTTCACAACCATCAAGAGTGGCGGAGACGTAACCAGTGCTGCCTACACCATCAAAGGCGCGCTCGATACCGCCCGCACGTACGCCAAGGCAAACAACACTTATACGTGGATCGGATTTGCGGGATCCATTGGATCAACGGTTACAGGAAACGTTACACTTGCTGTCGTTGCCTCTAAGGACGGAACAGATCTCGGAACCAGCGTAAACCAAGTTGGAAATCGGGTCGATATCACGTCCGGTGTGACGCCAATCGGAAAAGTCATGAGGTTAGATAACGCGCACATCGGAGACACCGGTATTCCGACCAACAACGGAACTGACTTTGAAAGCCGCGCAAATGTGAATGTCAACTACAGGATTGGGACGACAGGGTCCCAATACAATTCCGACTACTACTTTATCGAGCAGGGAATACAATTTGACCGCTGGATTAGATTCAGTCCGCGAGGTGAGGCGGTAGTCAGGGGAGGAAGTACGCAAATAACGCCCTATGCAGAGGTAGGGCTCCTCCCCACCCATGGCACGATGTTGGCAGCCGGCATCAATCCAGCCTCAGGGAATCTCGTTGCGATTCAGATCAGTGGGTTTGGCGGCGATGTCAGGATATACCGGCGATGAAGTTTCCTTCGCTTCGTGTGCCTGCATTTTCTCTTGTCGAGGTAACTCTGGCTCTAGGTGTGGCTGCTTTTTGCTTGATCGCTGTATTCGGACTCATGCCTGTAGGGGTACAGACAAATCGCAATGCGACTTCCCAAACCGCCGCCACTAGTATCATGGCTGCCGTGGTCGCCGATCTCCGGGCAACACTCAAAACGGCAACCACATCCACGCAGTTCGGTATCACGTTTGGGACCAGTGCGACGCGGTATTTTGACAGCGCCGGACAGTTTACAACATCGTTGAGCACGAATTCTCGCTACCAGCTAAACATAACTTGGTCTGGCTCAACCGGGTTGAGGTTTGCTGATGTGAAGGTTACATGGCCGGCAGCTGCCACGCCGGCGAATGCGATTGGGTCCACAGAGATGTTTGTGGCGTTCGACAGGAATTGAATCGATGCGTGATTACAACGCCACTGCTGTAGCGTCCGCCGTCTACTGCGATCCTCTGCATTCTACGTCACGAAACAAAGCGCTGCGGGCAGCGTACAACACAGCCAGGCGAACGGGAGGGTTTACGCTGGTAGAACTCGCAGTCACTATTGGCGTACTAGTGCTATTCGTTTTTCTAGTTACGCAGCTTCTTAACAGCGCGGCGACTGTTACCACACTCGGCCACAAACAAATGGATGCGGACGAACAAACGCGACAGCTGCTTGATCGAATGGCACTTGATTTCGCGCAGATGGTGAAACGGTCTGACGTTGATTACTATGCTAAGTCATCGTGGTTTGCTTCTGGATCGCCCCCGACGCCGACAGGAGTGACAGGAGTACGGACACTGCTGCAACCCGGAAACGACGTGATTGCATTCTACAGCAATTTGCCCGGTTATTATCCAACCCCGAGCTATCAAAGCCCGGTCTCGCTTGTTGCCTACCGAGTGTATAATCCTTCCACAACGCCTTCTCCATGCCCAAACTGCAACAAAGTTGAGCGAATGGGCAAAGGGCTGCTATGGAACGCGGTTACGCCAAGTCCTGCGCCAGTCGTCTTCATGCCGATGCCTCTTGCTTCACCCGTCCCTATTGCGGAGCTTCCGCAACCAGCCCCCAGTCCTACTGCAGCTCCCGCTTGGCCGGAGATCGCCAACAGCACGAGTACTTGGTCAGATTCCGAAATCATCGGCTCGCAGGTGTTCCGGTTTGAGTATTACTACCTGATAAAAGGTCAGACCAATCCAGCAACCGGAGACGTCTGGAGCCCGATATTTAGCGATACGCCGTGGGACACGCGGATTTGCTCGTGCCCAGCCGCAAGTCCAGCCCCAACTCCGACCCCAACTGGAACCCCAATCCCAAGCCCTACTCCCGAAACGCTATGCTGCCACTATGCTCCTGAAGGTATGCAAGACGTCGCCGCAGTAGTGGTAGTCATCGCCGTTATTGATCCCAAGAGCAAAGTGTTACTTTCAGACTCAACGAATCCTCCTCAAATTGCCCAGGTAGCGTCGCAACTTATTGACTGGGGGAATACGACCTGCCCCGGTTGTCCCACTCAGACGCAATGGCAAACAACTCCAGGTTTGCTGCGTGCACGGTGGCAGAACGCACTAAATGCAATTACGAACCTGCCGCGCCCGGCCATCTCCGGTATTCGCGTGTACGAACGCTATCTCTATCTTTCCCCGCCCACACTCCTTACCCCATGAGGACCTTCTTACGTTCTCGAGATCCCTCGTCAAAGGGCGCTGCTTTGATGATTGTGCTTGCGCTCGTCGTGCTTGTGACTGGCCTGGCACTGGCTTACTTCACACGGACAACCACTGATCGGCAACTTGCGCAATCGAGCTACAACGATACTTCGGCCGATCTGCTGGCCCGCAGCGCACTGGACATTGTAGTCAGCGATTTCAAGCAAGAGATTCTTAACGATCCTCGTGTCGCGACCAGAAGTGATATTCAACCGCAGCGGTACGGCGACGCGTCCATTCCGAACCTAATCAGGCGCAGTTTCTCAGGCGATCCGACTAACCGTACATCGAGTGTGAGCTCTGGTGCTGTCTCCGCAAACGGACGTTCGGTCAATACAACGCGCTGGAACAGCCATTACCTGGTCCCAAAGGGCAATACAAACACGACCGATTCATCGCCCATTCCGAGTTTTACCTCGCCTGATTGGGTGCTGGTAACAGCTCTGGGTCCAAACTCCGCGCCTACGCCCGGTACCGTAATCGGCAGGTATGCATTCGCAGCCTACGACGAAGGCGGCTTGCTGGACATGAGTGTCGCAGGATCTCCCATAGACCATCCTAATGATAGTAGCAATCGAAGCTGGCCCAGCCTGTCCGGCTGTAGTTCACCGAGTCCCACGCCGTGGCTGGTAAACGTCGGGCGTAAAGGAATCTTAGCTTTCGCCGACCTGTCTGCCTTATCCGCTGCGGCAAACACCAATCTGCCGCAATCTCAGGTCGATAACATCGTAGGCTGGCGCAATTATGCGATGACCCAACGGACAGGCACTAATTTCGGCAATTTCAATTCTACTTACAATGTAACGGCAACAAGCGAATGCGCCAAGCAGGATTGGTATGGCAGCTATCTGCTCTATTTCGGGGATCCACCGTTCGAGATCGACAGCCTTTCGGACAAGCTGCTTGCTTCGGCTTATCCGTTCACTTCCACTCCGAGTTACGCTTATCCAACCCCGGGAGCAGGTGCCACGCCGCGGACCGATCAGGCACTTACGACCCGACAGGAATTGTTGCAACTTCGAAGCTCGCTCGGGTTCAGCCCGAACGTACTTCAATACATGGGAACATTTTCGCGGGAACGGAATCGGCCTGCTCCCGATTGGCCGAATCTGCAAAACAACTTAAGTGAAGGCCGATTCAACCTGACTAATCTCGCCATGCTGGGACCGAATCCAGCTGACTGTGTTCTCCCGCACGGCAAAAAGAAAGGCTGGCTCACCGGCAAGAACAAAAACCATCTTTGCGGAAACTTAGCGGAAATCGTCGACCTATTTGGCCTGTTCTGGGTGACGGCCAAGACGCTATGCAACAACTGTCTGGCTCCGACAGTGCCGGGTCACTGGAAGTACATCGGCAAGGTCAGACCACCTCCGAACAAAGATGACAACCCCAACGCGCATCATGGTATCGAATGCTTCAGAGGACCTAACCAACAGAATGATTTCTTTCAGATCCTCAATTTTGCGTTGAATGGATCTAATTGCGCGACCGATGCAGCCCTTGCCAGGGTTTTCGGCATAGGGGCGTCACTGATCGATCAATACGACTCCGCCGACGCTTGTCCCTCAGGGTCCAACAATGGCGTGCAAACCCCAGGCTGCGATCTTGACGCGCAGGTCGTCGGCAGCAACTGGAACAAGCTCGGGAATGCGACTCATACCACCGTGATTGAGTACGGCCACGTTGGTAATAACAACACTTCATTCGCCTATGGCCTGGAGCCAAACTACTCGGATGACCACCTCAACGGTGACGACCTGTGCAGTAATCCAGGCGGCAATAACCCACATCGACCTTCGCCTGCCCCAAACCCGATAGGAGGAAATGGCACGAATAGGACCGTCTTCTTGAATCATGCGTTCAGTAACGTAGGAGAACTCGGCTACGGAATCGACACCTCTGCCTTGCCGACACCCGGCCCATCACCCTCCCCTTCATGCGCGCCGGCGCCCGGGGCCACAGCGCAACCGACACTGAATTTTAACCCTCCTAACTTTCCTGATGCTCCAGTGCTCGATTTCTTCAGCTATAATCCTGTCAGCAGCGCCTATCCACGCGCGGGCATCGTTAATCTCTACACAAAGAATGCGCCTGTCCTTGCCGCAATGTTGGCGGGCACCCTCAAAAATGACGTGGGAGCTAGCCCTACCCCGAATCCGCTACCAATCATTTCTGGGACGCCGGCCGCTACTTCAGAAGCAATGCAGTTAGGCAATGCGATAGTAGCTGAAACACAGGGAGTGATGGTGGGAGCACCACCCTCGGGCTGGCCTGTCACGCAGACCGACATGACGCGGGCCATCGCGGCGCGCCTTGCCGCAAGGGCGACTAACGTGGTGTGGGGCGTTAACACCTCTGACGAGATCAAAAAATCGATTGCACGCTCTCTTGCGGAGATGGGACAGACGCGGACTTGGAACCTGTTCATTGATTTGATCGCACAAACCGGGCGATACGCGCCAGATGCGACAGACGTTAATCAGGCCAACAAATTCACGGTCGAAGGCGAAAAGCGTTACTGGCTCCATATCTCGCTGGGTCGCGATCTTGTTCACGCAGATGGTACACCATGCCTGCCTGGCGATACGGGATGTCAGGTGGACGTTCTTGGCACCCAGCTCGAGGAAGTGATTGAGTAGCGTGGTCGTCGACAGTCGATCACCGATAGCTGATAGGTAATAGCCAACAATCAGTCTGATTTCAGTGGAGCTGGAGCGAATTCTCCAATGGACCCGGAGTCATGGGAGCCACGATTATGATTACGGTGAAGGCGCTTTTCGTTCGGAGTGCAGGCGTGTTTGTAACACGGCGGTTGCGCGGTTACCCCACTCTTTAAATGGGGTATCCCATCCGAAATAGATCAACGCAGCGATAACAAGTATTTCGATCAACAATCGCATACTAAAAGCCAGATTCTCAGAATCTCGTAACCGAAGGCAATTCTAATTTTTGCGAGAAAGGTGGTTGTGAGTTCATCCGTTCACGGAGTTACAAGGCTGTGTTGCACAAGACAACGTGTAGCCACCGGCCTGTGGCCGGTTACCTTCAGCGACGAGTCAAAACCGAGGAGGACGGCCCGCAGGACCGTGGCTACAGGGAGATTTAACTCCCGCTACGCCGGGGAATGGCCTTCGACCAGGATCATGTTTGTCCTTGATGTGCGATGGCGCATTTTGCGCGGCTCGCGGTACTCTTCGCAGTTGAGCCATTCCCTGGCGCGGTCCGCGGATTCAAATTCGAGCACCACGATGCGTTTCGGCTGCCAGTCACCTTCCAGGACTTCCGTTTTTCCGCCACGAACAATGTATTTTCCGCCGTACTTTTCCACGGTCGCACCGGCTAGCTTTTTATATTCTTCGTACCCAAGAGGATCAACGACATCGATTTCAACGATGATGTAAGCGGGCATGGTAAAAGTGAAAGTTGAAAGGTTAAAGCGTAGAAGCGTTAGCCCCCGTTGTGGCTCCTATCTTTCTCGGCTAGCTCGGGAATTTTTTTCCGGCGTCGCAGCCGCAGCCAGTTGTTCCACGTTTTGCGAATGCTGTCGCGCGGGGTCTGGTATTTTTGGGTCAATTCGTTGCTCTTCACGATCTGCGCGAGAATTCCTCTCACGGAAAAATCGTCGGTATTGACAATTGTGTAAGCCGTTCCAACGGCGGCCGCATGGTGAGCGTCGCTGGCTGCAGTCATCGGCAATCCGCGAATCTGCGCGTATTTGAAGGCATATCGGTTATAACGGCGCAGAGTGGTCGCGGCATTGAAAACTTCGATGGCATCCACAGGCAGCGTTTCCAGGGTGGAAAAACGGATCCCCGCGCGAAACAAGTCATACGGGTGTGGAGGTATGGCCAAGCCGCCGCGCTGATGGATTATATCGCAAACCTCGCGCGCCGGTTTTCCCTTTAGGTAAGGAAGCTCTGCGCCGATGCAAAGAAGATGGCCATCGGCCGTCGTTACTTCCACTCCCGGAAGAATGAGAAAATCATCGACCGGCATTCCGTCTAGTCGCATCAAGCCTTTTTGAAGGAGATAATTGACCGCATCGCAGGTGTTGTGATCGGTGATGGCAATGCCATGCAAACCTTTGGCGCGCGCGGCTGCAATCATGTCTTCCGGGCTGGAGATACCGTCGCCGGAAAAAAAAGAATGCGTATGCAGATCGATGTTAAATGGCATGGCTCTACTCGAGCAGCGTTAAAAGTTAAAGGGTTACAAGGTCAAAAAGGTGGAGAGGTCTAAAAAACAACTTTTTAACTGCTAAACAAGCTGCTCAATCGCAAAGGCTGGCTCCGTAGCTGCCTCCTCCGGAATACGATTGAATTGGTGATCGTACAACCGCCGATAGTAACCGGACTTCTCCAGAAGCTCTGCATGCGTGCCAATCTCCTTAATGCGACCGGCATCCATCACGATGATTTGATCGGCAGACAAAACAGTGGAAAGCCGATGGGCGATAGCGATTACCGTCCGCCCAGCCGCCAGCTCCGCCAGTGCTCTTTGAATTTGTAGTTCGGATTCCGAATCGAGCGACGAAGTGGCTTCATCCAGTAAAAGAATTGGCGCATTTTTCAGCACAGCGCGCGCTATGGCGAGACGTTGTTGCTGGCCGCCGGAAAGAAGACATCCTTTATCGCCGATCACCGTTTCGTAGCCCTTTGGCTGGGCCATGATAAAGTCGTGCGCATAGGCCGCGCGCGCTGCTTCGCGAACTTCTTCCGGCGTAGCTTTCAGGCGGCCGAACTGGATGTTGTTGAAGATGGTGTCGTGAAACAGGAAGGTCTCCTGAGTGACAAGCCCGATTTTTTCCCGCAACGATTTCTGCGTCACTGAGCGCAGATCACGGCCGTCGATTTTCACAGCGCCAGAAGTAGGATCGTAGAGACGCAGGATGAGCGAGAGAATGGTGCTCTTGCCTGCTCCGCTGGCGCCGACCAGGGCGTAGGTTTTGCCGGGTTCGATATGCAAAGTCAGATTGCTAATGGCATCCGTGACCGTGTTGGCGTAGCGAAACGTCACAGCTTCAAAGTCAATGCGGCCCTGTGACGAAGTGACCACAACAGCATTTGGCGCATCCTCGACAGTCGACGGCGCATCGAGAATCGAAAAAATTGAAGTCGTAGCGGCCATTGATCGCTGCATCACCAGATGGATCCTGCTCAGCGTTTTGATCGGGTCGTAGAGGATGAAAATTCCTGAAATCAATCCAAAAAAGCGCCCCACGCTCAGGTGGGCGGCGTAAACGTAGAGCAATGCAATTCCCACGCCTATTGCAGCAATCGTCTCGACAAGGGGGCCCACAGCTTCCAATGACCGGATGATGCGCATCATCTGGGAAAATTGCATTTGGTTGCTGCGCTTAAATTCCTTTTCCTGGTAAGCCTCACGCGCAAAAGACTTGATCACACGAATGCCGGCGAACGTTTCCTGCATCGTCACGACCATTTCGGCCATGCCTTCCTGCTCGTTTTGCACTGCCTTTCGAGCGCGTTGGCCGTAAACGCGAAGCGGCAGCAAACACATTGGAAAAAGAATTAGTGTGACCACAGTAAACTTCCAATCCATCACCAGCAGCACACTAATTGCTCCGACGATCGTAATGGGCTGCTTGAAAACGTCGCTGCCCACGGTGCTCAGAGCCATCTGCATCACGCGAGTATTGTTGGTGATAACCGACATCAAGAATCCTGAACGCGCCTTGTTAAAGAAATCCATCGAGTTGCGGAGCATCTTGCTGAAAAGCTGAATCCGGATATCACTCACCACCTTGTTACTCACCCACTGCATGAAGTAGGTACTGCCGTAGGAACAGAGGCTGCGCGCCGTCATGATTGCCGGGATGGCGAGGCAGATAAGGACGATCGAATTGATTTTTGGACCTGTGTCCAGAACTCCAAGATTGTGGCGCGCGTCCATCGGATTTGGCGCAGAGCCGTGGAAAATGGTGCTGGTCACCCGGGAAATCGCTATCGGGAAAAGCGCATTGACACCACCGTAGGCGAGGCCCAATGCGAGTCCGAGGATAAACCGCACCTTATATGGCTTCACGTAACTGTAGAGCCGCCGGTACGAACTGGAGGCTGCACGTAACGTTTGCCAGAACGACAGCTTTTTCTTAGCCCGTTTTGCGCCACTCATGAAATTCGGGCCGCCGCATGCTGCGACAGCAGGAAATCCATAGCACTGATCACCGCTTCCGTCGAGATTTGACTCATTGGGAGGCGCGGCTGGACCGGGGAAAACTCAGTCGCCGGCTCACGTGATTCCCCATGCAGAATGAGCGCAGGACTTTGCCTCGGTCGCCAGTGAAACGGATTAGTTGGACCGAAGAGAATCACTTGTGGTGTATGCGCCGCGGCCGCTAGATGCACCGGGGCCGAATCGACGGTGACCAGGAGCCGTGCTTCGCTGATTAATGCCCCGAGGGTAAGCAAATCTGTCTTCCCCGACAGGTCGATGATTTTGGTCTC
>Ga0066388_100002407_pt1 | contig 11401 bp, 10 predicted proteins | sample PanSoiMetaGPlot6_FD_64539 | JGI IMG/M metagenome (GOLD analysis project Ga0066388, IMG submission 64539) | Tropical forest soil microbial communities from Panama analyzed to predict greenhouse gas emissions - Panama Soil - Plot 6 (Hybrid Assembly) | ecosystem: Environmental > Terrestrial >... | reverse complement strand
TGCAATTCCGCGCCGAGTTTTTCAATCTGCCGAACCATCCGATCTTCAATCTGCCCGGCACGACGGTGGGCACGGTCAGCTACGGGGTGATCAGTTCCACGCACATCGACTCGCGGCAGATTCAGTTCGGGCTGAAATTGCGGTTTTGAAACTGGTATCGGGGCGGCGGACCTGAAGTCCGCCGCCGGCGCGCTCTATTGGATTCGAGCTTTTATGACACCGGCGGCGCTTTTCCTATTCAGCGCGGCAATCGAGCCGCCGGCTAAACCTGGCGCTTTCGTCTTTCGGCGAGATTGAAGCGTTCGTACCAGGTGGACTCGGCGCCTCCGCCATAACAGGCGGTGGCAACATCCACCAGGAACGGCTTGCCGTCACGCGTCGCCGCGATTCCTTTCTTCAACGCCGGCTCGAACTCGGAAGGCGACGTGACCCTCACACCGTGCACTCCCTGACTCTCCGCGAGTTTCACGAAATCGATATCCGGATCGCCCAGGAACATACCCACGTAGCGCCCGGTCGCAGCCATTCTGCCTTTGTAGCCGTAGTAGGCGTGCCGGACCGTCTGGTAATTGCGGTTGTTCCATACGACGGTCAGCACCGGGATGCCGAACCGCACCTGCGTCCAGAAGCCGGCCGCGCTGTACATTACCGAGCCATCGCCGATGGAGCAAACCACCTGGCGGTCCGGAGCCGCAAGCTTGGCTCCGGTGGAAGCGCCAATGCCCCAACCCAAGCCATTTCCGCTGTTGGCCACCCACATCGGCTCGTTTTCACGGTGTCCGAAGGGAAACGCCTCATATATGCCCGTCAGGTTTTCACTCACGATGATGGCATCGCGATCGAGTGTACGTGCCATGACCGCGCCGACCTCATGGGGATGGATCGGGCTCCGGCCGAACGTGCTCCGCGCCGCCTGGTCCGCGCGTTCCCTCGCATCGGCCGTATAGGCACGAATTTCCTGGGCCCGTGCACCCACGGTCGAGCGCAGGCGGCCTTTGGTGATTCGCGCCTCCACCGCGGCCATCAGATCCTGCAGTGACTCCTTCACATCTCCGACCACGGCCAGGTCCGTGGGCGTCGTGCGTCCCATGGCCGACGTGTCGATCCCGACGCGCACGATAGGTGCGCCGGCCGGAGTTTCAGGGCCGTCCGGCAGCACGCGGCCACCGAAGTCGTTGCGGCAGCCCATCATCAAGATCAAGTCGACGCCGCGCTTCACCCACGATGAGTTCATGCTGAACGAACCCACCCACTGGTCATGCCGGACCGGGAAGCTGCGATAGGCCATACCTCCCGGGCCACCGGCAACGGGAAGTCCGAACTTTTCCGCGAACGCCAGCAACTGGTCCTGAGCGCCCGATCTCCAGACATCGTCACCCACCAGGAGCAAAGGCTGCCGGGACTCCACCAGGTAACGTGCGGCCTCTTCCACGGCGGAGGCGCTGGGCCGGACGCGGGCGCGAATCAGGAACCGCTCCGCGGGCAAAATCTCCGCCTTTACATTTTTCTTTTCCAGCGCGTAGTGCGCCATCGCCAGATAGACCGGGCCACCGGGTTCGGTGGCGGCGACTTTGAAGGCACGCCGCAGGAGGAGGGGCAGACTTTCCGGACTCCGCACCTCATTCGACATTTTGGTGAACTGGCGTAGAATCTCGCGCTGGTCGAATCCTGGCCGCGGCGAGAGAATGATGTCGTCATTGTAAAGTTGGTTGTCGTTCAGGCCGGCGGTGATCACGAGCGCCGAGCCGTCGCGGCTGGCGTTATAGAGCTGTCCGCCCGCCTGCGCGGTACCCGCCGCCACGTGGAGGTTCACAAAAGCCGGCTTGCCGCTCACGTGATGATAGCCGTCGGCCATAGAGATCACGATGCCTTCGTGCAGGCCGATGATCAGGTGCATGCCGGGAGCGTCGATCAACGCATCGTAGAAACCGACTTCCATCGAGCCGGGATTGGCGAACAGGTATTCTGCGCCTGCGGCCTTGGCCTGCGCGATCACCAGTTCACCGCCCGAGCCAACCATGGAGCGGGCGCCCGGCTCGACCGTGGACCCACCTCCTCCTCCCGCCGCGGCTCGCTCCGAAGCGTCCAGGGGCTCCAGTACGGCTCGCGCGGCAGCCATGGTGAACCCGGCCTGGGCCAACCCTTGCAGCAGCCCTCGTCTCGACAGGCCACCCTGGAGGTACCGATACACCAAATCTCTCATTGAATCCCTCCCTTGGGCCGGAGATTACACTAAGAAAATACGGGACGCAAGGGTCATGGCTGTGCTCGTGGCTGTGCTGTGTCGTGGCTGTGATGGGTCGTCGCGGTGCTCTCCGTGGCTCGCCAGTCGTCCGAAGAGCTCCCGGCGTGCCTCGCACCCTCGGCTTCCAGTACGAAACAGGCGGAGGTCCTCCCGAGGTCCGGCCCTCCTGATGCTGCGTCCCTGGACGGCAGGCGAGACGGTGGTCTCACAAGCCCATTGGATGTTTTTTGCCTCACGTCGACGTCAAGTGACTGAAAATAAAGGACAAAATATCTCGCTCGCAGGAACGGCTCACTACTCGTCAGCTCCAACCTTGCCTCGGGGCCGAACCTGTCCGGTAACCATCGGTTGTATGTGGATCCGGAAGCCCGTATTTTTGCGGATAGCGAAATCGCGGCCCGACGCGTTCCAATGAGCTTATGGGATTTGTCACTGATACGATCGCGGAGCGGGTACCTGACCGTTGCATCGAGAAGCACACGCCGCCTCGTCTTGCGCTGGCTGACGATCATCCGGACCTGCTCGACGAAATTCGGTCGCTGCTCGAGCCCGAATTTCAGGTAGTCTGCTCGGCCAACCAGGGTGACGCCCTGATCGACGCCGTACATCGAAACAAACCCGACGCAGTGGTTGCGGATGTCCAGATGCCGGGCCTGAGCGGAATCGATGCGGGGCGCGAAATTCTGGGTCAAGGTCTCTGCGATGCAGTGATCATGTTGAGCATGTACAACGATCCGCAGCTCATTCAGACCGCTTTGGCTGCCGGCATTCGCGGTTACGTTCTGAAAGTAGACGCCGGCGAAGAACTGATACCGGCACTCCACGAAGTATTGGCCGGCAGGCGTTATCTTTCGCGTCACGTGACCGCAGCCGGGTCAGTGTAAACCTCGTTCGACCTTGCGCCGCGAGAACGGTCATCGCGGAGCTAATCGTACCTTGCTATTAGGGCGTCCGCCTCGCGACCTTCCTATCCGGCCTATAATTAGAAAATTCAAATGCCCGATTAGGGGTACTCGACATGCCGAAAACTAAGGTGTTGCTCGCCGAGGACCACGTCGTTGTGGCACAGGGTCTGGCCGAACTGCTCAAGGGCGCATTCGATCTGGTGGGCATTGTGCACGATGGCCGTTCATTGCTGGACGCTGCGGATCGCTTGCGCCCGGACGTCATCGTCACGGATATTTCGATGCCCCTTCTCAACGGGCTGGACGCAATCCGGCAGATCCGCGCCACTCGCCCCGAGATCAAAATCGTGGTGTTGACGATGCACACGGACACTGCGATGGCGGTCAGCGCCTTTCGCGCCGGCGCACGCGGCTACATCCTCAAAGTATCGCCGCAGGAGGAATTCATCGACGCGATCGGACACGTGGCAAGGGGCCTACCCTATGTCAGCCCTCTGGTCACGCCGGACCTGATGGACGTGCTGATTGAGGCGGCCCGCCCGGCGGGATCCGAAGGGCCGAAACTGACCCCGCGGCAGCGCGAGGTGCTGCAGTTGATCGCCGAAGGACGAACCATGAAGGAAGTAGCGTCCATCCTGAATATTTCGCCACGCACGGCCGAGTCGCACAAGTATGAGATCATGCAAGCGCTTGGAGTGGATACCACTGCTGCACTGGTGCAATATGCAGTCCGTACGAAAGTGGTCGGCTAGTCCAGAATCCCGAAAACACATCGTGGTCAATCGATGGAATACAAGACAAACTGGCGGTTGAGCCGCATTCTGCTGGTTTCTCTCACGCTCTGCGGCGCCGTCCTGGTGGCGTCCGCGTGGTGGTACTACATGCGCCAGCGGGAGGCACTCGAGTCTTCCGTAATGGCCGAACTCAGTGCGGTCGCCGATGTCAAATCGAAGCAGATCGCCAACTGGCGGTTCGAAAGGCTCGGCGACGGGCGCGTGTTGTCATCCTCCCTGGTGGCCGCACGAGCCCGCAACGTTCTTTCGGGCGCCGCAGCCTCCGCACCAGATGGCGCCGCCTTGCGAGACATGCTCGAGCGCTTCATTGCGGCCTTCCACTACGCCGGAGCCGCGCTGGTAGACCCGAGTGGAGTCCCCCGCCTGGAAGTTAATACAAGCCATCAAGACCAGGAGCGGTATCGGACCTTCCAGCTCGCTGCTGCCGGAGCCGTGTTTGTCTCCGATCTGTACATGGATACTCGTAGCGGACGTCCATGGATGCTATTGACCGTTCCAGTCCCCGGCGCGGGCGCCTTGATCCTTGACATCGACCCGTCGGAATTTCTCTACCCGTACGTGCGGTCGTGGCCTACCAGCAGTTTTACCGGTGAAAGCTTGCTGGTGCGGCGGGAAGGTGACGACCTGGTCTACCTGAGCGACAGCCGGTTCGCGGGCCGAGCGCCACTTTGGGGTCGCGGCCTGGGGAGCGAAGTGCCGCGGACCGCAGCTTCTTCCATGTCCGGCTCGTTGCGCCAATGGACCGACTCTCGTGGGGTGCCCGTGATGGGAGTGCTCCAGGAAATTCCCGACTTGAACTGGTTCCTGATTGCCAAAATGGATGTCGCCGAAGTGACTGCGCCATTGCATCATCTGGGGTGGGAGATGCTGCTGGTGCTGACCCTGCTGGCTGCTACGAACGCCGCAGGCGCGGGCCTGATCTGGCGGAATCAGCAGTTGCGCATCTATCGCGATCGCGAAGCCTGGTTTCGGCAGATCACCGATGACACCCCTGCCTGCCTGTGGATGACTTCGCCCGGAGCGGAAAACACTTTCATCAACCGGCAGTTGGCGCGTTTTCTCGGCACCGACCGGGACCATCTTGACACGCTGTGGGAGAACTACATTCACCGCGATGACGAGAGCCGCGTCCTCGATGAATCCGCCAAATGCGTTCGCGAGCGCCGCGAGTACCGGGATGAGTTCCGTATGCGGCGATTCGATGGCCATTACCGCTGGACCGCCGTCCACGGACTGCCGAGGTACGCACCCAGCGGCGAATTCGCCGGATATGCCGGCGCCCTTGCCGACATCACCGAGCGGCGAGAGGCAGAAGAACAACTGCGCGATGCGAACCAGGCTCTGGCGGCTGAGTTGATCGAGCGAACGCGCTCCGAAAAGGAGATCCAGGCACTCTCGGCCCGACTGATCAACGCGCAGGAGGAGGAACGGACGCGGCTGGCGCGCGAGCTCCACGACGACCTCAGTCAGCAGGTCGCCGCAGTCAGCATTGCCATCGGCAACTTGAAGCGTTATCTCCCTGCAGACTCCAGCGACGCGATCGAGCGCGCAGCCCGAATTCAAAAGAAGCTCGTGGACCTCGCGGAGTGCATCCGCCTCCTGTCACACAAGCTGCACCCGTCCGTACTGGAACACTCCGGGCTGGCGGCAGCATTACGCAGCTACTGCGCGGAGTATGCCGCGCTGACATCGCGCCGCATCGTCTTCCACGCCGACGGCTCTTCCGATGCGATTCCACCCGCCCTGGCGTTATGCGTCTACCGTGTGGCGCAGGAAGCCCTTCAGAATTCGATCAAGCACGCCCACGCTGACGAAGCCCAGGTATTCCTCACTCGGTCGTCCGGTGAGCTCCGCCTGGTGGTCTCGGACCGCGGAGTAGGAATAGATCCGGGCGCCGCGCGAGGGCTGGGTCTCGTCAGTATTAAGGAACGGACGCGACTGGTGAACGGCACCGTGGACGTAAACGGGAAGCCCGGTGAGGGTGTCACCGTCACCCTGAAGATTCCCCTTGCGGCCGCCGCGCAGGCTGGGTAAGTACTGCTGCGGGTTGGATCGGCATCTCGGGGTTTGCCCCGCCCCGTTCGGCAGCCGTCGAACGGATCACAACTTACCTGTCCGGGTACTTCTTCATCCCGACTAGGAAATCTTCGGTCTACAGTCCCCGTATTTTTTCGAGTCGAAACGCTTCTTGGATTCCCCTATCCTCGATGAAAATACCAACGATGCCTTCGATTGAGTTTCCGACGAAGCGGCTGGAAAGGAATCGAATCGTGAACCTTGACTTCTACGCGTCGCAGCTTCGGCAAGCGGTAGTCAACGCTCGCGCGCGCCTGAAGTCGGTCGAGGAAACTCATGAGCGTCTGTTGGATAGCGGCGCCTCCGAGGTTCTCACGGCGGGCCGTGATTACGCAGCGGCGGTACAGGAATATGCCAATGCGGTGATGGCCTGGCTGGTTTTTCTCGAAAGACGTACCGACCGTACCACGGATGGATCACCAGCGTCGGAAAAGAAATCGGCTAAGGGCGCCGGGGAACCATAGTCAAGCCGGGAGCAGGGTCGTTCCCGCCGCCTTGATTGCGCGCATCCCGGGATGCGGAAGACGGATACCACCGCGGTGCAAAGCGGCGCGAGCCCCAGTTGGATAGAATGACCAACAATGACCATTCCGTCCCCAGTGACAAAGGCCCGCATCTCCCGCACCGAGTGGATCATCCTGGGGCTGCTTGTCTTCTCCGTTTTCATCAACTACATCGACCGCGCCAACCTCTCGGTTGGGGCGGCTGATATCCAAAAGGAACTCGGGCTCAGCAACTACCAGTTGGGAGTGTTGCTTTCCTCCTTCTTCTGGACATACGCGGCCTTCCAGTTATTCGTCATCGCAGGCTGGCTCGTAGACCGGTTCAATGTGGGCTTGGTATTCGCGGCCGGCTATGCCCTTTGGTCCGGCGCGACAGCGGCCACCGGCATGGTATCGAGCTTCGCTGTCCTGTTCGCTTTCCGACTGATCCTGGGAGCCGGAGAATCGGTGGCCTATCCCTCGTATTCGAAGATTCTGGCCAATCATTTTCCGGAATACCATCGCGGGCTCGCAAATGCGCTGATCGACGCCGGCTCGAAGGCGGGCCCCGCTCTGGGATCTCTGGTCGGCGCCTATTTCATGGCCACCTTTGGTTGGCGCGCTTTCTTTATCGCGCTGGGGCTAGGCAGCATGCTCTGGCTGATTCCCTGGTTCATCTTCATGCCCAAGGGGCATGGCGTCTCGGCGTTACACAACCAGGCGGATTGTCCCAGCGTGGTGGACATCGTGCGCCAACGTTCGGCGTGGGGCACGTTTCTCGGTCTCTTCTGCGCTAACTATTTCTGGTATTTCCTGGTGACCTGGCTTCCTGCTTACATGCAGAAAGAGCGCCACTTTCCCATGACCAAGATGGGGCTTCTCTCGGCCCTGGTGTTCGCCACGATCGCCGTGACCTCCGTGGCGACAGGATGGCTGTCGGACCACTGGATCGGGCGCGGCGGTTCGCCGACGCGAGTGCGGAAAACCTTCACCGGAGCGGGACTCGCAGGCGCCACCATGATCGTGACCGTGGGCGCTATCGAAAATGAGGTCACGGCCATGGTGTTGCTATTGGTGGCGTGTATCTTCTACGGCTGCTTCGCGTCGAACCACTGGGCCATCACCCAGACCCTCGCCGGCCCCCTGGCGGCCGGCAAGTGGACGGGCGTGCAGAATGGCGTTGGCAATCTCGCTGGAGTCGCGGCCCCATGGGTAACGGGATGGGTCGTTCAGCAGACCGGAAAGTTCTATCTCGCTTTCCTGGTAGCGGCCGCTGTTGTCCTCACCGGATCTTGCAGTTACCTGTTTATCATCCGCCGCGTGGAGCCTATCATTTGGCCCAAGCGGGCGTGAACTGCCCGCGCGCCTGAGCGCCTCCCACCGCCCGGGCGCCGTCTCTTTCGCTCCCGCCTGATCTCGGCTTCGTCCTGAAAACAAGGCAAATATCGCTCTTGACATGATATAGCAAATTGCTATATACTAATCACGGATTGCAATATGCGGCTCGGTGAAAAACTCCGGTACTTGCGCGAAGTCGAAGGGACGCTGCGCGGCCTCAACCGCGAACTTTCCCAGCTTGAAGTGTCGCGCCTCGTACAGAAGGAGCTGGGAAAATCCATCAGCCAGAGCTACCTTTCCCAGATCGAAAGCGGTGCGCGCCCGCACCTCACCAATTCCAGCCGCATGCTGCTGGCCAAATTTTTCAAGGTGCACCCAGGGTATCTGGTCGATGATCCTGAGGGCTACCATACCGAACTCATCTCGGACGCCGCTACGCTAGAGGACAAGCTGGACTTGTGGCTGATCAGTGGCGCCGAACGATTTTCGCGGGACGTCGATCTGCACCACGCCCTGCTTGCCACGGCGCGTCACGCCGATTCCCGGATGTGCCTGGTTTTGCTGGGCGCGATTCTGGAGAACCCGGGATTGGCCGAGCGGTTGATGCTCGTGCTCAAACCGTCGGCAGCGGAAGCCAAGCCGGTGCCCGCGGCGGTATCGAGGAGGCGCTCGTCATGACCTGGACCGACTTCTATCTCGTCTGTTTTCTGCTCGGCTTCGGACTGAGCCTGGTGGCGATCCTGGCCGGCAGTGTGCACGTGCACGTCCCTCACCTCCACCTTCACCATGGCTTTCACGCTCCTTCGGCGCACGGACATGGAAGCGCCAATCTGCCGTGGTTCAACTTCGGTACAGTGGCCGCATTCCTCGCCTGGTTCGGGGGCACGGGGTACCTCTTACGGCAATATTACGGAGTCTGGTTCGTGACAGCGTTGGCCGTGGCTACTTTGAGCGGGTTCGGAGGAGCGTCCATCGTCTTCCTGTTTCTGGCCAAGGTGCTCATACAGCGGGAGGCCGCGCTCGATCCGGCCGATTACGACATGATTGGAGTGCTGGGCAAGCTCAGTCTCCCCATCCGGGCCAACGGAACCGGAGAAATCATTTACTCCCAGGAAGGCGTGCGCCGCGTCGCCGGGGCGCGCAGCGAGGATGGCAAAGCGATTCCCCGGGGTGCGGAGGTCGTGGTCACCCGCTACGAAAAAGGCATCGCGTATGTGCGGCGCTGGGAGGATCTGGCCGGCGATCTGGAGCAGCACCCGAGTGAAGGAGAGAATCAATCCCTATGAACGAATCCGTGTTCGTGATCGCGGGGCTCATGCTCCTGGCGATCCTTTTCTTGATGATGATGTTTGCCAAGCTGTTCCGTAAAGCGGGGCCGCACGAGGCCATCATCGTCTATGGTTTCCGCGGTACCCGGGTCGTCAAGGGCCGGGGAACCGTAATCTTCCCCATGGTGGAAAGCTGCCGCGGGCTCTCGCTCGAGCTGATGTCGTTCGACGTCGCGCCGAAGCAGGATCTGTATACCCAGCAGGGCGTGGCGGTCACGGTGGAGGCCGTGGCCCAAATCAAAGTGAAGTCCGACCCTGAGTCCATCCTCACGGCGGCGGAGCAGTTTCTGACCAAGCCGCCGGACGAGCGGGAAGGCCTGATCCGGCTGGTAATGGAAGGCCACCTGCGGGGCATTATCGGCCAGTTGCGCGTGGAAGAAATTGTCAAGCAGCCGGAGATGGTGGGTGAGCGCATGCGCTCCACCTGCGCCGACGACATGAACAAGATGGGGCTGGAAGTGATTTCGTTCACCATCAAGGAAGTCCGCGACAAGAACGACTACATTACCAACATGGGCCGGCCCGACGTGGCGCGCATTAAGCGCGACGCCGACGTGGCCGCCGCTGAGGCGGAGCGCGATACCGCTATCAAACGCGCCGAGGCTGCCCGCGAAGCCGCGATCGCCAAAGCCAAGGCCGACCAGGAACGCGTGCTCGCCGAAACCCTCTCACAGGCCAAGCAGGCCGAAGCGACCCGCGACCTCGAAGTGAAGAAAGCCGAGTACCTGGAATTGGTGAAACGGCAGCAGGCGCAAGCCGATAAGTCATACGACATCCAGGCCAACATCATGCAACAGAAGGTGCGGGCTGAAGAAGTCACCATTCACCAGGTGGAAAAAGAGCATGAGATCAAAGTGCAGGACGCCGAGATCCTGCGCCGCGAGCGCGAGTTGACCGCCACCGTGCTGAAACAGGCGGAAATCGAGCGCAAGCGCATCGAGACGCTCGCCGAAGCCGAACGCATGCGCCTCACCACCGAGGCCGAGGGGCGGGCGGCCTCCATCCGCACCCAGGGTGAAGCCGAAGCCGAGATCATCTACAAAAAGGGAGAAGCCGAGGCCAAAGCGATGAACATCAAAGCCGAGGCTTACCAGGAGTTCAACCAGGCTGCCATCGTCGATAAGCTGATCTCCAACATGCCGGAGGTGGTGAAGGCCCTGGCCGCGCCGCTGGCCAACGTAGACCGGATCACGGTAGTCTCCACCGGCAACGGCGATGCCGCCGGTCTGAATAAGATCACCGGCGACATGACGAAGATGGCGGCGCAGATTCCCGCGCTCTTCGAGACGCTCAGCGGTATGCCGCTCAACGAGCTGTTCGCGAAGGTGCGCATGATTGGCGACAAGCCGCCGAAGCCCAACGACAAGGCGAAGGGCGCGGCGCAATAGGGGAATACACCATGGCACTTTTAGAAAGAGTATCCACACTGATTCGGGCCAATCTGAACGACCTGATCGATAAGGCCGAGCACCCGGAGAAAATGCTCAAACAGGTAATCCAGGATATGGAGAACCAGTTGATGCAGGTGAAAACGCAGGTGGCGGTCGCAATGGCCGATCAGCACGTGCTGGAGAAGAAGACCGGGGAGAACCGCGACCTGCACGCGCAATGGATGCGCCGCGCCGAACTGGGCATCGACCGGAACGACGACGCGCTGGCACGCACCGCGCTGGCGCGGGCTATGAGCTGCCAGTCGATGGCCAACCACTTCCAGCAACAGGTGGAGGACCAGAAAGTCCAGGTGGAGAACCTCAAAACCGCGCTGGTCAAGCTCGATCAAAAGCTGGCCGAGGCCCGGTCCAAGAGCGACATGCTGATCGCTCAACATCGCCGCTCGCGCGCCTTGGGCAAGGCCACCGATGCGCAGATCGCAGTCGGCGACCAGTCCAAAGTCGCCGCCTTCGAGCGCATGAAGGGCAAGGTGCAGCACAGCGAAGCGGTGGCGCAGGCTAAGTCGGAACTGGTCCTTGACAACGTGGACGACCGCTTCGCCGCGATGGAGAAAGAAGAGCAGATCGACCGCCTTCTGGCCGAACTGAAAGCGAAGCGCGCTGCTTCCTGAAGCGTCTCCCACGGCGGGCAGCCACGGGGCGGGGCCAAATACGGGCGAGCCGCGGTACAATGTCGAATTCCGCACAGGATTTCGACATGGAAGGCAGACCATGCTTAAACCGGCATGCCGTCCAGGACGGATGGCGGTGGCTGGCGGACTGCTTCCACAAGCATGGAGCTG
>Ga0066388_100002406_pt1 | contig 11403 bp, 7 predicted proteins | sample PanSoiMetaGPlot6_FD_64539 | JGI IMG/M metagenome (GOLD analysis project Ga0066388, IMG submission 64539) | Tropical forest soil microbial communities from Panama analyzed to predict greenhouse gas emissions - Panama Soil - Plot 6 (Hybrid Assembly) | ecosystem: Environmental > Terrestrial > Soil... | reverse complement strand
AGACGGCGACGGGAAGGTAGACAAATGGGAGACCTACACCGACGGCAGCTTGTCGACGATGGCGCTCGACACGCGACATCGAGGAAAACCGGATCGGCGACTGGTGTATCGCCCGAACGGCACGCTGGATCGGATCGAAGCCGATCCGACCGGCTCGGGCACGTTCCTTCCACTTTCGGCGGTGGCCAAGTGAGTCCAGTACCACACGCGATTCAAGCAGGGACGCGCGCCGTTCTGGTGGTCGGTCGATCCGACCACGCGGAGCTCGAGGCGCTGCTGCGAGCGATGGGATATCACCCGGTGGTTGTGAACGGATCGGATCAGATGGCGGCGCTGCGCGACCCGGTGTCGCTGTGCCTGATCGATCTGCGTCAGAACGGCGAGGCGCTGCGCAGCGCCCGCGCCGTGCGCGCGCAGCATCCGCAGTCAGTGGTGATTGGCGTCGCCGATCCCGGGCGTCCGGCCGCGGCGGCGGATGCCATCAGAGCCGGAGTCTTCGACGTGCTGCCGCGACCGCCGTCGGCGCGCGACCTCGAAGCGCTCCTCGCCAACGCGCGCGAACAGGCGTCCCTCGCGAGCACGCAGCCGGTGATCGGCTCTTCCGAGCCCATGTCGTACGGCGTCGTCGGCACGTCGCCGGCGATGCGGCTCGTGATGGACCTCGTCCAGCGCGCCGCGCCCGGCCGCTGCGGCATGCTGATATGCGGTGAACGCGGGACCGGCCGCGAGATGATCGCGCGCGCGATCCACCTGCACGGCACCAACCGCAACGCGCCGTTCGTCAAGGTGGACTGTTCCGGACCGACGCCCGAAGACATCGAGCTGCAGTTGTTCGGCGTCCTCGGCAAACGATCGGTGGCCTCGGGTTCGGCGGAGCGGCGGACCCTCGAGCACATCAGCCGGACGAGCCGCCTCGCGGAAGCCAGCGGCGGCATTCTCTTCCTCGAGAACGTTACCGAACTGCCGGCGCGCGTACAGGGCCGGCTGGTCCGCGTGCTGCGCGATCGGGAAGTGTTCGTCGACGACGGCCGCGAAGCGATGGCGCTGGACATTCGGCCCATCGCGGCGGTGGATTCGTCCATCTCGGCCGCGCTCGATGAAGGACGGTTGCGTCCAGATCTCTACGAGCGCCTGTCCCTGATTCGCGTGGACGTTCCGGCGCTTCGTCAACGGCGCGAAGACGTGCCGGTGCTCGCCACACATTTCTTGAAGGAGCTGTGCAAGGCGAGCGGGAAACCGATGAAGACGCTGACACGGCCGGCGCTGACGCTGCTGGCGGCGCTGCCGTGGCGAGGCAACGCGCTGGAGCTGCGAGCCCTCCTCGAACGCCTGATTCTCCTGGCGCCAGGGGGCCTCATTCGTCTGGAAGACGTGCTCGCCCACACTCAGCTCGAGGGGAGCGTCAGTCCGACGGGGCTCGACGCTACCCTCCGCCAAGCTCGAGCGAAGTTCGAACGCGACTACATCGCGGCAGTTCTCCAACAGAACCGCGGCCGAATCGCGGATGCGGCGCGCGTCCTGGGGATTCAACGGACGAACCTCTACCGCAAGATGCGTCGGCTGAACCTCATGCGTCCGAAGCCCGCCGCGCGCGACTGGTAGCAGTTGAGCCAAAGCTATTGTTTACAACGACTTAGATGTGTCATTTCGTGCACTGTATCCCTTGTGATTCTCGTCATCGATGGAGGGATACACAAAGTGGTCGACGGCAATTGACCCCAGAAGGCAACCTGAACCACGATAGCTCCGTCGGTAGCCGGGCGACCTCCCCCACGCGGGAACTCGAGAAGGGTTCCGCGGCCGGCCGATGCGAGACGGCATCGCGCGACAGATTGGACCTGTTATGAGACTGCGTCAGATTGTGGCAGCGAGCCTTGCGGCGGTGTTGGCGAGCATTCCGATTTTGACCCAAGAAATGAGTGCTCAGCAGGCGCCGCCGACCGCCACCATTGCGGGCATTGCAAAGAAGGAAGCGAAGAAACCGTTCAGTGATTACACGACGCGCGCGCGCGACGTGCAGACTGGCGTGATTGCGGGCACGGCGACCAACTCCGATCCGGACGCCAACTTCACGATCAGCGGCCTGCCGCCTGCCGTCTACGTCATCGAGCTCTTGAACAAGAACGGCAAGATCGTCTGCACCGAGGGCCCGTTCGACATGACGCAGAATTTCATGAAGAACGACGTCGACATCAGCTGCAACAAAGTGCCGGCGGCGTGGTGGCTGCTCGGCATCGCGGCTGCGGCGGGCATCACCGCGGGCGTCGTGATCGCGACTCAGAGCTCTACGAACTAGTTCTCGGAACGTTGACCGTCGACGGCTGCCCGTCGACGGTCAACCGCAGTCTCCCCCCCGACCATACGTTCGTCGCGCATTCGGTCGGTCGCTTCATCCGAGTCATTCATCCTCGTAGCTTTCGGGTTCCCTCGTTCTTTCAAGGTTCATTGGTGACTGTGTACCCGCGCGCGTTCTTGGCGATCGTGCTTTTCACGCTGGCGGCTGCCGCGCCCGTCGCTGCGCAGCAGCAGGCGGGTGCCGCCGATCCTGAAGTTGACCCGACGGAAACAGCGCGTTTTCGCTTCGGTCCGCTTCGGTTCACGCCGTCGATAGCGCTGACAAATCTTGGTGTCGACACAAACGTGTTCAACGACGCGAACAACCCGAAGCAGGACAAGGTCGGCACCTTCGGCCCGGCCACGGACCTCTGGATGCACTTCGGGCGTTCGCTGCTTTCAGGGAAGACTTCGGTTCAGTACTTGTATTTCGACCAGTACGATAGCCAGAGGGCGTGGAACTCGGCCCACTGGGCCAAATGGGAAGTGCCGCTTGCCAGGCTGACGCCGTTCGTGGAAGGCGCTTATTCGAATTCGAGGAATCGCGCCGGCTACGAAATCGATTCCCGCATTCGTCTGATCGACCAGAGTGTTGGTGTGGGGACGGAGGTGGCGCTCTCGAGCCAGACGCGACTCGTGCTGTCCGCGGCGCGCATGCGGACGGCGTACGACGATCGCGAGTCGGCGCTGGCGGCCGAGGCCGCCACCGCCTTGAACCGCTGGAGCAACGTCGAACGGATGCAATTGCGCTACAAGCTGACGCCGCTCACGACCTTCGTCGTCGATGCCGAAGCGGTGCAGGATCGCTTCGCATCGGAGACGATCCGAAATACCGACAGCATCTCCGTGCTGCCCGGGTTCGTCATGAAGCCGTCGGCGCTCATCTCCGGCCGCGTCAGCGTCGGGTTCCGCAACTTCACCCCCTTGCAGGCCGCATTGATACCGCCGTACCGCGGCCCGGTCGCTGTCGTTGACGCCACGTACATCCTGCGCGCGACCCGGTTCGGGGTGAAAGTGGGGCGCGATGTGGTTTTTTCCAGCCAGGCCCAGCAGCCCTACTACGTCCTGACGGACGCAACGGTCTTGCTGACCCAGCGCCTGACGTATACGTGGGACGTGGTCCTGCAAGCCGGCCGTCAGGTGCTCGACTACACGGCCATCACGACCTCACTGGCATCGGCCGACCCGCAAGTGGACACGATCAACCAGTACGGCGGCGGAGTCGGGTACCGGCTGGGCCGAATGTTTCGCTTCGGAGTGGACAGCATTTACTTTCGCCGACGCTCGTCGAATGTCGCGCTGCGCGACTTCGAAGGCCTGCGCGTTGGCGCATCTATCACATATGGGTTGCCGCAATGAGAAAACAGCTGCTCCTCGTTGTCCTTCTCACGTTTAGCTTCTCGCTACTTGCTTCCGTATGGACGCCTGCGGGCGCTCAGACGGACTATCGGATCGGCGCCCAGGACGTCCTGAACATCACCGTGTTCGGAGAGAGCGAGCTCTCTGGCAAGTACACCGTCGAGCAGGACGGCACCTTCACGTTTCCACTCGTGGGCCGCGTGAAAGCCGGAGGCGTCACGCTGCGGGAATTCGAGCAGGTGCTGAAGCAGCAGCTGACGGACGGATTTCTGAAGAACCCGCAGGTATCGATCGGCATCGAGACCTATCGCAGCCAGCGCATTCTCGTCATGGGCGAGGTCCGCTCCCCCGGCGAATATCTGCTGACGAGCGACATGACGCTGCTCGCGGCGCTGCTGCGGGCGGGTGGCCCGACGCCGGCGGCGAGCCATGACGCGGTCATCGTCCGCTCCCGCCGTGTGGTCGGGAATGGCGAGGGCGGGGGCGAGGCCGAGATCATCAAGATCGATCTCTCGGAGTTACAGGCCGGCAACACGGCGCTGAACATCACGCTGCAGGACGGTGACACGGTTAACGTGCCGAAGGCGCAGTCGGTCTTCGTGAGCGGCCAGGTGAAGGCCCCCGGGGCCTACGCGGTCGAACCGGGCACGACCGTGCTGCAGGTGCTCTCGCTGGCGGGCGGCCTGACCGACCGCGGCGCTGACAGCCGGGTCCGGATTCAGCGCATGGTCAAGGGAAAGCTGAAGGAACTGAAAGCGAAGCTCACTGACCCGGTGGAGCCCGGCGACACCATCATCGTGCCGCAGAAGTTCTTCTGAGAGGCCGCCAGATCCACGGGCTCATCACTATCACTTGCGCACAGGACCGATATGAAAACTGCTCATCGCGACACGCGTTCCTCCGTGACGACGCCGGTGCTCGAGGACCGGCACGTGATGGATTATGTCCGTGTTCTCTACAAGAGGCGCTGGATTGCCGCCCCCGTGTTCCTGATCCTCCTGACGGTCGGTACCGTGAACGCGCTGCGGCAGACGCCTGTGTATCAGGCCCACGTCCAGCTGCTCATCGAGTCGGACACGCCGAAAGTGGCGCGGCTCGATCAGATGTTCCAGTCGGAAACCTTCTGGGACGATGAGTTCCGGCAGACGCAGTTCCGGATCCTCCAGAGCCGCACGCTGGCCAAGCGAACCGTCGACGCCATGAAGCTCTGGGATGCCCCGCGTCTGGGCAATGGCCCGGAGCCAAAATCCACGATCAGCTTCACGGGTATGGCGTGGAGCGCCGTGTGGACCGTGCTCGACCTCGTGCAGCGGCCGTTCTCGAGCGAGAGCCCGCAGCCGGTCGCGGTGCAGACAACCGCAGAGGAAGCGGCGCGGAAGGCCGAGACCGCCAAGCAGTCCGCGCGCATCGATCAGTTCCTCGAAGGCTTGTCGATCGCCCCCATCCGCAACAGCCGCATTGTGGAGGTTCGCTACGCGTCGACCGATCCGGCGTTTGCGGCTCAGGCCGCGAACGCGGTCGTCCGTGCATACATCCAGCAGAACATGGAGAGCAAGTTCGCGACGTCGAAGGACGCCGCGGACTTCCTGTCGGAGAAGCTCACCGAACAGCGGAAAGCGCTCGAGTCGAGCGAAGCGGCGCTGCAGGCCTACAAGGAGAGGAACGGCACCGTTTCGGTGGCCGACAGCGCGTCGAACATCGTGGTGCAGCGCTTGACCGACCTCAACGGCGCGCTGACCAAGGCCAAGACTGACCGTATCAACAAAGAGGCGCTGTACAACCAGTTGAAATCGGCCGAGGGTTCTGGCGCGCTCGACACCTACCCGGCTGTGATTTCCAACGAGTACATCCAGAAGCTCAAGGCCGATCTCGCCGACCTGCAGCGCCAGCAGAACCTCCTCGCGCAGAAATACGACGTGCGCCATCCCGAGATGATCAAGATGCGCAGCGCGATGGAGTCTGCCGACGCGAAGCTGAAAGGCGAGCTCGCCAAGGTCGTCGAGTCGGTGCGGAACGAGTATCAGGCGGCGCTCAGCGAAGAAAAGAGCCTGCAGGGTGCACTCGACTCGCAGAAGAGCGAAGCCCTCAACCTCAACCGCAAAGGGATCGAGTACGGCGTGCTGATGCGCGAGGTCGAGAGCAACAAGCAGATCTACGAAAGTCTGATGCAGCGGACCAAGGAAACGGGGATCTCCAGCGATCTGCGCGCCAGTAACGTTCGAGTCGTGGATCCGGCCGAAGTGCCGCGCGGCCCGATCTCGCCCAACATCAATCGCGATCTGTTCGTGTCCTTCGTCGGCAGCCTCCTGCTCGCCGTCGGCCTCGCGTTTTTCTTCGAGCAGCTCGACAATCGCATCCGCACGCCGGAGGAGTTGAAGGCGCACGTCGCGATTCCCTTCCTCGGCATCGTCCCCGCCGCCGGCAAGAGCAAGGACGGGTCGCCGAACCCGCTCGTGAGCAACGGCGCCGCCCCCAGCTTCGTCGAGGCGATCAAGACCGTGCGGACCAACGTGCTGTTCTCGTCGGCCGTGGATGGCGTGAAAGCGCTCGTCGTCACGAGCGCCGGCCCCAGCGAGGGCAAGAGCCTGATCGCGGCCAACCTCGCGATCTCGCTCGCGCAGGCAGGGCAGCGCGTGCTGCTCATCGACGCCGACATGCGCCGGCCCCGCGTCCACGAAATCTTCGACGTGCCGCAGGAGCCGGGGTTGTCGAATCTGTTGACCGCCAACGCGAAGAGCGTGGATGCCATCCGGCCATCCGAGACGCCTGGCTTGTGGCTCCTCAGCTCGGGGTACATTCCGCCCAATCCCGCCGAGCTTCTCGGGTCGCGGCGCTTCGCCCAGCTGATCAAATCGCTCCAGACCCATTTCGACTGGGCCATCGTCGACACACCGCCGGTGCTCGCGGTGACCGACAGCACCGTGGCCGCCAACGAGGCGTCGGGTGTCGTCTTCGTCGTCGGCGCAGACAAGACGACGCGCCACGCGGCGCGTGCGGCGATCGAGCAGCTCGACGCCGCGCGGAGCCATCTCATCGGAGCTGTGTTGAACAACGCCGCGGTGGACCGCCACCCGTATTACTACCAGGGCTACTACCGCAAGGAATACGCGAAGTACTACACCAGCAACGCAAGTTGACGCCGGTCCCTTCGAACCTCCGGCGCCCCGGCCCCCAGACAAACTCACCGTGACAGGCTTGGCGGATGCGGTCCGCGATGGAGGCGGACCGCCTTGGACCGCTACGCGGCCCGAAATGAGAGTCTTGTACTCGTTGCCGCGTACTGTTGGGTGGCCGCATAGCGGTCCTAGGCGCGCGGAGCGCGCCGACAGAAAACAGTTCCGCGCCGGCCGCCCATGACGGCATGAAATCGAATCTCGACGAGCTCGAATCGGCCCTGCCGATTCAGGCCACGCGCTCGGCGCCGGAACCGGTCCGCACAGCCGCGAGCCTGCCGATTGCGGTGATCGCACCCTCCCGCGGGTGGAGTCCGGCGCACGTCGCGGAGGTCTGGGTGTACCGCGAGCTGCTGTACTTCTTCGTCTGGCGCGAGCTGAAGGTCCGCTACAAGCAGACGGCGCTCGGCGTGGCGTGGGCGCTGATTCAGCCGATCCTGACGATGATCGTCTTCAGCGTCATTTTCGGGCGTCTGGCGCAGCTGCCCTCGAACGGGCTGCCGTATCCGATCTTCGCCTATTGCGCGCTCTTGCCCTGGCAGCTGTTTGCGTTCGCGCTCAACGAATCGAGCAACAGCGTGGTCGTCCATCAGCGATTGCTGACGAAGGTCTATTTTCCCAGGCTGCTGCTGCCAATCGCGGGCGTGTGCGTGGGTCTGGCGGACTTTGCGATTTCCTTCGTTGTGCTGATCGGCCTGATGTGGTTCTACGGTATCTCGCCGACCATGGGGATCTGGACGATCCCGCTCTGGACGGCGCTAGCGGTGATGACGGCGTTGAGCATCGGCCTCTGGCTGTCTGCGCTCAACGTGCGATATCGCGATGTTCGCTATGCCGTGCCGTTCCTGGCCCAGCTCTGGCTGTACGCGACGCCGGTGGCCTATGCCGCGTCGCTCGTGCCCGAGCGCTGGCGTCCGTTGTACGCGCTGAACCCGATGGTTGGCGTCGTCGAGGGTTTCAGGTGGGCGCTGCTCGGTGGCGCCGCGGCGCCGGGGCTCACGACCCTCGTCTCGGCGGGCGCCGTCTGCGTCCTGCTGATCGGCGGCCTCGTGTATTTCCGGCGGACGGAGCGCACGTTCGCGGACGTGATCTGATGAACACGGCCATCCACGCCGAGGGCCTGGGGAAGCTGTATACGCTCGGCCACCAGCAAGGCTACGGGGCGCTGCGGGATTCCCTGACCGCCGCCCTGCGCTCATCCCGTAGCTGGCTCGGTGGTCGCAACGGAGCGAACGGCCGGACGCGAAGCGCCCCGACGATCTGGGCACTGAAGGATGTCTCGTTCGACATCGAGCACGGCGAGATCGTCGGCATCATCGGACGCAACGGATCGGGCAAGAGCACTCTGCTCAAGATCCTCGCCCGGATCACCGAGCCGACGACGGGTCGGGCCTTGGTGGCGGGGCAGGTCGGCTCGCTGCTCGAGGTCGGTACCGGCTTTCACCCCGAGCTCACCGGCCGCGAAAACATTTACATCAACGGCGCCATCCTCGGGATGCGGCGCCGGGAGATCGCCGCGAAGTTCGATGAAATCGTCGCGTTCGCGGAGGTGAGTCGGTTCATCGACACGCCCGTCAAGCATTACTCGAGCGGCATGCAGATGCGCCTGGCCTTTGCCGTGGCCGCGCATCTCGATCCAGCGATTCTGCTGGTCGATGAAGTCCTCGCCGTCGGGGATCAAGCGTTCCAGCAGAAATGCATCAGTAAGATGAGCGACGTCGCGCGCGAGGGACGTACGGTTCTGTTCGTCAGCCACGACCTGACCTCCATCCAGGTGCTCTGTTCCCGGGCCATTCGGCTCGCGCATGGCCAGGTGCGCGGCAACGGTCCGGTGGCCGAGCAAGTGAACGCGTACCTCGCCGAATCCCGGATGATTGCGCCAACCGATCTCGATCACCCGGTGGAGCTGACCGACGACCTTAGGCTCGTTCGGTTCGGGGTGACGCCGAATCCGGTGCCAAGCGGAAGCGCCGCGACGCTGTTTCTGGAGCTCGAGGCCACGCGACGCATGCGCTTCGACGAAATGGCTCCGTTCATTCACGACTCACTGGGCCGTAGAGTCGGCGTCATCGATCTTCGCCAGCCTTCCGGCTTGCACGAAGCGGCTCCCGGCAGAAACCTGAAACTGGAAGCCCACTTTGCCTCAGTCCCGCTCGTCGAGGGCGAGTACCGGATTGGCGCGTCGATCCGGAGCGGAGCGTCGCATCAGATCCTGTGGGAGCTCATCACGCTGGACGTCACCGCCAAGCCCGATTCCGAGCTGGTCCCGTATCGAGCGGAGATTCGCGGTCTCGTCGCGTTCGACTACGCAATTCGATCTCTGAACGGCGAGGCTCGATGACCGCGCCGATTGGGTCGCCGCTTCGTCTGCTCGTGCTGGGCGGCGGAGCTGTCGTCGCAGAGTTCTACCTGGCGGCGTTCGAAGGTTTGGGTTGGCTCGATCACGTCTGGGTGGCGGACCCGTCGCCCGCCGCGCTCGAGCGCCTGACGGTGGGGCGCCCGAACCTGCAGACTCTCCAGCTCGATTTCCAGAGCGCCCTCGAACACGCGCATGCGCTTGGGGTTCAGGCGGTCATCATCGCGCTGCCGAACGCGCTTCACGAAGCTGCGGTCGCGCTCGCGCTCGATCGAGGGTTTGACGTGTTGTGCGAGAAGCCTCTCGCCCTGACGCGGGCTGTCTGCGAACGACTCGCATGTCATGCCGAACGGACGGGACGCCTGCTCGCCGTCGGGATGACCCGACGCTACCTGCCTGCCGTCGGGGCGGTGAGGCGGGTTATCGCCGCTGGGTGGCTTGGCGAGATCGAATCCGTCGAGGCTGAAGATGGCCACGATTTCGCCTGGTCGTCGGAATCGGGCGTCTATGCTCAGGCGAATAACGCGGGAGTCCTGGCAAACGTTGGCATCCACACGATCGATCTCGTTCAGAGCCTCTGCGGCCCGTTGACCCCTCTGCGCTACTCCGACGACTGGCGCGGCGGCGTCGAAGCCAATGCGACCTTCGAGCTGGAGACCGCCGCCGGAGTGCCAGTTCGGCTGAAGTTTTCAAACACACGCGCGCTCACCAAGGGCTTCACGATTCGTGGCCGTCGCGGCGAGGTGACGCTGTCAGCGGATCTCCGGAGTGCTGGCTATCGAACGGCCGATGGTGAGCTGGAGGCGGATGTCTCGCTCAGCATCCCGTACCGGTATGGGCGTTGGCCGCATGAATACGAGTCGGCCTTCCGCGACGAATTCTGCGATTTCGCCAGCGCAGTGGTCGACCGGCGCTCTGAGCTGGCAACGGCTCGCGAGGCCGCGGCAACGGCTGCGCTGATCGACTGGGCCTACGCACTTCATGCTCCAGAGATTCGGACGCCGCCTTCGAGTGCCCGGCCGTCCGCAGCCGGCCTCCTGCCGGGACGAATCCTCATCACAGGCGGCGCCGGTTTCGTCGGCGGCCACCTGATCCAAGGTCTCCTGGAGTCCGGCTTCGACGATGTGGTCGTGCCTGTGCGATCGTTCCGTCGCAGCGCGAATGCCTGGCGTTTCCCGGTGCGTGTCGAGCGGGGGAACATCCTGGACCGCGCGCGGATGCGAGAGCTGATGCAGGGATGCCGGTATGTGTTTCACCTGGCGTACGGCCGCGACGGCGCGAACCCAGAACGCGTCACCATCGAGGGAACGCAGAACGTCGTGGAAGCCGCGATCGACGCGGGCGTTGAAAGCGTCGTCGTTCTCTCGACGACGTCGATCTTTGGTGATCCTGGCGGCGCCGAACCAGCCGACGAGATGTCGGCCTACGCGCCACCGCAACGGCCATATGAAATCGGCAAGACGGCGGCCGAGCGCTGGACCCTCGGGCGTGCCGCGCACGAAACGCGCACGCGAATCGTGGTCCTGAACCCTTCGAACGTGTATGGACCGCGGGGAACGGCATTCACCGAGCTGCCGGCGAGCCTGCTGCAGAACGGCCAATTCTGCTGGATCGAAGACGGCTGCGGCATTGCGAACTACGTTCACGTGCGCAATTTGATCGATGCCATTCTCATTGCGGCCGGTCGTCCCGACGCGCACGGCCACCGGTTCATCATCAGCGATGGGTGGACGACCTGGCGCTCGTTTTACACGGAGCTCTTTGGCGATGCTGTCGCCCACCTGCGGTCCTACAGCCGTGCCGATCTGATGACGTTGAGTCGAAAAGTCGCGCCGTCTCTGCGCGACGTGGCGCGAAGTGTGGTCGGCAACAGCGAGCTGTGGCGTCTAGTCCGGGAACACCCGCGCCTGTCCCGCACCAAAGCTGTGTTCGAGCGCGTGACGCCGGGCTTGTACCGGCGCGTGAAGGACTCCAGACGCCGCTCGCACGTTTCGCAGTCGCCAGACGCCGATCGATCTCCGATCCCACCATTGTTTCTCGATGATCTGTTTGGCGTGACACGAACGCGGTTTTCTGCAGAGAAAGCCCGCCGCATGCTCGGGTGGCGGCCGCTCGTCGACCTTTCAATTGGCCAGGCGGAGAGCCGCGCATGGCTTGTCGAAGTCGGGCTGTTCGATGCGC
>Ga0066388_100002405_pt1 | contig 11406 bp, 9 predicted proteins | sample PanSoiMetaGPlot6_FD_64539 | JGI IMG/M metagenome (GOLD analysis project Ga0066388, IMG submission 64539) | Tropical forest soil microbial communities from Panama analyzed to predict greenhouse gas emissions - Panama Soil - Plot 6 (Hybrid Assembly) | ecosystem: Environmental > Terrestrial > Soil... | reverse complement strand
CCTTTGTCACCTTTTGAAGGTAGAGACACAACGATAGCATTGGTACTATGCGGTTGGAGTCGCTTCTCCCTAGCCGGGATGCGGATGTTATTCCGGTGTTCCGGCACACGTTGTAGAAACTATCAATTTCTGTCGAGGTCTGCCGAGGCGCCCAGTCCGGCAGCGAAATCCTGTCTTCTAAACGGTTCGACGCCGTAATTGTGGATTGCGACGACCTTCAGGACGGCCTCGCCGTACTGGAAACAATGCGCAAGAGTGGCAGTGCACCAATAAGGCTGTGGCGTTTGCCATTCTTAATGGCACGAGTACACAAAAAGCGTTTCACCTGGGTGCGAATTTCGTGCTGCAAAAACCTGTGTCACAAGAACGCGATGGGTTGTCCGACGGCCGCCATCAATTATCCGCTGGAGCTGCCTGCAACCCTCAGTTTTAGTAAGGGCAATGACTTGAAAGCGACAATGACAACTTGAGTGACGGTGGTATGGCCATTTATTTCCGCGGCAGTCCAGCTTCCGGGTTCAGCCGGGGCCATTGAGTGCAAAGGGAAGATCGCCTGATTGGATGGCGCAGGCCGCGCCGGTCTTAGCTTCACCGAGATGCCGAAGCCTAGCGCGAGCAATTCCAAGACTGGCTTGGGCGGCAGGCACAGCCGGAAGAATCACACGCATAAGGTTCTGAGCGTTCTGCGTCGATGCATTGAACCACGGCAGGAACTTGTCAGGCGTGCCTGCAGGAGTAACTCTGGAGGAATCATCGAGGTCCAGTCATGCTCCCACTTCATTTGCGAATCGACCGTACTCGCCGCTTCCTGAGAACGCTCGAGAATGACAAGCGCTTTCTTGATGCGCGTGTTGCACCGCTTACCGCAGACCGCCAGAGACATGCAAAAAGCTACGCCGCGAAGCTAATGGAACAAGCGCGGGCGGAGATCGCAAGAATGTTGCAGGAGATTGCGGCGCAGGACACGAATGATTCGATCCCGCAAGCTGCCGATTAAATTTTTTTAGATGGCAGGTTGCATTCCGATTTCAACCGGAACCGGTTCTTGGGCGGTCAAATCCAGAGTGGTCTCTTCCCACAACGTACGGTCGCGCATGATGCGCGACACGAGTGCGGTGTGCATGGCATGACCGGCGCGATCGGCCACGACCGTTCCCAGGACTTGCCTGCCTAGCAGGGCAAGGTCTCCAATCAAGTCGAGTACCTTGTGGCGCACGAATTCATCGCCAAAACGCAGCGGAGGATTGAGCACGCCGTCGCGAGTTAAAACCACGGCATTGTCTTCCGAAGCGCCGCGAATCAAGCCTTGACGCCTCATGGCTTCCGCCTCATGCAAGAAGCCAAAGGTGCGGGCCGGCGCGATCTGGTCGAGGTAAGCGCCATTCGAGAGATTCACGGTGAATGTTTCTTTTCCGATCAGCGGATGGGGGAAGTCAATGCTGTAAGAGACCGAGTAGCTTTCGGAGGGATGGATGGAGATGAATTTGTTACCCTCGCGCAGCTCCAGATCGCGGGTAATTCGAAGGTATGTTCGCGGCCGACGCTGTTTACGGATCCCCGCGCGATAAATCGCTTCGACAAAAGGTTGGGCGCTGCCGTCCAGAATAGGCAGCTCAAGATTGTCCAGTTCAATTATGGCGTTATCGACGCCACATCCGATCAGCGCTGAAAGCAGATGCTCGGTAGTTGAAATGAGCACGCCCTTTTTCATTAAGCTGGTGGCGTAGCTTACGCGGGCGACGTTGCGCCCCGTCGCCTCAACTTCGAAACCATCGAGATCGACGCGGCGGAACTTGATGCCAGAGCCGGCTGGTGCCGGCAGAATTCTGAGGCTGCCAGGAGCGCCACTGTGGAGGCCAATACCGCTGCACTCAACGGGCGTGCGGATTGTCTGTTCGACGATCAAATCGGTAACTGTTACGGTTTGATGACGAGATTACTCCACAGGTCGGAGTTTCTAGTGTGGCTAGATTGCCACACTTGAGTAGCGGGAAAGACATATGTTCAACCTATGCTGTTGAAAACAAAGCCACTGAGCCGGAGGGCCATCAAGGGGGTGCTGTTCTATCGTAAGTAAACTGTAATCACGAAAAACGGCAGTGGCTACTTCTTGCTCAGCGGCTTCGGGTCGAAGAGCGCATTATCGATCCCCTGATTGTATTTCAGCGAGGTAATGAACCGCTGGCCGGACATGTCTCCGTTATAAAAGCGCGTGAGCGTAAACGGAGTCATCACGCCATCCGCTTCGCGATAGTTTGCGTAGATTTCTTCTTCCGTGTTGCGCTGCATGTCGGTGGGATCACGCCAGGAATAGCTCTTCTTGATTGGGAGATGGGTTTCCAGATCGAAGAACAAGGTAACGGACTCGTTTTTCGTGTTCATAAGCGAGACCTGGTCAACGGATTTGCCGTCGGCCACTGACTGGCCTTCATAAAACAGCGCGATTCCAGGTTCGTTGAGCCAGCGCCGGAGCACCCAATCGAGCGAATAGCGCCGGCGCCGAAAGTAATCCGGCCAAGTCGGACCAAGCATGCCGCTCATTCGGTCAGCAGCCGCCGGCTCGCGCACACCGCGAAATGTGATCTCGTAGGCCCTGTCGGCGGTGAACAGATCTACCACGTCGCGCTGCTTGGTGAATTCCACCCGCTCTTTGTCGGGGAGCTTATAGAAGCGCCAATAGATGGTTCCTGCTCCGACGGGCCGGCCCATGTGGAAGTTGAAGTTCTTTCCTTCTTCGCTGAGATCTTTAACGTTTAAGTACGCTTGGGCGCCGAGCGCCTGGATTCCGCGATCGACAATAGCGCGCGCTTTACGTGCATTTTCCTGATCAACCGGCAGGGCTTGCTTGCCGGTCTCGGTCGCGGTCTGGCCGAAAGCGGCAATCGTGAGGAAAAGTATTGCCAGAGTTCTCATCAGAAAGTTAGATGCAGAGAGGAATGGATTCAACAGCGACTTTGGCTGCAAAGCCGATTCCTCCCGGCGTAAGCGGGTCTTGTAGACTATGCGGCCGTTAGCCGCTCGCAATGACATTGATTTGGAGATTATCCGATCACCCCACCAGCACCGCGCCGCCGTTCACGTTGAAAACTTCCCCCGTAATGAAGCTTGCATGGGGAGTGCAAAGGAAAAGAATCGGCGCGGCGATTTCCTCCGGTGTGCCAACTCGGCCAAGCGGGATGGCGTCGAAAATTTCTTTTCGCGTTCGAGGGTCTTCCAATGCGGGACGTGACATGTCGGTGTCTACCCAGCCAGGCGCGACCGAGTTCACGTAGATTGCATGCGGCGCGAGTTCTGTAGAGAGACCTTTGACCATGCTGATAAGCGCGCCCTTGGTGGCGGCGTAATCGCAGTGGAACTCCTCGCCGCGCTGGCCAGAGGTCGAGCTGATGAGAACAATGTGACCCGCGGTCTTCCCGTTCCTGGGCTGTTTCTTCATCACGGCAACAGAGTGCTTGATCAGGGCAAAAACACTATCGAGATTTACCGCAATCGTTTTCTGCCATTGCCGGTCTGGCATGGAATCGACGGGCTCATCTTTCGGTGGCCAGATTCCGTGGTTGGCGATCAGAATATCAATCCGGCCGAACTTGGCGATGGTTGCCGCGATCGCTTGCGAAGCCGTTTCCGTTCCGGAGAGATTGCAGGCGAGCGCAACACAGCGTTCCGAGCCCAGTTCGCGGCAGAGACTTGCTGCCTGCTCACGTGCGTTCTCGTAGGTGAAAACAACTCGAGCACCGGCTTCAACAAACGCACGCACGGTGGCGGCCCCGATCCCACGTGATCCGCCGGTAATCAGGGCAACACGATTTTCAAGCGACAGGTGAACAGGCATAGATCGTTAGTTGCAGGGATTAACAGAGTAGCAGATCGCCTTGAAGAAAGAGCGGCAGAGCCTAGGTGCCCAGGTTTGGTGATGCCTTTTCCGCCTTCAACTGTCGTACCAGAATGCGCACGAGCATTCCGTCGTAACGCGTGCCGCTCATTTTTTGGAGCTCGGCAAGTGCTTGATCGCTGCTCTTGGCGGAAGCGAGTCCGCGCTCGGTGGTCAGGTTCACGTAGGCGTCGGCAATCGCGATGATGCGCGACCCGAGAGGTATGTTCTCTCCCGCAAGTTTTGAAGGATATCCGCCGCCATCAAAAGTCTCGTGATGGTGTTCGACAGCTCGTTGCAGGTACTCGCTATCGGGAATCGTGGCCACGATCCGTGCGCCTACATTCGGATGCAGCCGCAGCAAGTACTCCTCATCCTCGTTGCGCGGGCCGTACTTATTGAGGACCCGTTCCGGCACAAAGATTTTGCCCACGTCGTGAACACGAGCGGCAAAAGCGATTTCGGCCACCTCGTCATCGTTTATTCCCATCGCGCGCGCAATCATCTCCGAGTACCGGCCCACCAGTTCGCCATGTCCGGAATTGTGGTGCTCGCGTGACTCCGCTGCACGTGTGAGCGCTTCAATTGCGTCACGCAAACTGTGAAGCTTGCGGTCGCCCTGGCTGCCCGTCATCTTCTTGAGAGTCGCAATCAGTTCGTCCAGGTGCTCCGGGCCTGTATGCTCGCGATGCAAAAAGCCTTCGATGTAGCCGGAAATCATCTGCCGCTGCGTCGCGACGCTTTCGCCGTCCTCGTTCTCCTCAGCGGTTGAAACTCGGTCGCCGCCAGCGTGTTTGGAGACATACATCCCGGCATCCGCCACGCGAATGATGTCTTCAATAGTGAAACCGTGTACCGGGAAACAGCCCACGCCGAAGCTGCCGGTAATGTGATGCTCCTGCAGCATCACATCCGTCGATATCCAGAGGCGCAGACGTTCGGCAAGAATCTGCGCCTGCTCGATTCCCGTCTCCGGCATCAGGATGATGAATTCATCGCCGCCATAGCGCGCCACCACGTTCGATTGCCGACATTTTTGTTCGAGCAGTCGTCCAACGCGAGCCAGCACAAGGTCGCCTTCCAGATGCCCGAGGCTATCGTTCACCCCTTTGAACTTGTCGAGGTCCATCAGCACCACTGAAAACGGCCGGCCCGAACGTGAGGCGCGCCGCCATTCTGAACTGAGAGCTTCGAAGAAGTAGCGGCGTGTCTTGATACCCGTCAGCCCGTCGGTAATCGATTGCTGCTGCAGTTTCTGGAATATGAATGCGTTGTGCAATGCGGTCGCCAGCAAATCGGCCAGCGTGTTCATCACGAGAACATCTTGCGGGCTGAATGCGTCCGGATTGCGGCTTTCGACGTTCAGAACCCCGAGCAGGCTCTCGCCATAGGTGATGGGGATGCACAGAACGGCCTTGGCGCCTTCCATGACTCCCTGGAGGTCTTCATCCCCAGAAGTCTGAACCAGCGCGCTCTCGCCTGATCTCGCAACGCGGCCCACAATTCCCGCACCGATCGGGATGCGTTTACCCAACGCCTGCGTGGTCGCGCCGGCCTCCGCTTTGATCTCGATATCTTTTGTCGCGTAATCCAGAATGCCGATTCCAATATGTTCGAAACGAAAGTTCTTCTGGATATGGCTGACGATCTCCGCGAGCATCTGCTCCGCATCTTCACTGGAGATCGCAGTCTTTGAAATGCTGTTCAGGAAAGCGAACTGTCGCGCACGCCGCTGCTCTTCGGCGAATAGACGCGCGTTCTCTACTGCCACCGAAACTTGTCCCGCAGCTGTCTGCATCACTTCCAGGTCGCGTTGCTCAAATACATACTCGCGGTCCATGGAAAGCGCCGCCATTACTCCCGCCGGCTTGCCGCCAAACATAATGGGAGCACCGCAAAACGATTTCGCGGGCCTAGGCGGTATGAACTGTGTACCCAATCTCTCTCTGGTCTTTTCCATGTCCGAGCGGATTAACAGCGGCTGCCCGGTGCGGATAATGTACTCGGTCAGCCCATTGCTCACCCTTCGCGAGCGCTTGGACTGCACCTGTCCGCGTTCTATTTCGAGTTCGAAGCCAATCTGGTCGCCTTCCTGAAAGGCGATGTAAAACTCGTCGGTACTGAAGATCTGTCCGAGCTCCTGCTGCACGGTTCGCAGAATTTCATCCTGATCCAGACGCGAGCTGATGGCCTGGCCGATCTGTGTGAGTAATTCAAATTCTTTTGTGCGGCGCTGCGCATCGTGCATCACCACGTAGTTTTCGAGAGTCAACCCGATCTGCAGCGACAACCCAATGAGCAATCGCAAATTCGAAGATCCGAAGAGCGGCCGTGATGCGTGCGGGAAAAGAATGACGCCAAAATTATGCTCACGCGTCTGCAGGCTGACTACCGTGACGTCAGGGATGTTCGCCTTGGTCAAGACTTGCCGGAATTGCTCGAACCTTCCCCCGGCAAATGCGGGTAGAGGTTCGCTCATCTCCGGAACATTGCGAAAGGTCAAAAAACCTCCGCGGCGGTACGCAAGCTCGCTGACGTATTCTCCGGCACCGCTGGTCTCCAGTTCCATGACGAATTCCGGCGGGAACCCATACTGAACGGAAGGAAGCACCGCCCGCCACCGTTCTGAAATGCAAATCACGGCCCGGCGAGTTGGTAGTGACGACAGCAGCCGCTCCAGAATGCTCTGCATGCTGGGAACCAGGTCTTCCGCGGATAGCAGACGCATGGGATCAACGCCCAGCGTGGAAAATGCCAGCGCGTTTTCCTGCACCGCATTGCGCTCGTTCTCCGCCAGCACCATGACCATGGCAATGCCCAGCGATAATTGCGGAATGGGCCCGAACAGATCGAAGAGCTGGACGTAGGGCGTACCGGCGTGTGCGAACGCCATCAGCACAGCCCACAACGCCAGAGCCATTGCCAGGAGCTTGAATGCCAACGAGTTCCTCCGCGATCCCCAGCGAAAGAAATACGCCGAACAATAAAGAAGTATGGTTGCTACTCCAATTGCCATCGGCTTGCTGATGGTGCTTGCGGGCGAGATCGTAGCAGTCGACTGGTTATGCAGGTTCCATATGCTCAGGGCCACTATGCCGATTGCAAGCGCGATGTCGGGCCATTGCACCCGGAAGCGCTCACGCATGAGGCGAGTGGAAGTGTAGATGCACAACGCCATGGTGGCGAGGAGTAGGGAACTGAGCAGCATGACAGGTGCAGAAGGGGAGTGAAATGCGCTCCACGCGTCGAAACCGTAATAAAGCGTGTAGGCAGCCCAGCCCAGTTGCCAGCTGCGAAAGTACTCCTGCCTCGTCTGCTGATAGAGGTAGCTGAAAACCAGAAACAACAGGAGGGCAACAATGCCGGGAACTAACACCACACTCACGGTAAGGCTGTTCATGGCGCGCTAAACAGCGAATCAGGCCCCAGATGGAAGTAGCTGAAATTAATGTTTTCACAATTTGAATCGAGAACACAACTATTTTCGAGAAGGGATCGAATCGCCGGCATGACCCGCTTACGCTAATTGAATCAGCAGCTTACGGTTACAAAATGCTTTTTGCGGGAGTGCGATGCAGTCAAAAGTTTGTCACTTCCCAAAGTCGGTTCCAACGCTTGACGCTCATTTCCGCTGGCCCGTACCATCGAGAGTTCTTCGATGATCACCAACTCCCCCATTCCCAACCGCAAGCCACGAGTGCGTTTTGCACCTTCGCCCACCGGATTTCTGCACGTGGGAAGTGCGCGCACTTTCATCTTCAACTGGCTTTATGCGCGCCGCAATCAAGGGACGATGATTTTGCGTCTGGATGACACAGATGTGGAGCGCAACACAGAAGCCTCGGTGAACTCTATTTTTGAAGGCTTGAAATGGCTCGGGCTTGGATGGGACGAGGAATACAAGCAGTCCGAGCGGCTCGAACTGCATCGGCGTATCGCGTGGCAAATCTTCGATCAGGGACTTGCTTATCGCGACTTCACGCCTGCGCACGCTGACGATAGCGAAAGTCCCGCAACCCATACTGCGTGGCTGTTCAATCCGGGCATGCGCGAGCTTTCCCGAGACGAGAGTGATCGCCGGGCCGCCGCGGGTGAGCCGTTCGCACTGCGCTATCGCGTTCCTCGAGATGCAGGCGACGAAGTGCGGTTCATCGACGCGGTTTACGGCGACCAGCGGAAGGCGGCTGTGGACATCGAAGACTTCGCGCTGCTGCGCAGCGACGGCATGCCGACTTATCACCTTGCTTCGTGTGCGGACGATATCGATCTTCAAATTAGTCACGTTATCCGGGGCCAGGACCACCTGACAAACACATTCAAGCATGTGCTCATTTTCGAGGCGGCGGGCGCCCCGCCACCTCAGTTCGCCCACCTGCCGCTGCTAGTCGCGCCCGATGGAAGCAAGCTTTCAAAGCGCAAGCACGGGCCGGTCGTGAGCGTAACGACTTATCGCGATGCCGGCTTCCTGCCCGAGGCGCTCATAAATTTTCTTTGTCTTCTTGGGTGGTCGCCCAAAGATGATCGCGAAAAGATGAGTTGCGAGGAACTGGTTAAGGCATTTTCGCCGGAAAACATCAATCGTGCGAACGCGGTGGTTAATTTCCATGATCCTTTAGCAGGAAAGTCAATTTCGCCAAGCATGGTGGCAGCTCCAGAACAGCATGCGTTCCCCGAAGAAACCTTCGATCCAAAGGCAGTCTGGTTGAACGCTGAGCACATTCGCGCTTTGAGCGTCGAAGACCTGAGCGCGAGTCTCCTCCCAATCGTGCAGGCCGCGGGCTTCGACGTGAGCAAAGGAACAATGCTGAGGATTACCCCGCTGATTCAAGAGCGCATCAAACTGCTGCGCGATGTGTTGACAGTTGCGGATTTCTTCTTCGTGAGCGAGTTACCGCGATATGATCCAGCCGAACTCATTCCACAAAAGGGCGACGCGGCGATGGCGACGAAAGTCCTGAGCAAGGCTCAGGAAGTGCTTGCGAACGCCGAGTTTACGCACGATGACTTGGATAGAGCCCTACGCTCCGCCGCACAGCAGCTTGGATTAAAGGCAGGGCAGATGTTTCAGCCCATTCGCGTCGCGGTCTGTGGGCGCAAGAACGCGCCGCCATTATTCGAAACGCTAGAAGTTCTGGGACGAGATATAACTCTGAAGCGGATTGACTCGGCCCAAAAACTTCTCGCATAGCGTTTATCTTCCAAATACCAGCACTTCGAACTGCCCGTCCTCGGCTGTGGAAAGAAATAGCTGGTGAGTTTTTGTATCCAGCGCCATCGTCTTGGCCCGAGGCAAACTCTTTACCGTTTCAAGAACAGAATACTTATCTGGATTTTCCTGGCGAATTATGGTGATCGTCCCTTCCCCATTGGAGTTAAAAATAAGTCGCAGCTCAGGATCATAGGCCGTGGAGTCCACGTGATCGCCGATAGGAAGCGTACTAACGACCTGGCCAGCGTCGGCATTGACCACTGCCATCACTCGACTGCGACAACCAATGAACAGACGCCGATTCAGTCGATCCATGGCCATGCTTGATGGAGATTGGCACGGGGCCGTTGGCCAGCGCTGCTCGATGGTTAATTTCCTCGAATCGATCTTTAGAACCTGACTTTCGTCTTCCAGATTGTTGAAAACATAGCCGGTGCCGTCAGAGACCGCAAACTCAGGGCCTCCACCCAGATCAACTGTGCCGACTACTTTTGAGTCGGCCGCGTTGATTGCGGTGGCGCTATTGCTTCCGCCGTTAAAGGCAAAGACGCGAGAAGTGACAGGATCGAAAATGATAGCGTCCGGCTTCTTGCCAGTCGCCACCTGACCCACTGTCTTGAGTGTTTTCAGATCGAACACTGTGACGGTTGAAGACAGTCCATTGCTCACGAAACCACGACCGAGTTCAGGTGCAACGGCAATGCCATGTACGCCAGGAGTTTCAGGAATTTTGCCGATAACTTTAGTTTCGAGATCTAAAACTTCCACTTGAGTTCCGTGTGAAACGTAAAGACGGCGATTGCTTTCATCTACCGTCAAATAATCCCAGCTGTCCTGGCCTGAAATCGGGATCTTCTTGAGGAGCTTATAGCCGGATTGGGCGGAGCCGGTCGCGACTAGGGCGAGATAGAGCAGCGGAGCAGCAAGAGCCTTCAAGAACTCCTCCTTTAATGGCAGACATCACTGCCAGAATCACTGTAATTGTGTCCAGCTTCCGGAATGAATTCCCGGCGCAAAGTAAGTTTCAGCACTCCGAAAGCTGCCACGTTCCACGTTTCGCTGTTCGGCTTCGGGGTTGAAAAGATGCGATGAGAATTCTTGCCACCAGTTCCCACCACAAATTCACGAATGCCATGTACCGGATCGGCTATGCCGTCAGGAGCCTGCGGCGCGAAGCGCGCGTAATCGTGATCGTGATCGTGCCCGTTTACGACGACGTCAGCTCCGGCCGTATACAAGATTTGCCAGAACGGACGCATGCCGGGATCATTGCCGGTGTTTGCGCCAGAACTGAACTGTGGCTTGTGCCAACAAGCCAGCGGACAGCCGTTTGGATGTTGAGCGAGGTCCTGCTTTAACCATTGGCCTTGAGGCGAATTTTCCGTGCACCCGCCAGCCGCCTCGCACTCGCTGTTCAGGGCGACTATATGCCACTGGCCGAGATCGTAACTGTAATAAGCTCTCGTAGGATCGCCCGTCTGATCGCCAAAGTATCGCGCGTATGCTGAAGCGCCGTCCTGGTGGTACTCGTGATTCCCTGGGGCCGGGCGCGTGCGGGCCCCAAGTCGGCCCCAAGTGGGGCCGTAGCAGTTGACGAAATCGGCAGCACTGCCGTCGGGGTAGAAAAGATCACCTGCCACAAAAACCGTTCCTCCGAATCTTGTCCAGCAGTTTTGCGGTTGCCTCAACTCCCGCCAGATCGTCGCAACTGGCGACGTCGGCCCAACCAGAACCGGATCCGAGTTGCTCTGCGGTTTCTTGCAGCTCATCATGACGAGCAGAAGCAGAATGAGAACGACTTTTATCCTGAGCCGAATCGCGATCCCTGATGGATGCCGCCTGCATCTACTCCGTCGAACTGAAAGTTGTTGTCATCACGAGCGCGCCCGGCAAAGCGAATCGTGCGCTGATCGCCACCGCCATCGTCCTGAGCAAAAGGCGCAAGCAGCGTGAAACTAGCCCAGTCCCGCCCGTTAGTTTCGATCTGCTCTGTGTCAATGACCGTAGCTGCTTCTGGCGAAGTTTTCTCTGCCGGAATAAGAACCGCGTCGACCTGCATATGTTCGTTGGCAGTGCCCACTTGAAGAGCAACATTCAGTGTTCGGGTTTCTCCGATCCGCAAGGTGACATCATTGATCACTTGTGTCTTGAACTTGTCACTCGTGACAGTCACGCTATAACGCCCAACGGCTAAACCCGGAAATCGGTAGTAACCCTCAGCATTGGTTAGTTTTTTCTGGCTCAGACCAGTCTCGAGTTCCACATATTTTCAATTTGGCGCGGCTAATTACGGCCCCGCTCTGGTCCGTCACGGCTCCCTCCAGCA
>Ga0066388_100002404_pt1 | contig 11407 bp, 7 predicted proteins | sample PanSoiMetaGPlot6_FD_64539 | JGI IMG/M metagenome (GOLD analysis project Ga0066388, IMG submission 64539) | Tropical forest soil microbial communities from Panama analyzed to predict greenhouse gas emissions - Panama Soil - Plot 6 (Hybrid Assembly) | ecosystem: Environmental > Terrestrial > Soil... | reverse complement strand
CAGGTGGCCGGCGATCAACAGCTTCGTGCCAACACCATCTGTGGTGAGAGCGATCCCGTCGCGATCGTTGATCGGGTAAACAGCCGCATACCCGCCTGCCGCCCGCCAGAGGCGATCGTGACCCGCCCGGCGAGCGACAGCCTTGAGCCGATCGACGAAGCGCTCTCCCTTGCTGACATCCACTCCCGCTGATCGATACGTTTCCACCTGCGATAATCCTCTTAGAATCCTTAGCTTTCTGAAGCTGTCATTGCGAGGGGGCGCTGCGACCGTGGCAATCTCTGTTGGAGCGGGCCGAGATTCCTCGCTTCGCTGGGAATCTCGGTGTATGTGCTCTGGGCGACTGTGGGGCGGCTGATCTGCACGATTGCTTCCTCTCTGGCCTAATCAACTGCTTTGCGGGCGTTCTTTAAGATGACGAGACCGTCGGGGGGACCGTCCGGGAACTGGGGGTGCCGGGACAAGCCGGAGCCATGTGCTGCCGATTGCCGGCTCCAGCTTGCCCAGGCAGGGTGTTGGCTCCATCTGACAAAGGCTTCGGGGTGGGGCATGAGACCGAGGACGTTGCCCTTCGTATTGGTGAGTGCTGCAATCTTTTCGTGACTGCCGTTGACGTCTTCTACATAGTGAAGGGCGGCATGCCGGGAGACTTCGGCAGCGGCGTTCGTGTCCTGAGCATTACCCACGGCCAGGCGACCTTCGCCGTGGCGGATGGGAAGGTGAATCCGTGAGAGTGACGCGAAAAATGGCGATCGGTTGGATGGTTTTACGTCCAGCTCTACCCAGCGGTTGACGAATCGGCCCTCGGCATTTCTCGTCAGGCTGACCACTCGTGGTGCGCCAGGCTCGGAGAAGGGCAGCAAGCCCATTTGCACCAACACTTGAAACCCGTTGCAGATGCCGATCACCAGCCCACCTTTCCCTATGAAGGCGGTGAGAGCATCGCGCATCTTTCGCTTTATCTTCAGTGCCAGAATTTTTCCGCTGGCAATCTCGTCTCCGAAGGAGAAGCCGCCGGGAATCACCAGTAACTGTATTTGCGACAAGGTCTCTGGATTATCGAGGAAGCTCGTGGTGTGCAGTCGGGCCGGTTCAAATCCGGCCGCCTCTAACGCCCAGGCTGTTTCGCCGTCACAGTTGATGCCGTCTCCGCAAAGTACTAATGCCCTGGGCTTCTTCATGAGCGTATTCCATCATCGTCGAAGGGAAGACGGGCTTTCCACGCCCTGGTTAATCGGTCGACACTGATGTCGTCAGGGGCATGGTCCTTTCCGTGAACAATGAGCAGGCTTGCGCGCTGCGTCACGTTGCCTATTTCGATCAGACGCGTGCCCGAGAAGTGCTCCGCCAATTTCTTCTTGTGATCGGGCTTGACGCTTATCACCAGCCGCCCGGGGCCTTCCGAAAAGAGAGCCAGATCGAGACGTTGATCGACGGTGGTTGCCTCGTCGGAACCCGATTGTTCTCGTCGGACCGATTCCATTACTTTCTGCGCGTGCAGCTCAGCACCAAGCCCGCTGCCGATTGCGCACTCGGCAACAGCCACCCCGAGACCTCCGTCCGAAACATCGTGACAGGATTCAATCCAACCGTTCTTGATGGCGGTGTGAACCAAGTTGTAGAGACGGGCAGCCCCTGTGAGATCGAGTGACGGCAACAGCCCCGACTCCCAACCCTGCATGGCCGCTATAGTCGTGCCTGCTAATCCGCTGTCACCGGCGCAGGCGATGTATATGAGATCACCTGGAGACTTGAACTCCATCGTAATTGCATGTTCGGCATCATGCACGCGTCCGATCGCCGAGACGAGCAGCGTCGGTGGTATTGAAATACGCACCACGCCATCGTCAAAGTCGTTTTTCATGCTGTCCTTGCCGGATATAAGCGGTGCCTGGTAAGCCAGCACAGCGTCGAACAATCCTTCGCAGGCGCGTACGAGCTGAGCCAGTTTGGTTTGGGCGTCGGCGTTGCGCTCTGAGGGAACAGGGTCAGGCCAGCAGAAGTTGTCGAGCAATGCCAGCGAAGCCGGGTCGGCGCCGACACAGACTGCGTTGCGAACTGCCTCGTCGACGGCGCAGACCGCCATCAAGTAGCAGTCGTAAGCGCTCAACTGCGGGCAGAGACCATTGGACAACGCAATCGCGCCTACCTCGCCCAAAATTGGCTTGATGACAGCGGCGTCGCAAGGAGCTTGCTGTGCAGGACCCATGAGCTGTTTGACGACGCTGGCCCCCTGGACCTCATGGTCATACTGCCGGATTACTGTTTCGCGGCTGGAGATATTCGGATGGCTGAGTAGCGCCAGCAAAGTTTCTTCCAGGTCGCCGGCCGGAGGGATGTCGCTTGCGTCCTGGCCGGCTCCCTTCCAAACAGACGCCAGCTCGAGGACAGGCACGCCACCATGCAGGAACGATAGATCTAACATTGCCACAGGTTTGCCGTCTCTGGTTACTTCGAAATAGCCACTGGAATTGAATTCTCCAATTGCTGTAATTTCCACGTGGTGCTTGTCAGCCAGTTCTTGCAGACTGGCGAAGTCTGTAGTCGCCAGTGTCATTCTCTCTTGAGACTCCGAAATCACGATTTCGTAATCGGCGAGACCAGGGTACTTAAGTGGGATATTGTTCAGCTCGATGGTGGCGCCGCCGGTCAGCTCAGCCATTTCCCCGACTGAGGAAGACAAGCCTCCGGCGCCGTTGTCGGTTATGCCGGTCATCAATCCCTGGTCTCGGGCTTCCAGGACAAAATCTGCCAATCGTTTTTGCGTGAAGGGATCCCCTATCTGTACGGCGGAGACCGGCGAGCCTTCGTGCAAGGCTTCCGATGAGAAGGTGGCTCCGTGAATTCCGTCCTTGCCTATCCTGCCACCAGCCATCACCACGATGTCGCCCGGACGTGTGTGCTTCTGATATCCGCTTTTACCGCTGACGGCAAGTGGCAGCAGGCCGACCGTGCCACAAAACACCAGCGGTTTGGCGCGGTAGCCGTCATGAAAGAAGACCGCACCATTTACTGTGGGAATGCCGCTCTTGTTGCCGCCGTCCTGCACGCCCCTGCGCACGCCCTGGATGATGGCTTCCGTCGGCAGCATCGAAGGACGTTCCACCAGATCGGCCGACGGATAGGCGAAGCAGAAGATGTCGGTGTTGCAGATAGGCTTGGCACCAAGCCCGGTGCCAAGGATGTCACGATTGACGCCCAGGATGCCGGTGAGTGCGCCTCCATAGGGCTCGAGCGCCGAGGGCGAATTGTGAGTTTCGACCTTGAAGCAAACGCTCCACTCGTCGTCCCACTGCACGACGCCGGCATTGTCGACAAATACTGATAGGAGGTCGGTTCTTTCCGATGAGAGCTTTTTGGTAGCGGCCTGGACGAAGGTCTTATACAGGCTGTTGATCGAAGTCTTTTGCAATGCCTCCGGTTTAGATAGATCGGTGTGCTTGATCCTTGCATTGAATATCTTGTGCTTGCAGTGCTCCGACCAGGTCTGGGCAATAACCTCCAGCTCAACATCGGTCGGCCAGGGAGGAAGTCCTCGAACTTGCCTCTTTTCACGAACGTTGCCTTGGTCGAAATGAGCGCGGATCGCCTTCATCTCCCCTAGATTGAGGGCAAGCGTACGATCGCGGCTCAGGGACATCAATTCGGCGTCGGAGACGTCCAACGCCATGATTTCTACGGGTTTGGGCTCGGGCAAATGCACGGCCGGGAATGACAGGAAGCGCTCTTGAGCCGGCTTGTCTTGCGTAAGATCGTGGACCAGCACGCGATCAGTGAGTGGATGGAAGTAGCGATAGCGCAACCTTTGGGCGACGTCATCCAAACCAGCGAAAGATGCCGAGTCAGGTAGCAGAAAACCGGTGCCAGAGGCTACTTTGATGCTTGCCGGCAACCCGGTCAGCTCGAGCGCTTCTTGCACGGTGTGTGCCAAATTGTCGGTTACTCCCGGCAGAAATTGCCGCTCGGCCCACCAGCGAAAACCTGCCAGGGCCCAATCTTTGACCCATTCACCTCGCTGACCGGGTAGCGCGCAACGCAGGTCCTCAATAAGCGGATCTGTAAGAATGTCGGCGAGTGTCTCCAAGAATTTCGGATCATCCGCTAGCGATTGACCAGGCTCATCTGCTTGAATCCAGTAAAGCGGAAACTCAACCAGATTCTTGTCTTGTCTGAATCCGGCCCGCGGAAGGACGGCTAAACAAAGCACCGATTGCTCTTTGTGTGTGCCGCCGGCATGTCCGTTCGGGCTCTTGATCAGATCTGCCAAACCGCCACCGGCTATTTTTGCCAACACATCCGGATAGATCCGATGCTCAACCGCCAATCCCCGTGCCTTGAAGGTGTCCAACGTGTCGTTTTCCATACGGGGAAAAGACTCCTGCGCAAGTATCGGCCCGTGATCAACCTTCTCGTCGGCGAGATGCACGGTTACTCCGGAAACGGTCACGCCTGCCTGGAAGGCGTCATCGTAACCGCTTACGCCCGGAAAGGCGGGCAGCAGGGAAGGATGAATATTGATCACCCTGAAGAACCCGCGCTCGTCCCGGAAACGCTGTAAGAATCGCGGCGAGAGAATTCGCATATATCCGGCCAGCACGACGAAATCGATGTCGAATTGCGACAGTTCCTCGAGCACCAGGCGCTCGTGCTCTTGGCGGGACAGGCCTTTACTTGCGATGGCGACTGCATGGACCCCATACTTGCGTGCGATGTGAAGCGCCAGTGCCTCCGGGTTGTTGGAGATGACCACCTGCGCCTTCGCCTGGAGGTCGCCGTCCTTGATAGCTCGAAGGATAGCTTCGAGGTTCGATCCCCTACCCGATACCAGGATGGCTATGTTGATTGACACGCAGCCTGTGCCCTCTCGGCGATGTCACGACGGTAATCCATACTTGCAAACTTGATCTTAGCTATTCCGGAATAGGCAGTTTCCCGCGCGGCCTCGAGCGATGCGCCGGTGCCGGTGACGGCAAGAACGCGACCACCATTGGTCAATACCCTTTCGTCCGCCAGCTTTGTGCCGGCGTGAAAAGTCAGCGCGCCAGCAGGCAATTGGCCGATGTCGATTGGCTCACCGCGTGATGAGCCTTCCGGGTAATCCTTTGCCGTGGCCACGACGCAGCATGCGGCACCGGATTCCCACTGCAGGCTGACCTGATCAAGACTGCCTTCGGTGCATGCCCACAGTGCTGGAAGCAAATCAGACTTCAATAAAGGAAGAATTGCTTGGGTCTCCGGATCGCCGAATCGCGCATTGAACTCCAGAACGTAGGGCTGGAACGCCCCGCGCGATTGTCCAGCGCCGGAGCCGGTTATCATCAATCCAATGTAGAGAACACCTTTGTATGTGAGCTTTTCGGACTCGAGAGCGCGACGTATCGGCGCAAGAATCTTGGAGTCTATATCAGCCTGGCAGCGATGGTAGAGATCGACAGGTGCAAAGGCCCCCATGCCGCCCGTGTTGGGACCTCTGTCGCCATCGAACCGTCTTTTGTGATCCTGGCTCGGCACGAGAGGCACCAGGGTTTTTCCGTCGCAAAGAGCAAGAAGCGATATCTCTTCACCGTTGAGTCTCTCCTCAATTACAGCCGCAACGCCGGCGGCTCCGAAGCGCTCCTCCCGAAAGATGGTAGCGAGCGCATCGAGTGCCTCGCCTCCGGTATCGCAAACAAACACACCCTTGCCCAGTGCCAGACCATCTACTTTCACAACTCGCGCCCATGGATTGCGTTCAACGATCTCGCGGCCTGATTCGAACGAATTACAAACTCTGTAGCGTGCGGTTGGAATGCCGTGCTGGGACAAGAAGTCCTTTGCATATACCTTGCTCCACTCCAGACGAGCAGATTCTTTGAGTGGACCAAAAACTGTCAGCCCGTCACCTTCGAGGACGTCGACTATGCCGTCGGCCAGCGGATTGTCCGGACCGACGACCACCAGATCGATGGCGTGCTCGTGACAGAAGTCGCTGATTTTGGCGAAATCAGATACACCGATGTCGACGTTGTCGACTTTAGCTGTCGTGGCTGTACCGGCGTTGCCGGGAGCACAGTAGATTCTCTTCGCTAGCGGGCTTTGGGCAATCTTCCAGCAAAGCGCGTGCTCTCGTCCTCCACCCCCTATGACGAGCACTGCAATCGGACGGTCGAGCACCATTTGCCTAGCTTCCTCTGGTCGCGCGCCCCAAGTCGCCTGCTTTGGCGAGAGTCTTCGCGAACTCCTCGAGTTCTGGATGATCAGCGAAAATCTTCTCTCCCGACACCTCGTTGGCGATCACGCCGTAGAGCTGGTCGACTAGCGCCTTCAATTCCGGCGGCAAGCGCTCGGGCTCAGCCTTCAATGTGGTTCTGCAAATCTGACGCCACTCTTCCAGTCGCCCCTTGCTAATTGCCAGCGTTTGCGCCTCTTTTGTAGCCAATTCCCACTTCGATCCGCGGTAGAACTGCCTGATCATTTCCTTGGAAAGATTCTGTCCGTTGTACACGAGGCGAAGTTCATCCGGCCCAATGCTGTCAGCGATGAGCAATCCTTCAACGCCGGTCACAAATTCAAACTTTCCGTCCCAAAGTTCGATTCCACGCCTGGCGCACAGGTCATAGAGTGCGAGAGCGGCATCGTAAGCAAGCTCGACCATATCCTCGAATTCATCCGGTGTAAGCATCGAGATGAGCAACGCTTCTTGCACGGTCAATAGCCTGTCTTTCGGTTCGAGCTTCGTAAAAAACTCGACGACCGGGTATGGAAACCACTCACCGTCTTCCGGGATGGAATCAAGCCCGAGAATGCGTGCGTAACCTGGATCGCGTTCCAATCTCGGTTTGAGAGAACTACCCGCTGGCATTCCGAACCGAAAAACCACTTCCAGCGGTATGAGCCGGCGAGGCGCTTTAATCGGGCGGCGCGGGTAGTAATACACAGTCTGAGCGATTAGTTTATAGGGTTCCGGTCTGAGTGGAACCGCGGGCAAAACTTGCATGTATGCGGAGCTTTGCCGCCCTGCGTCTTGCCAACTCACGCTTTCGCCCGACGCAGACACCAAGCCTTTGAAGTGATGTGGGGCACCATGCTTGCTGAGGATCTCGGCAAAAATTCGATGGGACCACCGCTGTTGAAGCCATTTTTGGTCGAATCTGGCCAGCTGCGCTGAAGATTTAAGCTCTTTCCAGACTTCGGGTCGCTCGAGATGCTGGAAGCAGTATGCGCCGATGGCAGCCAGCGCGTGTCCTTTATTGGCGATCGTGTCCGGCATCTTGCCCCAATCGAACACAGAGTAGTCATCTGTGAACTCGAACCAGATGATGTCGTCGAGGGTTTCCGGCTTCCAAACGCGCTTGACGGAGCCTTCATATATCAGGATCGAATCTTGCACGCTTACCGACACGCCTCTAGCTCCTCCTGAGGGTCTTCTGCCGATCCTGAAGACGCCTGGCTTCAAAATCCTGCGCCTGCGAGACGTCTGTTGGATAGTCTCCGGTCAGGCAGCCTGTACATAACGATTCTTGTTTGAGCGCGGACTTAAGACCTTCGAGAGTTTGAAAAACAACCTTGTCGGCGCCGAGCTTGCCGGCGATTTCCTCGTCGGTGGAATCGCAGGCCACGAGCTCGGTTCGGCTGGGAAAGTCGATGCCGTAGAAGCAGGCGTTCTTGATCGGTGGGCAGGTGGACACGAGAATGACTTCGCTGGCGCCGGACTGCCTGAGGAGGTCGATAATCTGGGAGCCGGTATTGCCGCGTACGATGCTGTCGTCAACGACGAGAACACGCTTGCCGGCCACTTCGCTGGCGATTGGAAACAGTTTCCGGCGAATGGCTTCTTGTCTGGCTTCTTGCCCGTCCAGGATGAATGTGCGTTGAACGTACCGGTTCTTGATCAACAGCTCGCGGAAGGGCAGGCTCATCGCTTCCGCAATGGCAATCGCCGCTGCTCTGCTGGTTTCCGGCACCGGTACCACAACATCGGCTTCGATGCTCAAGTCTTTCAATCGCTGAGCGAGGATTAACCCGAGCTGAAAGCGTGCCTCATAAATCGGCATGCCGCCGATCTCCGACTCTACACGTGCGAAGTACACCCACTCGAACATGCACGGTGAGTACGATGTCCTTTTCAGCTCGCGGCGCTGGACAGTTCCGGCGGCATCTATGACCACCACCTCGCCGGGTCCGATCTCCTGCGCGTCGTTGTAGCCAAGGTATCTGAGAGCGATCGTCTCGCTGGCCAGCGCATATGAGGGCTTGCCGTCCTGGTCGATGCGCGTTCCCAAAACCAGCGGTCGAATGCCATGAGGGTCACGAAAACCAAACAGGGAGCCGGACGCATCGAGTCCGACCACTGAGTAGGCACCGACCACTTTGTTCATGCAGTGTTCGATCGCGGAAAAAAGCCGGTCTGTCGCCTCTGGCTCGTCGCCTCTGCTAAGCTTCTCAGGTCCGCCATTTACTTTGGGCGCTGTCTCCAATAAGTGGTTGGCGATCAGGCGCAATATCATTTCCGAGTCCGACTCGGAAGCTGGTAGCGGCAATCCCTGGTCCACAAGCTCGCGGCGAAGGGCGTAGACATTTACTATGTTGCCGTTGTGTCCGAGTCCTATACCCGCCCGGTAATCGAGAAACGGCTGCAACAGGTTGGGGTCTTTGCGCCCAATCGTCGCATATCGCGTATGACCGATGGCAACTTGCCCGCGCAAACCTTTGAAAGTTCGTTCTGAGAAAATGTTCTCGACGAGCCCGCTGCCCTTCTGAATATTGAAGTTGCCGGCACCATGGCCGCCCAAGGTCAGAATGCCAGCCCCGTCCTGCCCGCGGTGCTGGAGATTCATCAATCCAAGGAAGACTTCTTTGGCCGCGTCAGATGTACCGGATACACCTATCAATCCGCACATGCCTGAAGAATCCCTCCAGCACCGGCCGCACAGTCAGCATACTGTACTCGTCGCCAAGATTGCATACGTACCGGCAAAACTTAATCAAATGAAAACGCAACCGCACGCCGCATGCTCAAAGTAGGCCGGATGGATATGCGCCGGTAAGCCTCAAACACTTCAACAATGCCGAGCCTGGTAAGAATTCTTCGGTCTGAGACGCTTATAGGCGGCGATAATCTGGATTGGGACGGCGTTCGATTCCTACAGGCGTTTCGTACCAGATGTACGCCGGCTCCGGATATGATGCGTGGCCGTATGCGTACCTGACCATCCGGTTGATGATTGGGTAATACGTGTTGGGATAACTGAATTTACAAATTTCTGCAACAACAAGTAACAACATTAGCACGGTTAAGACCACATAATTGGCATTGTTCACCTTCACGCGGCTGCTGCTAATTTGGTGTTCTACCGCCGCCGCTTCATCGCCCCGGTTAGTTCGTCGTAAGAGCGAAGCGTACGCTTGCAGCGTAAAGTCGAAATCGCACATCAGTTTTTTAAGGTGCGAGTTTCCGCTGAACTTTAGGAGAACTTGCTTGTACTGTCGCTCTGCGTCCTCGTATTGCCCCATGGCGCTATAGCAGTCTCCAAGTAACTGCTGTGACCCGCCAAATAGGAATTCAACCCTCTTGGTGATCTTAGAAAGCCACAGGCAAATTTGAGCTGCTTGCCAATACCGACCCAGGGCAAACAATAACAAGGGGATGGTCGGTGGTATCAGGAAAATGACTAGCAGTAACCACACAATTCCGAAGCCGAATCGACTTCGTGGAAGCTCAGTAAGGGGCAACCAGTGGGTGTAAAGATACTGGCAGTCTCGGGCAAAGTACGCTGTATTAATCAATCCACAAAGGATGACACTACTGCAGAACGCCAGGATGAGCCAATGTCTTCGCATATCGTTCGAGCCACCCATAATTGTTTCGGCCTTAAACGTCAGGCTACCAGGGGTTTGTAAACAAGTGGTTTACGGCTGCGCCGGCCGGCAAGGCAGGAAATTCTCGCCTCACGTTTCATCTGACGGACGAAGCCTATGGAGAATCAAACAGGTTTTAGCGTCAGGTCTGTACTCGGCACTATCGATTGCATAGATTCCGGGTCTTACCGCAATGAGCAGGGAATCTTCTACCTCTTTGCCAGATAGGACAGAATCAAATAACAAGAACTTCCCACTTTCGGTGCGAATTCGCAATCGTGTCACTTCCCATATCGAGGCAGGAACGTTCCTGAGTGCATTTGTTACCGAGGCTTCGGAATCTGCGTGCACCCAGCGGACGAGCATCCCCGATTCTGCCGATAGGGCAGACCAGCAGGTTTGCAAGGGCTCGTCGTCTAAAACTAAGCCAGTGCCTGTGTTTACATCGACTAAGCCTACGTAATCGTCTACGGCGCAAGCTCGGTCATAGTCGCCGCCATCCATGCCACGCCAATGGCCAACCAGCTCTTCGGGCAACAGGATCAGCGGCCCTCCAAGCGAATTCAGCCATTTGAGTGTCATATCGCTCCTTGTCCAGAAAACGGCTCGCCGCGGGCAGTCGTAGCATAACATTGCCGAAGCGGGCGTGGCCGGGGCGGCAGCATGCAATAATGACGGGGAGGAAAATGTACTTGATCGGCGTCAATCTCCACGTGAACGCAGCTACATCGTCAAATCCAATTGATCGATCGTTGATTGATCTCGCAGTTGCGGCGCTCAGGCGTGGAGAATTGGTGGCTTTCCCGACCGAGACTGTTTACGGGCTGGGCGCGGACGCATCAAACGCGGAAGCATTGAGCCGTCTTTACAGGGTGAAGGGGCGACCGGCGGAGCATCCCGTCATAGTGCACATAGCCGGAGCAGGTCAGCTTGCTGACTGGGCAGCAGAGGTCCCAGACGCTGCACGGAAGCTGGCAGAGGCATTCTGGCCCGGGCCGCTGACGATGGTTTTGCGCAAATCGCCATCCGTTCCCGGACAGGTCACCGGTGGCCAGGATACGGTCGCCATCAGGATTCCCAGGCATCCGATTGCTCTTTCTCTGCTCGAGGCATTCGGCGGCGGCATTGCTGCTCCGTCGGCAAATCGATTCGGGCACCTGAGTCCGACGGTAGCCGAAGCCGTGGTCGAGGAGCTCGGTGATGATGTTTCCATCGTTCTCGACGGTGGGCCTTGCAAAGTCGGCATTGAGTCCACAATCGTGAACCTTTGCGGCGACGTGCCGGAGATTCTGCGGCCGGGAATGATTCTCGCGGATCAGATCGAGAAGGTGCTCGGCTGCACAGTTCGCTGCGTTGCCGCCAGTACCACAGAGGAACACCTGACCGCCGCGACACGGGTCCCGGGTGGGCTGCCGAAACACTACGCTCCGCGCACCCCCCTGACGATGGTGGTTACGGCTGAGCTGTCCGCATTAATTGAGTCCCTTGATGCGGAGGGGAAGCGGTTGTCCGTACTCTCGTTTATGCCGCCCTCCGAAAAATGGCCGCAAGTTGTTTGGGTGACGGCACC
>Ga0066388_100002403_pt1 | contig 11409 bp, 10 predicted proteins | sample PanSoiMetaGPlot6_FD_64539 | JGI IMG/M metagenome (GOLD analysis project Ga0066388, IMG submission 64539) | Tropical forest soil microbial communities from Panama analyzed to predict greenhouse gas emissions - Panama Soil - Plot 6 (Hybrid Assembly) | ecosystem: Environmental > Terrestrial >... | reverse complement strand
CCCAATCACTCTCGACTCGCCAACTCGCAGGCGAGATCAGGCAGCAGTGAGTGAAGACCCAATCACTCTCGACTCGCCAACTCGCAGGCGAGAGAGTGGGCCGGAATCTGGAGAAAACGAGCCAATTCCACTAGTGCGGCGAAAGGACGTCCCGTCGCCCGAAAGTGGTGATAATGAGCCCATTCCTCTTGTTAGACGAAAAGGAGGAGCCGGAAGTGAATCACCGGTGACTGTTGAGAATCCTGAGCAGGCCCCGATCACGGTGCGCAGCGCTGAGCAAGCTCCTATCACCGCAAAGAATCCCGAGCGGGATCCGGTCACAGTTGTCAACCCTGAACAGGCCCCTATTACTGCCAAGAACCGCGAACGAGAGCCGGTCACCGTCGCCAACCCTGAGCAAGCGCCTATTACGACCAAAGATCCGGAACGAGATCCGCCCACCCTGCGTAGCGCTGAACAGGCTCCGATCACTGCCAGGAATCCCGAGCGAGATCCGGTCACAGTCGTCAACCCTGAGCATGCGCCTATTACGACCAAAGATCCGGAACGAGATCCGCCCACCTTGCGTAGCGCTGAACAGGCTCCGATCACTGCCAGGAATCCCGAGCGAGATCCGGTCACAGTCGTCAACCCTGAGCAAGCGCCTATTACGACCAAAGAACCGGAACGAGATCCGCCCACCCTGCGTAGCGCTGAACAAGCTCCCATCACCACGAGGAACCCCGAACGAGATCCCGCCACCCTGCGCAGCGCAGATCAGGCGCCCATAACCACAAAGAACCCTGAGCAGGCTCCGATCACCGTGGCTGACCCTGAACAGGCTCCTGTCACTGCCAAGAATCCCGAACAAGCTCCGGTTAGCGATAACCCTGAAAGCTCCGGTCAGCGTCGACGCCGCTCCCGGTAGACGCACCAGGGATGGTGCCGACAATCATCAAGGCTACGGTTAGGCTTGATGATTGGGACGAGGAGCCACACCTTGGGAGCGCGCACCCTAGTTGACGCCATAGTTCAATAACCTTGACCCAAACTCCATCTGCTCTTCATTCCATTGCACAAGCGCCCTTGTGATGCCACTTGTTCGGCTTACTAACATGACTTTCGTCATGCTCGCCACATGACGAAAGCCACGAAAGTGGCTCCAGTAGCAGATGTGGGTACTAATTCGTTCAAAATTGGCGTAGAGTAGTCATATCCGCAATCGCGGCTTACTAGCTCAATAGTTCAGGAGGTGCTTCGATGGGACTTCAGACGAAGGCGATATGTGCCCTTTCGATGTTGCTTGCTTCTATGACAGGTGCGTGGGCCGTAGGCACTGATTCAACCATGATCTCCGGAGCCAATGTGGCCACTTCGGTGCGGGTCAATAGCCTTGCATGCCTGGAAGCTGAATTGAACATAGGCGCCTACGGCATCGAGATCGTTGGAATCGTGATCACTTTAGCGATGCTCATCGTAGTCACGACCAGGACGTCGTTCTCCACCGTGCGGTGGGTGGCCGTGCCCCTGGCGATGCTGCCCGCAGCCATTGGGCTTTGTGCTCCTTGGGCAATCAACTTGCTGGTCACCATAGCTCGTGACAGCAATCTCTTGTCATAGGCGCTGCAATATTGAAAAGAGAGATGGTTTGACATATACTGTCAGTCTTGATTATTCAGGCTCCTTCTTTTTCTCGACGCCACATGTCTGGAGAAATGGGAAAATGCGCGCGATCTTTAGATTCATGAGCACTTGCGCAGGTCAGAACGTCCTTCACGCAGTTGTTGCGTTGCCCGAGCATCTGCACCAATTGACCGAGCTTTGCCGAAAACATGGTAACGCGGTAGCGGTCCTGGATACTGTCGGTAGGTTTGCCATACGGATCGCTCAGCAATACAACTGTGACAACGGTCGGTGCGCTCAATTCGTCCGCCTGGCGCTCAGAAATGGGAATTCTGCGAGCTCGTTTATTTTTCGCTCCAGGAGTTCGCTGGCATTTATAGTGACCCCGCCGTAACCCTCCCGAAGCTGGACTGACATCACCAGAGGGATGTTAAGTTCATTGGCATTTCAGAGAATGAATCCTCCGTAACTGTTTGTCTGTTCTGCGGTCGCGCACTAACATCGAGGAGCACTAAATGCTTGGTACTTCAATAGGCGCGCACGTGCGCCTTTGCGGAGCTGGCGCGCAATCAGCTCGATGTTCCGTCATGCGACTTACGAAGAGCGCATGACCAAAGGAATTAGATGCATGACAGAAGAAGATCCACGGGAATTTGAAGAAGTCAAAGCGGCTTTGAGAGCTAGGGCGGCAAGGCTCGGCGTTGCAGTAAGCGATGTTCAACTTGCGAATGCCAGTGTAAGCGGCAATTACCTTGCGAAAGGACTGAAGCTATCTTATAAGGATTGCGCGTACGACATTTTCTATGATGTCGCTCGCGAACAGACTGATCTGTTTCATGACGGGAAGTGCCTGCTCACATTCTCGTCTAATCCTGATTGGGGGGCTCGCCTAATCTTGCAGACAGTGAAGGAGAGAGCCGCGCCACACTCACCACCAAATCGCAGTAAAACCTAGAATCGAACTAGGCGAAGCATTTGATCCCTGATTTAGCCACTAGAGTAGCTGTATCTGGTGGCAGCCTCTTGTTGCATTTGTGAGATTCAGAGGATTTTCCAGGCGTAGCCAGGTGCAACACTTGCTAACTACCCTTATGCCGGCTTGGTTGATAAGATGTTGGCGATGAAACATTTAGTGCTGATACTGCTCGTAGCATGCCTGTTCTTTGTAGGAAGCGCGGCTTACTCCTCGTCGTACGGATTTGGGTTTATCGACAAGACCGGCAAGTTCATCATCAAGCCCCACTTGGATGATGCTCGTTCCTTCACGGAAGGGCTGGCTGCTGCAAAGGTCAATGATAGGTGGGGGTTTATAGATAAGACAGGGAGCTTCGTCATCAAGCCTCAATTCGACGACGTATATCGGATGTCCGAGGGACTTGCTGCGGTGGAGATAAATGGAAAGTGGGGCTTTATAGATAGGACCGGCAAATATGCAATCAAGCCTAAGTACGACAGCGTCGGACAGTTCTGTCAGGGGCTTGCCCACGTGGAAATTGGTGCGCAATCTATCGGTTTCGTAGACAGAACCGGCAAATTAGTCATTAAGAGTCAATTTCGCCACCTTGGTGATTTTCACGAAGGTCTGGCTCACGTTGACCACCAGGCACCGCCGACCCCGCGCAAATTTGGCTACATAGATAAGACCGGCAAGCTGGCAATACCACTTCGTCCTGGCGAAGCCGAATATTTTCAGGAAGGAGTCTGCTGGTTCAGATCCCCCAATCGTTTGTATGGATACATAGACAAGACTGGCAAGGTTGTCATTAAGCCGGAGTTCCCCAGCGCGCAAAACTTTTTCGAAGGTTTAGCCAGTGTAGCCACTGGACCCAATAAATGGGGATTCATAGACAAGACCGGCAAGCTGGTCATACCCGCCAGTTTCGCTGAAGCTGCTGACTTCTCAGAGGGGCTTGGTAGCGTGATGCTTCGGAACAATTGGGGGTTCATCGACAAAACCGGCAAGATGGTAATCAAGCCTCAGTTTGGACAAGAAGCTCGCTTCGTCGACGGGCTTGCGGCAGTAGTACTTGTCAACGAAAAATGGGGATATATTAACAAGGCTGGCAAAATGGTTGTAAAGCCTGATTTCGATGTGGCCTCCGACTTCTCCGAAGGGCTCGGGCTCGTCGGAGTTTTCGCTCCCTGAGACTTGTCTGTGTCAGCGATTGTTTCTTCGCGACAGCAAGAAAGACGATCGAAAGTTGCTGCTTTCACCTCTCAGTTTGCGCGAGCGTATTCAAAGTCTGATCAGACGAGAGATTGAGCATCAATGCATCGGAAAAGGCGGACACATTAAATTCAAGGTGAACTCACTGACCGACGAGCAAATCATTCAGTTTCCATACGACGCATCACAAGAACAAGAAGCAGTAAAAATTTATCTGCTATCCTGAATCAACCATGACCATGGGTCCTGTTGAGGCCGCGATCCGTAAGGAGAATACTCATGAATGGTCTACTAATATGGCCTCGTTTCCCCATTAGTTATTGGGGGGTCCATTACACGGTCAGTTTGCTCAGGAAAGGCGCGATCATGCCGCCCCTCGGACCTATCACCGTCGCAGCTCTCTGTCCGTCGGATTGGAACTTGCGATTGATCGACCTGAATATAGAAGAACTGAGCGACAGTGATCTGCAATGGGCGGACATTGTGTTGATGAGCGGAATGGCGATTCAACATTCGTCCATGACAGAGGTCCTGCGCCGTTGCAAGCACGCAGGCGTACGAAGTGTCGTCGGAGGACCACACGCAACTTCCAGTCCGGAGAGGCTGGAAGATGCTGATCACCTTGTGCTTGACGAAGGCGAAATCACACTTCCAGCCTTTTTTAAAGATTTGCAGGCGCAGTGCCCGCAGCGAATGTATAGAGCCGGCAACCGAAAGCCGGACGTTACCAAAACGCCTATACCGCGCTTCGACTTACTGAAAATGGAATCGTACGTAAGCATGTGTATTCAGTATTCACGCGGTTGTCCATTTGCCTGCGAGTTTTGCGACATCACCACGCTTTATGGCCGCAATCCGCGCACGAAGACGCCACAACAGTTAGTGGCAGAAATTCAGGCTCTCTATGACCTGGGCTTTCGTGGTGAAATCTTCCTGGTCGACGACAACTTCATCGGTAACAAGAAGAATGTCAAATTGATGCTTCCGGAACTGATTGCCTGGCAAAAAGCGCATAACTATCCCTATTGGCTGTATACAGAGGCCAGCATAAATCTCGCTGACGATGAAGAGCTCTTGGATCTAATGGGCAAGGCCAATTTTCATTCCGTGTTTATCGGGCTGGAGAGCCCGTCTCTGGAGAGCTTGCGGGAGACCCACAAGTTTCAGAATCTGCAGGGCAACATGCTCGACAAAGTCCATAACATTCAAAAGCATGGCATTGAAGTCATGGCCGGCTTTATCGTTGGCTTCGATAGCGATACTGAAGATATTTTCGATCGTCAGATCGAGTTCATAACACAAGCGAAGATTCCGCGTGCAATGATCGGCCCGCTGAATGCGATGCCCAATACGGAGCTGTGGGAACGGCTCAAGAGAGAGGGGCGCCTGCAAGCCGATTTCGAAGGTGACACCTGTGGCTTTTGCAATTTCCAAACCTCGCTTGCGCCCGTGACCCTTGCCCGCGGTTACCGCAGGGTATTAGCGACACTTTATTCGCCCGAAAATTTCTTTGGCAGAATGTATGCTCTGGTTGATTCGCTTGATTGTACGCGCAATCAAACTCTCAAGCGAATCAACTGGCGAACCTTCTGGCGTTGGACACGGATTTGCACGCCTGCATTTATGTGGCTCTTGTTTCTGGATGCAAACCGCGCTCAATACCTGCGCTTTATGCTCTGGGTCTTGCGGAGACATCCTCAAAAGTTTCTGTTCGCCTTGACGCGAACGCTGGCCGGATATCATTTCATCAAGTACACTGCTGACATCATGGTTCCACGCCTGACTTTTTTGGAAGCCGAGCTGGAACAAAAGATAAGACCAGCAAGACTGGCAGGGTAGACCTCGATTGACAGCAATTTGCTTTGATGGAGTCGGCGCTACTTAAGGGCGATTGGTGAGAATGCTCGTCAGGTCCTCTATAAAGCCGATAAGCTGTGATCATGCACATTCTCCAGGTTAAGGACCGCTGAGGTGTCGGCGCGCACTTTACGACAAAGTTCGGCATTCTCGATCAATGATTGGCCGAAGGAAGGAATGATTTCGCTCAGTTTGCGCGCCCAGCCGTTTTTCATTTCATTCCTAAAGCAGCGTCCGAGTACATCGAGCATGATCCAGACTGTAACAGAAGCACCGGGGGATGCGCCAAGCATTGCGGCAAGTGAGCCATCGGAGGCGCTTACAATCTCTGTGCCAAACTGGAGGATGCCGCCATGTTGGGGATCCTTTTTCACAATCTGCACGCGCTGCCCGGCAACTTCGAGGTGCCAATCGTTCTCTTCAGCTTTCGGAAAGAACTGGCGCAAGGCAGCGAACCGTTCGTGCGGCGTTTCGAGCACTTGCCCGATCAGATACTCAGTAAGAGCGATATTGTCTCTGCCGACTGCCAATAGAGGCAGAATATTTTCTGGGTCGACCGATCCAAAGAGATCTAGATACGAGCCGTGTTTTAGAAACTTGGTTGAAAAACCGGCATAGGGTCCGAAAAGCAATGAAACCTTTCCTTCGACATGGCGCGAGTCAAGATGGGGCACGGACATAGGCGGCGATCCGACCGCTGCCTTGCCGTAAACCTTTGCGTGATGTCGAGACACAATCTCCGGTTTGTCGCAGCGGAGCCATATTCCACTTACGGGAAATCCGGCATAACCTCTCGCTTCGGGAATGCCCGACTTCTGCAGTAATGGCAGCGCACCACCGCCGGCACCGACGAAAACGAATTTGGCTTTGACGTATCGATGCTCGCCGGTTCTTTCGTCCCTTACGTTGAGCTTCCACATTTTGCCATCTCGATGCAGGTCCTGCACGCGCTTAAAATAGTCAATGGAAAACCACTCGGTTTTCCGCAATGAGTCAATAAGAAGATTTGTAAGCGCTCCGTAATCCACATCGGTGCCTGTCACCATACGGGTTGCCGCGACGACCTCTTGGCTGTCACGTCCTTCCATCACAAGTGGAATCCACTCCTCGATCTGTTTTTTGTCGTCGGAGAATTCCATTCCCTTATAGCAATGGTGAGTCGATAACGCTTGAAAGCGCTTCTTCAAATACGCAGCATCGGCCTGGCCGTGGACGAAGCTGTAGTGTGGCACTGAATGGATGAAAGCCTGCGGATCTTTGATCGATCCTTTCCTTACTAGATAGGCCCAGAACTGCCGAGAAAGATCGAATTCGGTATTTATCTGCAGGGCTCGGGAGATATCGATGGTGCCATCAGATTTCTCCGGTGTGTAATTCAATTCGCACAATGCCGCGTGACCCGTGCCGGCGTTGTTCCAAGCGTTGGAACTTTCTTCGGCCGCCTTATCTAATTTCTCGAAGATCTGCACTTTCAGTTTCGGATTCAATTCTTTCAGCAGAACTGCAAGTGTTGCGCTCATGATGCCGGCACCGATCAGCACAACATCAGATTCTTCCGCTATTTGATACCAGGGAGTGTTCATATATTCATACCCTTGCTATACTCTGGGCGGGCGGGCGTTGGTGGCAGCTACCCGGCTCCCCAATTGCAGCAATTGTTTGGTGCAGTCGTCCCGATCGATGCTGTGGAAGTCATATGCGTACTCCTGCCTTTGGTGAGGATTGCTGAGTCATCCTGAGATTCGGATTGTACATGCCCAGCTGGGCAGCGCGACGAAGGGTGGTTTAGCGCTCGTCTTGTGAACGAGCATACTTCTTAGTTAAGTCAACTGAGAACATATCAAATCAAAGTGCATCGATGCTGTTACAAAAATGTGCATCCCCCGAGTCACAAGAGGGCTGGGTACAGGAAACTTGGTAGCTAAGCCGCTCTTGGTGCTCTGCCAACGGTGGAGGTATGTGATGCGAAGATGGCAGATGTGTCTCTGCGTACGCGATGCGCCGGATGCATCGGTGTCTACCAGTGACAATGCCTTATACGTCACAGTCTTATGAACGTTAGCCGTTGGGCGGAGGATGGACACATCCTACCCAGCGACGATTGCAGTCGAGCGCGCCGGCACAGATGCGAGAAGCGAGCCGAGACCCTCTGCCATAGTGGGGTGCGCTAGAATCGCGTCCCGCATGCGCTGATACGGCAAGCCGGCTAAGATGGCCATTTGCACGGCGGCCATTACCTCACCAGCATCCGGGCCAATCATTGTGAAGCCAAGTATTTGATCATTCCTGTCACTTACAAGAACCTTCATGAAGCCCTGTCCTTCGCTGGTGGTGGCTGTCCGCAAGACGCCATCCATAGGAAGTTTCGCAACACGCACGCTGACGCCCTGGCGCTCTGCGTCCGATTCACTCAATCCGACATGGGCGACGGGGGGATCCGTGAACAAGCAGTACGGCACAAGGCGATCATGCGTGCTTTGATTTCCGCCAGACAGATTCGTCTTGATAATCTGAAAGTCATCCACGGATACGTGCGTGAACTGCGGGCTACCAGCGCACTCCCCAATAGCCCATACATCGGGCGCACTGGTTTCCAACCGCTCATTTACACGTATATAGCCGCGATCATCTACTTGGACGCCAGCTTCCTCCAAACCTATGTCGGACGTATTCGGAATACGTCCTGTTGCGACCAGAATATCTGTGGCCTCGATGACCTGCTCGTCGGCTGTGGTGCGCAAAGTCACACGAATCTGCTGTCCCGACTGCCCCTCCACCTGGAGTGGATTCACTCCTGTCAAAACTTGAATGCCTTCGCCAACAAGGAATCGTTGGACTTCGTGGGACACGTCGCTATCCTCGCGACTCAAGACACGCGGTCCGAGCTCCAGAATTGTCACACGGCTCCCAAAGCGGCGGTAAGCTTGAGCCAGCTCAAGGCCAACATACCCACCGCCCAGAACAATTAGATGCGGTGGCACATGGTCGAGGTCGAGAGCCTCGATGTGGGTGAGCGGCTTGGCTGCCCGGAGTCCTGGAATGTTTGGAATGGAGGCATGTGTTCCAACATTGACAAAGAGCTTGTCGCCCATGAGCACTCGTGTTCCACCATCTTTCAGACGAACTTCGAGCGTCTTCGGCGCCACAAAGCGACCAGATCCGAGAATCAAATCAACACCGCTTGTTTCGTAATTCCGTAAATGAGCCGCGATTAGTCCGTCGACCATATCACGCTTACGCTTGCGAACCTTCGCCATATCCAGTTGGATGGGACCGGTTGTTATGCCGAACTCCGCAGCATTCTGCACCAAATGCGCGACCCGGGCGCTCCAAATTTCGTTCTTGCTGGGAAGGCATGCAATGTTAGGGCAAGAGCCGCCTATCCACTGTCGTTCAACGAGCGCGGTTCGCCGCCCCGATTGGCCCATATGCCAGGACAACAACTTTCCGCCCGCTCCACTGCCGAGAATGAGTATTTCAAATCGTTCTGGTTCAGCCATGTGGCTCCTCCTTGTATTACTTGATTGATGCTGGATGCCAATGACCCTGGACTCCGCTCTTATTTCCTCCGGTCGTGTCGACTACACAGGGTTGGCAAGCATTAGTCATGCACGACCACCAGTTTCCCGCCGGCCTTATTGGCTTCCATAATGCGGTGAGCCTCATGGATTTCGTCAAAGCGAAAGACCCTCGCCGGCTTGACGTCAAGCCGACCGGCCGCTGCGTCCTCAGCAATTTGCTGAAGCGGTACGTCTGATAGCGGAAAACCTGGCGTGCCGAATACGAAACTGCCAAAGAAGGTCAGATAGACGCCACTGGCCATCTGTAACAGCGGGTTGAAGTTGGGGATTGGATCGAGACCGCCGAGCCAACCTGCAAGGCAGGAACGGCCGCCGCGCCGAAGCATAGCCAGGGAGTCGAGCATAACGCTGTTGCCGACCAGGTCGAGCACGGCGTCGATCTTCTTTGCCTCTGCGATGTGCTGCGATAAATCCGGGCGCTCGATCTCGCAGCGCTCAGCTCCTAACTTTTCCAGCAGCGGGAAGCGCTCGGGATTGCGGGTTGTCGCGATTACCCTGACGCCGGCATTGACCGCCAATTTCAGCGCTGCCTGACCGAAGGAAGAGGTCGCACCACGGATTACGAGCAGCTGGCCTTTTTGAATGTCTAGATTCCGGAACAGGCAAGTCCAAGCGGTCGCGTAAGTTTCAGGAATTGCCGCGAGCTCTGCCCAGGGCAGATCGGCTTCGATCAGCGCGACATTTGAAACCGGAGCGCGGGTAAATTGGGCGTAGCTACCATTTATCGTGCGACCGAGTCCGCCCATCAAGGCGGCCACTTTCGCACCAACCGGAAATTCGCCACCGGGACAGGAATGTACCAGCCCCACACATTCGATGCCGCTCACCGGTGCTGCCTCGGCCCATTCGCCTCGGCGCATATGCATCTCGGCGTGATTGATACCAAACGCCTTGACCTGAATGACTACGTATCCGCTTTTGGGCTCTGGATCTGGAATGTCTTTGTAGACTAAGCTGTCCGGTCCACCAAATTTTTCGAGAACGATGGCACGCATGGTGAATTCTCCTGAGTTGATGGTCCTGATCCGCTCGACACCTGAGTGCCAGCGCGAGTGTGGAATTAGCAATTAAGAAATGCGAGGATGTCCGCTGCGATCTCTGCAGCGTGTGTCTCTAGCGCGAAGTGTCCTGTATCGAAGAAGCGAACCTCAGCAGCTGGAATATCGCGCTTGAAGGCATCGGCACCGGCTGGGAGGAAAAACGGATCGTTCTTTCCCCAAACGGCGAGAAAGCGCGGTTTGTAAGTGCGGAAGTACTCCTGGAAAGTGGGGTAAAGCGCGACGTTGTTCTTGTAATCGCCGAACAGGTCAAGCTGCAGCTCGTCGGCCCCGGGCCGACCTAAGTAGAAGTTATCCAGCGAATAGCCGTCAGGAGAAACTTGCGTGGCGTCGGGCACACCGTGGGTGTATTGCCAGACGGTCGCCTCGGGCTTGAGGAACGCTCGCAGTGCATTTCGGTTGGTTTGGGAATTGTCTTCCCAATAAGCTCGAATTGGATTCCAGCCATCGCTTAGCCCTTCCTCGTAGGCATTGCCATTCTGCGAAATTATTGCCTCAATCCGATCCGGATGCTTCACCGCAAGGCGGAATCCTGTTGGTGCACCGTAGTCGAAGACGTACACCGCATAGCGGTCGAAACCGACCATTTCGGTGAACCGGTCTATCGTCAGTGCCATCGAGTCGAAGGTGCTCCTGAAGCTCGGCATGTCGGAGTTTCCGAAGCCCGGCAGGTCAGGAGCGATGATGTGGAGCCGGTGAGCAAGACGTGGAATGAGGTCGCGAAACATATGGCCTGCGGACGGAAAGCCATGAAGCAACAGCAACTTCGGGGAGTCCGGCGAACCCGCTTCTCGGTAGAAGATGTTGAAGCCGTCTACGTTGGCAGTTCGATAGTTGATGTTAGTCATGGCACTTGTTCCATTGTTATCGCTAACCGCCCTGGGCGTTCTACTTAGGTTATACTGTTTCTGGGCGTAACCTGTCAATAGTCGTTAAACCGGTTATGCTAATTGCCAAGTCAATTTATGGGCTGCCCATATAAAGGATATGGGGAATAAGTACAGGTTGCTCAGTCCACCTATAAAAGGTTGAATCTCACTCAACGCCGGTCCGTAACTTGCGGGATGATTTCTTACGGGTTATATTTATTAGTAATGTAACTTTTTATAGCAGTCAGAGGCGGTTACGCGTACAGGGGATATAG
>Ga0066388_100002402_pt1 | contig 11410 bp, 11 predicted proteins | sample PanSoiMetaGPlot6_FD_64539 | JGI IMG/M metagenome (GOLD analysis project Ga0066388, IMG submission 64539) | Tropical forest soil microbial communities from Panama analyzed to predict greenhouse gas emissions - Panama Soil - Plot 6 (Hybrid Assembly) | ecosystem: Environmental > Terrestrial >... | reverse complement strand
GCCTCCGCCCTCGTGCCGTAGGTGAGCACGCCGACGTACTCGGCGGTGCGCAGCAGCCGGCCCCACGGGTCGTCCCGGAAACCGGAGTGTTGCTCCACCCCGGCCATCGCCAGCGGGTGCAGCGCCTGCAAGAACAGTGCGCGCAGGCCGCCCACCCACATCACCGGATCGGCGTGCACCCGCCAGGTCACGCTGTCCGGACCGAAGTAGCCCAGGTCGTGCGTCATCTCACCCGACGATCGCACCGCGGTCGCCCGCCCGCTACCGGGCCCGCGACTGGATCGAGGCATCCGCCCAGGCCCAGAACTCCCGCAGGATGCCGACCGTGGCCGGCGGGTTCTCCACCGCTGGCGAGTGTGCCGCGCCGGGGACGACCACGCGCCGGGCGTGCAGCCGTTCGGCCATGTCGGCCTGCACGGCCGGAGTCCACGAGTCGTCGCCCTCGCCGTAGGCGACCAGCACCGGCACCCCGGTCTCGCGCAGCGCGCCGACCCGGTCCGGTTCGGTGCGCAACACGTCGCCCATGGCCTGCAGGGCGACGGGGGAGGACGCGAGGAACCGGCGGCGGAGGAACGCCGTCAGCTCCGGCGGCCGGTTCGCCGTCCGGGCGTCGCCGGCCGCGAGCAGCTCCAGCCGCTCGTAGACGGCAGCCATCCCCCCCTCGGCGAGCAGCGGCCGCAGCGCCTCCATCCTGGCCCTGCGCTCGCCGCCGATCGCCGCCGGACCGGAGCCGAGCAGCACCAGCGAGGCGACTGCGGTGGGATCGGCGAGCACGGCCCCGCGGGTCACCAGGCCGCCGAAGGAATGGCCGAGCAGGTGTACGGGCCCGCCCGACCGCCCGGCCAGGTCGGCGGCCACGGCGTTGACGTCGGCCGCGAGCGTCTCGACCGTGTACGCGGCGGGGTCGTCCGGCCCGGGCGACTCGAACTGACCGCGCTGGTCCATCGCGGCCACCCGCCGGCCGGTGGCCGCCAGCGCCGCCAGGACCAGCGCGAAGTCCTCCTTGCTCCCGGTGTACCCGGGCACCAGCACAGCGGGGGTGCCGGTGCCGCCAGCGGCCTCCAGCAGCGCTAAGGGGCCGGCCGGTGTGTCCAGGTCGCGGCGGGTGACGGTGGGCAGGGCGGGTTCGCTCACCGCTCCATCCTGCCTCGCGCACGGGGCTGCGGTCTGCTCGACCGCTCAGCCGGACACCGTGGTCTCGGCGTCGCCGGCCGCCACGACCAGCCGGCCCACTCTGGCCAGCAGGGCGCCGCGCGGCGGGCCGGCACCGTCCTCGCCGGCGGCGATCCGCCGCACCTGCCGCCCGGTCTTCGGCGACAGCTCTGCGAAGCCGCCCGGCACGGCGCACAGCACGCGGTCGGCGTCGGGCACCGGCGGGCCGCTCGCGGGTGCTGCCCACCGCACGGCGCCGGCCGCCGGGTCGAGGGCGACCACCGACCGGCCGGTCCAGTACAGCAGCAGCCCGCCAACGGACAGGCCGGGCGGCTGGCCGCCGGCGGCGGGGCTGGCCATCCGCGGGTCGGTGACCAGGGCGAGCCGGTGTCCCGAGCCGTCGTAGACCGACAGTGTGCCGCCCCGGTCGCCGGACAGTACGGCCACCCGCTGGTCGGTGACCGCGAGCACGACCGGCCGGGTGCCCGGCACCGGCCGGCTCCACCGCTGTTTGTCGAGGTACGGGTCGTGGCTGACCAGCAGCGTCCGGGCGCCGCAGTCCAGCACCGCGACCGCGCCGAGCCCGCCGACCGCGACCGGCTGGTACCGGCAGCCGGGCTTGCGGGCAGTCCACCGGTTCAGCCCGGACGCGGTGTCGACTGCGATCAGCTGGTCCCCGGACCGCGCCACCACGGTGCCCGGCGCGCTGGTGAGATCGACCTCTGCGCCGAGCTCGGCCGTCCGGTACCAGCGGCGGACGCCGGTGCCGGCGTCCAGGGCGGTCATCTCGGTGCAGCCGTGCCGCTTGCCGAACACCGCGACGACCACGCCGTCGCGGCTGGTCCAGTCACACAGCCGGGCGTTGCCCCGGTGGTAGGACCAGCGCTGCGCGCCGGTCAGCGGATCCCGGCCGGCCACCCCGCTCGAGTCGGCCACCACGACCGTGCCGCTGCCCACCTCGGCGGCGCCGGGGGCAGACCACCGGGTCCGCACCGCGGCCGGTAGCGGTCCGGCCGGCAGCTGCTGCGGCGCCGCCCCGGCCACCACCGACGTGGTGGTCGCGGCGTCGCTGTGCAGCACCGCCGGCACGGCGAGGAAGGCCAGTGCGGCGAGCACGCCGACCGCCACCAGCGTGCCGACCACGGACCGAACGCGCACGCCACCCATCCTGGCAGGGCGTGGGCGGGCGGCCGGCGCGGGCACGGTCAGCGCGGCAGCCGGTGCAGGGCCACCTCGCGCAGCACGCCGCCCTCCGCGACCGCGGTGAGGTAGGTGTGGTGCGGCTGCCGGCGCCGGTCGGTGGGCGAGCCCGGGTTCAGCAGCCGCAGCCCGCCCTGCGCAGTGCTGTCCCACGGGATGTGGCTGTGCCCGAACACCAGCACGTCGGTGTCCGGGAAGCAGGCGGCGCACCTGCGCTCCCGGCCGGCTGCCGGGCCGGTGTCGTGGACCACCGCGAACCGCACCCCGCCCACTTCGGCGTGTGCGACCTCGGGCAGCCGGGACCGCAGCGCCGGCCCGTCGTTGTTGCCCACCACCCCCACCAGCCGGCCGGCCCGTGCCTCGAGCATGTCCAGCAGCCCGACCTCCACCCAGTCGCCGGCGTGCATGACGACATCGGCGGCGTCCACCGCAGCCCAGACCTCGCCGGGCAGGTTGCGGGCGCGCCGAGGGATATGGGTGTCGGCGAGCAGCAGGAGCCGTACCGGCCCGGCCCGCCGCGCCGCTGGGCGCCGCCGGCCGGGGTCGCCGACACTCTCGTGCGGGTCCGGCCGCACGGGCTCGGCCGCCGTCCTCACTCGGCCGGCGGGCTGGCCTGCGTCGAGGCGCCCGCCCGGTGCCTACCGCCGCGGCGGCGCGGCCGGCGCCGAGCCCCGGTCGAGTTGCCGCCTGCCGCGGTGTCCCCGGCCTCTCCAGCCGGCGCTGGGCTCCCGGCGGCCACCTGGTCGCCAGCTCCGCCCCCAGCCGGCTCGCCGCCTTCGGCGACATCCGGTTGGGCGGCGTTCCCCGCCCGCAGCCCACCCCTGGTCCGGCGCCTGGCCCGGCGGGGACGCTCCGCGGCGGCCGGACCGCCCGCGGACTCGGCGTCCTCCGTGGTCGCGGCGCCCCGTGCGGCCCGCCGACGGGCCGGCTCGGGCGCGGTCGCTCCGTCCGCGCTGCCCCCCCGGCGGCGCCGGCTGCGGCCGGCGCGCTCGCCGGGCACCGTACCCCGACGCCGGCCGGGGTAGCGTCCGGTCTCGCCGAGATCCTCCACCGCCTCGGCTGCCAGCCCAGCCCGAACCTGGTGCGACTCGGGAAGCCTCTCACCGGCGTCCGCCGGGACGTCCAGGTCGATGAACAGGTGCGCGGAGGTGGAGTACGTCTCTGCCGGCTCGTGGAACGGCAGCGACAGCGAGTCGCAGATCGACCGCCACCGTGGCAGCTCGTCCCAGTCCACCAGCGTGATCGCGGTGCCGCTCTTCCCGGCCCGGGCGGTCCGGCCGATCCGGTGCAGGTAGACCTTCTCGTCCTCGGGGCACTGGTAGTTGATCACGTGTGTGACGTCCTCGACGTCCAGCCCGCGAGCGGCCACGTCGGTGGCGACCAGCGTGTCCACCTTGCCGGACCGGAACGCGCGCAGCGCCTGCTCCCGTGCGCCCTGACCCAGGTCGCCGTGCACTGCCGCCGCGGCGAACCCGCGCTCGGCCAACTCGTCGGCGATCTTCTGCGCGGTCCGTTTGGTGCGGCAGAAGATCATCGTGAGGCCGCGGCCCCGGGCCTGCAGGATCCGGGCCAGCATGGCGACCTTGTCCATGGCGTGTGCCCGGTAGACGAACTGCTCGGTGGTCGGCACGATCGTCGACTCGTGGTGGGCCTCCGCCCGGATGTGCACCGGCTGGCGCATGAAGCGGCGGGCCAGAGCAACGATCGGGCCCGGCATCGTCGCGCTGAACAGCATCGTCTGCCGCTGCTCCGGCAGCCGCGCGATGATCCGCTCGATGTCCGGCAGGAAGCCGAGGTCGAGCATCTCGTCGGCCTCGTCCAGGACGAGGACGGACACCGCGCCGAGGCGCAGCCGACGCTGGTTGGCCAGGTCCAGCAGCCGGCCCGGCGTGCCGACGACCACGTCGACGCCCTTGCGCAGCGCGGCGACCTGCGGCTCGTAGGACCGGCCGCCGTAGATGGCGGCACACCGGACGCCGCTGGGGCCTCCGGCGGTGGCCAGGTCGCGGGTCACCTGGATGCACAGCTCCCGGGTGGGCACCACGACCAGGGCCTGCGGCTCGGTGCTGCCGGGCGAGATGCGCTGCAGCAGCGGGATCCCGAAGCCGAGCGTCTTGCCGGTGCCGGTGCGGGCCTGGCCGATCAGGTCGGCGCCGCCGAGCGCGATCGGCAGGGTGAGCTCCTGGATCGCGAACGTGCGCACGATGCCCACGTCGGCCAGGGCCGCCACGATCACCGGGTCGACGCCGAGGTCGGCGAACAGCGGGCTGTCCTCGGTGACCGGCGCCCGGGCGGCCAGCGGCTCGAACTCCTCGGCCTCCTCGGCCTCCCCGGGACCGAGCGGTTCGGTCTGTTGTAGTTCGGTCTGTTGTAGTTCGGTCTGGTCCAGTTCGGGCTCGATGGTGCGCGGGTGGGTCTCAGCGGTGTTCAGCAGGATCGCCTCTCTCCGGACGCGCCGACGTCCGGGCATCGAGCGGGTCGCAGGGCGGGAGCCGCCCTGCCGCGGCCGGCGAATGCGCCCAGGTGGGCAGCGGGCCGCGGGACCGTCGCCGAGGCGGGGCCAGCGCACAAGTATCGGGACGCCAGGGTGCGTCAGTCGCCCAGTCTACGCGGCCCTCCGGCGGGATACTGTCCTGGTGCGCGGGGGCGTTCCGAGTCCCTCGGCGCGGGCCAGCACCCCGGAGGCAGTCCTGGACACCACCGCACGGTCCCGGTCCCGGTCGGCACCGAGCCCGGAGGCGGTCGTCGACCTGCTCGCCGTGCTCGCGTACGGCGAGTTGACCGCGTTCGACCGGCTCGCCGAGGACGCCCGGCTGGCTCCGACGCTCGCCGGGCGGGCCGCACTGTCCCGCATGGCCGCGGCCGAGATAGGACATTTCCAGCGGCTGTGCGAGCGGCTGACCGAGCTCGGCACCGACCCCGACGAGGCGATGAGCCCGTTCGTCCCGGTCTTCGACGCCTTCCACGCCCACACCGCACCGAGCGACTGGCTGGAGGGCCTGGTCAAGGCGTACGTCGGCGACGGGATCGCGGCCGACTTCTACCGCGAGGTAGCCGCGTTCCTGGACGAGCCGACGCGGGCGCTGGTGCTGGAGGTGCTCGCCGACACTGGTCACTCCGAGTTCGCGGTCCGCGAGGTGCGGGCGGCGATCGAGGCGGACCGGACCGTCGCCGGCCGGCTGGCGCTGTGGGCCCGCAGGCTGGTCGGCGAGGCGATCTCGCAGGCGCAGCGGGTGGCGGCCGAGCGGGACGCGCTGGCCCTGCTCGTCATCGAAGGATCCGGCGACCTGGCCGGCGTCGCGGCCCTGATCAAGCGTCTCACCGGCGCGCATGCGAGCCGCATGCAGTCGCTGGGGCTGTCCAGCTGACTGCTGCCCGCCCGGATCCGCCTCAGCTGACCGCGAACCCGACCCGGCGGTGGTCCGCCTCGGCGATCTCGACATAGGCGAGCAGCGCCGCAGGGACCAGCACCCGCCGGCCCTTGTCGTCGACGAGTACGAGCACGCCTTTGTCGTCCTTCAGCGCGTCCCGCACCGCCTTCTCCACCGCCGCCTGGCTCTCGGTGCTGTCGAGCACGATCTCGCGCGGCGTGTGCTGTACACCGATCTTGACCTCCACCGCGCATCCTCCTGTCGTCGGTTTGATCATACGGTAGCGAAGAGGTCACCGTGCCCGCCCGTGCGGCTGGTGCGCCCTGCGCGAACACAGGTCCAGCGCGGCGGGCCGGCACCCTCGCTCGCGCCGCGCGCCCTCGCGCTCGCTCAACCCTGGCGTGGGAAGTGCGAGAGGCCGCGCCAGGCGAGCGTCTCCAGCAGCCGGATCGCTTCGTCCTTCGGGACCACCCCGTCGGTGGTCAGCCACCAGCGAGCCACCATCTCGGACAGCCCGGTCAGCGCCACCGACAGCAGCTCGGCCTGCGGGCGGCGCAGGCCGGTGTCCACGGCAATCGTGTCGGCCACCGCCTCCATGCACAGCCGGGAGGTGCGCTCCACCCGTTCCCGGACCGCTGGGTCGTTGCGCAGGTCCGTCTCGAACACCAGCCGGAACGCGCCCTGGTCGTCCGGGCCCTCGCCGACGACGAAGTCGAAGTAGGCGCTGATTGCGTTGTGTAGCCGCGTCGTGTTTTCGTCCGTGGAGTCCATCGCGTGCCGGACCCGCTGCACCAGCGCCTCGGCGTGGGTGTCCAGCAGCGCCAGGTAGAGCTCGAGTTTGCCGGGAAAGTGCTGGTAGAGCACTGGCTTGGAGACCCCGGCCCGATCGGCGATGTCGTCCATCGCGGCAGCATGGTAGCCCTGCGCGACGAAGACCTCACGGGCGGCTGCGAGCAGTTGCTTGCGGCGGGCGGACCGGGGCATCCGGCTGCTGCGACCGCCGGCTGCCTCTTTGGAGTCAGCTCTTGAGTCCACGCTGGCAGTCGTGTCGGGAGCCGGTGTCACCATCAGCGAGCCCGCCTCCCGTCTGTCAGTGTGTCGGCGGTCCGTCTGGCAAACCTTACCCGTCCGTAGCCTGGTGGTCGCGGTACGGAACCCGACCCGCGGCTGCGCCGTGGTGCGGCGGCTGCGAGCCACCGCCGGCTACCGCCACTCGTCCTCGTCGATCGGCACCTCGGCGTGCTGCTCCTGCGCGTCCGCGGGATCGACCTCCCAGATCGGCTCGGTCCAGGTGTTGGCGGTGCGCTCCCGGTCGGCGTCGGTGGGAAAAATCTCGGCCCGCTGCTCGACGGCGTCCTCGACCGGGCTCTCGAATGGCGTCTCGGTCATGGTGGCTCCCTGCTCGGTGCGGTCTGTGCGGGCACGACCCGGCCATTGTGCAACTCCGCGCGGCGGTGACCTTCCCCACCCCCGCAGGCACCCGGCCGGCGGTCACGGTAAGCGGGGCCGCTCGAGGTTGCTCAGCAGCGGCGCGAACAGGTCGCCGGCGTCCTCGACCCGGGCCAGCACGTCGCCGGCGGTGAACAGCAGCCGGCTGCCCCGCTCGGCCGTCTCACCTACCTCGTCCCAGGTGACCGGCGTGGACACGGTCGGCAGTGGCCGGGCCCGCAGCGAGTAGACGCTGACCGTGGTCTTCGCCGCGTTGTTCTGGCTCCAGTCGACCAGCACCTTTCCCGGCCGCAGCGACTTCGTCATCCGGGAGACCACCAGGTCGCCGCGTTCGGCCTCCAGCCGCTGGGCCAGCTCGCGGGCGTACGCCGAGGTGCGCTCGGCCGGCGTCTGCTGGATCGCCGCGTATACCTGCAGGCCCTTCGACCCGCTGGTCTTGGCCACCGGAGCCAGCCCGTCGGCCTGCAGCAGGTCGCGCAGCAGCAGCGCCACCGTGCAGCACTCCACGACGCTCGCCGGCGGGCCGGGGTCGAGGTCGAGGACCAGCTGGTCGGCACCGTCGGCCGAGCCGTGTGAGCCCACCCGCCACTGCGGGGTGTGCAGCTCGAGCGCGGCGAGGTTGGCCAGCCAGACGAGCGTGGCCCGCTCCTCGACCACGACGTAGTCGATCTCGTCGCGGCTCTTGGTGCTGCCGGGTGCCGGCAGCCGCGCGGTGCGCACCCACTCCGGGGTGCCGCGCGGTGCGTTCTTCTCGAAGAAGAACGCGCCCTCCACCCCGTTCGGGTACCGCTTCACGGTCAGCGGCCGGCCGGCGAGGTGTCCGAGCAGCGTCGGCGCGACCCGGGTGTAGTAGTCGATCACTTCGCCCTTCGTGAGGCCCACTTCCGGGTACAGGACCTTGTCCAGGTTGGACAGCCGGAGCCGGCGGCTGTCGACGACGACCGGCACGTGGCTGGTCCCGGCCCTCGGGCTACTCACGGCCCACCTCCCGCGGGTCCTTGTCGGTGCGCGTCCCCTGGTATGTAGCGAACCGCAGCCGCCCCTCCGGGGTCCACTCGGCGAACTCCACCTCCACCACCACCACCGGCTCCACCCAGGTGATCTCCCGGCCGCGCACGTCCGGCGGCACGAGCACGAACGGCGGTGTCTGCCTGGCCAGTGGCGCGAGCCGCCGGGCCGTCTCGGCCAGCGACCGCGCGGTGAAGCCGCTGCCGACCTGGCCGGCGTAGACCAGGTCGCCGGCGTCGGGCTCGTGCTGGCCGGGATCGGGCTGGCCGGGCTCGGCGTAGTACCCCAGCAGCAGCGCCCCGATCCCGCCGGCCCGGCCGCCCTCCCCGGCCTCCCACCCGCCGACGACGAACTCCTGCCGGAGGGCGCGGCGCACCTTCACCCAGTCGGTGGTCCGGGCGCCCGGGCGGTACGGCGCGGCCAGCCGCTTGGCCACCACCCCCTCCAGCCCGTTCTGCTCGGCCGCCGCCAGCGTCGCCGGCCCGTCGTCGAACGATGGCGGCACCGTCCACTGCGGACCGTCGACGCCGAGCCGCTCCAGCGTGGCCCGGCGCTCGGTGTACGGCCGGGCTGTGAGGTCGACGCCGTACAGCCGGAGCACGTCGAAGGCGAGGTACATGACCGGCGTCTGCGCGGCCAGCCGGCGGGCCGCGGCGGTGGACCGGACGTGCATTCGGGTCTGCAGCGCGGCGAACGACGGCCGGCCCTCCCGGAACGCCACCACCTCGCCGTCCAGCAGGACGTCCGGAGCCACCCGGGCCAGCCCGGCGAGCTCGGGGTAGGCCGGCGTCACCTCGTTGCCGCGCCGGCTGACGATCCGCATCCCGGCCGGGCTCACGTCGACCAGCGCGCGGACGCCGTCCCACTTCAGCTCGTACGCCCAGCCCGGGCCGGTCGGCAGCGGCCCGGCGGAGGCAAGCATCGGCAGCACGGCGTCCATCGTGGTTCATACTGCCTGCGACCCGGCAAACCGCATATGCGGGGAGTAGCGCGGACGCGCCGCAGGCGGCAGGCTGGTCACAGGGGCCTGACCCGCGGACGGGCCCTCGGGTAGCGACCGGGAGGAGCTGCGATCATGCGCGCGATCTGGAAGGGCGCGATCTCCTTTGGGCTGGTGAGCATCCCGGTGAAGCTCTACACCGCGATCGAGGAGCGGGACATCTCGTTCCACCAGGTGCACCGCGAGGACGGCGGGCGCATCCGGTACCGGCGGGTCTGCTCGGTCGACGGCGAGGAGGTGGCGTTCGCCGACATCGCCAAGGGGTACGAGCTGCCCGGCGGCGAGATGGTGGTGCTCACCGACGAGGACTTCGCCGACCTGCCGCTGTCCACCAGCCGGACGGTGGACGTGCTCAGCTTCGTGCCACTGGACCAGGTCGACCCGATCTACTTCGCCCGCAGCTACTACCTGGAGCCGGAGAAGACCGCGAGCAAGCCGTACGTGCTGCTCCGGGACGCCCTGGAGCGCTCCGGCATGGTCGCCCTGGTCAAGGTGGCGATCCGGACCAAAGAGTCGCTGGCCACGCTGCGAGTGCGCGACGGCGTCCTGGTGCTGGAGACGATGGTGTGGCCGGACGAGGTCCGCGCGCCGGAGTTCGCGTTCCTGGACGACGGCGTCACGTTGCGGCCGCAGGAGCTGTCGATGGCCGAGTCGCTGATCGAGAGCATGGCCGGCGACTTCGACCCGACGCAGTACCACGACGACTACCGGGAGGCGCTGCAGCAGGTCGTCGAAGCCAAGATCGAGGGCCGGGAGATCGTCGAGCCGCCGACGGAGGCGGCCGCCGAGACCAGCCCCGCGGTGGACCTGATGGCCGCGCTGCGCGCCTCGGTCGCCGCGGCCAAACGCAGCCGCGGCGAGGAGCCGGACGAGGCCGAGCCGGCGGAGGCCGCCGCCGGCCGGCGCACCGGCACCCGGGCCAAGGCGGCACCCGGCTCGCGCAGCGCCGCACCTGCCGGCAAGGCGCCGGCGAAGAAGGCTGCCGCCGGCGGCACCGGTGCGGAGCCCGCGCAGAAGGCGCCGGCCCAGAAGGCGGCGAAGAAGGCTCCCGCCAAGGCGACCAAGAAGGCGGCGAAGAAGACCGCCGCCCGCCGGTCGGCGTGAGGCCCAGCTAGGCATTCGCGAGGCCCCGGGCGCGAATCCTGCGCCGGTCGGCGTAGTAGGAAGCAGCCCGGACGGACGACGGTGTGCGGGCATGCGGAAATATCTCAGATGGGTAACGGAAAAATGCCGCGAACACCACGCCGTCGTGCCGCACGGTCCCTAGTCTGGCTGTGAACGGCTCACCACCGCGGGCCGTGGCCGGGCTGGATTCGACTCTGTCCCAGCGGCGGGGTCCCTACCGATGGGCTCGGCCTGGCGCCGGACGACAGCGGTGTCGGCTCGGCGGAAGGAGGCGGCATGGGTGGGGTCTTCGTCACCGGCGGCTCCGGCTTCATCGGCGGCGCCCTGATCGACGCGCTGTCCGAGCGTGGCGAGAAGGTTTCTGCGCTGGCGCGGAGCGCGGCGGCGGAGTCCGTGGTGGCCGGTCGGGGCGCCTCCGTCGTCCGCGGTGACCTGGCCGACCGCGGCGCGCTGCGTGCCGGGATGGCCGGTGCCGAGCTCGTCGTGCACTGCGCGGCCAAGCTGGTCGGTGGCCGGCACGAGGCCGCGGAGTTCCACCGGGTGAACGTGGCCGGCACCCGGGCCGTGCTCGACGCCGCTCGGGCCGCCGGGGTGCCGCGGCTGGTCTTCCTGAGCACCGAGCAGGTGCTGCTGGGTGAGCGGCCACTGGTCGACGCCGACGAGAACTGGCCCTACCCGCAGCGGCCGGCCGGGCCGTACGCCGCCACGAAGGGCGAGGCGGAGCGGCTGCTGCTGGAGTCGTGCTCCCGGTCGCTGGCCACGGTCTCGGTGCGGCCCCGGCTGGTCTGGGGTCCCGGCGACCGCACCGTGCTGCCGGCCCTGCTCGCCGCCGCCCGCACCGGCCGGCTGCGCTGGGTCGAGGGCGGCGGCTACCTCACCTCGACCACCCACGTCCGCAACGTCGTCGAAGGAGTCCTCGCCGCGGCCGAGCGCGGGCGCGGCGGCGAGGCGTACTTCGTGACCGACGGCCCGCCGGTGCCGTTCCGCGAGTTCGTCACGGCGCTGCTGGCCACCCAGGGCGTGCCGGCGCCGACCGGGACCGCCCCGCGCTGGCTCGCCCGCGGGCTGGCCCGGCTGTCCGAGGCGGCCTGGCGGGTGCTGCCGC
>Ga0066388_100002401_pt1 | contig 11412 bp, 7 predicted proteins | sample PanSoiMetaGPlot6_FD_64539 | JGI IMG/M metagenome (GOLD analysis project Ga0066388, IMG submission 64539) | Tropical forest soil microbial communities from Panama analyzed to predict greenhouse gas emissions - Panama Soil - Plot 6 (Hybrid Assembly) | ecosystem: Environmental > Terrestrial > Soil... | reverse complement strand
AGGGCCTGCTCATACGCCGCCCGCGCCGCCTGATGATCCGACCGGGCCAGCGCAATGTCCCCCAGGCCCTTGATGCAGTTGGCCTGCCCCAGCACGTCCCCGACCCGCTCGTACAGCGGCTGCGCCTGCTCATACGCCGCCCGCGCCGCCTGATGATCCGACCGGGCCAGCGCAATGTCCCCCGCGGCCTCGAGCAGCTGCGCTTGTGCGCGCTCGTCGTTGGCGTCCCGGACGGCGTCGAGGACGTGGTGGAGCAGCCCTGATTCCGGAGCACCGGTGAATCGGGTGTACTTGGCGAGTCTCCGCACTGCCGAGACGGCGTCGTGGAGGTGGCCGGCGGTGACGGCGTGGCGCACCATCACGGTCAGGTTGCCGGCCTCGGCGGCCAGCCTAGCCGCGGCGACCGCGCCGTCCTGGCCGCCGACCTGCCGGCCGAGGTCGGCAGCCAGCGTGCAGTAGTGGCCGGTGGCACGGTCGAGGTCGGCGGTGGTCGGGGGCAGGGTGGCGGCGAGGTGGTCGCGGATCGGGGCGAAGGTGCGCAGCCGGTGGGTCTCGTCGTCGTAGGCCAGGCCGAGCTGGCGGAGGGTGGCGGCGCCGGGCCGGCCGGCGGCGGGCAGCAGAGTGTCCAGGTCGGCGCGGTCGGCGCCGTCGGGGAGGACGCCGAGCAGGGACAGCAGCCGCCGGCCGGGGTCGGTCATCGCCGGGCTGCGGACAGACAGCTCGATGGATGCCGGCACGCTCACTTCCCGCCGCTGCCCGCCGGCGCGTTCGAGGACGGTGATGCGTTCGGCCTGCCAGCGGGCGGTCAGGTCGGCCAGGTCCGGCTCGCCCTGGGCGGCGTAACCGAGCAGCTCGACCGCCAGCGGCATCCCGTCCAGGCCGGCCAGCAGCCCGTCCAGGCCGGGATCGGCGGCGAACCGCTGGCCGGCGACGGCGAGGAACACGGTGCGCGCGTCAGCCGCCGGCAGCGGCGGGACGATGACCGGGTCGGCCCAGCCGACCCCGGCCGGGCGGGCCAGCCCGCGGATGCTGCCGGCGAGCACCAGCCCGTCGACGGCGGCCAGGCTCTGCAGCAGCTCCTCGGTCGCCAGCGGGTCCGCCGTCCACGGGGTCTCCAGGTTGTCCAACACCAGCAGGCCCGGACCCGCGCCGAGCACGCCGCGGACCCGGTCCAGAAGCGGGCCGGGCGCGGGCTCCACCGGCGCCGTGAGCCCGAGCTCGGCGGCCACCCCCGCCAGCAGGCTGCCGGCGTCGGCCGCACCGTCGGCCCGCACGAACCACCGCCGGCCGGCGAACCGGCGCACGAGCGCCGGCTCGTGCAGCGCGGCGATGCACACGGCGGTCTTGCCGATTCCCGGCGCCCCGCCGACCAGCACCGGCGCCGCCGGCACGGCCGACACCCCGGCCACCAGCCGGGCGATAACCTCGGCCCGGCCCACACACGGCCGGGGCGCGGGCAGCCCAGTCGCACCTGCCGGCTCTGTCGCAGGCGTACCCGTAGCCGCTGAGTTTCGTCGCGGCGGGGCGAGGGACCGCAGGAACGCGGGCAGGTCCGCATGGTCTGCGCCGTAGCCGACGGGGAGGATCCGCTCCCCGTCCGCGTGCTCGGCGGCGACCGCCGGCACCTCATCGTCACGGCACAACCGGAAATGCCGGTACTCGCTGCCACCGAACGTGGCGGCCAGCCACGCCCGCAGCGCACCGAAGTTCGGGTCGGCCAGCCCTGCCCCGAACCCGACCAGCAGCAGACCGCGCATCGTGGCCAGCGCCCGCTGCACCGCCTGCGCCGCCGCGTCCCCCAGCACCGCCTCGTACGAGCGGATCCCCAGCACCACCGACTCCGGCTGCTCCCAGAACCCGTGCAGATGCACCACCCCCGGCTCGTCGCCGCGGACCACCCGCTGCACCCGCGCCCCGTCCCGCCATGTCACCGCCGGCCACCCGGTCACCTGCTCCAGCAGCCCGTCGTAGTTCGTCGTCGCCACCGGCGCCGCCAACCCGGCTAACGCATCCAGCACCGGCCGCTGCTCCACCGCCAGCGACCCCACCGACTCACGCAGCCACCGCCGGAACTCCCCACCACCCCGACCACCCAACCACTCGGTCACCTGCTCGGCCACAGCCAGCAACAGACCCACATCGCCCGAGGCCACCTGCATCCGCATGATCTCCGCCCACCGGCCCGGCAGCCGCCCCGCGCACACCCGCTCCACCCGAGCGATCCCGTGCTCCAGCAGCCCCGGCCAGGACGCCACCGCCGCCCGCTCGGACGCGGCCACCGACACCCCGGCGCCCACAACCACCACAACCTGCCTGCCAGCCACGTCGGCCCGCAGATCCTCCGCCAACTCGCCCACCACGAGCCACCCCCGCCCGGACCTGACCCCGTCGATCCATAACAGTAGCCAGCTCGCCACGGCGGCCCGGCTCAGTCGGTCGTCGCCAGATCCCGCGCGCGGTCCAGGAAGTCGCGGACGGCCGGAACGTCGGCGTGGGGTTTCAGCTGTCGGCAGAGGTCGCGAATCCGCTCGGTACTACGGGTCGAGCACAGACCGTCGGCGAGGACGACGGCCTCCAGACCTCGGCTGGCGGCCTCCTCCAGGTCCCGCTGCCGGCCTGGTCGAGCCAGCGCCTCGGCCCAGTCGGCCAGGAAGAGCTGCCGGTCCCGGACCATCGAGCCGTCCAGCTGCCGGACACCGTCGGCGAGCCGGCGTACCGCTTCGTCTGCCCGGCCGAGCCGTAGCAGAGCCCGCCCATTGTGGGCGGCGATGTCCGCGCGGTTGACCCAGTACAGCCGCGACGGCTCCTCCTCGGGCCTGATCTGCTCGGCCCAGCACTCGGCCTTAGCGACGGCACCTGCGCAGCCGGAGCCATCCCGAAGGGCCGCCTTGGCGTAGGCATGGACGCGGTGCATGCAGACAAGCAGGGCCGGGGTCTGCCGGCCGCGTGTCCCCATCAGGGCGGTCTCGGCCAAGGTGGCCGCCTCTGCTGGCAGCCCCCGTTCTGTGGCCTGCTGGGCCATCGAGCCGAGGATGTATGCCCCGAGCGCCGCGTCACCTGCCGTGTGCGCGGCCCGCAGCGCGGCAATCGAGTACCGCTGTGCCAGGGCGTGCAGCCCGGCGTCGTGCGCGACCCAGCCGGTGAACTGGCCCAGCTCGGCCAGGGCGAGGTGCAGCTTGCGAGCCGTTGGCGCGTCGTAGGAGGCGTGGTCGAGCAGGCTGGCGACCCAGCTGAACTCCCGCTCGGCGAGGCTGAGGACCACGTCGCCGCCCGACACGTCGTCCATGCGGCGCAGTTCGGCGATCATCGACGGCAGCCGGTCGGCGAGTTCCGGCGTCACGCGGTCGCCGCCGAGCGCGGCCGGCAGCCGCCCGGGCTCCTGGACCAGCCATTGATGCGCCGGGGCGGTCAACGCCGTCCCAGACAAGAGAAAGAACGCTCGCCGCTCCACCAGGCCACCACTCCCGGTCAAGGCAAGGGACGCCTCGACGGTACCCCCGCGGTCCCAGGCCGCCGCCACCACCGGATCATCGTCCGCCTGCTGCCTGTCGAGCCGCTCGCCGTCGCGCGGGCGTGGCCACAGCTCGTCCTCCGTGGCCTGGTACACCTGGCAATACAGCTGCCGGTAGAAGCGCCGCGGCTTGTACCGGCCACGCTCGTGCCGAGAGACAGCGTGCGCATCGAGCAAGGTGCCGTCCTTGGTCAGCGCACTGATCCGCTCAGCCACATTCCACTGCTCCAGGCCGAGACCCAGCCGATGCTCGCGCAGCCGGTTCGGCACCGGCGCCTTGCCACTACCTCCGGACACGGCCGCCTTTCTACCACCGGGCGACTGGACTGTACGGACCAAAGGACACTTCCGCGAAACTGCCCCAGATTTGCCCACCGACATGCCCACCGCTGCGCCGTTCAGCCAGATCAGCCGGCACGCCACGGTCAGACGCGCCGGCTCCGGGCGAGGGACACCACCACGCCGTGCCCGGAGCCGGCCCTGCCGACCGCACAGCCGACTTCCGGCGCCACCCTCCGGAAAGGCCATCCATGCCCCGCACCCTCATGCCCACCCCAGAAGATCCCGGACCGGACGGACGGGCGCTGCCGCCGGACGTCCGGCTCGACGCCGAGACTCAGGCCGTCGTGGATCTCCGGCGTAGCGAGTACACCATTTCTCGCGGCTCAGTGCCCGCTCGGCCAGCGCAGCCCGAGCCCGCCGACCCTGACCAGAACAGGCACCACCGAATGGTCTACCTGCCGGCCGCCTCGCACTGCTTCGCCATCGTGCAGTACGACGCGGCCTCGGCTCGCCTCGTCCGCCGAGTGGTCGGCCTGTTCGGTGACGTGAGCTGCGCCGAGAGTTACGCGCGCCTATGCGGCTATCACCTCTACGACATCGTGCCGGCCACCGCCGTCGTCCCCGAGATACCGTAACTCGGCCGTAACTCCGAACTCAGGAGATCGGCTGCGTACTGCGGGAAAACTGCCCCAAGCGCGCAGCTGGGTCTCATCGGCGGCACCGGGTCGTCAACGGGCTGAAAGCTCCCGTTGGGAAAGGGAATGTAGGCTGCGGACCCGGCGTCGTCGATGCGCTGGAGGTGGACCGTGTCCGGAGCGGCCGATGCGGTGGTCGCGTCGGCGCTCACGCTGGCAGCCTTCGCGGTCGCCGTCTGCGCGGTCGGCCTCGGCGCCGCGGCCTGCACCGACCACCCGCCGGCCGCGCTTCCCGACCGCGAGCCGGCAGTGCAGGCGTCGACGCCGGGCCGTCCGGGTGCCGAGGCATTACCGGTGCCCTCGCCGGACGACTCGCATGCCGCGGTCCCGAACGTCGACCCTTTCCGCGCGGTCTCGCCCGCGCAGGGCCCGATACAGCTCCCCGTTCACGCTGCCCGCCCCCGGACGGGAGCATCGGCGGCGGTCTACGACGCGTACCTGGGCTGGGTCCACGCCTACCTGGACGCGTTCTCCCGGCCCGGTCGGGACGCGGGTCAGCTCGACCGGTACGCGACGCCCGCGGTGGCCCGTGCGATCCGCCAGCAGGCAAGCGCGCTGATCGTCCGCGGGTGGGCGGAGTACGGCACGGCCGTCGTGGTATCCGCGGTGCCCCGCCAGGCCGGCGCCGTCGCGGTCGTCGACGCCTGCCTCGACCTGTCCGGGCTGGCCACCCGGGACGCGGCCGGCCGGCTCGCCGGGCGGGAGCGTCCGGTCCGCACGCAGGCCAGACTGACGACCTACGCCGGGCGCTGGGTGATCAGCGCCGAGGAGAAGACCCCCGTGCCGAGGTGCCCATGAGCGGATCCTCCCGCTCCACGACCATCCGAGTGTCCCGGGTGTCCCGGCTGCTGGCGGCGGCAGCGGTCCTCGCCACCGGACTGGCTGCCGCCGTCGCCGCGCCGGCGGCGCCCGCCCCGGCCCCGACACCGCCGCCGGCGCCCGCATGCGCCCCGGGCGACGGTGTGCTCATCGACGCCGAGATGGTCGCGGCGGTCGCCGCCAGCGACGGGCATACCGCTGTGGCGCCGGCCGGCCAGTCGGTGTCGGCCGGCTGCGCGTCCGGACACCCCGAGGAGAATCTGGGCTGGTCGACGTCGGCGCCGGACACCCCGCAGGACGCGGCAATCGACGAAAGCGCCGACAGCGACCCGTTCGCTCCGGGCGGCGGCTTGTACAACTACGCCTACCAGCTCGCCGACTTCGACGGAAGCGGGCTGCCGCACTACTGGGAGCCGCCGACCGCGTTACATATCGCCGAATGGCCGACCAGCAGCAACGCCGTGCATTATTTCTGGCGAGACCGCAGCACCGGCGCCAGCCGGGAGGCGTGGCTCCCGACCAGCTCGGACTGCCGCTACCACGGGCCGATGCCGGCAGCCGAGGCGCCCAGCCGGGTCGCGGACTACCGCACCGCCAACCACCACCCGAAGATCTACCTGTATGACCACGTCCCGCTCCCCCGCGCGGCACGCCGGTTCGAGAATGCCGGCGGCGGCTGGAATCACTATCTGTGCGGCGCCCACACGCCGGCCGACATCGCCGGGCCCGGCAACCGGCTGACCGCGACCGAGGCCGTCTACTACTCGACCCCGCACTGGGTCTACGCCCGCGGCTGGACCCCCGCCCTGCTCACCCGGCTCGCCCCGATCTGGCGGGTGGCCCGAACCCGGGTGTACGACGAGGTGCGGACCAGCCCGGCCGCCCTTGCCGTCGTCGCGCAGAAGGTGTGGATGTGGGTGCCGCACGCCGGCTACGACGTCGAGCTGGGCACTCTGCGCGCCCGGGTGGAGCCCACCGGCATCGTCGTGCGAGCGCCCGGGGTGCCGCTGCACGCGCACGACCTGCGCGTCGGCGGGTGCCGGGACGGCGGCCGGCCCGACCCCGGACCCGGAGACGAGCACGCCGACACCGACTGCTATCTCGTCTTCGACCGGTCGACCGGCCTCGACCCCACCACCACCTACACCGTCGGCTTCGCGCTGCGCTGGAGCATCACCACGAGCACCGCCGGCGGCACCTCGGTGGGCGAGCCCATGACGTTCTGGACCACCTCGGTCCGCCAGTTCCAGGTCCACGAGGTGCAGGTGGTGGTGGGCCGGTAGGAGCCAGAAACGAAGCTGGAACAAACCGAAACGAGCCAGAAACAAATAAGGGCGCCGCGAACCAGGCTATCCTTTTGACGGCGTTCCGCCGCCGTGAGTCGCATCTCAGCCAGAACCGCAGGCTGTTCAGCCGGCCGGGCGAGGAATATGGTGGCATAATGACAACACTTGAGAACGTGAGTCGGTTTGAGCTGTCCGCTCCTTTGTTCGCCCTCGATCCCTCGGCTCGAGACGTTCACGCCGAGGCACAGCGCCTGCGGTCTGCTGGCCCGGTCGTTCCTGTGGACTACCTGGGCGTCAACGTCTGGGCGGTCAGCCACCACGAGACGGTGCGACAGGTGCTGACCGATCCGCGTTTCCGGCGGGATGTCAGCCACTGGGCGGCCTACCAGCGGGGCGAGATACCGGACACGTGGCCGGTGATGCCGATCATCGCGAACAAGAGCATGCTGAACGCCGACGGCGCGGCGCACGCTCGGCTGCGCGGGCTGGTGTCCAAGGCGTTCACCCCGCGCAGGGTCGAGCTGATGCGCGGCTCCGTGGCGGAGATCGCCAGGGAGACGGTCGCGGACCTGGCGGGGTTCGGGAGCCAGGTGGTGGACCTCGAGAAAGAGTTCGCGCTGCCCATCCCATTGCGCGTCGTCGGCAAGCTGTACGGGTTCCGGGAGGAGGATTATCCGGACTTTCGCTGGCTGGCCACCCAGTCGATGAGCGCTGTCGCCGACCCCGAGCAGGTCGCGGCAATACAGGCAGGGCTGATCGCGATCTGCACCGACCTGGTCGGAAAGAAGCGCGGCAAGCCGGGCGACGACCTCGTCCACGCCCTGCTCGCCGCCCGGGACGGCGAGGCCAGCCTGACCGAGCAGGAAGTCATCGACCAGCTCTTCCTGCTGCTGGTCGCCGGTCACGAGACCACCGCCATCCTGCTGTGCGCCGCCATCCGAGCGCTCGCCATCCACCCCGACCAGCTCGACATCGTGCGCAGCGGTGAGCGGACATGGGCCGACGTCGTCGAGGAGACGCTGCGCTGGGACAGCCCCGCCGCCAACGTGCTGATCCGCATTCCGGTGGAGGACGTCGAACTCGCCGGCGTCCGCATCGGCAAGGGCGAACCGGTCACCATCGTCTACACCGCCGCCGGGCGCGACCCTCGCTACCACGGCGTCGACGCGCACCGGTTCGACATCACCCGGGACGCCAAACCCCACCTGTCCTTCGGACACGGCGAGCACTACTGCCTCGGCACGCACCTGGCCCGCCTCGACGCGCAGACCGCGCTCGAGGAGCTGTACCGCCGCTTCGACGTCGAACTCGCGGTCCCGCCCGACGAGCTGACCCACTGCCCGTCCATCCTGGTCAACGGCCTCCGCGAGCTCCCCGCCAGACTCACACCGCATACCGCGGCAACCCCCGCACAGTGACCTCGCCGACGACCGCATCGGCGAGGCTGACCAGCCCGACTCCGCGTTAACACTGACAAAACACGAGCAGTTGCCCTGATGCCGCAAACGGCGACAACGGCGCATGCTCGAATTGGTCTCGACCACGGCAGGGAGGGCGGCTGCTACCGCTCTCTCAGACGTGAATAGGGTTCCGGTCCCGTGACCCACGGGTCGCCGGGAGCCCTGACGACCGTCCCCACGGACCTTCGCAGTGCTCTCCGCGTACCGGCCATGCCCAGCCCGGCCGAGGCGTTCATCCCCGGGGAGGCGACGGTGGCACTGCGCATCCTGGTCTGCGACGAGCGACCGCTTGTGGGCAACGGCCTGCGTACGCTGCTGGCCGCCGAGCCGGACATGGAGGTCCTGGGCGCCACCGACAGCGGCTCGCAGGCGATCTACCTCGTCAGGTCCAAGCACCCCGACGTGGTGGTCACCGGGCTGCGCCTGCGGGGGATGACGGGAGCCGACTTCCTCCTGCAGCTGCGCGGAAAGAACGACGAGCTCGAACCGCCGATCGTGGTCTATCCGGTGGGCGACCTGAAGACGACGCTGGCCGATGTGATCAGAGCCGGCGTCAACGGTGTCCTGTCCGACGACGCCGGGCGGGCGGAGCTGGTCTCGGCGGTCCGCGCCGTCGCCCGGGGGCATGCGCTGCTGGGACCGGCCGTGGCCCGCCGCATCCTGGACTGGTACCGCACGACCGACACCCCCGTCGACAAGGCACTGTCGCCCGCGGTGTCCCGCCTCACCGGCCGGGAACGGGAAGTGCTCCTGCTCACCGCGCAGGGCCTGTCGGTCGAGGACATCTCCAACCGGCTGTACATCGGCGTGGCGACGGTGCGCACCCACCTCTACCGGCTGCGGTCCAAGCTGCAGGCGCGCGACCGCGCACAGCTGGTGTCGTTCGCCTACCAGGCCGGCCTGATGAGGCCGGCCGGAACGCTCGACCTGCCTCGGTAGGGGCGGGCCGGACCCTGGGCGCAACCGCGGGCTCAGCATGCCAGGAGGGCGTCGGCGGCCGTGCGGCTGGCGGCGAGGGCAGTCTTGGCGGCGCCGCCGCTGCCGCCGGTGAACGTGAACAGCGCCGAGCCCGGCACGGTGCGGCGCAGCGCCAGGCCCGGTCGGTCGTGGTAGCAGTCGAACGACGCGACCGTGCGGCCTGGTGCCACCCGCGGCCCGAGCCGGCGGCCCGCGCATGCGACGACCTCTTCGGCGAGGTCCGGGTCGGGCACGACGGCCGCCGGGTTCACGTCCCACCGGTCGGACGGCAGGCCGAGCAGGACCGAGTCACCGCCGAGCGGCCGGCCGTACAGGCCCGTGGTCCCGTCGACGAACGCGCCGAGCCCGGGCAGCCGCGCCGTGCACACGGTGTACTGGATCTGCTTGCTGCGCATGCCGGCGGCGGGGATGCCGCTGCGGGCCAGCAGCGCGGGAGACCAGGCGCCGGCGGCCACCACCACCGCGTCGTAGTGCACTGTGGACCCGTCGGCCAGCCGTACCGCCGGGTCCGGGGTGACCGCCACCGCCGGTGCCGAGCGCATGCTCGCTCCTGCGCTGCCGGCCTGGGCGAGAGCGGCGAGTCTGAGCCGGGCGGGCGAGATGAACCCGGCGTGCCGCTCGACGACGCCGAGCACGCCGGCGGGCAGGCCGCGGAAGGGATAGGCGGAGAGCCGAGCCCGGACGGCCACGCTGGCCGAGCCGGGAAGCAGCTCGTCGACTGTCGCAACCGAGGCCTGCGGGTCCGAGCCGGCCGGCAGCAGGTACACCGACCCGATCTCCCGGTACCCCGCCCATTCGCTGAGCGTGGCGCTGGCCCGGATCTCGGCGAGGCTCTCGGCCGCCGGCCGGCACAGCGCGGGGTCCGGCTCGAATCCGCGGACGAGGCCGCCGGACGCGCCGGTCGCGTCCGCGCCGGCGGGCGCTGCGCCGGCGAAGATTTCCACGAGATCCGGCGAGGCTCGGCCCAGCCGCCACGCCAGCAGCGCGCCCGCGATCCCCCCACCCACGATGGCGATCCGCACGCCGGGCCTCAGCTGGTGGGCCGGCGGACGGCGACGACGCGGCGGAGGTCGTCGGTCAGGTCCGCAACCCGCCGCCGCAGCGGCAGCGGGATGTCCTCGCGGGCCAGCAGTCCTTCGGCCATGACGAGCGTCTCCCGCGTCGCGGCATAGCGCGGATACAGGAAGCGGACCAGCGTGTCCAGCGCCAGGTCCCCGCGAAGCCTCGCGGCGGCGGGCATGTCGGCGAAGAAGCGTGCGACGTACGGCGCGGTCAGGTCGACCTGCTCCGGCTGCCAGAAACCCTCGGCCAGCGCCCAGAGGCCGTAGCTGGACAGGCTCGTGTCGGTCATGATCGAGTCCCAGGTGGACTTCTTCGCGGCCGGGTCGGGACGGGCCGCCCGACACTTGGCGCTGGACTGCAGGCCATGCCCGTCGGGACTGGCATCGTAGGCAACGGTGATCTCGCGGTCGCCGATGCCGCCGAGCACCGCCAGCCGGTACCGCATCCGCCAGGCCAGGTCGGCATCCACCGTGAGCCCGGCCGGCAGCCCGCAGCCACCGAGCCAGTCCCGAAGGTCGGTGACGCTCGCCGTGAACTCGACCAGCGCCCGGAACAGCGTGATCTGCCACTCCTCGCCCGGCCTGGTCCGGCCGAGCCGGTGCCGCAGCGCCTCGGCAACTCGCGACATCGCGACGGCGCGCCACCACGGGTCGAGGAACCGGTCGGCGACGTCGTTTCGCGCCTGCTCGAGAACCTCCGTGACGATGGACAGCTCGGACTCGACGGCGATCATCCGTGTCACCAGCTCGAGATGGCCCACCGCCGGGAACGCGCCGTCTTGCACGGCCATCAGCAGCGAGCACCAGACCATGGCGCGGTTGCCCGGAGACAGCCTCGGCAGCATTTCCGGCAGCGCTGCCCGCGACCGCGGATCGAACCGTATCTTCGCGTAGGTCAGGTCGCCGTCGTTGAGCAGCAGCAGCTTCGGCGCTGGCTGGCCGGCCAGCTCGGGCAGCTCGGTGCGCTCTGCCCCGGCCTCGACCTCGACGCGGAAGACCGTGCCGGCACCGTGGCGGTCGTACAGGCCGACGTCGAGGGTGTGCGGGCGCAGGACCGGGTGGGTATGCGGGGCGGTCTGCCGGATCGCGGCCGCCGAGATCCGGCCGTCGGCGACCGCGATCTGCGGGTACAGCGTGTTTACGTTGGCCTGGGCGAACCAGGCGGCCGCCCAAGCCGTCATGTCCGCGCCGGCGGCCTCGCTCAGCGCGGCGAGGAAGTCGGCGAAGGTGGCGGTGCCGTAGGCGTGCCTGACGAAGTACCGGCGCAGCCCGGCCCGCAGTGCCTGCTCCCCGACCCGAGCGGCGAGCTGCCGCAGCACC
>Ga0066388_100002400_pt1 | contig 11412 bp, 12 predicted proteins | sample PanSoiMetaGPlot6_FD_64539 | JGI IMG/M metagenome (GOLD analysis project Ga0066388, IMG submission 64539) | Tropical forest soil microbial communities from Panama analyzed to predict greenhouse gas emissions - Panama Soil - Plot 6 (Hybrid Assembly) | ecosystem: Environmental > Terrestrial >... | reverse complement strand
CGTCAAGCAGATCGAATCAGTTAATTACCCGCAGATTACCGGCTTCTACTCCAATTCGGGCGGCAACACCCGGGTGCTGGCCAATCTGGGGATCTCAGGTTCGCTGCCGAAACCCACGAACTACCTGACGACTCCTGGCATTCGTGCAGATTTCCTCATCACGGATTTCGGGCAAACTGCTCATCGAATCCTCTCTCAAAAATCGTTCGCTGCGTCCGCCGAAAAAGCCGTCTTGACTTCAAAGGCGCTCACTATTCTGAGCGTGGAACAGGCCTACCTCAACTGTCTGAAGCAGCAGCGGTTGGTGGAGATCGCCCTGCAGGTCATGAAGGAACGAGACCTCATCCGCCAACAGACGGATGCGCTTTATCGAAGGGAATTGCGTTCAAAACTAGACCTTGATTTTGCTTCTGTCGAATTCAATCGGGCAGAGGTAGTGTTGATTAAGGCGCAGAACAACCTAGCTGTAGCCTTTGCGGCATTGAACACTGCCATGGGTCTACAGGGCCCAGGAAACTATGCGCTAGATCAGGTCCTCCCTGCAGTGACGCCAAGCACTGGCCCTGAATCACTGGTACAAGAAGCACTGAATCGGAGACCGGAGCTACTAGGAAGCAAGGACCGCATCCAGGCAGCTGAAGAAGCCCTGAAAGCAGCGAAGGCTCTTCGCTTCGGATCAATTACCGCGATCGGGACCTTGGCATACACCTGGTGGAGTCGCGAAGAGCAGCCTAGCGGAGGGGCAGTTAGCAATCCCGGTGCGCAGCTCGGATGGTACGGCCTCGGTGGAACAAGTGCCTTTCCTTTATACACCGGCGGCCGCATCGAAGGCCAGATTGATGAGGCGGATGCGCGCAAGGGCGAAATCCAAGCTACCAGTCGATTGATTGCCAACGAGATTGTGCTGCAGGTCGCGCAAGCGTATCTCAGTCGGCTGACTGCCGAACAACAAATCAAGGTGGCGGCGGAAAGGGTCGCCCACGCGCGCGAAGCCCTGACTCTCGCACGCGAACGGTACAAGGCAAGCCTCGGTTCCATCCTTGATGTGATGACTGCCACGACTGATCTCTTGAGCGCCGAAGTGGGGCTCACCGAGGCGCAGTATGACCACCGAGCCAGCGAGGCCGCGCTTGCATATGCAACGGGAGCTGAATATGCGCGGTACTGACCTAGAATACGCATTGGTTGCACGTTGGCTATCCATCATCCTCTGCTGTATGCCGCCGATGCTCCTCGTGTCGGAGGGGTTTTCCTGGTCGGCGGAGGGATCTTCCAACAAGTCTATGCAGGAGCTCAGTCTTCCATCAGTACCGATTGTTCCCGAAACAAAGGGAGCCTTCCTAGGCTATGAGACCGCAATTCGGATCGGCCTTGATCGTCATCCACTGCTTCGCCGGTCCAAGGAAACGGCGTCCGCCGCCGAGGCGGTCACGGATCAAGCCGTGGCCCGGTACTATCCGGAGTTGAATGCTTACGCGATTCAAACGGGAGGGACCATTCGCCCGCTCAGCGCGTTCAATATAGCCGGTGCACAGAACAAACCAACTTCGTATGTGGAAAGTGCGGGGTTTCGGGCGGACCAGCTCATTTACGATTTCGGTCAAACCGCGCACAAGGTGCTGGCCGAGCGGGCCGGCCAGGAAGCAGCTGAAAAAGATATCTTGACCTACAAGGCAACGGTCATTCTCAAAGTACAACAAGCTTATATCCACTGCCTACGGCAGAAGCGCCTCGTCGACATCGCCGAAGAAACCGTACGGGAGCGGGGGATCTTACGCGATCAGATCGCCACCCTGTACAAGCGGGAGTTGAAATCGAAATTGGACCTCGATTTCATCTCGGTCGAGCTCAGAAATGCAGAGGTGCAGTTACTCCAGGCCAAGAACGAGCTTCGTGCCGCCTTTGCAGGGCTGAACAACGCCATGGGAATCCGCGGTCCAGAGGAGTACACCCTAGAAGACCTCCCGGCAGTCTCTGCTTCGTTAAATTCTCTGGAGACATTCATCACTCAGGCGCTCGGGGATCGTCCGGAATTACTCGGTACGACAGATCGAATTCAGCAAGCGGATGAACGGCTCAGTTCGGCAAAGGCGCTGAACCTGCCCACGATTGCCGCCCAAGGCATGTATGGCGTTATCCACTTCAGTGACGCCCCGACGAACCAATATGGCGGCTCACATCCTGGACAAACTAATCTGTGGTGGGGTGCGGGGGCCGTGGTCTCCGTGCCGATTTTTACGGGGTTTCTGATCGAGAACCGTGTGGCGGAAGCGCGGCAGCAGAAGTACAAGACTGAGCAGAAAAAGATCGATCTGACGAACAGAATTGCGCTCGAGGTGACGGACGCGTACCTGACGCTGCAAGCGGCGCGGCAACAGCTCGTCGTCGAAGAGAAAGAAGTCGAGTCCGCGCGCAGTGCTCTTACTTTGGCGAAAGAACGATATCGGCTGGGATTGGCGTCGATCGTGGACGTGACCACGGCGACGGTGGCGCTGTTAATGGCTGAAGTGCGCCTTTCGGAGGCGCGGTATACCCTGCAGGCGGGAACTGCGGCCGTTGCCTATGCGACCGGCCAGGCCTATCAGAGCTTTTGACCAGCCTCCATCGTTCGACTATGATTCTGAGGCCCACTAGGATGATTTCATGAGGGTCTGATGGGCTGGCTCCTGCGATACCTCAGCGATTTAGCGATTGCCCGCAAGCTGTTCCTTGCGTCGGTGATCCCTGTTCTCGCTGTGATGGCACTCAGCGTCCTGACATATCGGAGCGTGGTCACCTTCTCCGAGGATGAAGGGGAACTCAACAAGATCTATCTCACGCAGCGCCTGGCCGCAGAATACTTGCGACTGGTTGTGGACCTGGAAACTGGATTCCGCGGATTTGTGCTGACCAAACAAGAAAAATATCTCTATCCCTATCGAACAGCTCAGGATCATATCCTCAATTTGGGAACCTCCTTGGAGGACAAGGTCCAGGATAACCCGGAGCAGCGGGCATTTATTGTGAGAGTAGAGGCACTGGTTAAGCAATTCATGGGAGAGAAGGAAGAACTCATCGAAGCCGCAAAATCCGGTCAGACTGAGAGCGCCTTGCGTCATGTCGAGGAAGGACGCGGCAGGACGATGATGCGCGAGATCCGCGACGAGATGGCTCATTTTGATCGTCTCGGACAAGAAGAACTAATCGCGCGATTGTCAAAGCTTGCGCAGGATCGTAACACCATGCTGGTCGTAATTCTCGGCGGGGGCGGGATCGCGCTCGCACTGATGATCGCTGGCATCCGTCTGATTGCTGGGTCGATCACAGGTCCGCTGACGACCCTGGCGAAGGTCGTTGGTTCTTCACCGGCCGGCTTGGCACCCACTGTGCCGGTGATGGATCGAAAGGACGAAATCGGCAATCTGACCCACGTGATGCATGCGATGAGCGCCGAGATCAGGGACCATCTGGCCGCCGTTGAGAAGTCGGAAACCGAGTTACGTGCCCTCAATCAGGATCTGTCGGCGTCCGAGTCCAAATATCGGAGCCTGGTCGATCATGCTCCGTTCGGCATCTTCACGACGAAGGGCATGGCCATGATGTTCAGCAATCGATATAACCGGGTCTTAGCGGGCCTCAACCCGGATGAAGAGGGCGATCCCGAAGCCATTCGTAGCGCGATACATCCTGAAGACAGGGATCGAGTCCTTACCGAGTATGCGAAGGCCGTCAAGGAAGGTCGCCCGTATGAAACGGTTTTTCGATTCCTTCATACGGATGGGACGGTGAGGAAAGTATTGAGCCGGCGCATCCCAATCAAGGATACCGACGGACAGGTAGTGATGTATCAAGGGTTTAACATCGACATTACTGCACTGGATCAAATGCAAACACGACTGAGCCGATCAGAGCGGCTTGCCACGCTCGGTCAAGTCGCGGCCGGCATTGCCCATGAGATTCGAAATCCGCTGGTAGGAATCGGATCGACTACCTCGCTCCTAGTCGATGACACTGACCCCAAAGACCCTCGACGTTCTGATTTGGAAGTGATCTTGAGAGAGACGCGTCGGCTGGATCGTATTGTGAATCAGATTATCGAATACGCGAGACCACGTGAGCTGGCACCAGTCATCTTCTCCTTTTCCGAGCTGGTTCAGGAGGTCCTGAAGCTACTCGATGCGCCTCTCTCGACTAAAGCTTTGACAGTTACCTGTGCCCTTCCCCCCACACTGCCTCATGTACATGCGGATCGAGATCAGATAAAACAAGTATTGCTCAACGTGTTCCAGAACGCGATTGAAGCCTCCAGGGAAGGCGGTGCGCTCAGCGTGACTGCCTCCCCATTTGCGCGAAATCTGGACCTCGGCCTTGTGATTGCTGTGACTGATCAAGGATCCGGCATCCCATCCGGGGATCTTTCGCACGTGTTCGAACCGTTTTTTACACGTGGGAAACACCACGGAACCGGACTCGGCCTAGCCATCTGCCGGAACATCATCGATGCGCACGGCGGCGACATCCAATTGACGAGCCAGGTAGGAAAGGGGACGACAGCTCGGCTCTGGCTCCCTCTTCGACAACAGCCAAGATTGATCGAGGTTTAAGGTATGCGAGCAACGATTTTTGTTACTGACGATGAGTCGGCGATTCGTGCCGCGATCGTCAAACGCTTATCGCGACGGCACCACCGTGTTCTGGGGTATGACTCAGGAGAAGCACTGCTGAAGGCGATCGAGCATGACCCCCCAGATTTAGTCATGCTCGATCTGAAGATGCCTGGTCTCAGCGGTCTTGATACGTTGAAACAGCTAAGGCCACTGGTTCCCGAGGCATTGGTAGTCATGTTGACGGCGTATGGGACTGTCCAGGATGCGGTTGAGGCGATGAAGCTCGGCGCATACGACTTCCTGATCAAAACCGTGGATCTCGAGGGCATCGATCCGGTTGTGGATCGGGCACTCGACGTCCTCAGCCTCAGACGGCGTCTCGACGTGGAGCGAGAGCATGAGAGTAGTCAATTTGCGCTCTCAACTTTGGACGCGCGTAGCGCGGCGATGAAGCAATTGCTGTCTCAAGTGCGCGATGTGGCGAACAATCCCAAGTCCACCGTCTTGCTTCAGGGAGAAACCGGCACCGGGAAAGAGTTTCTTGCGCGAGTGCTCCATCACAATGGTCCTCGGTCATCCGGCCCCTTCATCGGAGTCAACTGTACGGCCATTCCCAAAGACCTTTTTGAAAGCGAGCTGTTCGGCTATGAACGTGGCGCCTTCACCGGCGCGCACCAACGAAAATTCGGCCTGCTGGAGAAAGCCGAGGGCGGGACACTGTTCCTCGATGAGATCGGGGATTTGGATCTGTCCATGCAGGCGAAACTCCTTCGAGTACTACAAGAAAGATCGTTCCGGAGGCTGGGTGGGACAGACGATATTTTAGTGGACTTCCGCCTCATGACAGCTACGAACCGCGATCTCAAAAAAGAGGTGGCGCGGGGATCGTTCCGCGAGGATCTTTATTTTCGACTGAATGTGGTCTCTTTTGACCTGCCTCCGCTTCGAGCCAGGGTGGAAGACATCATCCCGCTCTCTATGCAGGCAATCGTCCGTTTCGGCAAAGAGTTCGGGAAAGAAGTGCTCGACATCGACTCAGAGGCCAAAGCCCTCCTCGAGCGGTACTCCTATCCGGGAAACATCCGTGAACTCCAGAACATCATCGAACGGGCGATGATTCTCTGTCACGGCAGGACACTTACTGTAACCAGCTTACCTCGCGAACTGCGAGAAGCATCCCCGCAAATGGCAGTGGCTTCCACGCAAGGGGAGCATCCCATCGTGCGAGTGGAAATGCAGCTTGGTAAACAATCACTCGCCAATTTGGAATCGGCGATCATTGAAGAAGTGGTCCGCCTTTCAGACCATAACAAGAGCCTTGCTGCGAAGCATCTTGGTATCACTCGTTTCGCCTTAGATCGGCGCCTGAAAAAGATCTCAGACGCGTGACCCTATCGCTGGCAACGAATACACTTGGCGGTTTCCTGCAAAATATCGCGGGTCATCACGTTGGTAAAATGTTTGTAAGGAGTCCGTCAGGGTCGGCATCCGTGGATGAGACTTCGTTTGAAGGTCCGACTTTTCTCAGTACGGGATATGCGTCTTATTGTAGCGCATCCCTCGCCCGTGTGATCCGGTTGACAGGGGATGGCGAGGAGCGTATGAGAACGCGTAGTGAAAACTCTGTCGGAGATTCCCGATGCTTGTTCGTTCACCATGGAGGGGGTCAAAGATGGAAGACCTGAGTCCACCGGATCCGAAAAGCCTGCCGAGCTAGAGGCAGGCGTCCCATCGGTCACGTGAGTCCGGATCTCAAGGGCGACACCATTTCGCGTGGAGTGAAACATACGTCGACCCTTCTTCCTGTGGGGTCGCCCGTGAGCTTTTAGGAAAGTACATATCATTATGGGAATGATGAGCGACGCAATCGCAGGGAGGCTACCATGCTCGTTCACGATGTGATGTCTACCGGAGTGGTGACAGCGAAAAAGACGGATACGGTCCGGTCGGTTGTCATCAAGATGATGAACCGGAACTGTGGCGCGATTCCCGTGGTCGAAGGAGACAACCAGCTCGTCGGCATGGTCACCCTGCGCGATGTGCTGCTTCCGCTGTATCCGAACTACGGCGACTACATTCACGATAACGTGCACAGCCGGGATTTCATGGAAATGGAAGAGGGTTACCCGGAAGTATTGGGTAAGAAGGTCGTAGACATCATGAGTTCGAATCCGCTCACGATGTCACCGAATGCACCGGTATTAGAAGCAGCCTCGTACATGGGCCTCAAGAACTTCCGCCGCATTCCCGTGGTGGAAAAGCACAAGCTGGTCGGTATGCTCAGTATTGGTGATATCAACCGAGGGCTGTTTTTTGAGCGAGGCATGCAGCATTGAGCCAGAATTCTTCCGATTAGCGAGTGTTGGCAGGTTGGTGCGAAGAGGGTGACGAACCGTTGATATCTGTCATAGAAAACGACAAGCTGTGAGTGACTGGGGGGAACAGGCGCAAGGACTCAAAATCGCCAACTACTCCCCGCCGGTGAGTCCATGATCTGGCGCCCCGTTTTGGGAGTGCCACCAGTATCGAAGCGTTGAACCTGAGGGCGGAAGTCGCTTAGTAGTTCAGCGCAAACAGCAGACCGCAAGGGTTGGATAAGCCTTAGGTCAGCGTTTGACCATCGCTACGACAAGCACTCCGACTTACACTCCTCTTGCTTTTTTCATCGCCGAATCGTCCGACTAGATCGCAAACTCCTGGCGAGCTTCGTCTCGCCTCGGTTCGGGATTCTGGCGGCCACCTGGCTTTCCCATTTCTTTTCGATCCTCTTCAGTGTCCATACCCACTAATTGATCTCGTAATCTGATCAAGCGTTCGTGGAGAATCTTATCATGCGAGGGAGCCATAGCCTCAGCTTCATCCAATGCTGCCACAGCATCCTTGTATCGTCCTTGTCGAGCATACACATGGGCGAGAGTATCCAATACATAGGGCCGGAGAGGACCCCTCTCCATCAGGGCGCGGAGGGCCAGCCGTTCGGCCTCCCGAAGGTCCCCGTCCCTGGCCAAATACAGCATGGCTAAATTGTTGTTGGCACCTGGGTGTTCCGGCGAGGCTGCTAACGCCTGCTGATAGTAAGTCTCTGATTCTTCCAGCTCACCCTCGGCGAATGCGACATTACCTAGCCCAATCAAGGCAGGGACGTACCCTCCCTCCTGCGTGAGAGCCGTACGATATTCGCGGGCTGCTAGATCCCGGTGCCCCTGCACTTCATACGTCAACCCCAACGTGACATGCTCCTCCGGGGTCAAGGGATCGTGGAGAACGCGAACCTGCGGCAGATTAGAGCAAGCGGAAAAGCTGGCTCCGATTGCCACTCCACATATGACATTCAGAATTGGTTTGATCATTTTGATCATCTTGTGCCTCCGATTCACTCGTGTGTGATGTCATGATGCGTGGTCGGCCGAATCTGCAGCATCCAGCGACCGGTCTTCTCCCAATTGTTGAGAAACACGGTATACGGAACGAACACATCGCGAGCCATTCCTGAGTGGAGGTAGACCCCTTTTTGCTGCTCGTCAAAACCGGTGACGACGACGTAGTGGCCTCGTGGATAGAAAGTCCAGCCGAGGTTCAGCAGTGCGACGACCGGACGATCAGCGGCTAACTCGGTTTTCATTCGATCAAGCGTTCCGCCAGCACCCTCAGCCTGAAGTCCTCGTGCTTGGGCCGCCAGAAGGAGATCGATAGGTAACGTGCCTCGAAGTCGGCGGAGATAGATCTCGTCTTTGAGCGTGCGAGGATCACTGGGGATCCCCCAATAGGTCAGCATACTGGCTAGCGTCGCCGGACCACATTGATCCGCGTCATCGGGAAAAAATGGGACGTCGAGATGCACGCGACGCGTGATGGACCCAGTAGGCTCCGCCAAGGCTTGGATATTGTCCCGTTTCGCATCTTCCTGAACACGAGTCGGTCCTTGGACCGGGATCGTTTCGCAGCTGCACAGGAGGATCCAACCTGAAATGGTTAGCCAGACAGCAGTCGTTCGATTGCGTCTGTTCATCGAACACCTGTCAAGAGAGGTATGCCCAACATTTACTTGTCCGAATTGTTCTTGGTAACGATAATCCGATGGTTCAACAGGTAAATCAAAATGACGACGAGAATGGCGATTACCAACAGTGCGACCACGATTCCGAGAGCATCCCCAGCCGGCATCATGGCCTCAACCTTTGTTGCCAATTCATGCAACTGGTGGTCCGAAAGTCTCGACAATCTTGCGTTGATTTCCTCCGAAGTGAGCCCGATGTCTTCGAGCCGCTGCCGGACAATCTTCGACTCCAAGACGGTTTGGAGCTTCTGGAGATCATCCCTCCGATGCGATGCAGAGACCGAATCGGTTGTCGTCGGCAGTGGAGGGGCCACCATCGCACTCATATCTGATGGGAAGACCCCCATCAGAAAGGTCACGATCACCAGCGCCCAAATCATCGACTGTGTGAAGATCGGTACCTGCGGTGGTCTTGGCATCTCTTCTCGCTCCTCTCCTCCTGTCACTTCTTCTCGACGACGACCCTATGCCCCGTCAGATACAACACCAGAACGACGATGATCGCGATCACCAGCAGCAGGATAATCAAACCCAGTTCGCCGCCTGGCATCAGGGCGTCGAGTCGTGTTGCCAGCTGATGCACTTGCTCATCCGAGAGCTGGCTGAGCCGGGCTCCGACCTCATCCGGCGTCAGTCCCCAATCCCGCAGACGCTGCTCGACAATCTTGGTCTCCAGGGCACGCTGGATGATTTGGAGATCTGTGGCTCGATTCGAAATGGAAGTGGTTTCCTGTGCTGCGGGCGCCGGAAGGACCAGCATGGCCCAGCCTTCTGGCTGGTACCATCCCATCACCAACGTGACGATCACCAGCGTCCAGATCGTCATTTGTGTGAAGACCGAAATGCGCAGCATCTCAAAAGGTCTCTCCTTAGCCCTAACGACTGCTCCTCTCCGACATGGCGACCAGTAGGTTTATCGCTTGGCCTGATGACCCCGCATTGGTCAGAGCAACTCCGACCCATCACACCAAGATTGCTATGAGAAGGATAAGGACCACAATCAGCAGTACCAATACAATCGTCGTCAGTGTCCCGTCATCACCGCCGGGCATCAATGCGTCAATCTGCATGGCCAATTGATGTAGTTGGAGGTCTGAGACCCGCTCCAGTCTGGCATTAATTTCCTCTTCACTGAGGCCCATGTCCTCCAACCGTTGCCGGACAATCTTGTTTTCCAACAGCCGTTGGACCTTCTGAAGGTCTTCAGCACGAAGCAGGCTTGGGTCCGAATTGGAGACAATCGTCTCAACAGGGGCCAGCGAGGCTGTAGCCTCTGACGGGTACCAGGAAGGCACGACGGTGGTCACAAGCAGCGACCACATCATCGTCCCTCTCAAGGCAAGCCTTGCGACAATCCTGCTCATATCGCTCCTCCCCGGCAGATGGTTCTTCTCTCAAACGATCATCCCGGCATGAAGAGGACGACGAATTGTTTCAATGCCGCGCAACGGTCGGGCGGCTTAGCGGCCGGGCCGTTCCGGCCTTACAGGATGGTCCGGGAAACCCGAGCGTTCAGGAGTGTTTGGCCGATTGAGCTGTGCATCACGCGCTCTTTCACGGCCCTGCTGACCATGTTCACCAGCCACCTGATCTGCACGATCAAGGCCTCGCAGTTGGCCGCCCTTGTTGCTTTTGCTTGGCTGCTCCTTGGGGGGTAAATTCGACGGGGGGGCTGTGGGGCTCGACGGAGCTTGAGCGAGAGCCACGGGGCAGAAGGCGATCATAGCTATGAGTAGGCCTGTCACAGTTTTCTGTCTCATATTTCCGAACCTCCTGCTAAAACCCACTCCCTGTTATGTAACTGCTGCCAACATAAATTCGATTGAGGCTTCCTATGGAGCGAGTCTTTCTGGGGACTGTTGAGGGAATGTCGCATCTCTGCCCGGGATGACTGGCGTCGTCCCGTTTTGCGGAATTTGCACTGTCAGCGATGTGGCATGCCCCTCTGATGTGATCCGAGCCTCGATCTTGTCTCCGACCTTCACCGGACCGTCCAACTTGGTCTCCTTGTTCACATGCAATCGCACCTCATGCCCGGAAGTGTCCTTCACACTGTAGAACTCGCCTTCTCGCATCAGCACATCGCCTTTGACGATCTGCTCAGACCCCAGCTTCGACTTGGACGAATCGGTCGGTATCGGATCGGCCGCGTGGCTGAGCGTCACCATTCCGAGGGTCGCGAGCATGGCAATGCCTAGACTTCGTCTCAGCCCCATATTGACCCCTCCTCACATGCTGTGGCCGCGGAAGGTGACGCGATTCGCGGCCTGCAGGCGCTCAAGCCCCTGTTTGGCCTGAGCCACGTAGTAGCGATAGGGTGGTTGCGGAAAGTTTATAATGACCATCTGAAACATCTCTTGTGCGACGGACGGGTGCCCGGTCCCCTGCGCAACCTGACCAACATGAACGGCGCAGGCGGCAGCCATTGCAGCCGGATCCACCGACAGACGAGAAGGTAGTTCGTTGCCAGACGACTCATTACTGGTTGGCGGTATCGAATCTGCGGGAGGGTTGACTGCCCCTACTGAACTACTCAATCGGTGGGCATCCATGCGCACCGCATCAAGATCTTCACTTCGGGAGCAGTGGGTATAGGTTTTCCACATATCCATGAAGCGACCATCCTCACGCAGTGAGGGTCTTGAGGCTTGCCTGCTTGCGTCGCATCCGCTGATAGCCATCAGGAGGATCAGCGCGCACACACATGTGAGCCATCGGCAATTCTCTTGGCGCATAGACCTCATTCCTTGTCCCAATCTCTGTCGCCGT
>Ga0066388_100002399_pt1 | contig 11412 bp, 12 predicted proteins | sample PanSoiMetaGPlot6_FD_64539 | JGI IMG/M metagenome (GOLD analysis project Ga0066388, IMG submission 64539) | Tropical forest soil microbial communities from Panama analyzed to predict greenhouse gas emissions - Panama Soil - Plot 6 (Hybrid Assembly) | ecosystem: Environmental > Terrestrial >... | reverse complement strand
AAGATTCTGGAAGACATCTTGAACCCGACCGCGGAGCCCGATCAGTCGTTCCTGCAGTCGCCGGTCGCCATCAAGGCGAGAGCAGCTTACGACGCGAGGCCCAAGGACGAAACTGACGCATTCAAAGCTTCGACGGCTGCGCCGCGCTAGCCACCGGGCCTGGAGACAGCATGAGACGCCCCCTGTCTTTGCTCGCCGGTGCGCTCGTCCTCGCCGGCCACGCCCACGCGCAGACCAAGATCGTCATCGGTTACACGTCGTTGAGCGATGTCGGCTCAAACTTCATTGCCAAGGATCAAAACTTCTTCGCCAAGCACGATCTCGATGTTGAGCTCAAAGCGCTGCGCGGCGGCTCGGTCATCGTGCCCGGGCTGGTGGTTGGCGAGATTCAAATCGGAACCCTGGCGCCGCCCGTGTTCCTGCAGGCTGTGGACAGCGGCATCGAGCTCGCCGCACTCACCGGGCTTTCGGTGCTGACCCGCGGAATGAAGTCTGCTGCCGTGGTCGCGCGCACCGGGGTCGAGATCCAGTCGCCGCAGGATCTCGTCGGCAAGCGAACGGGCGTGAGCGGCATCGGCAGCATCTCAGAAGTCTTGTATCGCGAGTGGCTGCGCGAGCAGGGCGTCGACTCCAGGAAGATCACCTTTGTCGAGGTGCCGTTCCCGAGCATGCGCGATCTCTTGCGGTCCGGCCGCGTCGACGTGATCATCATTCCCGACCCGCTGCTCAGCCAGGTCGTTAGCGCCGGAATCGGCCACGTGGTGTCCTACTTCTTCGGCGAGCTGCCGGAGGGCGCAATGCAGATGATCAACGCCAGCACCCGCGCCTGGGCCGAGAAAAACCCCGGCGTGGTTGCCGCCTACCAGCGCGCGATTGCGGAAGCCAGCGCGTTCATCGCCGCCAACCCCGACGCAGCCAAAGACATCATCGCCAAGTATCTGAATCTGCCGGAATCGGTCGTGCGCTCCTCCGAGCTGCCGCGATTTGTGACCACGCTCGACCCGGCGCAGATGCAATGGTGGATCGATGTGCTCCGCCGGCAAGATATGTTGCGCACCAAACTCGATCCTTCGAAGCTCGCAGTGCCGTAGCGCGAGGTCGTGATCGAGATCATGGCGATTGCGGTGTTTGTCATGGGGCTGTGCGCCGCCTTTGCCTATGAACGAGCCCACATGCTGGCGGCGCCGATTATCGTGCGTGCGATCTACAACACTGCGGTGCCCGGCCTGCAATGGAATTTCATGCAATTCTAGCGGCTTAGCAGAAGGTACGCGGGCTTGGCGACCGCCACCCTATACCTAGGTATAGGGTCGGCAACGCCTTTCGACAGGGCGGGTCATCCTAGGTTCAATAGAACCGTCGAAGGCCTCCCTTTAGGTTATCACTCGGGCCTGGGGAGTGATTTGCCGCGCCCCTAGTTAAGCGACCGCGGAGATTACGATGAATTTCTCGCTCTTGACCGCCGACCGCATGACCCACGTCAAGATCGTTGGCGTTGCCCTCGTGGCCGCGATGGTTGTGACGGTGGTTGGGCTGACCGCCCGCGTCGGTGGCGACAGTGCGACCGCAACGGCTTCCAAGGCCCAGCCTACCGCCGTGGTCAAAGCCGGCAGGCCCGCGATCTACACCAGCAACGGTGCGCTGGTCGTCCGCTGAGTTTTATCTTTTACGTTACGTTGCAAAACTGACCGCCCGGGTCCCTCCAGTCCCGGGCGGTTTTTCATTTGCGTGATGCGTCGCGCAGCGGCGCGCGCCTCTCCGTTCAGTCCGGCTGCAGACCCGAGTCCTTGATCATCCGCGCGGCGGTTGCGCGCTCGCGCGCGATGAAGCGCGCGAACTCGTCGAGTGTCACCCCTGCGGTCTCGATGCCGCGGTCGATATACATGCGCTGGAGAAATTCGCGTCCCGCTATGATACGCCCGACGTCGGCCGCGATTTTCACGACGATCGGACGCGGCGTACCGGCGGGCGCGAACAGGCCAAACCACGTCGGCGGATAGTCGTCGCCGACGCCGGCCTGTGCGAACGTCGGGACGTCGGGGAACAGCGGCGAGCGTTCCTTGCTGATGATCGCGAGCGCCTTGATGCGGCCGCTCTGCAACTGCGGGATCATGTTGGACAGCGCCAGCACCGCGACCGGGGTTGTTCCCGACAACAGTGCGGTGACGATCTCGGCGCCGCCCCGGAACGGCACCCGGACGATGTCCGCGCCGGTATCCTTCTTGAGCTTTTCCATGAACTGCGCGGCCGGAAACGCGAACGTGCCGTAGCTCAGCGTGCCGGGCTTGGCTTTCGCAAGCGCGGCGACCTCCTGGATTGTCGCCACCCTGAGCGAGGCGTTGACCACAAACGCCAGCGTATTGAAGAACAGGTTGATGATCGGGACGAAATCCTTCTCCGGATCGTACCCGAGGTGTTTGAACGAGAATTGATTGTAGATCATGGCTTCCGTCGACAGGACGCAGATGGTGTAGCCATCGGGCGGTGCTTCCGCGCAGGCGCGGGCCCCGACGTTCTGGGCCCCGCCCGGCCGGTTCTCGACCAAGACCGGCTGGCCCCAGGCCTTCTGCAGTTCGTCGGCGAGCGCGCGCGTGAACACGTCACCGCCGCCTCCGGCGGCCAGTGGAATAAAGATCTTGACGGAGCGTGCCGGATAATCCTGACCCGGGGCGCTCGTGCACATCGCGAACAAGGCGATAACCGCGGCAATGATCGGCAACATGGAAGCCCTCGACCCGATATCGCGTACGGGCAATTTAAGGCATTTTCTATTGAACTTGCGTGGCGACTAGCGGCCGGATGCGTGATATTGGGGCGGGCGGGATGGACGTCAGCCAAGACCGATAACGGGGGACATCACAGTGCATCGGATCGTGCTCGGCAGTTTGCTGGCCTGTTCGCTCGCGCTGCCGGCGGCGGCGCAAAATGCGCCCGGGGTAACCGACACGGAAATCAAGATCGGCCAGACCATGCCCTACACGGGTCCTGGCTCCCGCCTCTCGGCGCCCGGTGTGGCCGAAGTCGCCTACATGAAGATGATCAACGATCAAGGCGGCATTAACGGGCGCCGGATCAACCTGATGAGCGTCGGCGACGGCAACATGCCCTGGCGCACCGGCAACGAGACCCGCAAGCTCGTCGAACTGCAGCAGGTTGCCTTCATCTTCGGTTCAATCGGCACCGCGAATCAGCTGGCGGTGGCGAAATATCTCAACCAACGAGGAATTCCGCAGCTCTTCATCGGCAGCGGTGCGTTCCGCTGGGGCAACTATAAGGAAACACCCTACACCATGGGGGGCGTACGCCCGAGCTATCGGATCGGCGCGCGCGCCTACACGCGCTACATCCTGACGCAAAATCCGAACGCAAAGATTTGCATTCTCTATGAGGACGATGATTTCGGCCGCGACTACCCGGCCGGTGTGCGCGACGTAATTGGCGAGCGTTATGCCGCGACCGTGAAGGAGGCGACCTACGACCCGACCGACAAGACGATCGACCCGCAGATCGTTCGGCTCAAGGCGACGGGGTGCGACGCGTTTATTGCCGCCGCCTTCCCGGATTTCGCGGTCCAGACGATCGGTAAGATCTATGGCCTCGGCTGGAAGCCGATGTTCTTCATGGCCAATGTCTCAACCTCCGAACCGACCGTGCTGGAGCCGGCGGGGCTCGAAAAGAGCATCGGCATGATGTCCTCCGCGTACGGTAAGGATCCGGCCGATCCAGCTTGGGCCGACGACCCGGGGATGAAGGCCTGGAAGGCATGGATGTCGAAGTATCTGCCGAACGAGGACATCCGCCGGCCGAATTTCGTCAACGGCTACAACTACGCCGCTACCATGGTGCAGGTGCTCAAGCAGGCCGGCAACGACCTGTCGCGCGAGAACATCATGCGGCAAGCAGCCAACCTGCGTGATTTCGAATTGCCGATGCTGCTGCCCGGGATCAAGGTCAACACCAGCCCGACCGACTATTATCCAGTCCAGCAACTCCAGCTGATGCGATGGGACGGCAAGCGCTGGGTGCGCTTCGGCGACGTTCTGAAGGATGAAGTCGTCCAGCCTTAGCCGGCCGGCCGCAACGGCGGCCGCTGCTGCCAACGCATGACCGGGTTGTGAAAACGTAAGGGCCCGGCGGGGTGTAGAATGCGGTGGGACACCGTCGGGAGCATCCCATGACAACCTCAAATCCTCGATTGGAAGACGCCGGGCGTGAGGCCCGCGAAGCGATCCGCAAACACTGGGTCCTGTTTCTGATCCAGGGCGTGATCATGATCATCCTTGGCATTCTGGCGGTCGGCGAGCCGATGGTGGCCACGATCGCAGTGACGTTGTTTGCGGGTTGGCTGTTTCTGTTCAGCGGAATCATCGGGGTCATCGGCACCTTCACGGCGCGGCGCGTCCCCGGTTTCTGGTGGGCGCTGATCACGGCGATCCTGGCTATCCTGGTCGGCATCTACTTGATCTGGCGGCCGCTCGCCGGCACGCTGTCGCTAACGCTCGCAGTCGGCGCGTTCTTCGGCGCGCAGGGTATCGTGCAGATCATCACCGCGATCGGACATCACAAGGTACTGCGGTCGTGGGTGTGGATGCTTATCACCGGCATCGCCAACGTAATTCTGGCACTGATCATCTGGGGCGGCTTTCCCGGCACCGCCGAATGGGTGCTTGGCCTCCTGTTCGGCATCAACTTGCTGCTGTGGGGCTTCTCGCTGGTGATGACCGCGCTTGCCTGCCGCGCCGTGCCGGAGGCGACGCCCACGGCGAAAGCCGCCGCGTAGCGCGCCACGCAGCCTGCGTCCAGGCTGGACTGATCACGCCCCGCGATGCCCGCGCTCATCGCGGGCATCGCGGAAGCGCTATTTCAGCCGCGCAGCTGCCTCCCGGACCAGGCTCAGGTCGGCGCTTTTCTTGACATCGAAATCCGCCTTGATGAAGCCGAGCTCCCTTTGCGCGTTCACATTCTTCTGCAAGGCTTCGAGGTCCGGCAGGCCGTCGGGATTGCGGTACCAGTCATCGCGGGTGAACACCCAGCGCGCGAAGATCGCGGGCGGCAGCTTCATGGTCTTGGTGATGATCGCAACCGCCTCGTCGTGATTGGCCGGATCCATGTACCAGCGAATCGCACGCACGTAGTCTTCGAGCAGATCGACGAAGGCGGCGCGGTGTTGGTCGATGAAGCCGGCGCGCGCCGTCCAGAACGAGAGGTCGGCCGGACCGAACGCCTCGCGGCCATAGAACAATGTGCGGGAAATCCTTTCCATCTCCGGATCGAATGCGAAGGGCAGGGTCGCGGTCACAAGGTCAGCCTTGCGGTCGGACAGCACGGCGCGCATGTTGGGAAACTGCGCCTCGATAGTCGTGAAGTCGCGGCGATCGACCAGGCCGTACTTCTGCAGCACACTGCGCATCAGAATATCGACGCCGCTGCCGACGCCATTCGTTGCGACGATCTTTCCCTTCAGGTCCTCGACTTTTCGGATCGGCGAGTCCTTGAGAACCACGTAGTGGGTCGAGAAATATCCTTCGGCTCCGTCCTGGATCTCGTCCGCGATGACGCGGATGTCGTCGATGTTAGCGTTCTGGACCGCGAATGCGATCGATGAGAAGCCCAGCGTCGCGATCTCGAGGTCGCCGCTCGCAAGCGCCGAGATCTGCAACGGGGACGCCGCGAAGTGCAACGGCTCGAACGTGTAGGAGGTGCCGAGATGTTTTGCCAACCCCTCCTTGGCGAACATGAAGGCGACGAGCTGGCCCGGCGCTCCGATCCAGCCGATCCTGATCTTCAACGGTTCGGCGCGCAGCGGCAGAACGCCGATCGATAGTGCCAGAATGGCGAGCGTGCTCGCCCGATAAAGGCGGCTCATGCGCATCCCTCCCTGTGCGGCGACGTTGGTTTGTGAACCCGCCGCGCGCTGGGCGAGCTTAGCGAATTTTGAACATGCTCACAATTCGGCAAGATTGGCGGTGCGGGCAGTGCGCGGACCGAGCCGTTCACACAACTTTACACACCCGAAACTATTACGAAACGGCGGTCTATGAGATTCGCCTGAACGGGTGATACGCACCCGGCGTTACTGCTTCAACGTCGCGGCGAGCGAATCGTAGGCTGCGCGCGCCTTGGGAAAGCCCTTGGCCGCAAGATCGTCGAGATATTTGTCGGCGACCGGCTTAAGCCCGGCGCGCCACTGCGCCATCGTCGCCGCGTCCGGCACGATCACCTCGTGACCGGGGGCGTTCGCGCCCTCACGCACCGGCTTGTCCCACTTGTCCCAGTACGGCCCGAACTTCGCCACCCAGACGTCGCCTGAAATCGAATCGATCGCGGCGCGCACCTCCGGTGGGAGGCTCTCATACTTGGCCCTGTTCATGACGATGAAAAACGCCGAGGTATAGAACTGCGTCTCGGTGTGGAACTTCATGTAGTCGTTAAATCCCGGGAGCGGATTGCCCCAATTGGTCACGATGCCGTCGAGGCGGCCGTCCTTGACGGCCGGCATGACGTCGTTGACCTGCAGCACCACCGGTTCTCCGCCGACATAGTTGAGTGCGGCCGCCACCGTGTTGTTGGCGACGCGCAGCCGCAGGCCCTTGAGGTCGGCGAGATTGACGACGCGCTTGTCCTTGGTGTGGATCAGTCCTGGGTTGTGCACGAACAGCGCGAGGACCTTGTAGTCCTTGTATTCGTCGGCGAGCGTGCCGTCCTTATAAAGCCCCCACAGAGCCTGCGAGCCGCGCAGCGCGTTTGGAACCAGAAACGGCAATTCGATCACCGAGGAGCCGGGAAATCGGTCGCTCTCGGCGCCGCGCAGTCCGAGCGCGATATCAACCCTGGCGTCGTGCACATTCTTGGCCTGCTCCGTGACCTTGCCGACCGGCGAGGTGCCGTCGAACAACTCGACCTTCACCTGGCCGTTGGACTTGGCCTCGAGTTCCTTCGCCCACGGCTCGACCACGTCGACCTGGAAGAAGCTGGTCGGGCCGAGGAATTGGCTGAACTTCAATGTGATTGGATCGGCCCCGACCGGCAGCGCGCCCAAGACCAGCAACGCGACAAGCGTCGCGACTGACGTTCGGAACAGCCGACCCATGCCGGTCTCCCTCGTACGGATTGTCGGAGGCATGTTGGTTGTCGCATGCGCTCGGCGCGATGTCACGCCGGATCGCCGGCCAGCATCTTGGCGAGCATGAAGCCGGAAGCGGCGTTGACGCCAGCGCCCGGCCACGTCGAGGCACCACACAGATAAAGGCCGCGCACCGGGGCCTTGTAGCGCGACCAGCCGAACAACGGGCGCATCAGGAAGTTCTGGTCGAGATGATGGCTGCCCGAGATGCTGTCACCCCCGATCAGATTCGGGTTGTCGCGCTCGAGATCGAGCGGCGAGAAGGCCGCGCGGCCCAGGATCTTGCCGGACAGACCGGGCGCATAGCGCTCTAGCAACGCGAGAACGCGCGTCGCGTACGCATCCTTGGCCTCGTCCCAATGGGCCGCCTTGATGGTTTCGGCCGCATCACCGCGGATCGTTGCCGGCAACGTCCGCACCTGCACCCAGAGCACGTGTTTCCCGTCCGGCGCGCGGGAGGGATCGATCGCGGTTGGCTGTCCGACCACCAGCACCGGCTCGCGCGGCAACAGCCCGGCCATCGCCTCCGTGTAGGTTGCCGCCATCGCCGCAAGGTTCGGCGCGAGATGCACATAGGCGAAGCGCTTGAGCTCGCGTCCGGCCGTCCAGTCCGGCAGGTCCGACAGCGCGAGGTGAATCATCATGGTGCCCGGTCCCGACCGGAAACGCGCTATCCGCGCATCAAACGCCGCGCGGCCCGCGTCCTTGGCGAGCAGTTGGCCGAACACAAGGCGCGGGTGCACGTTGGCGATGATCGCGCGCCGCCCGGTCAGCAACTCGCCGCCCGCCAGCCGCACGCCGCTCGCGCGTCCGCCGTTGAGTTCGATGCGTTCGACAGTGCGGCCGAGATGAAGCTCGCCACCTAGCGCCTTCAAGTAGGAGACCAACGCGTTGATGACGGTTGCGGCGCCGCCGCGTCCGATCGCCATGCCAAAAGTCTGTTCCGCCATCGACTCGAGGTAGGCAAACAAGGCGCCGCCCGCGACGTCAGGCGAAAAGTCGAGATGCATGCCCCAGGCCGCTATCATCGTCTTGAGCTGCTCGCTCTCGAACTGCGCGTCGAGGAACTCGCGTGAGGACGACAGCACCAGCCTGATCAGTTCGCCGAACCATGCTCCGCCTTTGGCGCGGTAGCTCGCCCACAGGCTGCGCGCTGCGGCCCAAGAAGGCATCGGTGTGCCGAGCAGCGGAAAGATGTGCGCAGCCTCCTCGCCGAACGCAGTGGCCATGGTACGCCAGCGCTCGGCGTCGTTCGCCGAAAACAATGCGATGCGCCGCGTGGTCGTGCTGAGATCGCGGCTGACGCCGAGCCAGCTGCCATCCGGAAAGGCGCTCGCAAAGCAATCGTTCGCTCCGGCAAACGCAAGCCCGTGCCTAATGAGGCTGTCCTTGTAAGCAGCTAAGAACGGCGAACCGGCGAACAGGCCAAGGTTCATCGCGAAGAGATCGTGCGCAAATCCAGGCAGCGTAACGGCGCGGGTCTTGACCGCGCCGCCGGGTTCGCCGGAGCGTTCGACGACCGCGACCTTCCAACCCTTGGCAGCGAGGTGAACTGCCGCCGCGAGGCCGTTGTGTCCCGCTCCGATGATGATGGCGTCGTACATGAAGTCCCCTCGTCGAGCTCGGCATGTCGCCGCTATCCTGCGGCCACCGGTTGCCGCGTCAGCCAGTCCGCGTCGACCACCGGGAGTGGGATCGCGTCGATCAGTGCACGGGTATAGGCGTGCGCCGGCGCCCTGAACACGGCTTCGCAGCGGCCTTGCTCGACCACGCGGCCGGCGGACAGAACATACACGCGATCACACACCGCGCGCACGACCGAGAGATCGTGGCTGATGAACGCCATCGCGAGATGCAGCTCGCGCTTGAGCTCGCCGAGAAGTTTCAGCACCTGCGCCTGGGTCGAAACGTCGAGGCCGGAGACGATTTCGTCGGCGAGGACGAAATCCGGCCGCAGCACGACGGCACGCGCAATGCCGACCCGCTGGCGCTGGCCGCCGGACAATTCGTGTGGATAGCGGTCGAGCAGCGCGAGCGGAAGACCGACGCGTTCCATCACGGCTTGAACCCGCCGCTCGGCGCCTGCTCGATCGGCGGCGATCGCGTGCAGTAACAGCGGATCGGACAGAATCGATCGGATCGTGCGCCGCGGATTGAGCGACGACATCGGGTCCTGAAAGATCATCTGCATGCGTCGCCGCAGCGGCCGCATCGCCGTCTCGGCAAGATCGACGATGTCGTTGCCGTCGAAGCGAATGCTGCCGTCGGCCGGGCGGAGCAGCCCGATGAGGGCACGGCCGAGCGTGGTCTTGCCCGATCCGGATTCGCCGACGATCCCGACGGTCTCGCCGCGGCCGATGGTGAGGTCGATACCGTGCAGCACCGGCCGCGGCGCCAGGCGGCGTCCGGACAGGCTGCGCTGGCCCGCATAGGTCACAACCACGCCGCGCGCATCGATCAACAGATCAGCCATGGCTCGCTCCGTCGCGGTCGAGTGACGCGATCTCCGCGCGGCAGGCCGCGATCACGTCGGGGGGGATCGGGGCGAGGTCTTGCCCGGGCCGGTCGTAGCGCGGGCACGCTGCGATGAGCGCGCGGGTATAGGGGTGGCGTGGCCTCTCCAGCAAGGTGGCCGTTGCTTCCTGCTCCATCACCCGGCCCATGTAGAGCAGCGTCGCGCGGTCGCAGATCTGCGCCACGACGCCGAGATTGTGGGTCACGAAGATCACGCCGGTCCCGTGCCTCTCCTGCAGCGAGCGGATCAGCCGTAGGATCTGTTTCTGCACCGTCACGTCGAGCGCGGTCGTGGGCTCGTCGGCGATGACGAGCTTGGGATCGAGCGCGAAGGCTGCGGCGATCAACACACGCTGGCGCATACCGCCCGAGAGTTCATGCGGATAGGCGCGCATCACGCGCGCCGGCTCGCGCATCTGCACGTCGTGCAGCAGCGCGAGCGCGCGGTTCTCGGCCGCCTTGCCGGAGAGGCCGCGCCAGAGCCGCATTCCGTCCGTGAGTTGCGCCCCGATGCGTCGGCCCGGATTGAGCGCGGTGAGCGGATCCTGCGGGATCAGCGCGACCTCGGCGCCGAGCACGTGCCGCCGCTTGTCCGGATCGAGCGTGAGCAGATCGCGCTCCTCAAGTGCGATCGCGCCGCCGGTGAGACGGATGCCGCGCGGCAGGATGCCGAGGATCGCCTTGACGATCGTCGACTTGCCGGCGCCGCTCTCGCCCACGATCCCGTGCACCTCGCCGCGCGCGACGCTGAGCGACACGTCGCGCAGGATCGCGCCTTCGCCGTCGCGCGTCGAGACGGCGCTCAGGTGCGACACCGAGAGCAGCGGCGCGGTCATCGTTGCATCACCGGATCGAGCGCGCGGCGCAGGCCGTCGCCGACCTGATTGAAGGCGAGCACCGTTGCAAACAATGCAGCCAGCGGCGCGGCGAATACCCACCAGGCCTGGTGGATGATCTGTCGACCCTGCGCGATCATCCCACCCCAGGTCGGCGTATCCGAAGACACCGACAGGCCGACGAAGGACAGAATCGCTTCGACGATCACCGCGATCCCCATCTCGAGGGTGAGCAACACCAGCAGCACGGGCGCCACATTAGGCAAGACTTCGCGGAACAGAATCGCGAGCCGGCCAAACCCGAGCACGCGGGCGGCGACGACGTAATCCGCCTGCGCTTGCGCCATGGTCTCGGCCCGCACCACGCGCGCGAAGCGCGTCCAATCGATGATCGCGATGGCGGCGATCACCGATCCAACTCCCGCTCCCATGATCGCAACCACCAGGATCGAGAGCAGCACCGGCGGGAACGCCATCCAGATCTCGACCAGCCGCGACACTGTCGCGTCGGTCGCCCCGCGAAAATAGCCCGCCAATAATCCAAGCAGGGTGCCGAGCAGCGCCGCGAGCGCCGACGCCACGAACGCGACAATCAGCGCGATGCGCGTACCGAAGATCAGCCGCGAGAGGACATCGCGGCCGAGATCGTCGGTGCCGAACAGAAAGCCGGGCTCCGCGCCGGTGAAGCCCATCGGCGGCAGCGTGCCAGCCAGCAGATCCTGCTCGAGCGGATCGCGCGGTGCGATCAGCGGCGCGAATACCGCGAGCACGATCAAAATCAAAATGAATCCGCCCGCAAAGACGACCTTGGGCTGCGCCAGCAATGCGCGGATGCGGTTGCGGCCCGCATGCCGCGACCCGGCGATCGCGCCCGGCGCATCGAGCGATGCCTCAGCCATGGCGCAGTTTCGGGTTGAGGGCCGCGACGCTGATGTCGAT
>Ga0066388_100002398_pt1 | contig 11413 bp, 12 predicted proteins | sample PanSoiMetaGPlot6_FD_64539 | JGI IMG/M metagenome (GOLD analysis project Ga0066388, IMG submission 64539) | Tropical forest soil microbial communities from Panama analyzed to predict greenhouse gas emissions - Panama Soil - Plot 6 (Hybrid Assembly) | ecosystem: Environmental > Terrestrial >... | reverse complement strand
ATCTTCTTGCCCTCGGCGTCGAGAATGTCACCGAAGACCACCTTCGCGCCCTCGCGCGCGAAGAGCTGAGCCTCTGCGGCGCCCTGCCCTCGCGCGCCGCCGCTGATCAACGCGACCTTCCCATCGAGCTTCCCCATCTCTATCTCCCTGTTCGGTTGCGCATTCCTGTCCAGTCGCGCGCGAGCGTGTCAGCTCACGCGCGTCAGCGCGCGGGCGCCGGATGCGTGGCGACCCAATGTTTTGCGATGTCGAGGCGCCGGGTGAACCAGACGCCGTTGTGCTTTGCCATGTAATCGAGCGCGCGCTCGAGCCCGGCGGCGCGCGATGGATGACCGATGAGCCTCAGATGCAGGCCGAGCGACATCATCTTGGGTTGTGTCCGGCCCTCGCGATAGAGCACGTCGAAGCCGTCCTTCACGAAGGTGAAGTAGTCCTCGGCCGTGAAGAAGCCGCCGCGCCCGAACTTCGAGTCGTTGGCGGTCAGGCTGTAGGGCACGATCAGGTGCGGACGATCGTTCACGCGTACCCAGTACGGCAGCTCGTCGTTGTAGGCGTCCGAATCGTAGAGAAAGCCGCCCTCCTCGACGAGCAGGCGGCGCGTGTTCACGCTGGGCCCGGACCGGCAGTACCAGCCGAGCGGCCGCTCGCCGACGGTCTTCTTCATCGAGTCGACGGCCTTTCTGATGTGCTCGCGCTCCTCCGCCTCGGTGAGCTCCCAGTGCTTGATCCAGCGCCAGCCGTGTGAGCACACGTCGAAGCCGGATTCGCGGATCGCTGCCACGACGGCGGGATTGCGCTCGAGCGCCAGCGCGCAACCGAACACGGTCAGCGGCAGCCCGCGCTCCTGGAAGATGCGCAGCACGCGCCAGAAGCCGACGCGGCTGCCGTACTCGAACATTCCCTCAGCGGCCAGGTCGCGGCCCTTCACGCCATAGTCGGACACCCCGGCTTCGGTCAGGGTGGCCTCGGAGAAGCCGTCGTCGTGGACGTTGTACTCGGAGCCTTCCTCGTAATTGATGACGAAGTTCACGGCGATGCGCGCCTCGCCGGGCCAGTGAGGATGCGGAGGCTTGCCGCCGTAGCCGACCAGGTCGCGTGGATGGGGAGTGGACATTGGCGGGATTCTAGAACATCTTGACGTGGCAGTGCGCGCTGCAGGCCGTCGCGGGGCTGGGGCCCCGCCGGGCGAGGCGCGCCCATAATCTGGAGGGTAGCCCGATGGCGCCGGCCGTGATTCTGTCGTCCGACTCGCACGTGTTCGAGCCGCCCGATCTGTGGGCGAAGCGCATCGACCGGGCGTTCCGCGACCGTGCGCCCCGCATCCAGCGCATCGACGGCGCCGATCAGATCGTGATCGAAGCGGACCAGATCCTCTCCGGCATCGGGCTCATCTCGAACGCCGGCGCGCGGTTCGACAAGCCGGAGACGATTTCCGGACAGGGGCTCTTCGAGGACGTGCCGCGCGGCGGCTACGAGCCGGAGCAGCACCTGGCCGACATGCGCCTGGACGGTGTGTCGGGCGAGGTGCTCTATCCCTCGCAGGGCCTGTTCTACTTCCGGGTCGCGGACACCGGGCTGATGTCGGCGATCTTCCGCGCCTACAACGACTGGCTCGCCGAGTTCTGCAAGGCCGATCCCGCGCGGCTCAAGGGGATCGCGATGGTCAACCTGGACGACGTCCACGAGGGTATCCGAGAGCTCGAGCGCGCCGCTCGGCTTGGCCTCGCCGGCGCGATGATCACCGAGTACCCGCTCGAGCACCGGCGCTACGACCAGCCGGACTACGAGCCGTTCTGGGTCGCTGCGCAGGATCTGGGCATGCCGCTGAGTCTGCACACGGCCACCCGGCGGCAGGGAAAGATCCGCGGCGCGGGCGAGAAGACCTTGCGCGACGCGAGCAGCCGGTCGACCAAGGCGTTCTACCCGGCGCTGTCGCTGTGCGACATGATCTTCTCGGGCGTGTTCGAGCGCTATCCGCGGCTGACCGTCGCGATCGTCGAGTTCGAGCTCTCGTGGGCGCCGCACATCCTGGCGTCGATGGACTACACCTATCGCGAGCGTACCGGCGAGGCGATCTATCGCTTCAAGAACGGTATGAAGCCGAGCGACTTCTTCCACCACAACGTCGTGCTGAGCTTCCAGGAGGACGCGATCGGCATCCGCCTGCGCGACGTGATCGGCGTCGACAACATGATGTGGGGCTCGGACTATCCGCACAGCGAGTCCACATTCCCGCAGTCGCGGAAGATCCTGGCCGAGATCCTGGCGGGCGTGCCCGAGGACGAGCAGGCGAAGATCGTCGGCGGCAACACCGCGCGCGTCTACGGGTTCGAGCCGGCGAAGGTGGGCGCCCATGCTTGAGGAGCCGACCTCCCTTCGCATCGAGGACCCGGGCGTCCGCGCGCTCTTCACCGAGGCCGCGCGCTTCCAGTCGTGGCTCGACGTCGAGGCCGCGCTGGCCGAGGCGCAGGCCGAGCTCGGCATCATTCCCGCCAGGGCCGCCCGCGAGATCGTCACCAAGGCGCACCTGAAGTATCTCGATCTCGCGGAGGTGCGGGCCGGGCTCGCGAAGACGGGCCATCCGCTGGTGCCGGTGGTCTGGGCGCTCGATCGCGCCTGCGACGGTGACGCGGGCGGCTACGTGCACTGGGGCGCCACCACGCAGAACATCACGCAGACCGGCCAGCTCCTCCAGGTGCGCCGGGCCCACGACATCTTCCTGCGCCAGCTCGCCAGCGTGCTGACCCATCTTGCGGCGCTCGCCGAGCGCACGAAGGACGCGCTGCTACCAGGGCGCACGCACGGCCAGCACGCGGTGCCGGCGACCTTCGGCTTCAAGGTAGCGGTGTGGATCGACGAGCTGTGCCGCCACGTCGACCGACTGCGTGCCTGCGAGGCGCGAGTGTTCGTGGCCATGCTCGGCGGTGGCGCCGGCACGCTCGCCTCGCTCGGCGAGCTCGGCCTGGCCACCCAGGAGAAGATGGCCGCGCGGCTCGGGATGCGGCCGATGTCCGTGCCCGCGCGCACGATCGGCGACCACCAGGCCGAGTACGTCATGTTGCTCGGCTTGCTCGCCGCCACCGCCGGCAAGATCGGGCGCGAGATCTACACGCTGATGAAGCAGGAGTTCGGCGAGGTCGAGGAGCCGGTGCCGGCCGGGACCGTGGGCAGCAGCACGATGCCGCAGAAGCGCAACCCGAAGCTCTCGCAGGACATCATCGCCGCGGCGGCGCAGATTCGCGCGCTGGTGCCGCTGGCGCTCGATGCGATGCAGACCGAGCACGAGGCCGATCGCACCACGAGCATCATGATGAGCCGGGCGCTCGTGCAGGCGTGCGAGCTCACCGGTGACATGCTCCAACGCATGATCTCGCTGTTCGAGGGCCTGCAGGTGTTCCCGGACAGGATGCGCGAGAACCTCGATCTCTCGGGCGGCTTGATCATGGCCGAGGCGCTCATGCTCGAGCTCGGCAAGCAGATCGGACGCCAGCGCGCCCACGACGCCGTGTACGACGCCGCCCAGGGCTCCGTCACGCAGTCGCGCCCGTTCCGCGAGCTTCTGGCCGAGGACGAGCACGTGAGCGCCCGGCTCACGGCGCCGCAGGTCGACGCGCTGCTCGATCCCGCGCGCTACACCGGGCTCTGTAGCCAGTTCGCCGAGCGGGGCGCCGCGCAGGCGCGCGAGGTGGCCGCGGCAATCGCGCGCCGCTGACCCCGCGCGACTAGTGCGGCAGCCCGAGCACGATCTGCGCGTTGTGGTGAAGGATCTTGTCGACGTCCTCGGGCGGCAAGATCGACTCGCGCAGGTAGAAGAAGTTCTGTCGATAGCTCTCGAACGCGAGCAGGACGGGATAGTCGCTGCCGGCCACGAGATGATCGGCGCCGAACGCCTTCCAGGCGCAGAGCAGCGCGGCCTGCGAGCCGTGACCGACGATGTCGTAGTAGAAGCGGCGCGCGGTCACGCTCGGGCGCTCCGGCAGGTTCGGATGCTTCTGCGGCGCCTGGTTGTCCAGGCGCTGGAGCAGCATCGGGATGATGCCGCCCAGATGCGGCACGACGTACTTGATGTTCGGGAACCGCTCCGGGACGCGCCGGGCGATCAGGTGCAGCACGATCGCGGCGTCCTCCAGCGACGCGCCGACCGAGACGGTGAATCCGTAGTCGTTGATCATCGGCGAGCAGATGCCGTTCTGGATCGGGTGGTAGTTCAGGACGGTCCGGCGGCGGTTCATCTCCTGGTAGAGCGGCTCGAACTCCGCCTCGGCGGTCGAGCGATCGAAGCACGAGCACGTCATCGACACGCCGAGCATGCCGAGCTGATCCAGCCCTCGCTCCATCTCGCGCAGCGACGCGTCGATGTGGGGCAGCGGCAGCGAGACGACCGCGTTGAACTTCCCGGGATGCTTCTGCGCGAGCTCGGCGTAGGTGTCGTTGATGAGCCGTGCCGCGGCGACGGCGTCGGCCTCCTTCTCGGCGTACGGCGGGCTGGCGGCCGGAGAAAGCACCTGCAGCTGCACCTCGGCGTCTTGCATCTGTTGCAGACGCGTCGCAATCCCGGACGCGTCGTCCCGTCGCGGCGGCCCCGGTCGGGCCGTCAGCGGCCGCGCGGCCTCCGGCAAGCTGCGGCCGCCGATACGCACGAGGAGATCGAGGTACGACTGCGGAAAATAGTGCGCGTGGATGTCGACGATCATACGGCTGTGTACCCTCCGTCGATGAGCAGGTCGCTGCCCGTCATGAACGCCGAGGCGTCGCTCGCCAGATAGACGGCAGCGCGCGCGATCTCCACCGGCAGGCCGAGGCGGCCGAGCAGGTGCTTGGGGCCCATGTTCTTCCGCGCGTCGTCCATGTCCTTCCAGCGCCGGAGCATCCGCCGGGTTTCGATCGCGCCCGGCGAGATCGTATTGGCGCGGATGCCCTGCGCCGCGTGGTCCGCGGCGAGCACCTTCGCCAGCTGGATCAAGGCACCCTTCGTCGCGCAGTAGGCCGGGCGCCCGGGCGAGGCGACGCGGCCGAGCTGCGAGGCGATGAGGATGATGCTGCCGCCGCCGCGCGTGATCATCGCGGGAATCGCGGCCTTCACCATCAGGAACGCGCCCGTCAGATTGATCCGAACGACGCGGTCCCACGCGGCCTCGTCCATCTCGAGCACGGTCGCGGCCTGATCGCTGTCGGCGGCGCCGTACATCAGGACGTCCAGCCCGCCGAAGCGCTGGACCGTGGCGGCGACGGCGTCGCGGCAGCTGGCGCCGTCCGTGACGTCGAGCCGCACCGGGAGCGACTGGCCGCCGCCGGCCTCGATCTCGGCCGCCGTGGTCTTGGCGCCGGGCTCCTCGACGTCGGCGCACGCCACCTTCGCGCCGGCGGCGGCGTAAGCGAGCGCGGTCGCGCGTCCGATTCCGTTCGCCGCGCCGACCACGATGGTGATCTTCTTTTCGAGCGTGAACGCGGGATCGATCATGACGTCCCTCCATCTAGAAGCGTGCGTCAGCCGGCGGGGCCTTGGTCCGCGACGGCCTGCGGCGCGCAAAGCCGGCGACACAGTGTACGATACGCGCACTCATCCCGGCGGGAGGACGAAACACGATGCTGCCGACGCACGGACGCTACGAGTACTCGAACATATCGAAGCGACCCGACTATGCCTGGCCCGGCGGCCGCCGCCTGGCCGTCTACGTGGCGCTGAACATCGAGGCGTTCAGCTTCGGCACCGGCAAGGGGGCGGCCATCGCGCCGCCGGATCAAGCGCAGAGCCACAGCGTTTACAGCTGGCGCGACTACGGCAACCGCGTGGGGATCTGGCGACTCTTCGAGCTGCTCGACGAGCTCGGTCTGCCCGCCGAGGCGCAGATGAACACCGCCGTCTACGAGATGGCGCCGGACATTCCCGAGCGATTGCGCAAGCGCGGCGACGAGATCCTCGGTCACGGCGTCACGAACTCCGACGAGCAGGGACACCTCGACGAGGACCGCGAGCGCGCGCTGATCGAGTCCGTGACGGCCACGATCACGCGGCACGAGGGCTCGCGGCCCATCGGCTGGATGAGCCCGTGGCTCTCGAACAGCGGGGTCACGATGGATCTCCTGCAGGAGGCGGGCTATCGGTACGCGATGGACTGGACGATGGACGATCAGCCCATCTGGATCAAGACGCGCAAGGGGCGCATCCTCGCGATGCCGTACCCGATCGAGGTGAACGACACGCGCGGGATCGTCTGGTATCACTATACTGCCGACGAGTTCGCCGACCTGATCGTCGACCAGTTCGACGAGATGCTCGATCAATCGGCCCGTCAGCCGCTCGTGTGCCCGATCTCGCTCCACCCATTCGTCACCGGACGGCCGTACCGCATCCGCCGGCTGCGCCAGGCGCTCCAGCACATCCTCGGCCGGCCGGATCGCGTGTGGCTGACGCGGCCGCGCGACATCTGCGCGCACATCGAGTCGCTGCCGGCGGGAGTCGTGCCTGGAAGTCGCTGACAGGCAAGCGCGCCCGGGGCCACGGGCGGCTCGCTGTCGGTCGGTCGGCGTTTACGGCGCGGGCTTCTGGAAGGCCGGCAGACCGGTGTGCGCGGTGAGGCCGCCGTCGGCGACGATCGCCGCGCCGGTGATGAACGAGGCCTCGTCGGAGGCCAGGAACAGGACCGTGCTCGCAATCTCCTCGGCCTGACCGACGCGGCCGATCGGATGAGCTTCCGCGTACACGCGCCGTAGCTCGTCCGCGCGCTCCCGGCCTAGGATCTGCGTGGCGCGCGTGTCGATGAAGCCCGGGCAGACGCAGTTGACCCGGATTTGGTGCCGCGCGTTCTCGATCGCCGCCGAGCGGGTCAGGTTGATCACGCCCGCCTTCGCCGCGTTGTAGGACGAGAGCCCGTAGTCGGCGGCGGTGCCCGAGATCGACGCGGTGTTGACGATGACGCCCTTGCCCTGGGCGCGCATGATCGGCAGGCAGTGTTTCATGCCGAGGAACGCGCTGGTCAGAGTGACGGCGATCACGCGATTCCAGCTCTCGAGCGAGATCTCGTCGAGCGGCGCGGGCTCGGCCAATCCGGCGTTGTTCATCATGACGTCGAGCCGGCCGAACGTGTCGAGGGAGAGGCGAATCGTCCGTTCCACCGCCGCAGACTCCGACGCGTCCATCTTGATGGCAACGGCGCGTCCACCACCTGTGGTGATGCTCGACGCCACTGCCTCGGCGCGCGTGCCGCTGAGATCGGCGACCACCACGGCGGCGCCTTCACGAGCGAAGCGTTGCGCGGTGGCGGCGCCGATTCCCGAGCCTCCGGCCGTGATGATCGCGACCTTGCCGGTGAAGCGAGCGGGCATCGTGGCTAGGCGACCCGGTGGCGGCGCACGGCCGCCTCGTCGAGCTCCAGGCCGAGCCCGGGCCCCTGGGATGCGACGAGCTCGCCGTTCTCGACGCGCGGCATCGCCCGGAGGATGCCGGCCGAGCGCGGCACGTACTCGACCATGTGGCCGTTCGCGACTGCCGAGAGCAGATGCACCTGGATCTCCGGCACCACGTGGCCGCATACCGGCACGCGATACGCCTGGGCGAGCCCCGCGATCTTCCGCCAGGGGGTCACGCCGCCGACGCGTGCGAGGTCGAGGATGACGACGTCGACGGCGCGTGCTTCCAGCAACGTTCGAAACGCGTCGAGGTGGTAGAGGTGCTCGCCGGCGGCGATGGGCACCTCGAGGCGGCGGCGGAGGTCGGCGAGGCCCGCGACGTCGGAGTGATGCACCGGGTCCTCGAGCCACGCGATGCCGGTGTCTTGAAGAACGCGGCCGGTACGCCGCGCCCGCGCCAGGGTCCAGCTCTCGACCGCGTCGACCATGATGCGCACGTCCGGCCCGACGGCGTCGCGCACGGCGTGAACGCGCCGCGCTTCCATCTCCGGCGCTGCTTCCTTGCCGAGCCGCAGCTTGACGGCGCCGAAGCCGTTGGCGACGTGCTGCTTGGCCGACGCCGCGAGCTCGCCCGGCGAGAGGCTCACCCACAGGCCGTCGCTTGCGTAGGTCGGCAGCCGATCGCGAAAGCCGCCGAGCAGGCGATGCAACGGCTGACCCAGTGTTTTGCCGTTGGCGTCCCACACCGCGATGTCGAGTGGAGCGAGCGCGCAATGCAGCAGGCCGCCAGGCCCGACCCAGTCGCCGCGCCGCGAGAGCTTTTCCCACGCCGCCTCGGGCTCGAGCACGCTCATCCCGATCAGGTGCTCGCCGAGCTCGCGCGCCGCGGCGCCGATCGTGGTCATCAGATCGGGGCGCGGGTAGACGATGTAGCCGAAGCCTTCGATCCCGTCCGAGGTGGTGACGCGGGCGAGCACGTGCCAGTTGGCGTCGACCGCGCGCCCGCCGGCGGTGTACGGGCGATCGACCGGAACGCGGACGACGTCGACCGCGATACCCGAGATCTTCACCGCGGCCTCAGAGCGAGAGGGTGCGCTCGCTGACGATGTAGCGCTTGTTGTAGGTGTACGGCCGCACTTCCGGCTTCCACCGCCCGATGTCCGACGTGTCGTTCCACACTTTCGACATCGGAAGCGTCGTGTTCTCGACCTCGTAGGCGCAGAGGTAGCGCGGCTCGCCCGGATCCGCCGTCCGATAGCGAACCGCGTTGACGGAGCCGGGGAGCTTGAGCAAGAGCGGCAGATGCTCGTTGTCGTAGAGATCGTTGAAGAGCGCTTCGCGGTGCCGCTCGATGTCCATCATCACCCAGAAGACGTACGGGGTCTTGCCGGTGAGCGCGGAGTTGCCGCCGACCCACTCGTATTTCGTCAGGTGCCGGTTCATGGTGTTCGGGCGGATCTCGCCGGACCACCGGCCGGCTTCGCCGGCCTTCTTCCACGCGGGGCTGTCCATGACGGCGAGGGAATCGAGCTCGTAGGCGGCGAGGTAGCGCGGCTCCGTCGGCGACGGCTGCCGATAGCGCGCCGCGCGGCGGACACCCGGCACCGACCTTAGATTTGGCGCGTGCTCCCGGTCGTAGACGTCGTTGAACGTCGCTTCGTGGTCGTGCGCGATATCCATCCGGACCAGGAACAGCGCGTGAGTGCTCATGGAAACCCTCCCTGGCGCGCTAGCATAGCCCACATGGCCAGGGTAGGTGTGGCGCTCGTCGCGCTGGCTCTGCTGACGGCGGCGACGGTGCAGGCTCAGGAGCTCGAGCCACGGGCCTACACCAACACGCCGGTCGGGATGAACTTCCTGGTCCTCGGCTATGCCTACACCAAGGGTGACGTCGCGCTCGACACGTCCGCGCCGATCGAGGACGGCGACATCACCATCCACAACGCCTTCCTTGCCTATGTCCGCTCGCTCGATGTCTGGGGTCGAACCGGCAAGCTGCAGGTGGCGTTGCCATACGCGTGGCTCTCGGGCTCGGCCTCGCTCAACGGGAGAACGCTATCGACGGACATCTCGGGGCTCGGTGATCCCCAGGTGAAGTTCTCCCTGCTCCTCTATGGCGGCCCCGCGCTTTCGTTCGAGGAGTTCGAGAGCTACACGCCCGATCTCGTCGTCGGCGCCAGCTTCGCCGTGACCGCGCCGCTCGGCCAGTACGACTCGAACAGGCTCGTGAACATCGGGACCAACCGCTGGTCGTTCAAGCCCGAGATCGGGGTCGCGAAGACCTGGGGGCCGGTGACCGTCGAGCTGGCGCCGAGCGCCACGTTCTACACGGATAACGACGATTTTCTGGGCAGGCGTCTGCAGCGCGAGCCTCTTTACGCGGTCCAGGGTCACGTGGTCTATCACACGCGGTTCGGTCTCTGGGCCGCCATCGATGCGACGTACTACGGTGGCGGGCGCAAGACCGTTGGCGGCGTGGAGGGCGAGCCGCTTCAAGATGTCCGGGTCGGGGGCACGCTCGCCATTCCGATCGATCGCCACAACTCGGTCAAGCTTTCGGCGAGCACCGGCGCCTACGCGCGCGCCGGCGGCAACTTCACGACCGCGGCGATCGCCTGGCAGTTCCGCTGGGGAGGTGGCCTCTAGCGGAGAGCTCGACGTACCGCGTTATCTAGGCCGGTCCGCTAGCTCGACCAGGGCAGGACCAGCGGCTTGATCTCGCGAAACGCCCGCATGTTCTGGATCGCCTCGTTGATGCGGTCCAGCGGATAGCGCGTGGTCAGCATCGCCTCGAAGTCATAGCGGCCGCTCGTGCGCCGCACGAACTCGAGAGCCTTCCAGAACTGGCCGATGTCGGCGGACTGCACGCCGAGGATCGTCGCCTGCTTGCGAACGAAGAGCGCGGCCTGCACCGGCGTCAGCGGTCCGCCGAGCTGGCCGACGACGGCGTAGCGTCCGCCCGGCCGCAGGAAGTCGAGCCCTTCGGCGAACGCGTACGGTGCGCCGGAGAGCTCGAACACCACGTCGGCGCCGAGGCCCTTGGTGAGCTCACGCACTCGGGCCAGCCGCGCTTCCGCCGTCGGCAGCTCCTCGACCGATACGACATCCGACGCGCCCCAGCGCTTCGCCAGCTCGAGCCGCCGCGCCGGCGCGCCGACGACGATGAGCTCGCTGACGCCCGCGTGATTCGCCACGGCCGTCGCGAAGAGCCCGAGCGGCCCGGCGCCCTGGATCACGACGCGCTGGTGCGGCTCGATGCGGCCGACGCGGTCGAAGGCGTGAATGACGGTCCGCAGCGCGCAGCTCGCGGCCGAGGCCACGCCGTCCGACACGCCGTCCGGGATGCGCACGCGCCCCGAAGGCGGGAACACGTAGCAGTACTGGGCGAAGCCGCCGACCAGGTACGGGAAGCGCTCGCAGTTGGTCCGCATGTACTGCTTCTTGCGCCGGCAGAGCGTCGGCGTGTGCTGTACGCGGCATTCGTGGCACTGCCCGCAGTACACGTGGGTCCACAAGAGGCGGTCGCCGACGGCGAGCGGCTGGCCGATCGAGTCCTCGCGTGGTCCCGGGCCGAACGCGACCACGGTGCCCATCATCTCGTGCCCCAGCACGATCGGCAGCTGCGCGGGCGCCAGGGCTTGCGTCATGCCGTCCCACTGGTGGACGTCCGAGCCGCAGATCGACGCGACGTCGACGCGCACGAGCAGGGCGCCGGGCTCGAGCTCGTCTTCCCGTGGCACGGGGAGCTCGCGGATCTCGATCGGCTTGCCGTACTCGGCGACGACGGCGGCGCGCGCGGTCTTGGGCAGGATCATGGATCGGGAGTATACCGATGTTCGCGATTCACGAGCCGATTCGGTAGGATGGCGGCATGTCAGCTCCAACCGGCGAGTGCAAGCACGGCTTGAAGCACGGGTGCGCCTACTGTCACGTGACGAGGCCGGCGGCGGCGCCGCCCTCGCCCGCCAAGAAGAAGACGCGGGGGTCGTCGCTCTCGGAAAAGATGAACGACCGCATGACGGCGCTCAAGCGCCGGCTGCGCGAGATTCGAGGCGAGTAGGGC
>Ga0066388_100002397_pt1 | contig 11417 bp, 9 predicted proteins | sample PanSoiMetaGPlot6_FD_64539 | JGI IMG/M metagenome (GOLD analysis project Ga0066388, IMG submission 64539) | Tropical forest soil microbial communities from Panama analyzed to predict greenhouse gas emissions - Panama Soil - Plot 6 (Hybrid Assembly) | ecosystem: Environmental > Terrestrial > Soil... | reverse complement strand
GAGGACGAAGTCGATGCCGACGGGCCAGTCGAACGGATAATCGGTTCCGTAGAAGATGTGATCGACGCCGACCTCGGCGACGAGGTGGCGCAATCCCTCCTCGTGGAAGATCATCGTGTCGACATAGAGCTGGCTCCGGAAATACTCGCTCGGCTTGCGCGTGAGCGCCTTGCAGTCGGCACCGCCGCCGCGCCCACATAACGCGTCCGACCGGCCGCTGTACGAAGCGAGGTACCCGCCTGCGTGAGCGCCGCAGATCCTGAGCCCGGGGAATCGATCCAGCGTGCCTTCGAAGATCATGTGTGAGAGAAACACCGTCGTTTCCAGCGGGTTCCCGATGGTGTTCCCTAGACCGCCTTTCCCCTGGAGGCGCGTGTTCTGCGTGGTTCCCTGCGCCGGTTGCGGGTGCATGAAGAGCATCACGCCGAGCTCCTCGGCCTTGGCCCAGAACGGATCGAACTTTCGATCCGAGAGCTCCTGCCCTTCGACGCTGCCCCCGATCGCCGCGCCCCGCATCCCGAGCTTCCGGACCGCGTAGTCGAGCTGATCGGCGGCCAGATCGGGATGCTGCAGCGCGATGGTGGCCATTCCGATGAAGCGGTCGCGATGCGCCGCACAGTACTCCGAGATTTTCTCGTTCTGCAGCGCGATCAGGTCGCGAGCCAGCGCCCGTTCCGCCGAGTACCCCCACGCATTGACGTTGATCACCTGGACGTCGATGCCCTGGGCGTCCATGTCGATCAAACGCTGCGGGCTGCCAAGCGCGATGTTGCCGGTCAGGTTGCCTCTGGCCGCGGCCGCGAGCGGCGTATCCTTCACGAGGTTCCACACCTCGGGCACGAACGTGTGCGCATGAACGTCCACGGTCTTGACGCGGCGGCCGCCGATCGTGGCCTCGCGCCGCTTGCCCGGCGCCGCACCGATCTGCGCGGGTGTGAAGCCGGCATCGGCGAAGCCGGTCTTCGCTGCCAGCATTCCAATTGAGACGCCGGCACAGTGTTTCAGGAAGACTCTGCGAGTGCGCATCGGCTTCTCCTTCGCTTCTCTCCTTGGCCATACTGCTGCCGCTCGACGCGGCTCACAGCGATCGTCTGACGCTGGATCTCGCGGCCGGAGAGCCGACAACGATCGACGTCAACGCGGACGATGTGCCCATCGGCACGTGCGAGGTTCGCGATCGGGTGCCGTGCGAGGTCGCCGTCCCGCCCGGCGCTCGCCGGGCGGCTGTGACGGCGTTGACGCTGTCGGTTCGTGACCCGCAAAAGAGAGCCCCGCTCACGTTTCAAGGCGCTCGGATCGCCAGGGCCTCTGCACGCTGAAGTGCTTTAGTACGGGTAGCCCTTCAATCTTTGTATTCGTTCGAAGTTGAGGGAAGTATACGCCTGAGACCCGAAGGCTCGAGTCTCAATCGCCTCTGCTTGATTGAAGGGCCTCGTCCACCGCGCTACACTGCGCCGCGAGGAAGCGAATCATTCTGAAGGGAGTGCAGCCATGGAACACGTCGTCGCGAGGCTCCTTGACGAGTTCGAACACGGAAGAATGAGCCGGCGTCAGCTGATTCAGAGCCTGTCAGCCGCTGCCCTCTCGTCGATCGCAACTTCATCGGCGGCCGCGGCGGCTGATGGCCAGGTGTTCAAGGCGACGGCCTTCAACCATGTGTCGTATCAAGTGGCCGATTACCGGAAGTCGCGCGATTTCTATGCAGGATTGTTCGGCATGAAGGTCACGCTGGATGACGGTATGCAGTGCCGGCTGGCCTTTGGCGACAACCTCCTGATCGCTCGCAACCGGCCGACCGGAACTCCGACGGTCGATCACATTGCGTACACGATCGCGGGGTGGGATACCGATAAGTCGGTCAAGCCCGCTCTCAAAGTCGAGTTGGAGCGACGTGGATTGAAGATCCGCGAAAGCGCCACCGGCGGGAGCAGCTTCCACGTGATGGATCCGGACGGGTTCGAGGTCCAGATGGGCGGCAGGGATCAGTAGCGTCAGGCGATTGCTCCACAGCGGAGGATGCGAAATGTCGATTCAAGCCGATGCCGCAACGGGACTCCGCGCCGCGACGATTGTCGCGATGACCATCCTCTCCGGCCCGTCGGCGCTCTCAGCGCAATGGCTCACGATCGCTCTGCCTGAGACGCCGCGGACAGCGGATGGGCGCCCCAACTTGACCGCTCCGGCACCCACGTCGGACGACGGCAAGCAGGATCTCTCGGGGATCTGGGTTCGCGCTCCGGGCGTCAGTGCGCCCCGTGAAAACCGCGCCGGCTTGCCGGGAAGAATGGAGCACTTCATGCCGCGAGGCAGCCAAATCCCGCTGCGCCCGGAAGCGCGGGCGTTGTATCAGCAACGATCCGAAAACTTAGGAAAGGGACGGCCGTCGGAGCGATGCCTTCCTCACGGAATCCCGGATGCGATGTTGTACGGCGGTCCGATGAAGATCGTGCAGAACCGACGTCTGACGCTGATCTTGTTCGAAGAGTTCAATCACTTCCGCCAACTCTTCGCCGACGGTCGCCGGTTTCCCGAGGATCCGCAGCCCGCGTGGTTTGGCTACTCCATCGGTCGCTGGGATGGCGACGCATTCGTCGTCGACTCGATGGGGTTCAACGATCAAACGTGGATGGACGACAGCGGTCTGCCTCACAGCGATGCGCTGCGGACGACGGAGCGATTTCGGCGCCGCGACTTCGGCCACCTGGAGCTGCAAATCACATTCGACGACGTCAAGACGTTCACGATGCCCTGGTCGGTGAACTTGACGTTCAATCTGCTGCCCGACACCGAATTGATCGAAAGCATCTGCGAAAACGAGCTCGACGGGAAGCACATGGTAGGCAAGTAGGGCTCTCTGTGCCTGGAGAACGGGATTGATGTGGAACTAACCAGTTGTGCCCTGCAACCGTCGCGGGCGTTCGCGACTCGGACCTGCGCAACGTGTACTCGCGATCGCGATCGCGGACGATCTCTCGCTCCAAGCCGCGTGGCAGGTCGAGGTCGTGGGTGATCACGTCGCGCGGATCGACTCCCGCTCCCGCGAATCACGCTCCCGCTCGTGTCAGCGCCAAGATTCGCCAGCTCGTGGAAGAGCATCGAGAATTCGTTTTGGAGAAATGGAATGCCGGTTTCGGTGGAAGCGGTGAAGCGTTGGCCGTCGAAGCGTCAGCTCCGACGATTCGCTGACGGTCGGGTTGGATGACGGACGGATCGTGTCGGTGCCGCTGGTATGGTTTCCTCGCCTGCTCGAGGCGACGCCACCGCAGCGTAAAGAGTGGGAATCGATCGGCGGCGGCGTCGGCCTCCGTTGGGAATCGATCGACGAGGACATCTCGGTCGCCAGCCTTTTGCAGCCCGGGCGATTCATGCGCGTCGCCGATGCGTCATCGTCCAGCCGCGCTCGTCCGACGTGACGATCGGTAGCGGCTCGCGGTGCTGTCGAGTGGTCGAGGGTTTGACAGAACGCCAACAAAATAAGGGGCAGCGGCGTTGCGCTGGCCCTCGTGGCCTCCTTTCGAGCCGCCTACGAACCAGGAGGTCGCAGGTTCGAGTCCTGATTTAATACTGCGCCGAACAATGTAGCGAAGACTTCAGCCGGGCGGCACCTTCACCCGTCGCGCAACGCGACCATCGGATCAACCTGCGTGGCGCGGCGCGCGGGAATGTAGCACGCCACCAGCGCCACCAGCAGCAGAATGACGGCGACGCCGGCGAACGCGATCGGATCGTGGGTCGTGATGCCGAACAGCAGCGACTGCAGGTATCGCGTCATCGCCAGTGATCCGACGACGCCGACCGCGATGCCCGCAGCGGCTGTGCGCAGGCCCTGCTCGAACACCAGCGACAGAATCGACCGGCGGTCGGCGCCAAGCGCCTGGCGGATGCCGAACTCGCGCACACGCTGGGTGACGCCGAACGCCAGCACGCCGTAGATCCCGAGCGCGGCAAGCAGCAGCGCCACGGCGCCGAACACCGCCAGCAGCGTCATCGGCGTGCGTCGAGTCTGCAGCGAACGCGCGACCCATTGATCCAGCGTCCGCACGTCGGCAATCGGCTGTTCCGGATCGATGTCGCGAACGACCGAGCGAACCTGCGGCACCGCCTGCGCCGGATCGAGCGCCGTCTTGAGCACCAGCGCCATCGAGCCGATCGCCTGCTGTGTGATCGGATAGTAGATGCGCTCCTTCGTCACCGGCTGTCCCAGATCGATGCTGTTGATCGTGCCGGCAACCCCGACGATGGTGAACTTCGGGCTGTTCGGCCCGCCACGCTGAATCTGCTGGCCGAGCGGATTCCGATCGGGGAAGTACTTCTTGACAAGATACTCGTCGACCATGACCACCGGCGCGGTGGCGAGGCCGTCGCCGTCGTTGAAGGTGCGGCCGGCCACGATCAGAATCTGCATCGCCCTGAAGTAGTCGCCGCCAACCACTTCCTGGCGTCCGTGCGGAAGCGGCGTTCCCGGCGGCAGCGTCTGGCCGACGATCGAGTACGAGCCCGAGCCGATGTTGCCGTTGAACGGCACGTTCGACGTCAAGCCCGCGGTCGTCACGCCGGCGATGCCACGGCTCTTGTCGAGCAGCCGCGTCCAGAACGCCACGAGGGCGGCCTTGTCAGGATAGCGCGTCGCCGGCAGCGCGATCTGCGCGGTCAGCACGTTTTCGACCGAGAAGCCAGGATTCACGTCCTGCAGGCGAGCGAAGCTGCGAATCAGCAGCCCCGCGCCGGTGAGCAGCATCACTGCCAGAGCCATCTCCGCGACGACGAGCGCCGTGCGCGCCGTGCCGGTCGAGCGCCCGGCGGTGCCGCGCGTCGCGTCGTCTTTCAGGAAAGCGGCGGTGTTGCCGCGCGCGATCGCCAGCGCGGGGGCAATGCCGAACACGACGCCGGTCGCGATCGACAGGCACAACGTGAACAGCAGCACGGTTGGATGGAGCGTCGGCGTCGGCGAGCCGGGGAGCTGCTGATCGCCCATTGCGATCAGGGCCTGCATGCCGAGCAGGCCGACGACGATCCCTCCGGCGCCGCCGGCGAGCGACAGGACGATGCCTTCGGTGAGCAGCTGCCGGACGATGCGCCCGTGCGCCGCGCCGAGCGTCGATCGAATCGCCAGCTCGCGCGCCCGCGCCGTCGCGCGCATCAGCAGCAGGTTAGCGACGTTGGCGCACGCGATCAGCAGCACGACGATGACGCCGGCTTGCAGCACGTACAGGGGCGCGCGGATGTCGCCGACGATCTGATCGCGCATCGCGATCGCGTAGCCGCCGAAGCCACTGGTCGTCATGAACCCGGCGCGCGCCGGCAGCCGCTCGATCGTGCGATCGACGATCACCTTGAACTGCGCGTTCGCCTGTTCGATGGTGGCGCCGGGGCGCAGCCGCGCGATCATCGAGCTGAACTCGTTGCCGCGCGCCGCATCGGACATCTGCTGCGCGGTGAAGGCGAACGGCACGAGCAGCGCGATGTCGCGTGCCGGCGGTTCGAAAGTCGCCGGCAGGACGCCGACGACGAGGTACGGCTCGCCGTTGATGCGGACGTCGCGCCCGACGATCGATGGATCGCCGGCGTAGCGCGAGGTCCAGAGACCGAAGGTGAGGATGACGAACCGGTCGGCGCCGGGCGTGGCGTCCGCGTCGTTGAACGGGCGGCCGAGGAACGGCTGGCGCCGCAGGGTCGAGAAGAAGGAAGGCGTCACGACGAGCGAGCGGAGCTGTTCCGGATTGCCTGCTTCGTTCAGGTTGGCGGTCCGCATCGTGAACAGCGTCGCGTCTTCGAGCGCCGGCGCCTGGCCACGGCGATCGAGGTAGTCGGGAATCGACACCGCGGCCTGCGGCAGGTTGATGTCGCGGTAGCTGTTCCACACGAACACGAGGCGGTCGGCGTCGGGATAGGGAAGCGGGCGCAACAGGACTTGATAAAGCAGGCTGAAGATGGCGGTGTTGGCGCCGATGCCCAGGGTCAGCGCGAGCACGGCGACGAGCGTAAACACCGGTTGTTTGCGGAGGGTTCGCAACGCGTAGCGAAGGTCCTGCATGTGCAGCCCCGATTGAATTATTGCGGACGACCGCTCCTTTTCGAGGCGGTAGAGTGCGGGTGGAGGGCGCCCGGCGCGATCGTCAGGCCGTTATGCGTCGTCTGCTGAATCCGAAGGAGTACGCCGGAGCCGTGCAGGGGGCCGAGCGAGACCGCCTCGAGAATCAGCGGGTCGAGCGTGCCGGGCGCGAGCTCCGCTTCTCCCATGCTCTCCTGAGACGGCTAGAAAACGCGGAAGGTTGCCACGATGGATCGCGCCGTCTCGAGGCGGGCAGCGGCTGACACCAGGCGGGTCGAGTCATCCTCAACCGCCGCACGAAAGGCCTCCGCTTCCGCTTCGTCGAGCAGGAGCGCGAGCTGCGCAGATGTGTCGGTACCATCAGCTCGGCAGGCCGCGATTGTCGTAGCCCAGGATGTCCTCGGATCTCAGGCTTGCGTCACGGCCCGGTCGTAGCTGCAGGCGGCAGTGCCGGCGTCGAAGATCCCGTGTTCGCCAATCCATTTCACCGTTTCGTCGAACACCTCGCGCGTGTCGGGCTCGAACACCAGACGCTCGCACGCCAGTGAGATCCTCCGGCGTGCGCAGTTCTGAGTCGGCACGGATGAAGACGCCCGCGGGAGCGAAGGTACCTTGCCATGCGTCGCGGTTCGCTCTCAACAGCGAGCGCTCGATCGGCAAACGAGACCGACCGTTAGTTGCAATTCGGTGCGTTTACCAGGTACACGCCTCCGGCTTTGAACTCGGGACTGAAATGAACGATCCCATCGCTCTGCGGGAATATCGTCGCCCACCAGACGATCGCGGCGTTGTTGCCGGTGTTGGTCACACTGTGCACCAGGCCTGGCGATTCGACAAACGCGCTCCCGGCCGTTGCTTCCTCCGACGCGCACTGATCCGGCCCGACGAGGTGGTGTTCGGTGAGGCTACCGCGGGCGACGATCACGTAACTCACTCCCTTGTGATAGTGCCAGGGCACCGTGTCGCCGGGATTCATCGTGAAGGCATGGATCTGAATCGTGCCCGGCACCGGATATCCCGGTCCGTACCCTCCGAAGTCATAGCCGGCGACGGTTCCCAGTTTGAGCGCGACGTTCGACAGCGCCAGCGCCGTCCGCGCAACGACGACGACCAGGCCGATCACCAGAAGGGAGGACACGAGCGCCTTTCGCGAGAACCGATTCTTCATCTTCTTCTCCTTGTGATCGATCGCGCGCACGCGATCTGCTCGATGTGCACGGACCGCTGAACCGTTGCCTTTTTCAGTGACACCGCGGATGCGACGTCCGCGTCAGTTCCTTCCGGATGGCGATTTCCGCCAGACGTGCGGCGTCGGTCTCAAAACCACCCTCGATGGCACCGGCGACGCCATGTGATGCATAAAAGCGCCGCAAGCTTTCCTTGTCGCGGATCTGAGACGTCTCAGCCACTTCGACCGCGTGCTGCAACTCGTGACCGAGCATCACGATTCGTGCGTACCGATCGAGACCGAACGCGATTTCGATCAGCAGCACTCGGTCGGTTGGCGTCGCGGCGAGGAACCGAAGTCCTCCGGCCAGCCGGCGATCAGGAACCCGCGTCACGCTGACATGGACCGTCAGGTCAGACGCGTCGAGGCGGTCGGCGAGCGCTCGCAGCGTCGGGGACTGGCACAGGCCTTCGCGAACCACGCCGGCCTCGAACGCGCTGACCGGTCGAAGTCGACTGCCGGCGGGCGCGACGGGGCCACCGAGCAGCACGCACGCGAAATAGACGGATCTCCACGACGCTGCGCGGCGCATCGCTCGCCCTTCCCGGCGACCGCTGTCGGTCGCTATTGAGAAAGGCGGCGAACAGCGTCGAAAGCGCTAACGATGCGTGACTCGGTACCCGTCAGCGCGCGACGGAGCGCCGCTGCAACTCTTCCGTCCAGTTCACGACGATGACGAGCGAGGTGGTGTTGGAGGATTGAGCCTTCAGGAGCAGAAATCGCCGGCCATCAGGCGACACGTCGTAGGTGCGCGCGGTCAACGATCGGCCGGCACCGACGTACGAGCGATTGTCCAGTATCTTCTGCGGTCGTCCGACGGCGAAGGCGGGGCTGTTGGTCACAGGCACCGAGAGCAGGTTGCCGGCAAAGTCGCGGTAGAACAGTTCTCGGCCGTCTCTCGACCACAAGGGCTGCTTGCCGCCGCCCACCGATAGCTGCCACCGCGCGCGATCGGTGTCGGGATACGGCCGCACGTAGACTTCGAACTGCCCTGATTCGTCGGAGTCGTAGGCGAGCCACCGTGCATCCGGCGACACTTCTGCGTTGCCGTCCTGTCCCGGACTGTGAACCAACGATTCGACACGACCGCTCCCGTCGAGCGACAGCACGTGGATGTCGCGCCGATGATTCGGGACCTCCTCGGAAAACAGCAGTCTGCCATCCGGAGCAAAAGAAAGCGGCATCTGAAGGCGATCGCTCTGGAGAAGACGCTTCGGATCGTCGCTCTTGTCCGCTCGTTGAAGATACAGCTGGGTGGGCCCGAACCGATCGCTTCCGAATGCGATCCGTGTGCCATCAGGACTCCACACACCGATCGGGTTAGCCGCCGGATCGACGGTGAATCGTTCGAGCGCGCGGCGTTCGATGTCCCAGATCCAGATATCGCGATCCGGTGGGCCGCCGTCATCGAGCGCGATCCGGCTGCCATCGGGGGAAAGGCGTGGGTAAATGTACTGGCGTGGCGGCAGATCGAGCGGCTCTTCGCGGCCTTCTCTGTCGGTCCACACGAGCGTTGACAGCCGCTCGCCGCCACCCGAGAGGTACGCGAGCGTGCCCTCGTCGGACACGGCAAACTCGCCGCCGCTCACATCGGCGGCGACCTGAACCGGGTCGCCACGCATCTCGAGACGCTTCAGGTTGAACGACACCGCATACAGCGACGTGCCCGTGGCGTACACGAGGTAACCGGTCGAGACGTAGTGTCCGCGCCCGCCGCGCACCAGAATCTTCCGCGTGCCGCTCTCGAGGTTCAGAACTTCGACACGCGTCCCGGCCATCACGCCCAGGGATCCGACCGTGATGCTGCGCGTTGGCAGCACCGTGAACAGGATCGCGTGTCCGCCGGGAAGCAGTTCCGGATACGCCGCCTGCTCGCCGGGATCGAGTGGCGGCATCGGCAGCCGTTCGGGTGTTCCGCCGTTCGCCGGCACGCGCGCCAGGCCACGAACATCGGCGACGACGATGCCATCGGTGCTCCAGCTGGCGAGGGCCGCCTCGCCGACTTCCGCGATGAAGACCGGTGTGCCGCCAGTGACCGGTATCTTGTAGAGCGCTTCGCCATCGGTGTAACCGACCCAGTCGCCGTCCGGTGAGAAGAACGGCGCGCGGGCGAAATCCACCGGCACCGACACGTCATCTGTTCCCAGGCGATCGCGCGAGCGAACGGTGATTCCGCGATCAGAGGGATACACCAGTCTGGAGCCGTTGGGCGAGATCGCCACCAACCGCCCTCCATAACCGGCGCCGATCCGCACCGGGATCGAGAAGCGCGTGACCGGAGACGAAACGGTCGTGGCCGACCGCCGCAGCGACCAACTCACGATTCCTGTCAGACAGACCACTGCGAAAACCGCGGCCCAGACCGAGCGTCGGCGGATCCACGTCGGAACCGCTGGTGAGGTTCCGGCTGGCGAGGCGATGGCGTCGCGGATCTCGAGACGCGCATCCGCGATGTGCCGGAGACGGTCGCGCGGCTCCTTTTCCAGGCACCGGCGCACGACTCGGCGAATCGCCATGGGAGTCATCGCCGGCAGCGCATCCCAATCCGGCGAGCGCTCGATGATCGCCGCGATCACATCGGATCGCGTCTCACCATCGAAGGCGCGGCGGCCGGTGAGCATCTCGTACAGCACGCACCCGAAGGCCCAGATATCGATCCGCTGATCGCCAGGTTCTCCGCGCGCCTGCTCTGGACTCATGTACGGCGCGGTGCCGATGAGCCGAGGCGCGTCGCTGAAGTCGCTGATATTCACTGCGGCTTCGCTGGCGGGCCGGTCGAGCGCCTTGGCCAGACCGAAATCGAGCACTTTTGCCACGCCGTCGGGCCGAATCGCGATGTTGGCCGGCTTGAGATCGCGGTGAACGATCCCGTGATCGTGCGCGGCGCCGAGCGCCTCGACGATCTGCGACGCGATGTCGAGCACCTCGGGCAAAGGAATCGGCCCTGCTGTCAATCGTTGGTCGAGCGTCGCGCCGTCGATCAGCTCCAGGACGAGGATGCGTTGCCCGTCCGACTCTTCGATGCCATACAGCGCAGCGATGTTGGGATGATTCAACGCGGCGAGGAGACGGGCCTCGCGTGCGAATCGTGCGAGGCGCTCTCGGTCGCGTGCGAACTGCGGCGGCAGCAGCTTCAGCGCGACGTCGCGGCCGAGCCGCGGATCGTGCGCGCGATACACGTCGCCCATGCCGCCACGGCCGAGCAGTTCCTGAATCTGATAGGGACCAACCATGATGCCGGCGGTCAGTGGCTGATGGTCGCCTGCGAGGTGTGCCGCTGCGAGGGCAATCGCCGGTGTTTCGATGAACCCCGACGCGGTGTCGTCCGCTGCGAGCAGCGAGCCGACCTCTTCCCGCAGCGTCACATCGCCCTTGCACGCCTCGTCGAGGAAACTGGCGCGCTGCTCGCGCGGCCGCTCGAGCGCCTTGTGATACAGCTCGCCGATCCTGGCGTGCCGCTCAGGCGTCAATGATGTCCGCCTCGCCCGTGCAGCTCGCGGAACAGCCACGCCTTGGCGAGACGCCAGTCCCGCCGGACCGTGGCCACCGACACGTTGAGAACGTGTGCCGTTTCCTCGTGACTGAGTCCGCCGAAGAACCGCAGCTCCACCACGCGCCCCTGTCGCGCGTCGAGCCTCGCTAGCGTCCTCAACGCATCGTCGAGCGCGACCAGATCAGTTGGACGCTCCACTGGGGAATTCTTCGCATCGGACAGTGAGACCTGCACCGCGTCCCGCCCGCCGCGCTTCTCGCGCGTGTGCGCGCGCGCGATGTCGACGAGGACGTGACGCATCATCTGCGCCGCCACGCCGAAAAAATGCGCCCGGTTCTGCCACCGCACCTGCTTCCAGTCGATCAGGCGCAGATAGGCCTCGTTGACGAGAGCCGTCGGTTGCAGCAGGTGACCTGGCCGCTCGCGGGCCATGTAGGCCGCAGCCAGCCGGTGGAGCTCTCGTTCGATGAGCGGCGTCAGCGCCTGCAGCGCCTCGTCGTCGCCGTTGCTCCAGGCGACCAGCAGCTCTGTGACGTCGGGTGAACCACGACGGGTGAGCACGTTTGCCATCGGACGACGCCTTAACTGAATAGCTGGTCCGCCGCTGCGTCGACCCTTGCGGAGCACAGGATACCTGCCGTCCC
>Ga0066388_100002396_pt1 | contig 11420 bp, 10 predicted proteins | sample PanSoiMetaGPlot6_FD_64539 | JGI IMG/M metagenome (GOLD analysis project Ga0066388, IMG submission 64539) | Tropical forest soil microbial communities from Panama analyzed to predict greenhouse gas emissions - Panama Soil - Plot 6 (Hybrid Assembly) | ecosystem: Environmental > Terrestrial >... | reverse complement strand
GCGGCCTTCTCAACGCGACCTTCGGCAACGCCGCGGAGCTCATCATCGCCGTGATCGCGCTGCGCGAAAGACATGTCGCTCTGGTCAAAGCCTCGATCACCGGCAGCATCGTCGGCAACCTGCTGCTCGTGCTCGGCCTGTCATTCTTCGTCGGCGGCCTGCGCCGGCGATCGCAGAGCTTCCATCGCACCGCGGCGACCAATACGGCGGCCATGCTCTTCCTCGCGGTCGTCGCGCTCGTGATGCCGGCGGTCTTCGATTTGTCCCTGTACGGCAGCTTGCAGGCGCATCCTGCCGCCCTCGATCGGCTGAGCCTCTGGAGCGCGCTCGTCCTCATCTCAGCCTACGCAGGCAGCCTCATTTACGCGTTCACGGCGCAGCGCGACCTGTTTCGCCCCAACGAGAGGAAGGACGGCAGGAGCCACCTCACCGTCGGCGCCGCCGTTGGCACGCTCGCGGTCGGCACCATCCTGACGACCGTGCAGGCCGAGATGCTCGTGGGCGCTCTCCAGCCGGCGCTGACACGGTTCGGCCTGTCGGAGATGTTCGTGGGGGTGATCGTCATCGCGCTCATCGGCAACGCCGCCGAACATTACTCGGCGGTCGTCGCGGCGCACCGGAATCAGATGACGCTGGCCGTCGAAATCGCCATAGGCAGCAGCGCGCAAATCGCCCTCTTCGTGGCGCCGGCCGTGGTCCTCTACTCGATGGCGATCGGCCGCCCGATGTCGTTGCTGTTCAACGCATTCGAGATTGCCGCCATCACGTTGTCGGTGTTGTCCACGGTCATTGTGGTCGTGGACGGCGAAAGCAATTGGGTGGAAGGCCTGCAGCTGATGGCCGTCTATCTCATCCTCGCCTTCGCGTTCTATTTCGTGCCTGCGTGAGGGCGGCTGAGCTCGAATCGATGCGATAATGACGCGGATGGCAGAACTGAGCGATCGATTGATCGCCGAGCTCATAGACGTGGTGCGCGCCCAGTTGCGCAAGGAATCCTCGGAGCGGCTGCGCGACGTCTATCTCATCGGTGACATCGAGAAGGACACCGCGCGCGCCTGCATCGAGCGCCTGCGCGAGCTGGCCAGTGAGAACAATCGGCCCATTAGCCTGTTCATCAACAGCGCTGGCGGGAACGTGACCGACGGCCTGGCGATCCACGACGCGATCCGCCATATCATCAGCCGCGGAATCGAGGTCACGATCATCGTGCAGGGGATGGCCTACTCGATGGGATCGATCGTGCTGCAGGCAGCCAGCGAGGGAAGGCGGCTGGCGTTCCCCCATTCGTGGATCATGATTCACGAGCCCGCCAAGTGGGCGGGCTGGCAGTCCACGACAGCCGCAGCCCAGCATCTCGAGCGCCTGAAGCAGATGCAGGATCAGATCTACAAGATCCTGTCGTCGCGCTCCGGCAAGCCGCTCAAGCAGATCATCCGCGACACCAAGCGCACCGACTTCTATCTCGACGCGCAGAAGGCGCTCGAGTACGGCTTGGTCGATGCCATCGTCGCCGGCGAACTGCCCGAACCGAAACCGGCAACCATCGAGCCGATGGAACCGCGGCTGGTTCCGACGCCGGCACGAGCGCCAGCGGCCGAGGCAGCGCACGAGCGAACGATTCCGGAGGCAGGAGAGATAGGCGGCGCGGGCGGAGCGGGATAGGCGCTCTCGTTCTTCTCTGATTTCTTTGCGGCCGTCGCGTCTTCAGTTTCTCGACGCGCGCCACTCCTCCAGCAACCGCGCCGCATTGCCGCTGACCGAGCGCAAGTTCGGTGCCCATCCCAGCGCCCGAGCGCGCGGACTGCGGACCACCTGATCCAGCGCGAGCGCGTCGGCGTACGCGCCCATCTTGAGCCGTGCTTCCTCGATCGGCACGTAGCGCACGTCAGGCTTCACCGCCACGTGTGGCTTGATAGCGTCTACAAGATCGTTGACCCGCTCGTCGCCTTCGTCGTTCGCGTGATAGATGCCCGACGCTTCGTCGCGGGCAACGAGCCGCGTGTAGAGATCCGCGAGATCGCGATCGTACACGAGGGGCCATCGGTTGTTGCCGTCGCCAACCACCCGCACGAGGCCGTTGCTGGCCGCGGCGAACAAGTCGCAGATCAGGCCGGAGCCGCCACCGTACACGAGGCCGGGCCTCACGACGATCGTGCGCAGCGAATCGCTGGCGGCCGCGAGCACGAACTGCTCCTGGCCGGGTCGCCAGGCGACGTGCTCAATCGGATTGATGGGCGCGTCTTCCGCGGCGGGATCCGGCTTCCGACCCAGAATCCACACGCCCGAGGTGTAGATGACGAACCGGCGAAGCGTGCCAGGACGGGGACGCTGGGCCGCGGCGATCATGGCCTCGAGCGCGACCCGTTCGACCGTGGGCCCGCGACCGGATCGCGCGTCGAACGCCGCGTGCACGTAGCCGTCCTGGCCGTCGAGCGCGGCGGCAAACGACTCCGGAAACTTCAGATCGCCGATGACCGGATGGGCGCCCCGCTTCGCAACGCGCCGCGCTTTTTCCTTGTGGCGCACGAGCGCAGTGACGTCGTGACCGGCACGCACCAGCGAATCCAGCACGGGAGCACCGATGGTGCCGGTCGCGCCCGTCAAAAAGATCCGCATCAGGGCCGTATATCATAGTTCGGTCGTGGTCCGCGACACGCTGATCGATTTTTTCCGCGATCTCTCCCAGGCACGCGGCGAATTCCTCGCGCACGACGATGGCTTTCGGAGCCGGTCCTATACATACGACCAGGTCAGCCGAGCCGCGCGGGGATTCGCGGCAAAGGCGCACGAACTGGGCCTCCGCAAAGGCGACGCGGTCGTGTTCTGGAGCGAGAATCGGCCCGAGTGGATCGTCGCGTTCTGGGGCTGTCTGCTCGCCGGCATCGTCGTCGTGCCGATCGACTATCGCGCCTCGCCGTCGTTTCTGGCGCGCGTCAGCCGCATCGTCAAGGCGAAGCTGATTCTCGTCGGCCAGGACGTGCCGCCGCTCGAGGCGATTCCCGATGCGCCCGTGTGGAAGCTGCCCGAGCTCGACTGGGACGATCGCGAGCCGCCAGCCGTGTCCATCGCGCGCGACGATGTCGTGGAGATCATCTTCACATCGGGAGCGACCGCCGACCCGAAAGGCGTGGTCATCACGCATCGCAACGTGCTCGCGAACATCGTGCCGGTCGAGCGCGAGGTGCTGAAGTACCGCAAGTGGGCCAGGCCGTTTCAGCCGCTGCGGTTCCTGAACCTGCTGCCGCTGAGCCACATGTTCGGACAGGCGATGGCCACGTTCATCCCGCCGATGATTCCGAGCGTCGTCGTCTTCATGCGCGGCTACAACCCGGCGGAGATCGCGGCGCAGATCAAACAGCGTCGTATTTCGGTGCTCGTCTCGGTTCCGAAGATTCTCGAAGTTCTGCGCGAACATGTGCTGATTCGCCAGCGCGGCGCCGAAGCCGCGCGTCAGCGAAGCGGGAAACACGTCGCGCTCCGCTGGTGGATCTTCCGCCGCGTCCATCGCCTGTTCGGCTTCAAATTCTGGGCGTTCATCGTCGGCGCGGCGCCGCTGCCTCCTGAGCTCGAGACGTTCTGGGGCGAGCTCGGATTCGTCGTGATTCAGGGCTACGGGCTCACCGAAACGGCGCCAATCGTCACGCTGAACCATCCCTTCGGCACCCGGAAGGGTTCGGTAGGAAAAGCTATCGCGGGCGTAGACGTGAAGATTGCGCCGGACGGCGAAATCCTCGTCCGGGGCGAAAACGTCACGACCGGGTACTTCAACGCCGCAGCCGAAACCAACCGCGCCTTCGAGGACGGCTGGTTCCACACCGGCGACATCGGCGAGATGGGCGCGGACGGTCAGCTCTACATTCGCGGGCGGAAGAAGGAAATGATCGTCACGCCGGAAGGCATGAACGTCTTTCCGGAAGACGTCGAGCACGTGCTGAACGATCTGCCACGCGTCCGCGACTCCGCGGTGGTCGGCGCACCTCTTGAGGCTGGCGGGGCGAACGAGCGCGTCCATGCCGTGCTGATTCTCGAGCCGGGAGCCGACGCCGACACGATCGTCCGCGAGGCCAACGCCAGACTCGACGAACATCAGAAGATCCGGCGCGCGCTGGTGTGGCCACAGCCCGAGCTGCCTCGCACCGAGGGCACGCGCAAGCTGAAACGCGCGGCGATTCGCGAGTGGGTCGCGGCGGGCGGCGCGGTGCCTCCGAGCGCCGCGCAGGGCGGCGATGTCCTCGCTGCGCTGGTGGCCCGCCATGCGGGACGCAAGGATCTGTCGGCCTCCACGACGCTCGACGAGCTCGGCCTGAGCTCGCTGGATCGAGTCGAGCTGATGGTCGCGCTGGAGGATGCGTTTCAGACGCGCATCGACGAAGGCGCGTTCTCCGAAGCGAAGGATCTCGGCCAGCTGCGCGCATTGGTGGAGCGCGCGTCAGCCAGCGAGACCGTGGCAGCCGAGCCGCTGGACTTTCCGAGATGGAATCGGTTATGGCTCGCGCGCGTCGTCCGGCGCGTCAATCTGCCATTGTGGATTCTGCCGCTGACGCGCGTGTTCGCGTGGATCACCGTCACAGGACGCGGGCATCTCGCCGGGCTTGAAGGCCCCGTCATCTTCGCCGCCAACCACCAGAGCTTCATGGATGGCCCGGTCATCATGGCGGCACTGCCCGCACGGTGGCGCTACTCGGTGGCGCCGGCGATGCTCAAGGAGATGTTCGCGGCGCACTTCTTCCCTGCGCAGCACTCGACGCGGGAGTGGTTGACCAACAGCCTCAACTACTACTTGGCCGTGCTCTTTTTCAACGCCTTCCCGCTGCCTCAACGCGAGGCTGGCGCGCGACAGACGCTCCGTTACATTGGCGAGCTGCTCGGCGAGGGGACATCGGTCCTGATCTTCCCAGAGGGCCGGCGGGCGCCGACGGGCTTGATCGACACGTTCCGGCCAGGGATCGGCATGATCGCCTCGCGACTGCGGGCCCGTGTCGTGCCGGTCAGAATCGACGGTCTGCAAGACGTGCTGCGCGTGGGCTGGCGCATGGCGAAGCCGGGGCGCGTGCGGGTGGCATTCGGGGCTCCGCTGCAATTGAGCGGCGAGGACTACCCAGCTCTCGCGAAGCAGGTGGAAGACGCCGTCCGAGCTTTATGACGGCAATATGGCATAATAGTTGATTGAGAAAGGCATGCTAGCAGGTTGAGCAAGGACGATCTCATCGACATGCAAGGCACCGTGGTTGCGGTGCACAGCGGCGGGTTATACCGCGTGCAGTGTGACGCTGGCCACGAAGTGCTCGCTCAGCTGAGCGGTCGGATGCGCCGCTTCCGAATCAAGGTCGTTCCTGGTGACCGGGTTACCGTGGGCGTCTCACCCTACGATCCGGTCCGCGGCATCATCACCTTCCGGGCACGCTAGCCAGAATCAGTTTGGATTCAAACACAACCGATAGACGACCTGGTAACGGCGGACGTCGCCGCCGCCGCGCGAGCGGACCGCGCCGCCAGGGCCAGCCCAAGCATCGTGGTCATAAGGATGCACGGGCTCACCCGCTACCTTCGCGGCACCAGGGCCCAACGCTCGAGCCAACGCCCTGTGATTCAACTCCGGTGGCGTTCACGACGCTCGGGCTGGACGCGCGGCTGCTCGAAGGCGTCCGCGATCTGGGATTCGTCGAGACGCGTCCCATTCAGAGCGCGGTCATTCCGCTCGCGCTCGGCAGCCACGACCTCATCGCGTGCGCAGAAACAGGGACCGGCAAGACGGCGGCGTTCGTGGTCCCCACGCTGCAGAAGCTGCTGTTGAACGGCGACGCAGCGCAGCCACAGCCGAGGTCGCGCGTCCTCGTGCTCGCGCCCACCCGCGAGCTCGCAGTCCAGATCGAAGACGAAATCCACGGACTCGCCTATCACACCACCGTCACCAGCGCGGCCGTGTACGGCGGGGTCGAGATGGGGCCGCAGGAGCGCGCGCTCAAGGCCGGCGTGGACATCATCGTCGCGACACCGGGACGCTTGATGGATCACATGCGGCAGCAGAACACGGACCTCACCGCGATCGAGTTGCTCGTGCTCGATGAGGCGGATCGGATGATGGATATGGGCTTCTGGCCCGATGTCCGCCGCATCATCTCCGCCCTGCCCGCGGCGAGGCAGACGCTGCTCTTCTCCGCGACGATGCCAGACGAGGTGGTGCGCGACGCCATCGAGATCACGCGCGAAGCGAAGTACGTTCAGGTTGGTCAACGCAGCGCGCCACCGAAAAGCATCACTCACCTCGTCGAGTCGATGCCCTCGTCGCTCAAGGTCCAGTGGTTGATCGATCGCCTGCGCCGCCCCGAGGGTCCGGTGCTCATCTTCACGCGGACGAAAATCGGCGCCGAGCGCCTGGCGCGCACGCTCGCCTCGGCGGGTGTGCGCTGCGCGGCGCTGCATGCGGATCGCAGCCAGGATCAGCGGCGCAAAGCCGTGGAAGGATTCAAGGGCGGCAGGTACTCCGTGCTGGTCGCGACCGACGTGGCCGCGCGTGGCCTCGACATCGATGCGATCCACACGGTCATCAACTTCGAGGTGCCGGATTCACCCGACACCTATGTGCACCGGGTCGGCCGAACGGGTCGCGCCGATGAGATCGGACAAGCGATCACGCTGGTCGCGCCTGAAGAGCGGCGCGCGCTGGCCTACCTCGCCAAGTCCGTTGGGCTTCGTTTAGAATGACAAGGATGTCCGATCCCCTGACTGTCCCGCCTGCGGCCGCTGCCGATGTCACCACGTCGGCCAGCGTCGAGGCGCCGGTCGTCTCCGAGGCTGTTACGAAGTTCAAGTCGTGCCGTTGGCGGCGTCCGCCTGAGGATGGGCCGGAATGCTGCGGGCACCGCGACGTCCTGCCGATTGCGGGCACGACCGGTTTCGACCCCGAAGCGTGGTGTCCCGACTGCTCGTTCTACAAACTCCGCCGGACGCCCAAGAAGCGCAGTCCTGACGACTACAGATACTAGTCTTGGCTAATGGCGATCCGCCATCAGCCATTACTCCGAGAATTCTTTAGCAAGCTCGACCCATTCACCCTGCGGCGCGAGCTGCTTGTACGCGCGCCAGTGCGGCCTGGCGTCCTGCGACAACCCCATCTTCTCGAAGGTCACCGCCAGGTAGAAATGCGCGTCGGCGTAGAAGGGATTCAGCCGCAGCGCTTCGCGGTAACACGACTGCGCCTCGGTGAATCGGCCGAGATCGTGGTAGATGTTTCCGAGGTTGAAGTGCGCCTCGAAAAAATCGGACTCGAGGCCGATGGCGCGTTCGTATAGCGCCTGGGCTTCGACCAGCTCGTCGCGGCTGTAGTGGATGTTGGCGAGATTGATGAGCGCCGCCACCAGATACGGGTCGAGCTCCAACGCCCTGCGGTAGCCCGTAGCCGCCTCTTCCATCGTGGCTTCGTCGCCATCGTCGAGGGCCGAAGCCGCTCGAAAATATTCTTCCGCGCGAGCGTTGTTCTGTTCCGGTGTCGGGTGAACCGCATCAAGGCGCGGCGCGGCGGTTTTGTCGCGGCCGGAGGGCCGCCGCAGCGCGATGACGCGTGCAGGTGCTGCCTCCAGACGAAAATCGAGCTCGAGCTGGCCCTGGCGCGACGCCATCAGCGTGCGAACGACGCTGTGGAAGGAGGCGCCAGCGGCGAGCCCTTCGTTGGCCTGGCGAACGATCGCGAGATCGGGAAAGGCAAAAAACGTATCGGCGTTCGTTCGAAGCACGGGTCGCAGCAGGCCGCATTTCACGAGATACCGCACATGGTCCTCGCGCAGGCAGCGATAGCGGGCCAGCAGATCGCGCAGCGCGTGGTACTGCTGCCGCAGCACGTCGGCCGTTGGCACGTTGGCGATCAGGCAGAACTCCTCTTCGGTCAAGACCCGAACGTGCAGCTCCTCGGCTCGCTTCAGTTTGTTGCTCTTGTCCTGCTGCGCCGGCCCGAATCCTTCAGCGCCGACGACGAGCATGGTCGTGCGAGCGTTGACCTCGTCTCCTGCCCCGCCACCCAACTGCACCACGAGCGCGCGCGCCGCCTTGCGGCTGAGGGAGCTGAGCTTGCCGGTGAAGACGACGAGTTGTCCCGAAAGGGGGCGTGATTCGTACAGGTCAGACGAGGGTGAAAGCAAACAGCCTCCGACTGAAGCGCTGGGAAGGAGCCGGACTCAAGATGAAGGAGAATGGGAGTGAAGTCAAGTGTCAAGTCTCAAGTTTCAAGTCTCACGTCTCACGTTTCGAGCGCGAAAACGGATGCTGGACTTGAGACTTGAGACCTGAGACTTCACACTTGGGAAGATGCTGCTGGCCGGTGACATCGGCGGAACCAAGACGCTGCTGGGCCTGTTCGACGCGCTGCCCTTGCGGCCGCGGGCGCTGGCAAGCCAATCGTTCGCGACGCTGGACTACGACGACCTTGGCTCGATGGCCGCCGAGTTTCTGGACTCGGAGGACGTCCGCCGCGACACGATCGAGTCGGCGTGCTTCGGCGTAGCCGGGCCGGTCATCGGCGATGCGGCGGAGCTGACCAACGTGCCGTGGCAGATCGATGGGCGCCGGGTGGCGACAGCGCTCGGCCTTCACCAGGTTGCCCTCCTCAACGATCTCCAGGCGATGGCCTACGCCGTCCCCGTGCTGCAGCCGCACGAGCTGTTCGCGCTGCAGGAAGGCACGGCGCTCCGCGGCGGCAACATCGCGCTCATCGCCGCCGGCACGGGTCTCGGCGAAGCGCTGCTCCACAACGTCCCCGGCCGGTTCATCCCGTCACCCTCGGAAGGCGGTCACGCCGATTTTCCCGCGCGAACGGAACGCGAGATCCAGCTGGTGCGCGATCTGACCGCGCGGTTCGGCCGCGCGGAGGTCGAACACGTCGTGTCGGGCCGCGGGCTCGTCAACGTGCACCGCGTCACGCACGATCGGCCGTGCGCGGCCGGCATCGATCTCGACGACCCGGACGCGCCTGCGAAGATCTCGACCGCGGCGCTCGACCGCCGGTGTGCGCAGTGCGGTGACGCGCTCGATCTGTTCGTGGGGGCCTATGGCGCGGAAGCGGGCAACCTCGCGCTGCGAACGGTGGCCACCGGCGGCGTGTTCATCGGCGGGGGCATCGCGCCGAAAATTCTCCCGGCGTTGACGACCGGCACGTTCATGCGCGCCTTCCGCTCGAAACCACCGCTCGACGCCATGCTCGCCGCCATTCCGGTGAACGTGATCCTCAACGCCGAGTCCGGCCTGCTGGGCGCAGCAGTATTCGCGGCGGAGCAGTTGTAGCCTCTTGTCACGCGGCACAAACGCTGTCCGTCTTGTCCGTTACGTGCACAGACAGCAACGTCACCGGACGAACAGCAGCGACTAATTTTCTGCCATACAAAAAACATCCCGCGACGCCGCAGCAACGGTGTAGGCTGACGTAGCGGCATGATCTGGGTTTTCGCTCGAAACGGCGAACGGCTTCGCTACGAAATCACACGCGGTCGTGCTGCTGGTGGTTATCGTGTCGTCATCACGCGTCCGGACGGCACCGAATCGATCGAGGAAGTGAAAGAACCGACCGAGTTGATCGAACGCTCCGCCAGGCTGATGAACACCCTTCGAGGCGACGGCTGGAAAGTCGCCTAGCGGCGTGTCCCCGACGAATCAGCAGTATCCCCTGTCGAGAACGCAAAGACCGCGAAGACCGCAAAGGGCTATTTGCCGCTTTGTTTCTTTGCGCTCTTTGCGGCCTTTGCGTTCTTGTTCGGTCGCACGGCCGTAGTGATAGACCCGCTAGCACAAGTACTCATCGCGTTTTCGAAAACTCCTGCATCTCCATCGCCGCGAGCAGCGCCATGGCGCCGCCGCGATCGTCGGCGCCGGTGATGGCCGGCCGTTCCAGGTAGTACTGCCGCGTCGGTCCTCCGCCGGTGCTCGCGCACACGTCCATGATCGTGCCGTCGTCGCGAACGTGCGCCGACAGCGCGCGCGAGGCGCGCTCGACAGCGGCGCGATACGAACCATCGATCCAGCCGAGGCGAATGCCACGAGCCATCGCTGTAAGGAGCATGGCGGTCGCGGTTTCCTCACGATATGCGCCTGGCTCGTCGATGACCTCGCGCCACATGCCATCGGGCGCCTGCTGCGCACGCGCCGCCGCCATCTGACGACGATAGATCGCCAGAATCGCCGACCGTTGTGGGTGATCGGCAGGCATGGCCGTCAACGCTTCGGTCAACCCCATCGCCGCAAACCCGTTGCCGCGACCCCATGCGGCGGGGCCGTCGACAGCGTGATTGAAGAGGCCGTCTTCACGCTGAAGGCGGGCGGCATACGCGGTCAGCAACCGCGCAGCGACGTCGAAATCCTGATCGCGACCCGGCCGCCGGCCCGTGCGCGCCAGCACGCTGGCCGCCATGAACATGTCGTCGGTCCAGCCGCCGCCGTACTGCGCCAGCCCCGCTGTCTTTTCCGCGGCCGCCAGACGCGCGCCCTCATCCGCCAACGCAATGGCGGCCGGATCGGGCATGTCCGCGAAGACCATCGTGCCGGCGACAGCCGTGAGCTGGATGCGATCGCCGAACAGCTTTCGGCCGTCCACGAGCCAGGGCCGAACGTGATCGAGCACTCTGGCGCGGAGCGACGCATCGCCGATGATTGCCGCCAGCCGCAGCGTGTTGACCCAGGCGACAGCGGGTATGTAGCTGATGGACGGCGTCTCCGGGTAACGAGCAGCGAGAACGCGAGCCATCTCGATCGGATCGCGACGGACTCTGGCGATGATCGCGTGATGCGACGGGGACTCAGCGGCACTCGTCCGCAGAAGCTTTTCGAGATCCGCAACCGCCGCTCCGGCCCGGATCGATTCGACACGTAGACCCTCCACCTGGATCTGGTTGCCGGCGCCGCCGACGACTACCACGAGGTCCGGCGCCTGGAAGGTGAGCCATCGCGGGAGGGACTGTGTGTCCTCTGGGCGGAATCGAGGCTGAGGCAGCGCGCTGGCGATCCAGCGATCTCGAATCGAACGCGGCGCCGCCGTCTTCAGCCAGCGAACGGCGGCGACGACCGCGTCTGCCGCGATCGGATCGCCGCTGCCAACGAGGACCAGCCGCGCCTGGCCGACCGCCGGATCGAAAGCAGACGGATTCTCGATCGTCAGGATGCGCGTTTCGTCAGCGGCCAAGCCTCCGGCGCTGACTGTCTGGGGCTGACCGGGGAGCGCGGCGACGGCGGCAACGTCAGCCTCGAGAGACGCAAAGGTCGCGATGGCCGCATACACGAGCGTGGCGCACAGCATGCGCGCAGTCTACGACGATTTGTAGTGGTGGACCCGCTCGAGCAGATCCGCGGAGGGCCTGGCGTCCATTGCGGCGCTCCATCCGACGAGGCCGGCGGGCGACCCGAAGATGACGATGACGCGCCCGTCGCGCGGCGCCCCGGGG
>Ga0066388_100002395_pt1 | contig 11421 bp, 11 predicted proteins | sample PanSoiMetaGPlot6_FD_64539 | JGI IMG/M metagenome (GOLD analysis project Ga0066388, IMG submission 64539) | Tropical forest soil microbial communities from Panama analyzed to predict greenhouse gas emissions - Panama Soil - Plot 6 (Hybrid Assembly) | ecosystem: Environmental > Terrestrial >... | reverse complement strand
GGCGCGGCCGTCTTGTCGACCTTCGCCGAAGTTCATTCGTACGCCTTCACGGTGGGTTTGCTGCTCCAGTTCACTCATGTGGTTTGCCAGGGCTTGCCGGTGCGCTTTCCGAAACTGAAGCTCGCGTTTCTGGAGATCGGCGCGACCTGGTTGCCCTATTACCTCGATCGCCTGGATGAGCACTGGGAGAAGCGCGCCAAACACGAAATGCCATTACTCAAAGAGAAGCCGAGCGATCTCGTGCGCAAATCGAAAATGTATTTCAGCCTGGAATCCGGCGAATCGCTGCTGCCTGAATCGATTAATTACTTGGGCGCCGAGCACTTCCTATACGCCTCGGATATTCCGCACTGGGACAATGAATTTCCCGGTAATCTTCACGCTTTGAGAAATCATCCCCGGATCTCCGATAGTGACAAGGAAAAAATTCTCTACAAAAATGCCAAGGAGCTGTTTGGTTTGTAAAATACGGGAGAAACGGGAGGAGATATCTTGAGCTACCTTCGTTTATTACTACCGCTGAAATTTGCAGAGGTCTTTTTGACCACAACTTTCTGGATTGCCGCCTCGGATTCGTTCGCAGCAGACAAGCTTGTGGCCCTTTACTCGTCGCACGCGGTACCTTACTCGATGCCGTGGATCGCGGAAGAGCTCGGCTTGTTCAAGAAGTACGACCTCGACTTCGGTTTTGTCTACATTCCTTCCTCTTCAACGGCAACGGCGGCAATTTTGGGAAACAACGTCGAGGTTGGCCTCCTCGGCGGCGTCGGGATCGTGAATGCGTACGCAAGCGGGGCCACGGATCTGTGTTTCATCGGTAGCATCAAAAACATCATGACCCAAAGCATTCTCGCCAAGACGGAGATCACCAAACTCGAGCAGCTTCGCGGCAAAAGAATCGGGGTCACCCGGATCGGGAGCAACACACATTTTTTCACTGTGCAGGCATTCCGGCGCGTCGGAATGAATCCGGAGAAAGATATTACGTTCATCCAAACCGGCGGCGACAATGAAACATTGGGCGCGCTGGCATCCGGCAGGGTGGACGCGGCGACCATGTTGCCCCCAACGGACGGCAGGGCAATCGCTCTCGGGTTTCGCTACGTGGTTTTTGGACCAGATATCGCGATCCCTTACGCTGCTTCGACAATTACCACGCGTCGGTCTGTGATCACGAAGCGCGGTCCGGTAATCGGGCGGTTCATGCGCGCGATGGCCGAGGCGTCGAAGTCCATGCATCGAGACAAGGAGCTCGTTTACCGAGTGCTGGAAAAAAAGTTGCGGATTACCGATCGGACGATACTCGACGCGAGCTATGCGATAGAAATGAAAGTCATGGAGCCGCGTCTAGATCTTAAAGCGGCCGCGATTCAGCCGATGATCGAAGAAGTTGGCAAGACCAATCCACGCGCCAATGAGATCAAGCCGCAGGATCTCATGGAACGGCGCTACTTAGCCGAGATGGAAAGCAGTGGATTTTTTGACCAAGTATGGAATAAAAAGCGATGAGGTTCGGCTAGCGCGCCGGCAGGTCCTCGTCTTTCAAATTGAACCAATTTCGCGCGTTCTCCCCCAAAACGTGGCTTAGCTTTTCTTCGGTCATGCCGGCAATTTTCTTGACTTCCTTTACCGAATCCGGGAACTCCGAGTCCCAGTGCCGGTAATCCGAGGCGTACATCACCTGGGTGATGCCAATGTTGTCGAGCACGTAAGGCAAGATCGTTTCTTCCGGCTCGCATGTGAAAGCAACCTGAGGGCCTTTGATGATCTCCGAAGGTTTGCGTTTGAGCAGCGGCCACTGGGGGCGCAGTTTGTGGAAATGTTCGTCGAGGCGTTCCGACCAAAACGGCAGCCAGCCGCAGGCGCCTTCCATGAAGCCAACTTTAAGCTTGGGATACCGATCGAAAACGCCCTCGCCGATCATGTGCATGAGCGAGATCATCAACTCGAAGGGGAATGACGTCATGTGCACATAGCTATATTTCTCCATGCGCTCGCTGCCGGCGCCCATCACGCCCCACACGCCGTACTGGCCATCGTGCTCCGTTTGGGGATGAACCGAGAGCGGCATGCCGATCTCCTGGGCTGCGCCGTAAACTGGATCGAACATGCGGTGTCCCAGATTTATCCCGTAAACATTGGTTGGCAGCATGGCGCTTACAATCGAACGCTGCTGGGCGAGATATTCCAACTCCTTTACGGCTGCGGGCGGATCTTGGACAGGAATCAGGCCGACGCCTTTTAGCCGTTTTGGATCGGGTGCGAGATAGTATTCAACGAGCCAGCGGTTCACGGCGTGACAGATCGCCGCAGCAACCGGCTTGTCGGCCATGCCGTTGACTGACAAAGCGATGGATGTGCCGAAAATCACGGCGACGTCGATGCCTTCTTCGTCCATGTCCGGTAGCCGCTTGATCGGATCAGTCATCCCTGGCCGGCTACGCTCGATATGTGAAGCGAATACTTCGCTACGATCAACTCCGCCACCCCAACGTCGGCGACTTGAGAGCCGCCCCTCGATTATCAAATGAGAATAGCCGGAGCTGTCCGCCACTCGATTCGGTGCGCGGCTGGCAAATTCCTTCGGCATCCACTTGACCAACTCAGTATCCGGTTCATAACAGTGGCCATCGGCATCGATGACTAAATTTTTCGCCATATTGCCTCCACTGCGATCAGCATAACTAAATTTTTAAATAGTTGGGTTCCATGACAATTGCAAACAATCGTCAGTTACTCCGATAAAGCTACCGCTAGACGAGATGGTGGCGCTGACTACTGGACGGTGGTAGCTGCGATTTCGGCGGAAGTGCTGGGAATTCCAAAGCCACAACGAGTGATCAGAAATTTTTCGAAATCGGCATCGGTAGAGAACTTGAACCGCACGGCTCCATTTTGATCCCAAAGCTCTTTTGATGGCACTTGGCACTGATTGCAGCGCATGCCTTCGTTGCAGTTCTCGGGCAGCGTGCCGGTCGTGATCGTGGCGACACTCGCGATTCGCGGGTCCGTACCACGAGAATTCACGCGCACCACGAGTCCGGTGCCATGGTATTCAACGGCGGGAAATTTGCGCGTGCGGCCGTCGGGGTTGACGTCGACCGCGGCTTCAGAAAAGACGCCGCCGCGAATCTCGTGGGTGGAGGCGTCAAACTCGATGACTTCTCCCGTCGGCAGGTTGACGATGTTTCGCTTGCCGGCATTGACGATGGCGGGTAAAACTTTGCGCGGAAAAAACAGCATCACGCTGTTCATGATCTCGCTCAGGCGAAAGACTCGATCACGGGAGGGCACCCAATCGGAGACCATCAGATGGATATCTTGACGCGCCCGTTCGTCGAAGCGGAATTGAAAATCTCTACCGTAAAATTGATCTTTGGATGCATCGCGCCGCTGCGGCAGAATCCGATTTCCGCCCTGATTGGAAAACTCGAACCCGACGATCTCACCGCGTCGGTTCTTCCGGTACCGCCATCCGGAGTTAGGCTGTGGTGCGGATGACCGCGTGGCAACGACAGTATTGTAGTCGACAGCGCGGGAGGCCGAGTTTTTCTCAGGCGTGGCGATAAGCGATTCGGGAAATACCCTGGCCAAAACTTCCTTGGGTGGTTTTGCGCTCAACTCCGGTTTCTCCGATAGTTTAGCTTCTTCGGAGGAAGGAGCCGGCTGAGGAGCCGCGGGTTCTGGAGCCGCTTTTGGCTCAGGCTGGCTTGGCTCCGGCGATATACGGCAAGCCGAAAAGCCTGTGCTCGATAGCAGTAAAAGAACCAGAATTGTTCCCGTTCGCCTCAAGGATCACCCCATCAAATCGTCAACTAATAGAGTAACGTCCCCAATCCGGCGCCGCAACGTTCGTGCCGGTTAAGCATCTCTGGTTGCATGTACAAAAACGTACGAACGAGTAGTTCTGGCAACGGTAAGCCTTGCGTCGTGGTCGTTCATGAACCACGCTCGAACAAAATTGCCGGAGAGTTAACTTTGCTGATTTGTTCGGACAGCTGCCCTGCGGTAATGACAAAACCGGGTGTGATTGGAAAACCGGCAAACGCTAATGCTTCGGCGACCCAGGTGTTGCAGGTTTTCCATAAAGCGAATCGGGGCGTCGCCGGATAAAATCGACCGTAAGGATATAAACCGTTCCGGGAGCTGGCGCGGAGCCCCGGCTGCGGTCGGGCAAAAGTCATCGAAAGATAATTCAAGAGTTGGTCATATGCTGGAGGGGAAAACTGCATTTTGATGACGTCAGCGCCGGGGTAAAACATTGTTGGGTCTTCGATAAATCCAACAAGGTGCAGCACGCTGCCGCTCGACCAAAACGCCGCTTTGAGCGCAGTGAATAGGCCGGCGTGAGGATCCGGGAAGTAATCTTTGTCACCCCAACTAAACTCGATGAAGCGCGCCTGCGGAAAATCGACAATTTCCGGCACCACGGGCTCGGAAATATCAGCGGCGTAGAGAACAATCGCGGCGTGCCAACCGCCGTGAACGATGTAGACTGATTTGCAACCGGTTTCGGACGCCTTGCAGGCCCAATCGGCGGCTGCTTGATCAAGCGAGCCTAAAAGCAAGAAAACCAGGAGCAGGGCAGGGAGATTTCTGCGAGTAATGAGTGGCGGGAGCATCGCCGACGATTTTGGAGCCTCCTTGCGATTTCCGACTCACACGTGCGGTGTCGGTCGACGCTCGATGCGCAGATTCAGCCCTTTTCGTTCGATATACACATGCACCGGTCGCTGACGCCGACCGATTTGTTCGATCAATGTGATCAACGGAGCGGAGGGATTCGGCGGCGACGCTGAACGGGCGGCACCCCTCATCGCATTGACAGCTTCCGCGCCGGCGAAGTAATAGAGCAACTTGTCGTCGTCGCTGACGGATTCACCGCCGAATCTACGGCGAAACTCGTGCACGGATAGCTGTGGTGGGTCGAGGCGAGCAAGCTCCTTTGCCCTCGGGCTATTCAGCAAACGATCTTTCACATTAGGATCGATGGATTTGGCTTCTTCATCGCCCCAAAATCCCAGCGCGTAAAGCAGCACTTCGTCGGTCACTTCTTTGTAGCGTTCACCGACCATGACGTTGATCGCTGCTTGCACACCGAAAAATTGCGAATAAGGCGTGACCATGATCGGGTAGCCGAACTCGGCACGGACGCGCGAAACTTCTTCGAGGACTTCGGGCAGTTTGTCGATTTTGCCGAGACCGGCGAGCTGAAAACGAAAATTGGAAATCATTCCCCCGGGCACCTGATGCATTGGATGAAACGCGTCGTAGTGGACTGGCTTGCCTATCGGTAGGTTTTCGCGTTCGGCTATTTTAACAAAGTGATCTCGCACGGGTCGCAACACCTCTTCGTCGATGGAGGTGGCGAACCCGAGGGCACGGGCATTCATGGCGACATTAAAAATTGACGGATTCGACGAGCCCTCGGCAAGCGGCGGAATCGCGGTATTGATCGAAGTCACGCCGAGCTTAATCGCTTCGAGACAGCAGAGGGAGCCGAGTCCGGTGTTGCAATGGGTGTGAAATTCGAGCGGGATACCTTTGGTTTCCCGCAAAATCAACGGGCCCAAGCGCCGCGTTGAGTCGGGCGTCAGCAAGCCGCCGGGGTCTTTGAAGCAGATCCGCGCAACGTCGAGCTTGGCCGCCTCTCTCGCCCGTTGTACGAAATAATCGTCCGTATGCTTCGGCGAAATTGAATAGATAATGTTCAGAATCGTTTTAAGGCCCACCCGTTTAGCGGCGCTCACCGCGTGCTGCCAATAGAGCAGTGTATTCGATGGGTCCGAAGTGCGCAATTCGTCGATGCCGTTGGCAGCGAGCCGCTCCAGCCAAAGATCGGCCACGGCTGCCGGCGTGATCTGAAACGCGAGCATCGAGCGGCTGCGGATCGATCGCAGAGGTGTCCGGCGGATGCGCCGCTTGAGCAGACGAACGCGCTCCCACGGATCGTCTTTGAGATCACGCACGCATTTCTTGTAAAAGGCCGACGACATCACCTCAATCGCTTCTAAACGGGCGTGGTCCAGTCGCTCGGCGATTGGGAGCATCATGCGGGTCTGCATATTCGATGCCCAGAGGCTCAAGTGGCCATCGCGCAGGGTTGTGTCGACGAATCGAATCGCACCGGGTGAATGAACCGCATCCATGAGAAGTATAAGTCGTTCGGTGGCTGGGTCAGTCCAGATTTACGTAGGCACGAATCCAGTCGTTCGGCGTGGCGGTATGCCCCTGGCCGGTTGTGTCTTCCGCTAAAAAGATATCGCCGGGATAAAAACTCATGCTGGTACCGTCGCCCAGGCCAATGTCGACGCTCCCTGACAGCGTAATCACCCAACGGCGTCTCGGGGCTCGGTGAAAATTGACAATGTGCGGCGCGAAAGCGGTTCGAATCAAGAAGCCTGTGGCCGGTGCCGTTTTATTCAAAAACTCGGCATTCTCGCCAGTATCGAGGGGTTCAAAATGGGATTGACCGTCTGCACCTGCGTATAAGCGGAAAAATTTCATCGCCGACCTCTCGTTGCCACCAGACTGAAAAACAATTGTATGTCGAATCTAATGGCTCAGCGCAAGGATCGGCTTCATAGCTGTATTCGGCCAGGAGGGCGACGGCATTCCACCCTCCTGGAGGCGTGTTACTCAGGACTGCAAATAAGAATGGATTATGCCCCAAATCGAATAGAGTACGGTTAATCCGATGGTTCCCCAGATCAAGAGTTTTAGCCAAATGGGAAAGTCTTCCATATCGATCTCCTCAAAGTCTCGACACCGTTGCCTCGCGTGAACAGCACATGTCTGCGGGCTGCGTCGAATCTAAACCTGCTAGGTTTAAGCGAGCGTAAGCTGAGAGAGAGACTCAAATGAGCAGAACGACAGTTGTCTTGTGCAGGTTGCTGTGATTGAACCGGAGCTCTGAACGAAAATGACCGTGACGTTGCGCTAGTAAAATCGATGGCCCAATCAGGCACAGCGCGGCCGGCGCGATTGCCAACGCAGCATGCGCGCCACGATGCTCATCGTCGATATCGAATAGCGACGGGGTGAGTTTAGCTGCGGGAGCCCTGGTAAAGAGAAAATCACTGCTGTCCGGGGGTACGGTGATCGACCAGCTCTGATAAGCAACTGCTATCATCAAAAAAAGCACCAGGCTGATTCGAGCCAGCGTACGAGTCATTCCTGTTCCGCGTTTCGACAAAAGACTATCCTCGCGTCAAAGCGGCGTCACGCTAGCGGGCGGGTTTCGATGTTTGGTTGCCTGCTCGTAAGCAAAAGCATACTTGATCATGTTGCCATCGTCGTACGGGCGACCGAGGAACGTAATGCCCGCCGGCAGATGATCGCGGGTAAATCCAACAGGCACAACGATGGACGGGACATAAATCAAGAATGTGTTGATGTGCGGCGCGCCTTTCTGGTCTACGCAAGGTGGATTAATCCCATCGGTGATCAGCGTCGGCTGATGCTCGACTGCTTTGTGAACGATGGCGTCCAGCTTGTGGTCCGCCATAACCTTCAGGAGCTCTGTCATGAGCTCTTCGCGCGCCTTGAGGTATTGGTAACTCGCGTCCTCGCCGGGCGCTCTCATCCACCGTTCGCGCGAATGCTTGACAACTTTTTCAAACTCCGGCGAGCGCGCCGCGTCCTGCTTCGATCGGTACGGCGGATTTTTACTCCGGTTCATGAAATTTTTGAATGATTGCTCTTCGTCGGCGGCACTGCCCGCGCGCTTGGCCAGCAGGCTTTTGAGTTTTGGAATGACGACTGGATCGATGATTTCAGCGCCGGCAGTTTTTAATTCGGCAATCGCCTTATCGAACACCTCGGAAATTTTCTTGAAATCCTCGGAGCCGGGCTCCGCATCATAACCCATGGACTCGCGCAACACGCCGAGACGGGCGCCTTTCAGTCCGTCGCTGTCAAGAAACTGCATGAATTTTTTATTTACGCGTCCAACACCTCGGGCCGTGACCGGATCCTCAGGATCATAGCCGATCATCACATCCAGCAGTTTGGCCAAGTCTGTCACCGTTCGAGCCATCGGACCGAGGGAGCCATTGATAGACGGCCAGCCCGCATAGATACCGGAACGGCTGACCAATCCGGCGGTCGGACGCATACCGACCACACAATTCCACGTCGAGGGCCGGCGAATCGAAGCGAAGCCTTCCTGTCCCACAGCGACGGTGCAGAAGTTGGCAGAAACACTCGCTCCCGATCCACCCGACGACCCACCCGCCGTGCGTTCAAGACTGTAGGGGTTTTTTGTCGAGCCGAAAAGCGAACCGTGGGTATCCCCGCCGCCAAGCTCGCCGAGAGTCGCTTTGGCGAGAATAATGGCGCCCGCTTTTTTTAGTTTATCGACGACAAAAGCATCACGATCGGGATAATAGTTTTTGAATAGCACTGAGCCGAGAGTCGTCGGCATCCCGACGGCATCGCCTTGGTCCTTCATAATGATCGGAATGCCGTGCAGCGGCCCGACCGGTCCCGAAATTTTGAAGGCTTGATCCAGCCGATCGGCTTCTTTTAGGGCGTTGGGGTTAACGGTAATGATCGCATTAATCGCCGGTCCGCGCTTGTCGTATTTTTCGATACGATCAAGGTACATCTGCACGAGTTCCCGGCAAGTCAATTGGCGAGAACCATATGCGGCGTGAATTTCCGCGATGGTGGTTTCGAGAACATTGAAGCTCATTCGCAAATCTCCCGGATTCCTATCGCCTAACTACTGCAGGCACTCGCAAATGTCCAGCGGATGAGCAGCGGCCGGCGATCAGTGGACGTCTACCAGCCGGAACATGAGCCGTAGTTGGCGCGAACATCCGGCGTAAAGAGTTTTTTTGTGGATTTCAGAGCCCCTCGATAAGCTCAGGTTGGACGGAAACTCACAACCGCAATTTTATCGCGGCACCAGTTCACTTAGAGCTGTCTGTCTCAATTGCCAAGTAAGCGCGTTCTATCTCCTGCCAATCGTCAAGACCAACGACCTTATCCCTTTCTTTGAACGTGGTGAGCGATGCGTCGATGGACTCGGTCGTACCTTCGCGCTTAAGGGTGGCCAGGGCGCTGCGCATGGCGTGAATCGCAGCACGTTGAGTCTCCGAGGGATAGATGGCAATGCGATAACCCATCTGCTGGAGCCGCTCCATCGGGAGCATCGGTGTTTTTCCGCCTTTGAAGACATTTACGAGTAGCGGCACGCCCGGGAGCCGCCTCGGGATTTCGGCCAGCTCACTCTCGGATTGCGGCGCTTCGACGAAGATCGCATCCACGCCGAGTTTGGCGAATGCGTGGCCCCGGGCGATTGCATGCTCAAGGCCATGAACACCGCGAGCATCGGTGCGCGCAATGATGCAGAAATCAGGATCGGTGCGGGTGTCGAGGGCCGCCTTCAATTTCATTTCCATTTCAGCGAGCGATATGACTTCCTTTCCGTCCAAATGGCCGCAGCGCTTGGGCGTGATTTGGTCCTCGATATGGATCGCCGCGACGCCAATCCTTTCGAACTCCCGCACACTGCGCACCAGATTTACAGCATTGCCATAGCCGGTATCGGCATCCGCGATCACCGGAATTTTGATCGCAGAGACGACCTGTGCGGCACGCTCGATGGATTCGCTCATGGTTACAAGCCCGATATCAGGAATGCCCATGCTACGGGCGACAGCGCCGCCGCTCAGGTATGCAGCTTCGAAACCAGCTTCCTCGACCAGTCGAGCCGAGAGGCCGTCAAAACAGCCTGGCGCCACCAGAAGCTGGTGCCGGCGCAACAACCTTTTCAGTGTCTGACGTGGATTCATGGATTACCTCAGGTTTATTAAAGTGATTTCGAGCTTCACATGGCGTTCGATTCATTTTGCAGCAGCGATTTACGTTAGACCCTAGATGCTAAATGTCGTTCACAAACAAATCCGTAAATTCGTCTACTGGCGCAGCATCGAACCGGCCGACGTCGGCGTACAGCCGGAGAATCCTGTCCCGTTGCTCAGGCGCGAAGCGCGACGCCAAATTGGCTTCGAATTTCTTGAGCAGCAGCGGCATCCCTTCGGCGCGACGTCGGCGATGGCCGATCGGATACTCGACGGCGACCTTCGGCGTGCTCGAGCCGTCGTTAAAAAAAACCTGCACAGCGTTGGCAATCGAGCGCTTCTCCGGGTCGAGGTAGTCTCGTGAATATTGCGGGTCTTCAACGCATGTCATTTTGGCGCGCAGTTCGTCGATGCGCGGATCGTGCGCGACAGCGTCTTCGTAATGATCGGCAGTGAGTTCGCCAAAAATCAGGCCGACCGCGGTCATGTACTGGATGCAGTGGTCGCGGTCCGCGGGATTGTGGAGCGGGCCGGATTTATCGATGATCCGGATCGCGGATTCTTGAGTCGTAATGACAACCTTGTGGATTTGCTCGAGTCTATTCGTGACCTGATCGTGAAGCTGAAATGCGCACTCGACTGCGGTTTGCGCGTGAAACTCGGCGGGAAAAGAAATTTTAAATAGCACGTTCTCCATAACGTAGGATCCTAGCGGCCGCCCGAGCGTAAATGGCTTTCCGTCAAAAAGCACATCATAAAAACCCCAGCCCTTGGCGGAAAGCGCCGATGGATACCCCAGTTCACCGCGCACAGCCATTAGAGCAAGGCGCACTCCTCGACTAGTTGCATCGCCAGCCGCCCACGACTTGCGCGGGCCGGTGTTGGGCGCATGACGGTAGAGGCGCAGCGCGCCGCCGTCGGTCCAAGCATTCGAAAGAGCGCTGATGATTTGTTGGATGGAACCGCCGAGCATGGCTGTCGCGACGGCTGAGCTGGCGATCCGAACCAGCAGCACATGATCGAGGCCGACTCGATTGAAGCTGTTTTCCAACGCCAAAATACCCTGAATCTCGTGCGCCTTGATCAGCGCTTTCAGCACGTCAGAAATCGTCAGCCGCCGTTGTTTTGTGCGGGAGAGATAGTCGGCGACGGCAAGAATACCACCTAGGTTGTCCGACGGATGGCCCCATTCGGCGGCGAGCCAGGTATCGTTGAAATCGAGCCAGCGGACCATAGCGCCGATATTGAAAGCGGCGTGGACCGGGTCGAATTGCCATGCGGTGCCGGGGACGCGTGCGCCGTCGTTCAAGACTGCGCCCGGAACGATGGGTCCGAGACGCTTTACGCACTCGGGATAACGAAGCGCGAGTAAGCCGCAGCCCAACGCATCCAAAAGATTATAGCGCGCGGTGTCGATGGCTTCGCGGCTGTTAGGTTCGTATCTCGCCGCATATTCGGCCAACTCGACGAGTATTTTGTCTGGCTCTGGCCGAATGTTCGAAATATCGGAGCTCATCAGGATTCTCGGTTCCAGGTTCAAAGTTCAAGGCTTGTCCTTAAGAAAGTGAAGGATCTTTCGTCGTGATTCGTAGATCCTTCGAAGCTCAAGATG
>Ga0066388_100002394_pt1 | contig 11421 bp, 11 predicted proteins | sample PanSoiMetaGPlot6_FD_64539 | JGI IMG/M metagenome (GOLD analysis project Ga0066388, IMG submission 64539) | Tropical forest soil microbial communities from Panama analyzed to predict greenhouse gas emissions - Panama Soil - Plot 6 (Hybrid Assembly) | ecosystem: Environmental > Terrestrial >... | reverse complement strand
GGGATGAAGTCTTCGTGATCCCGGACATTTTGTGTAACGCCGGTGGCGTGATTGTTTCTTACTTCGAGTGGGTACAGGGCCTGCAATCCTATTTGTGGACGGAAATGGAAGTGACCGACAAGCTTTTCCGAATCCTGGAGCACTCGTTTGCCCAGGTAATAAGACGGGCGAAAGCGCATAAGATTTCTCATCGCACCGCGGCCATGGCAATTGGCGTCGAGCGCGTTCTCAAGGCTAAAAAGATGCGCGGCCTGTTCCCGTGAGTCTTTGTTGTAGCTATGGCCCTGTGCGGCGTTGCGTTGTCCAGAGACGGAGCGTCCCAGGCAGCGCAGCTATGTTTATACAGCGACAATGAAGTTTTCGCACAGCGAAGAAGATCGCGAGGGAAAACATCTCGACGTCCTTATCGACGAGGAGAACGGTCTGCGGATCGTTGTTTCTCGCCTGGGTGCAGAATTAATCAGTGTTGCGCGAGTCAATGAGGCAGGGATATGGACCGGTTTTCTTTATCGCGACAACGACATTTCAACGCCCGCACAAGGCTGGGCGAATCATGCGACGGTGATGGGCTACTATCTCCACCGGCTGAAAGATGGACACAGCTGGTACCGGGGCCACGAGATCAAGGGCGGAAATCACGGTTTCCTCCGCCACAAGACGTGGCATCTCGCCGGAGCTTCTTTTCAGGGAAGCGGCGCCTCGTTGGAATATCGGATAACACCTAATGATTTCTCAGCAGAAGAGTATCCGCTGACAGTCAGCGTAAACCTCACGTACAAGATCGAAGCGAATACAGTTGGCGTGCTTTTCGAGTTTCGAAACGACGAGCCTGAGCTTGATGCGCATGTTTCTTTTGGATTGCATCCCGGATTCGCAGCGGAGTCTTTTGAAACTCTTCATCTTCAAATGCCTAGGGGGCTTTACCGTCGATATTTTTCGCCAGGAAATTTTCTTTCAGGAGAAACGCGGGATATCGAGTTCGCTGGCGGCGAAATGCCATTTTCGAAAACTGAATTACCCGGTTCCATCATCCTGGCACTCCTCGACATTCCCAACCCTCGGTTTTCCTACGTCGATCCGCCGAGCGGCCGCTGGGTCACTCTCGATTTAACGGGCGTGCCTTACCTGACCTTGTGGTCCGATGGCGGACCATTCCTTTGCATCGAACCATGCTGGGGACTCACTGATCATCAGCAACAGCGCGCCTTTGAAAATAAAGAAGGTATCCAAATAATCGCGCCCGGCGCCGTAATGCGTGCGTCGTTCAGTATGGCCCCGGAACTTGCCTCCTGCGATTAGCCGGGTAACCGACGACTGACTAGTAACCGTCATGCCAGCTGCTTCATTTCGCGCGTTGCTCAGGCGCTCAATTGATTATGCGGGAATGTTTCCGCCCTGCAGTCTTGGCCTCGAACCAGCGCTTCGAAATCAGGGGGAATATGTCCGCTCTCCGGACACATGGATGCTTGGCGCGTTCGTTCTGTCCACTGAACAATGCGATGCGATCAAACAACTTCTTTCGGAATTTGATGCTCAGCATCCACTTCGCGTGGCTGCGCTCGGACCAAAGACCGGTAGCACAGATGCTTTTCTTAAGGGCATCGGGGCCGCACATGCAGCGATTCGTTCATTATCGAAACACAACGGCGATCTTGTATCAATCAGTCACCTCGAGATGTTTCTGCCACACGGTGTCGATGTTGCGATGCTGAAGGAAGCAAGATCGATTCTCGGTGATTTGCCGGTTTTCTGGGAGGCCCCGCCTGATAGAGCCGAACAAACGATCGCGTTGCTTGCCAAATTTAATTCTGACGCTGACTCAGCGACGTTTGGCTATAAGCTCCGTACCGGTGGAGTGACTGCAGACGCGTTTCCGACTTCGGTGCAGATTGCCAAAGCGCTCGTGACGCCGGCTACGAGTCAACTGCCGATCAAGTTTACGGCCGGCCTTCATCACCCGCTGCGACAACACCGAGAGGAGGTCCAAACAAAAATGCACGGCTTCCTGAATGTTCTCGGCGCGGCGGTGCTCGCTGTCGAACATCAATGGGACATAAATCAAACCGCAATGATGCTCGAAGACGAGGACGCGCGTTCGTTTTCGTTCGCCGACGATTTTTTTGCGTGGCGCGAATGGCGCATCGACATCAAACGCCTGCAATTTCGTCGCCGCTTCGTTGTGTCGTTTGGCAGTTGCAGCTTCGATGAGCCACGCGAGGACCTGCGCGCTTTGAATTTAATGTAGTGCGTCTGTGGCAGACGCATCCAGGTTTCAGAGAATGGAGCCGGCGGGCGCCGAGCGACATGGACGGGAAGCCCGAAAGGTGAGCTCGCTGGCGCGAGCGAATCAAACACCCTACAATCCACGGATGCTACTGAAATCATTCATCGACGTTTCGCCTGAGTCGCATTTTCCCATTCAAAATCTTCCATTCGGCATTTTTCAACCGAAAGGAGGCAAACCGCGCGCCGGGGTCGCGATCGGCGATTTGGTTGTCGATCTCTCCGTTTTGGAAGAACTGGGCCATTTCCGCTCGCCGGAATTTCGAGGCCGAAAACCCTTTTCAGAAGACTCGCTGAATGCGTTCCTCGCCCTTGGCCGTCCAGCGTGGCGCAAGGCGCGAGCGATTCTTCAACGTCTTCTCTCGTCCAAGACGCCGATTCTGCGCGACAACGCGAGGCTGCGTGCGCGGGTCTTCCATCCGCAAAGGAGCGTCACCATGAAATTGCCCGTGCGCATCGCAAATTACACCGATTTCTACTCATCATATCACCATGCGCACAACGTGGGAACAATGTTGCGCGGGCCGGAAAACGCGCTGATGCCAAATTGGAAATGGCTGCCTGTCGCCTATCACGGACGCGCCAGCTCGGTTGTGATCGGCGGCACCGATGTCCGTCGACCGCATGGGCAAGTCAAACCACCCGATGCTTCGGTACCAACTTTCGGTCCGACAAAGAGCCTGGATTACGAACTTGAAATGGCGTTTCTGATTGGGCCGGGAAATTCGTTAGGCGAACCGGTGCCGATTGATAGCGCGCCCGATCATATTTTTGGTTTGGTTCTGATGAACGATTGGAGCGCACGCGATATTCAGGCCTGGGAATACCAGCCGCTGGGCCCGTTCCTGGCGAAGAATTTTTGCACCAGCATTTCACCATGGGTGGTAACCCTGGAGGCACTTGAGCCTTTCCGAAAACCGCTCCCTGGGCAGGAACCCGAGCCGATGGCATACTTGAAAGCAAAGGATGATTTCACGTACGACATTGAACTCGAAGCGAGCTTGCAGACTTCATCGATGAATACGCCACACGTGATTACGCGAACCAATTTTCAAAATCTTTACTGGAGCATTACCCAACAACTCGCTCATCACACAGTGAACGGGTGCAACTTGCAGCCCGGTGATCTGCTGGCGAGCGGAACCATCAGCGGCCCGACTGAAGAATCGCGCGGTTGCATGTTAGAGTTAACCTGGCGCGGCGCAAATCCGTTAAAGCTTCCGAATGGCGACATCCGCAAATGGCTCGAAGACGGAGACCGCCTCGCAATTACCGGCTGGTGCCAGGGCGAAGATTATCGCGTTGGCTTTGGCGAAGTAAGCGGGCGCATTATTGGTAGTGACAAATGACAAGTGAATCGTGACAAGATCCCTCTCAAGCCGACTGTTGTCTTTGCACGATGGGTTTCTTGGATCGGGCATCCGTTGGTCTTCATCACTCTTTCCGCCGGCATCATCATTGGACTGCGTCTCGCTAATCGTGCCGGTCTGGCACTTTTGCTCACTCTGTTGGCTACCGTGATTCTACCGATGGGATTGTTGCTTTTTCGTGGCTTCCAATCAGGCCGGTGGAGCGATCCAGATGTTTCCATTCGCGCCGAGCGCGTACGATTTTATCCGTGGGCGATTTCAATTTCGGTCGGGGCTGTGATTGTACTCCTGTTATCGCACGCGCCGGCGTTCGCATTGCGCGGTGCCACGATGACTCTGCTTCTGCTAATCATCGCGGCGCTAATCAATTTTCGAATCAAGTTGTCATTGCACGCGCTTTTTGCTTTCTACAGCGCCATCATCCTGTTTGTGGTCAATCCGATCGCTGGCGCAGTAGCCTTTGCGCTGGCTGTGCTCGTTTTCTGGTCGCGCCTTTATCTGAAGCGCCATGATCTTTCGGAAACACTCGTTGGCACTTTGCTCGGTTTAGTAGGAGGACTGGTCACTGCTTGGTAAGGCCGCGGCCCGGCGGCGCTGCAGCAAACGAAGACGTTAGTATCCTCGAGCGACGTAATGGCCACGAATCCAAACTCGCTGGCCATTCCGCCACGCCCGGTGGCCAGGCCTCCAGACGTAATACACGCGGCCATACCAATATCCGGGCCCTCGATAGTATGGTCGATCGCCAACTGCGACCACGACTGAGCCTCCTCCATAATATGGCCCGGGGCCGTAGTAAGGTCCGTAACCCGGATATGCGCTGTAATAGCCTTCACAGCCCCCTGCCGAGAATAGGACTGAAACCAAGAGAACCAACAGAATCACTCCTCTCGATTTAGTTGCTGTTTCATTCCCATTCGCCTTTGGGAGATAAGCAGTGCCCATTTTCATATAATCGTATTCGGTTTAAGCAGAGTTTTTACGCGCCTGCATTCGCCACCACGAACCGTTGTGTCTCGTGACTGAGAATCTAGACCACGCCTTGGTCGAGCATCGCGTCAGCCACTTTCACAAACCCAGCGATGTTCGCGCCGACCACAAGATTGCCTGAATGCCCATACTCCTCGGCTGTTTCCCACGACGTTTTGAAAATCGTAAACATGATGTGTCGCAAACGTGAATCGACCTCCTCGCGCGGCCACGGTAAACGCATCGAGTTTTGGCTCATCTCCAGACCCGAAGTCGCCACACCACCGGCATTCGCCGCTTTACCGGGACCAAAGAGAATTTTCTTAGCGAGGAAGAGATCAACGCCGGCCGGCATGGTCGGCATGTTTGCCGCTTCCGAAACCAGATAGCACCCATTCTCGACCAATTTTCTGGCATCATCAGCGGTGATCTCATTTTGCGTAGCGCAGGGAAACGCACAGTCGCACTTGATTTTCCACGGACGCTGGCCGGCCACATATTTGGCGCGAAATTTCTTGGCGTATTCCGCAATGCGCCCGCGTCTGATGTTCTTGACGCTCTTGACCCAGGCCAGCTTTTCTTCCGTGATACCGTTCTTATCATAAATAAAGCCGCTGGAATCGGACATGGTGATGGGTTTCGCGCCACATTCGATCAGTTTTTCCACGGTAAATTGGGCAGCATTGCCGGCGCCCGAAACTGTGCAGATTTTTCCTTCGATCGTTTCGTTGCGCGTTTTAAGCATTTCCTGCGCGAAATAAACTGCGCCGTAACCGGTGGCTTCCGGTCGCATAAGCGACCCGCCCCAATTAGGATCCTTACCGGTCAACACGCCCGTGAACTCGTTAGCGAGCCGTTTGTACTGGCCAAAGAGATATCCAATCTCACGACCACCAACGCCGATGTCACCCGCAGGCACGTCCGTATTGGGACCGACGTGGCGAAAAAGTTCGGTCATGAACGACTGGCAAAAACGCATGACCTCAATGTCGGTTTTCCCTTTTGGATCAAAATCGGAGCCGCCCTTGCCCCCGCCCATTGGCAGACCCGTAAGCGAATTTTTGAAAACCTGTTCAAACGCCAGGAACTTGATGATGCTCGCAGTGACCGTCGGGTGAAAACGCAGTCCTCCTTTGTAAGGGCCGAGCGCGCTGTTCATCTGCACACGGAAACCGCGGTTCACCTGGATCTGGCCCTTGTGGTCAGTCCATGGGACACGGAAATGAATCACCCGCTCCGGCTCCACCAGGCGCTCGAGAATCTTTCCATCTCGATATTTCTTGTTGCGCTGGATGACCGGGCGAATCGATTCAAGCACTTCAGTCACCGCCTGAAGAAACTCAGGCTCATTTGGATTACGCTTCTTTACAACTTCGAGAACTTGCTGCACCAGACCCATAAGGGTGTTACTTCTGCCGGTTATTGGCCTTGTAGGCAATAAAAAACATGATCAGCCATAGCGAAGGGTCGAAAACGGCTAGACCGAACAATGGTTCGCATTCGGTGATTCGGTCCCGTACAAATGGAGGTGTGTTAGATCTCACGCTGTGGTGAAAACTCGATGACGATGCTAAGAGGCCTTAGGGCGACGTTTCGGCGTAAATTTGAAACCCACATAAGTTGCCGAGCTAATCCCAAGCAACGTCATGAGGGTTGGATCAAATGTCGGCATTGTCCATTGGAAGATTGACTGCCAGATGAAGACTATCCCAAGAATGAAATTCCAAACCAACATCTGGAGCCGCGCTATCTCTGGTTCGCCACCTTCCGAAATGAGATCGTTGAAGAAACCTTGCGAAGGTTTGCCAGGGGGCCGGCCTTGTCCAAATCCTGTAGCCACCAGCAGGGTTGCTCCCTGAAGGCCAAGCAACAGAGGCGCGCTTCCACTCAAAATATTGCGATGCTCACCCATCAACGCCCAAAGATATGCGAAACAGCCGACACAAATCGTGAGCCACCACGCGAAGACGACTCGCGACAAACTCCACGGCGCATTCTGATCCGGCTGTAGCCCTGCACCGCGCGCGTCACGAAGAGCGGAAGTCCCTAAAGCGGCTGCAAAGACGGCACAAATTGTGAACACCACTGCGGTAATAGCCGCACCCTGGCGCATCGGAGGGACCATGGGCAAACTGCGATACACCGGCTTGACTGCTGCGCTGTATGTTGCCTCAGCGTTCACCAAAGTCGGCATTCGCAAGGCGTCGGCGGTTCCAACGATGGGCCGGGCGAGAGAGATTTGAGCGTCGCAAGTCGGACCAACGGCACGAATTATCGCACGCCATTTTTCAAGCTCCTTTGGATCGGCTGGAGCAGCGAGGTGGAACACCACACGATTGTATGTTTCGCCTTCGAAGTCTCCAGAGCCATACGTTGGCGGAGAAGTAGCGTCAAAAGGCGGAATTGTCTCAAATACCTGGCCTGCAATCATCAGACGCAGATTCGATCGTTCCTGAAGCATCCAATGATTGACTTTGACTTGCAGCGGTTGGAGGGCCATCTCTTGCTCCGCAGACAGACGAGACGATTTCCTCAAGTCCACCAGGGAGGAGTAGGTTTTAAGCTCTTCCGGTTTCAAATCCTCAGGCAACAATCGCTGGTCAACGCGAGCTTTACTTAACAACCAGCCATCAAAATTCTGCAGAAAAACCGTTACGGTGAGTGAATCTGTAAAGAGGTTGCTCTCGATAATGCGACCATCATTATTGCACCACCCAATCCGGATATCCGTTACGTATTTTTCTTGTCCGTAACTTCGCACTCTGTTTGGCGGACTCTTTAGCTGGTCCGAAGAGCGGCGGCTCTCCTTCATCCAAATGAACCCCCAGACAACGAGGATGACTGCAAGCCCCACGCCCCAGACAATGTAGACGGTACGCTTCATAACGGACTACCAAGGTCTCGGCCGGCCATGAGCGTGAAGGGTTGCACCTTTGGTGTCAATAAAAGAGCGCTCGAAAGCGCGTCATGGACAGCTTCGGACGTGTTGCCGCCGCGACCGCTCTGAGATCTTCCTCAGCGATGTGTTGGACTTGTAATTTCCAATTCCTTGTTTCTAATTGATCTTTCGATACGCGCGATTAGCTCAGTGGTAGAGCACTTGCTTCACACGCAAGGGGTCGCTGGTTCGATACCAGCATCGCGCATATTGCAGCGCTTGCTCTTCGGCGCGTCGCATTCTATCTAAAAGTATGTCAGAACATAAGATGACCCTCACTTGGAAGCGCGGCGACACGCCGTTCGAATATCAAAAGTATCCGCGCGATCACACTTGGAAATTTGAAGGCGGGCACGAAATGCAAGCGTCGGCTGCTCCTGCGTATCTGGGGAACCCAAAGCTAGTCGACCCAGAGGAAGCGTTTGTGGCATCGCTCTCGAGTTGCCACATGCTGACTTTCCTTGCCATAGCCGCGAAAAAAAGGTTTGTACTCGACGACTATGTCGACGATGCGGTCGGCTACATGGAAAAAAATGCGGAGGGCAGGCTTGCGATTACGCACGTTACTCTTAACCAGCGATTGAAATTCTCGGGTGATAAGCAACCAACCGTGCAAGAGATCGAGGAAATGAATCATGCCGCGCACGAGCAATGCTTCATTGCCAATTCGGTCAAGACTGAGGTCACGGTCGAGACGCAGACGTAAGTGATCCTCCGCTTAGTGTAGCGGTGTTGCCCCTTGTTATGTCGAGCGGAGTCAAGACATCTCTCGATCTTTGGCTAATAGTAAGAGATCCCTCGACTTCGCCCGGAATGACAAAACGGTGAGCTAATCTTTGGCACAACTCATGAGTACGCCCACCGACTCTCAACTCATGGAAAAAATCGTCAGCCTGTGTAAAAGGCGCGGTTTTATTTTTCAATCCAGCGAAATCTATGGCGGATTGAACGGTCTCTGGGATTACGGGCCGCTGGGGGTCGAACTAAAGCGTAATCTGAAGAATTACTGGTGGCAGGTGATCGTACACGAGCGTGACGACGTGCTTGGTATGGATGGATCGATTTTGACGCATCCTGCAGTGCTGAAGGCATCGGGCCATGTCGAAGGATTTTCCGATCCGATGATTGATTGCCGGACTTGCAAAGCACATTTACGCGCTGACCAGCTCGTGGAAAAGAAGGGCGTTAAGCAGTGTCCAAACTGCGGCGGCAAGGATTTGACGGCGCCGAGGCAGTTCAACCTAATGTTCGAAACGCGTGTTGGTGCTACGACCGACGAAAGTTCCATCGCCTATCTTCGTCCTGAGACAGCGCAATCCATCTTTGTTCAGTTCAAAAACGTCCTGGAAGTTTCGCGCAAGAAATTGCCATTCGGCATTGCACAGATCGGCAAAGCGTTTCGCAACGAAATTAATCCCCGCAATTTCACGTTCCGTTCGCGCGAGTTCGAACAAATGGAGCTCGAATATTTTTGTCGCCCGGAACAGGGAATGGAGTTGCTCGAGTATTGGAAGGAAGAACGCCTGAGGTTTTACGAAAACATCGGGATTCAGCGCAGCAAACTTCACGTGCTGACAGTGCCCGACGAAGAACGTGCGTTCTATTCAAAGGGAACTTACGATATCGAATACGATTTCCCGTTTGGACGACAGGAACTCGAAGGTGTCGCATATCGTACGGATTACGATCTGTCGCAGCATCAGAAAGGCAGCGGGAAATCTCTCGAATATTTTGATGAAGAAACGAAGCAGCGATTTGTGCCGCACGTTGTCGAGCCGAGCGCCGGCGTCGATCGCACAGTGTTGGCGTTAATCTGTGAGGCGTATTCGGAAGACCAGGCACCAGATGAAAAAGGAAAAATGGAAACGCGCATGGTGCTGCGTCTTCATCCGCGAATGGCTCCGGTGAAGTGCGGTGTGTTCCCGTTGCTCAAAAACAATCCGCAGCTGGTCGCGAAGGCAAAAGAGATTCTCGATCTTTTGCGCCCGCACTTGGTCGTTTTCTATGATGAAAGTGGCGCTATCGGCCGGCGGTACCGGCGTCAGGATGAAATTGGTACTCCATTCGGAGTGACCGTTGATTTTGAAACGCTCGGAGAGAGAGACGCCGCACTGCGCGACACAGTAACCTTGCGCGATCGCGATTCGATGAAACAAGAGCGCGTCGCAATCCCAGATCTGCCGACGGTCTTACGCGATCGGCTGTCCTAATGGATCTCGAGCAGTTCCGCGAACACTGCCTAAGCAAACCTAACGCGACTGAGAGCACGCCATTCGGGCCCGATGTTCTTGTGTTCAAGGTCAGCGGTAAAATATTCGCATTAGCAGCTCTCGACGAAGTGCCGACGAGAGTGAATCTAAAATGCGACCCTGATTTGGCGCTGGAGCTGCGCGATCGTTACGAGCAAGTGACGCCGGGTTATCACATGAACAAGAGACACTGGAACACCGTCAAGATTGAGAGCGGCATTGCTGGTCCCGAGCTGCGTAAAATGATTGACCATTCCTACGATCTTGTGGCCAAAGGCCGGTCTAAATCTAGGGCAAAGGCTGCAGTTCGATCTCACCGAAACTCAACTGCAGCGCGTGGCGGGCAACGTTAAGGAAATTGTCGGCTGCGTCAGTAAGGGCGACATGTAACTCACCGAGGGTTTGCAGCGCGGCGCGAAGTGATTGTCGATCCAATATTTCTTCCACTGCGCGCGCGCAATTTTTTGCGGAATCGACGAGCGCGATTTCCCGCTTGAGCGATCGCGCAATCGCGCCGGTGAGCAGGGGATAATGCGTACAACCAAGCACAAGAGTGTCGACCCCATCAGAAAGCATGGGCTCGAGGTAGCGCATGATCATTCGGTCGGTTACATCGTCGTCGAGCAGTCCTTCTTCGATTAACGGAACGAGCAATGGGCAGGCGCGACTGCTGACGCGCACATCATTGTCGCCCGCGCGCAGCGCCCTCTCGTACGCGCCGCTGCGAATCGTCGCGCGTGTTCCGATCACACCGATGTGCCGGTTGCGTGTCGCCTGCAATGCAGCTCGCGCTCCCGGCTCGATTACCCCAATCACGGGCACGGAAAATTTCTGTGCTAATAACGGCAGGGCGACTGAGGAAACCGTATTACATGCAACAACCAGCGCCTTCGCGTTTCTTCCCATCAGCATTCCCGCCAGTTCCGCACCGTAACGCTGCACGGTTTCCGGACTTTTCGGCCCGTAAGGAACACGTGCCGTGTCGCCAAGATAAAAGATGTTTTCGTTCGGCAATAAATCGCGCAGCGCCTTGACTACGGTAAGCCCGCCGATGCCGGAATCAAAAACGCCGATTGGACGCGAGTCACTCATGCAGCGGGGAAGGTGGCGGTTAGGGCATCGCGATGCAAGCAGATGGTGGGTGCGACCATAGCCTGCTCTCCGTAATGGGCGGCGCTGCTGATTTGCAAAGGTGCTCTGGTTTTGGATGATTGATCGCGATGGCTGAGCTTTCCAAGAGATACGATCCCAAGTCGGTCGAACCGAAATGGTATCAACGCTGGATGGAAAATCGCGATTTCGTGGCAAACCCGAATTCGCCGAAGCCGCCGTTCTCTATCGTAATGCCTCCACCAAACATCACCGGCGTACTCACGCTCGGCCACGTGCTAAACAATTCAATCCAGGATATCCTCGCGCGACGCGCACGAATGCAGGGCTTCGAGGTCCTTTGGCTGCCGGGCGTGGATCATGCGGGAATCGGTACGCAAACCGCGGTCGAAAAGTATCTTCGCCGAACGGAAAACAAAACCCGGCATGATCTCGGCCGGGAAGAGTTCCTGCGTCGGGTATTGGAGTGGCAGGACAAGCACGGCGGCATCATCATCGAGCA
>Ga0066388_100002393_pt1 | contig 11423 bp, 9 predicted proteins | sample PanSoiMetaGPlot6_FD_64539 | JGI IMG/M metagenome (GOLD analysis project Ga0066388, IMG submission 64539) | Tropical forest soil microbial communities from Panama analyzed to predict greenhouse gas emissions - Panama Soil - Plot 6 (Hybrid Assembly) | ecosystem: Environmental > Terrestrial > Soil... | reverse complement strand
TCTTCCTATGGTAAATACGCGCTTGACAGGCGCAGGTCGGTGTCCGTTAAAATGCCTCATGACTCGTTTCGGTAATCTTTCCGCCGCTTTGGTCGGCGCTCTTCTCCTCGCGTCCCCCGCGGCGGCTGAGACCTTCCGGTTCACCGACACCGACGGAACAGTCCATTTCACGAACGCGCCGACGGATCCCCGCTATCAGCGGATGGGCGGGCCCTCGGGCACCGATCGGGGCTGGCTCAAGCTTCCCGACATCGGCCCATATGCGCGGGAAGTAAAAGAGGCGGCGGAACGGCATGGTGTGCCCGAGGCGCTGATCAAGGCAGTCATCCGCGTCGAGTCGGGCTTCAACCCGCAGGCGGTATCACGCAAGGGAGCACGCGGTCTCATGCAGCTCATGCCCGGGACCGCGTCGATGCTCGGCGTCAGGGACTCTTTCGATCCCCGGCAGAACATCGATGGCGGTGTGCGTCACCTGCGTGGGTTGATCGAGCGCTTCGGCAGCGACCTTGCGCTCGCGCTGGCCGCCTACAACGCCGGCGAGCAGGCGGTGGTGAATCATCGCGGGATTCCGCCCTACGCCGAGACCCGTGACTACGTCGCGAAGGTGCTGAACTTCTACGGCTCGTCAGCCGTCGACGGGACGCGGGTGCCGCGGCCCTTCTACCGCACCGAAGCGCCGGACGGCACGGTCACGTACACGAACATTCCGCCACAGCTGCCCGCCCGCCGTCTGTAGGGCGGGTCGTCCTCAGCTCACCCTCACGCTCGTCGCCACACGAGGTCGAGGAAGCGCTCGAGCATGCCCTCGTTGACGAAGACGTCCGCGGCCTCTCGCGTCGCGCCCTGATCCATTCCCCAGACCGCGGCCTGCTTCGCCTTGTCGGCGAGCTGGATGAAGACGCGCTCCTCACGCGCGAAGACGACCGGTAGCTCCTCGTAGACCTGCGCGGTGAACGCGTTCACCGTGGGGCCGCCCAGCGCGATCGCGGGGAAGAACTCGCCGAGCTCGTTGTTCATGACCCAGATGTCCGTCACGACGACGCCCGCGCGACCTTCCGAGCCGCCGGCCCGCGCGTTGATCGCACGCTTGAGATCGTAGGCGATCGGACGGTCCTCTTCCTCGGGCAGGATCCCGTGGCCGACCACGATCAGGACGGTGGAGCGCAGGTCGAAGTAGCGCGTCATCGAGGAAGCCTCGAGGCTCCGGGACCTGCCATCCGGCCACCTCCGCCGACAGACTCGAGCCACGTTCATTCTCTCACGGCCCGCGGAGGGCGGCAGGCCGAGGGCGCCCCTACGGGCGCCAGCGGCGATCGAGGCCGCGATACTGCAGCGCCTCGGCGCAGTGCTCGGCGGTGATCCCCTCCGCCCCGTCGAGATCCGCGATCGTGCGCGCCACCTTCAGCACGCGATCGTGGCCGCGGGCGGACAGCCCGAGCTGACTCATCGCGGCGGCCAGCATGCGCTCCGCGTCGTGGGGCACGGGACAGAACCGTCGGATGTGCCGGGCGCTGAGCTCAGCGTTCACGCGGATGGCCAGGCGGCGAAACCGCGAGCGTTGCCGCTCGCGTGCCGCCTGGACCCGCTGACGAATCACGGCGGAGCCGTCGCCGGCTGCTCCCGCGAGATCGCGGTGGCCGAGCGCGGGCAACTCGACGTGCAGGTCGATCCGGTCGAGCAGCGGGCGCGAAAGGCGGCCGAGATACCGTGCCCGCTCGGCGGGCGTGCATACACACAGGTCGAGCGACGAGCACCCGCGCCGACACGGGTTGGCGGCGCCGACGAGCTGGAAGCGCGCGGGGAAATCGCCGATGCCGCTGGCGCGGGCGATCGTCACGCGGCCGTCCTCCAGCGGCTGACGAAGCGATTCCAGGACGTGCTGCGCGAACTCGGGTAACTCGTCGAGGAACAGCACACCCAGATGGGCGAGCGTGACCTCGCCGGGGTGCGGTGGGCTGCCGCCGCCGACTAGACCAGCGACCGAGATCGTGTGATGGGGCGCGCGGAACGGACGGCGCCGCACCAGGGCCGTGTGATTCGACAAGAGCCCCGCGACGCTCCAGATCGTCGAGACGTCGATCGCCTCGTCGCCACCGAGCGGCGGCAAGATGGTCGGCAGCCGCCGGGCCAGCATCGTCTTCCCGCCGCCGGGCGGACCCACGAGCAGCACGTTGTGAGCGCCCGCGGCCGCGATCTCGAGCGCGCGCTTGGCGTGCGCCTGCCCTCGCACCTCCGCGAAGTCGACGTCGTCCGCCTCGGCGTCAGCGGGTGGTGCCGCGGGCGCCGGCGGCTCGTCCATCTCGCCGTTCAGGAGCGCGACCGCCTCGCGTAGCGTCGCGGCGCCGAGCGGACGCACGCCGTCGACGGCGCCTGCTTCGGCGCGGTTGCCGGCCGGCACGAGGACGGTGGTGACGCCGCGCCGCCGGCAGGCCAGGACCACGGCGAGCGTTCCACGCACCGGTTGGATCTGGCCGTCGAGCGCCAGCTCACCGACCACGACGAAGGGATCGTCGCGTCGCTTGAGCCATCCGGTGGCGCCGAGGATGCCGAGCGCGATCGGCAGATCGAACGACGCGCCCTCCTTGCGCAGATCGGCGGGCGCCAGGTTGACGGTGATGCGATCGGACGGAAACGGGAATCCCGCGTTGCGGATCGCCGTCCGTACTCGCTCGCGGCTCTCACGAACCGCAGAGTCCGGCAGCCCGACGGTCGTGAAGGCGGGCAGCCCGCTCGACACGTCGACCTCGACGCGCACGAGCACGCCTTCGACACCGAGCAGCGCGGCCGACAGTACGCGGGCGAGCACGCGTCGATCTTCTAGGTGCTCCGCCGGCGCCGTCAATGTCGCGAATCGGATACGCATGGTAAAGTCCTGGAGCATGTCGCGGGATCTTCGTGCCGCGGACGCGGGCGAGTCGCCGGGGACGATGCGGCCGGTCGTCCTGATCGTCGATGACGACGCAGGGCTGCGCGAATCGTTCCGTCTGATCCTCGAGGACGGCTACGAGCTCGTCGAGGCCAGCGACGGCCGCCAGGCGCTCGAGATCGTCCGGAACCGCGAGGTCGACCTGGTGCTGCTCGACATCCGCTTGCCCGAGATGGACGGCATCGAGGTGCTGGAGCGCATCAAGAGCACGGACGAGCAGGTCGAGGTCGTCCTGGTCACCGCGGTCAAGACCGTCCGGACCGCGGTTGCCGCCATGAAGCTCGGCGCCTTCGACTATCTGACCAAGCCGTTCGAGGAGGACGACCTGCTGTCCGTCGTCCGCCGGGCGCTGGAGAAGCGGTCGCTGGAGCGCGAGGTCGTCTTCCTGCGTTCGGAGCTGGCACGCCGTCACGAGTTCGGTGAGATCGTCGGCACCCACACCGAGATGCAGAAGCTGTTCCGACTCATCGCCCAGGTCGCGCGTACCGCGACCACTGTGCTCATCACCGGCGAGAGCGGCACCGGCAAGGAGCTCATCGCGCGGGCGATTCACCGTCAGGGGCCGCGACGCGACAAGCCGTTCGTGGCCGTGAATCCGGCCGCGCTCTCCGAGACGCTCCTCGAGTCCGAGCTCTTCGGCCACGAGAAGGGCGCGTTCACCGGCGCGTACCAGCGGAAGGTCGGCAAGCTCGAGATGGCCCAGGGTGGCACCTTGTTCCTGGACGAGATCGGCACGCTCAAGCCCGAGCTGCAGGGCAAGCTGCTGCGCGTGCTGCAGGAGCGCGAGATCGAGCGCGTGGGCGGCACGCGGACCATCCGCATCGACGTCCGTGTCATCGCGGCCACCAACGTGGATCTGAAGCAGGCCGTCGCCAACCAGATCTTCCGTGAGGACCTCTACTATCGCCTCAACGTGGTCCCGGTCTCGGTACCTCCGCTCCGCGACCGCCGTGACGACATCCCGTTGCTCGTCGAGCACTTCATCCGCCGTTACAACGCCGAGATGAGCAAGCGCATCGAGGGCCTGTCGCCCGAGGCGATGGCGGTGCTCCACGATTACCCGTGGCCCGGTAACGTCCGCGAGCTGCAGAACATCATCGAGCGGCTGGTCGGCCTGGTGGACACGCCGATCATCGGCATCAACGACCTGCCGCTGGATCTGCTGCTGCCCGATCACACCGTGCGGCTGCGCCACGCCGAGACGCTGCCGCTGCGCGAGGCGACCGAGGAGTTCGAGCGCCAGATCGTGCTGCGCGTGCTGGAGCGCGTCCGCTGGAATCGCAGCGAGGCGGCCCGCATCCTCGGCGTGCATCGCAACTCGCTGAAGACGATGCTCACCCGCTGGGGATTCGGCAACCGCTCGGACGACTGATGGGCCCCCACCCCAGGGGGGCTTGGGGGGCCCGTGGCTAGGTCCGCCAACCCGTGGGCGTTCGTGCCCACGCCGAAGGTGGACGCCGGTGAGCGCAGCGTCCTGGTGGCCGAGACCTACGCCCGCGTCCGCAGCATCGCGCGCCACGTGCCGATCTCACGCGTCGCGGACCTTACGCCGCTCGATGATCTCGGGCTGCCGGCCTACTCCGCGGTCACGCCGCTCGCGAGGGACCTGAAGGTCCACAACGGCAAGGGGGCGACGCCCGAGGCCGCGCGAGTCAGCGCCATGATGGAGGCGATTGAGCGCGTGTCCGCGGAGCGCACGAACGCGTCGACCGTCGTCGCGTCGTATGACGAGCTCGTCCGCGGCGGGCCGCTGCCGCCGGTCGACCCGCGCGCGTTCGACCTTCCCGACGACACGGCGTATCGACCGGAGACGACGTTCACGTGGGTCCAGGGCCGTGACCTTCTGGGCGACCGCGATGTGCTCGTACCTCTCGATCTCGTGATCACGCCACCCGCCGAGGGGATCCTGCGCGACGTCGATACCAACGGTGTCGCCTCCGGCAACATCCATCTCGAGGCGGTCGCCCACGCGATCTGCGAGGTCATCGAGCGTGACGCGTTCAGTCAGGTGCTGTTCGTGGCCGCTTTCGGCGACGCCGAGGACCAGCCGCGCACCGTGGTCCAGATCGATCTGGCGACGCTGCCCGTCCAGACGCGCGAGTGGGCCGAGCGGATGGCCCGCGCCGGTCTGCGGCTCGACGTGGTGGACATCACGAGCGACGTCGGCGTGCCCACGTTTCACGCGCTGCTGCTCGATCCGCAGTACCCGGCTCCCGGCGGCGAGCGCCGGCCGCGGCGCTTCTTCGGTTCGGGCACGCATCCCGATCCGGACGTGGCGGTGTTCCGGGCGCTGTCGGAGGCGATCCAATCGCGGCTCATCGTGATCCAGGCGGCGCGCGACTCGTACAACCGCTTCCGCACGCCCGCCCGGACGCCGACGCGCGCCACGAAGGCACCGCCCCGCGTCCAGTTGCGGACGGCGCGCTTCGGGCAGGTGCGTGGCTTCCGGTCGTCCGATCTGCACGGCGATCTCTCGTTCGTGCTCGGGCGTCTGCGCGCGGCCGGCGTGATCCAGTGCGTGGCTGTGGACCTGACGAATCCCGCGTGGTCGATTCCCGTCGTGCGCGTCCGGATCCCGGGGCTGTCGCCCTACAGCGTGAACATGCGTCGGCCGGGGCCACGCTGCTTTCGCCACCTGCTGTGACGGACGGCTCCCGCCCCCTCGTCGCGTTCGTCGGTCCGTCGATCTCGCGGGCCGAGGTCGAGGCGCTCTGTCCCGGGCTCGATCTGCGGCCACCGGTCCGCCGGGACGATCTCTATCGCGAGCGCGAGAAGGGCGCCTGGGGCTTTCTCGTCATCGACGGCGTGTTCATGCAGGAGGACGCGGTGTCCCCGCGTGAGGTGGCGGACGTGCTCGAGGACGGAGCCTTCGTCGTAGGCGCGGCCAGCATGGGGGCGTTGCGCGCGGCCGACTGCTGGCCCGTGGGCGCCCGCGGCGTCGGGCTCATCTACCGGCTCTATCGTCGCGGTGTCCTCGCCAGCGACGAGGAGGTTGCGGTCGCGGTGAGCGCTGACGGCGCCGACACCGCCGTCTCCGTCCCGCTCGTGAACGTACGGTACGCGCTCACCCGCGCCGTCCGGCAAGGTCTCGTCGCTCGAGCGCGCGCACGCGAGATCGTCGAGGCCGCGGCTCGCATCTACTATCCGGAGCGCACGTGGCCGGCCGTGCTGCAGCGTGCGGGCGCAGCGCCTGCGGACGTCGTCGCCTACTTCGCGCGTATCGATCTCAAGCGGGACGATGCGCGGCGGGCTGTGGCCTGCGTCGCCCGCATGCTGCACGACGACGCCGGGATGGCCGTGCGTCACGGGCGCCGGGCGGACGCCCCGTTCGCCCGCTCGGAAGCGACGCGTGAGCGTGGCTACGACGCGACGGGCGGCGGCGACCCCGACCGCCTGCGGCCCGCGCTCCTCGAGTGGCTGATCGGCAGCGGCCGCCTGGCTCGGTACCTCGCGCCCATGTCGTGGTCGGAGGCCGACGCGGACCGAGACGCCTTTGCCCGCAGAATCTGGGATGACCTCGACCGCGCGCATCAGCTCGACGCCGAGCTCATGCGTTTGCGGGCCGTCGACCACGCCGTGAAGTCCGCCGTCGCTGCCCGGCTCGAGCCGAGGCCAGAGGATGTGCAGCATGCCCGCCATGTGATCGCCCGGAATCACGGCTTCCGCAGCTGGCGCCGGCTGTCGAGGTCTCTCGACAGACGTCGCTATTTCGCGTACATCGGCGACGCCGAGAGCCGGCTGGCCCGCGCAGTCAGAATGCGTGAGGCTTGGTTCCGTCCGGGTCGCATCAGCCCGAGCCACTTCAAAATGTTCGAATTCCTGCGACGGCGTCGGTAGCCTGGTTCCCATGCCCTCGATCGGTGCAAGCCGCACAGAATGTGTTCGTGAACGACGGTGGATGGACATGCGCATCGCGACATTCGCCCACAAATGCAAGAAATTTTTCGCTTGACTGATCTGGCGACTAGGTTGCTACTCGTCGTCTCCGATCGCAGCACGGACCTCTCGAGATGAGAGATCCGAATTCCCTCAAGGAGACGACGTATGCGCAAGATCTGGGCGGCCATCCTTGTCATCGCTTCTTTCCTGATGCTCGCGCCGGTCATGGAGTCCGGGACGTCGGAGTCGACGCAGTTCTTCCAGGCCATCGGCAACGCGGACGGCGGGGGCAGCTAGACCCCACGCACGAACGACGCGACGATCGCCCGCGCGCGGGACGGGGACGCTCTGGCTTCCCCGTCCGCGTCGCGGTCGTCGTCTGTCTGCTCATCGCGTGCGCGGCGGCGGGTCGAGCGCAGGACTCGGCCGGCACGTACCGTCGTCCGATCGGTCACGACCCGCAGACGCTCGACCCCGCCCGCATCGACGACGTTTACGGCCGGTCCGTCACGCAGCAGATCTTCGACGGCCTCGTGCAGTTCGATCCGACGCTGATGGTGTCGCCGGGGCTCGCTGAATTCTGGAAGTCCTCGCGCGACGGTCTGACGTGGACCTTCACGCTCCGCAAGGGCGTGCGGTTTCACCACGGACGAGAGCTGACCGCCGATGACGTCGTCTACTCGTTGACCCGCATCCTCGATCCGGCCACGCGTTCAGGAGCCGCCGACCTATTCCTGCACATCCGCGGCGCGCGGGAGTTTCGTGACAAGCGCGCGGCCAGCGTCGTCGGGCTCAAGGCGATCGACCGGACCACGGTCCAGGTCGTGCTGAGCGAGGCCACGACGCCGCTCGTCTCGCTGCTGGCCATCGGCCACGCCAAGATCGTTCCCAAAGACGTCGTGAGCCAGGACCGCGAGGCTTTCGGGCTTCATCCCGTGGGTACCGGCCCGTTCAAGTTCGTTCGATGGGAGCGGAACCACGAGATCGTGCTGGCCGCCAACGAGACCTACTTCGGCGGCCCGCCGCGCCTGTCGCGGGTCGTGTTTCGCATCTTTCCGGGCGATCGCTGGGACGCCTCGTTCGACGCCTTTCAGAAGGGCCAGCTCGAGGACACCATTCCTCCGAGCCGCGGCTACCTGGAGGCGATCCAGAATCCGCGCTGGACGTACGTGAAGCGGCCGATGATGAGCATCCGGTTCTACGGATTCAACACGCGCACGAAGCCCCTCGATGACCGCCGCGTCCGGCTCGCGCTGACGCACGCCATCGACCGCCAGGGCCTCATTCACGATGTCCATCTGGATCGCTATACCGTCGCCCGCGGGATCCTGCCGCCCGGCAGTCTCGGGTTCAACCCGAAGCTGCCATCGCCCGACTATCGTCCGGCCCGCGCGCGCGAGCTCCTCGCGGAGGCCGGCTACCCGGGTGGGCGTGGTCTGCCCCCGATCCGCATCACCTCGAGCGTCAACGCCGAGCCCGTCCTGCGCGAGCACGACTACGTGCGGCGGGCGCTCGCCGCCGTCGGCGTGAAGGTCGAGTTCGAGTATGTGACCGACTGGCCGACGTTCTCGAAGGCCCTGGCCGAGCGGCGGCTGCAGGCGTTCATGTACGCGTGGTACGCCGACGTGCCCGACCCGGACAATTTCCTGTCGAAGCTGTTTCACTCGAGGAGTCCGCGTAACATCTTTTCGTACGAGAGCCCCGACGTCGACGCGCTGCTCGGCCTGGCCAGGACCGAAACGGACGTGCAGCGGAGGGTCGCGGCGTATCGTCGGGCCGAGGAGAAGATCCTGGACGACGCGCCGTTCATCCCGATCCTGCACCACAGCTACGAGCGCCTGTTCCAGAAGAACGTGCGCAACGTCGAGGTGAACGGTCTGGGCGACCCGTATCTCGATCTTCGGCGGATCTCGCTGATGGGCGACCGGTGAGGAGGGCCAGCACGCCGTGAGACTCCGCTTCCGTTCGCTGCGGGCCCGGCTGCTCTTCGGCACGCTGCTCGTGATCGTGTTCGTCATGGGCACCGTCATGCTCGTGGTCGAGCGCCATCAACGCGGGGCGATCATCGGGGAAGTGGAGCGCCGCGGGGAGAGCCTGGCCAAGAGCCTGTCCGCGATGTCGTATGGCCCCTTGCTGCTCTACAACTTCACCGGTCTCGAGCAGAACGTCGCCCGGTTCGGCGCCGAGGCGGACGTGGTGTACGCCGTCGTTCACGACGCGGAGGGCCGCGTGGCCGCGCACAGCCGCCACCCCGAACGGGTGGGCCGCCCGCCAGACTCCAAGATCGAGTACCGCGCCGCGACCACCGCCGCGCCGTTGAAGCAGACCACCGTGCTCCGCGACACCGGCGAGTCCGTCTACGACTTCGCGATGCCCGTCGAGATCGACGGCCGCAAGTGGGGCACCGTCCGCATCGGCCTGTCCAAGCTGCGGATGGACGCGGAGATCCGCCAGACACGGCTCGAGGTGATCGCGCTCACCGCGGCGATGCTCGCGCTCGGCGGGGCGGCGGCCGCGCTCGTGGCGAGCCGCATCGCCGGTCCCGTGCGTCAGCTGGCCGAGGGCGCAGCCGCCGTCTCGCGCGGCGAGCTCAAGCAGCGGATCGAGCCCACGACCGCCGACGAGATCGGTCGGCTCGCGCTGACGTTCAACCACATGACAGAGCAGCTCCTGCAGCAGCGGACGGCGCTCGAGGACGCCAACAGGCAGCTCTCCCGCCGGTTTCTCGAGCTGGCCGATCTGAAGAGCTATACCGACAGCATCTTCAGCTCGCTGACGACCGGCGTGGTGACGATCGACCTCGAGGGGCGCGTCGTCACCCTCAACCCCGCGGGAGAGCTGCTCACGGGATTCTTCGCCGGGGAGGCGGCCGGGCGTTATTGCACGGAGCTGTTCGCGCGATCGGAGGAGGTCGGCGACATCTTGATGGAGACGCTCGCCAGTCGGCGGCCCCTGGCCGGCGTGGCGGTCACGCTCACGCGCCGCAACGGGACGGCGTTGCCCGTGGAGCTGAGCACGGCGCCGCTACAGGGCAGCGACGGCAAGGATCTCGGCGTGGTGGGCGTCATCCGCGACCTCACGGCGATGCGCGCGCTCGAGCACCGGCTGCAGCGCTCGGGGCGTCTGGCCGCGCTCGGCACGCTCGCCGCCGGGCTCGCCCACGAGATCAAGAATCCCCTGACGTCTATCCTGACCTTTACCCGGCACCTCCCCCGGCGCTTCGGCGACCAGACGTTCCGCGAGAAGTTCGAGAAGGTCGTGCCGCGGGAGCTCGAACGCATCAACGAGATCGTCGACCGGCTGCTCGAGCTGGCCCGGCCGGCGCGGCTGCAGTTCACGACCGTCGAGCTGCCGGCCCTGCTCGACACGGTGATCGAGCTCTACGCCAACGAGATCGAGACGAAGCAGATCGCGGTCATCCGGGAATATGGACGGGACGTCCCGACGATTTACGCCGACGGGCACGCCATCTACCGGGCCTTCGTGAATCTCGTCGCCAACGCGCTGGACGCCATGGGGACCCGGGGCCACCTGACGCTGCGGATCGGCTGGGCCGAGGGCCCCACACGAAGGGCCTATCACCGTCGGGTGCGGGTCGAGATCGAGGACACCGGAGCCGGCATCCCGTCCGCCGAGCGGGATCGCATCTTCAACCCGTTCTACACGACCAAGGAAGGTGGTACGGGCCTGGGCCTCGCGCTGACGCACAAGATCATCGAAGAGCACCGCGGCACCATCGATGTCGCCAGTGTCCCCGGCGTCGGCACGACGTTCCGCGTCGTCTTGCCGCTGGTCCCCGAGACGCCTCCGGTCGAGGAGACGTAGCCGGGGGCGGCCCGGGGGTGGGGACCGCTCAGCGATCCGACTGACTGTCGGATCGACCGTGAACCCGCCTGCTTCGTTGCCGATATTCCGCGGACTACTCGTACGACACGGATCGCTGAGCGGTCCCCACCCCCGGGCCGCCCCCGGCGGGTTAGCGGTTGAGTTGGCGGCGCCAGTGGCCGAGGAGACCCTGGGGCATGAAGATGACCATGAGGATGAAGAAGATGCCGACGGGGATCAGGTAGTACTCGGTGAAGAAGCGCGAGAACCCCTCGCGCAACAGCAGGAAGAACGCCGCGCCCACCACCGGCCCCACCAGCGTCCCCATGCCGCCCAGCACGTTGAAGATGACGACCTCGCCGGAGACGAGGAAAAAGACGAAGTCCGGCGCCGCGAACTTGTTCTGGATGGCGTAGAGCACGCCGGCCAGCCCGGCAAAGAGCCCCGACAGCATGACGGCCACGATCTTGTAGCGCTCCACCGCGTACCCGATGGCCCGCGTGCGGGGCTCGTTCTCGCGGATTGACTGGAGCACCCTGCCGAACGGCGAGTGCGTGATGCGGCGCAGGAGCAGGTACGAGATGGTCACGACCGCGAGCACGAACCAGTGCAGGGTCACGGGCGTGAACGGCACCGCGAACAGTCCGGGTATCCCGAACGCGGGCTGGCGGAAGGTGAGCCCGTTCTCGCCGCCGGTGACGTCGGTCCACGTGAAGATGATGACGTAGAAGATCTGCGAGAAGACGAGCGTCGTGATCCCGAAGTAGATCTCGCGCAACCGGGTGGAGAAGAA
>Ga0066388_100002390_pt1 | contig 11427 bp, 10 predicted proteins | sample PanSoiMetaGPlot6_FD_64539 | JGI IMG/M metagenome (GOLD analysis project Ga0066388, IMG submission 64539) | Tropical forest soil microbial communities from Panama analyzed to predict greenhouse gas emissions - Panama Soil - Plot 6 (Hybrid Assembly) | ecosystem: Environmental > Terrestrial >... | reverse complement strand
CTGCTCGACGCGCTGCGGGTCGACGCCGCAGATGCGATCCGCAACGGCCGCTTGGCGCTCGCGCACGGCAGCTTCGCCGCCCTCGGCGAGGTGCTGGCGGCGCACGGCTTTGCCCCGGTCGACGGCGTGCTGTTCGACCTCGGTCTCAGCTCCTTCCATCTCGACGTCAGCGCGCGCGGCTTCTCGTTCCTGCGCGATGAGCCGCTCGACATGCGCTTCGACGTGACCGACGTCGAGCGCGAAAGCGCCGCCGACATTCTCGCGTCGCGCAGCGCCGACGAGCTCACCGAGCTGCTGCGCACCTACGGCGAGGAACGGTTCGCATCGCGGATCGCCCGCACCGTGGTCGCGCGGCGGCGGACGGCGCCGCTGCGCACGACCAGCGAGCTGCTCGCCGCCATCGAACAGTCGCTGCCGCCGTCGGTTCGCTGGCGCGCAACGCGCGACGCGGCGCGCGTCTTTCAAGCCCTGCGCATCGCCGCCAACGACGAGCTCGACGCAGTCGCCGAAGCGCTCCCGCAAGCGGTCGCGGCGCTCGCGCCCGGCGGTCGATTGGTCGTAATCTCCTTTCACTCGCTCGAAGACCGCCTGGTGAAGACCTTCCTGCGCGACCAACAGCGCGCCGGCAGCCTGCGAATCCTCACCAAGAAGCCGCTGCAAGCGAGCCCAGACGAGATCGCCACCAACCCGCGCGCGGCCAGTGCGAAGCTCCGCGCTGCGGAGCGGGTATGAGGTTTTTCACCAGCGTCGGGCTGGCCGCGCCAGACCGAGACAATCCGATGACAAAAGTGCGGCGATTCGTAGCCCGGTGCCGCTCAGGTGAGACCTTCGAAGCAGGGGGTCACAGAGCACCACAGAGGATCGCTGCCTCCGTGGTCCTCCGTGAACCTCTGTGGTGAACCTCTAGCGACCCGATGCTTCGCGCAGAATCGCCTGCACGTGCTCGCGCAGCGAGCCGGTGCGGCGGCCGAAGCGGTTGCGGGATGCGAGGGCGATCTCGCGGCCGACGACGTCGGCCGTGATGAGCTCGCTGACGAACCGGCACATCGCCTCGCGCGTGCGGCGCTGGCGCTGCAGCAGACGCGCCTGGCGTTGCTGCGGGGTGAGCCCACGCTCCCGCGGATCGGGCAGCGCCTCGTCGCCCATCAACTCGCGCAGCACGCGCCGCAGGCGCAGCTCCCAGCCGGGCGGCAGCGTGACGACGAGCTCGCCGCTCTTGCGCCCTGGGCGCGTGCGGATGGGCTGCATGCGGTTCATGACCTGGGCTGGCTAGCAGAGAGCTTCGCGGCTTGTCCACCCGGGGGCAACCCAACGCGGCCGGCTCGACGCGTTGCCACTAATTCGTTCGTGTGGTTAGTGCCTGCGCGTGTATCGCACGCTGCTCGTTGCCGGGGGCGGATTGGTCGGGTCGGTCGCCCGTTACTGGATCGCCGGATGGATGCAGTCGTGGTACGGGAGCGGCTTTCCGGTCGGTACCTTGGTGGTCAATCTGCTCGGCAGTTTCATCCTCGGGGTGGTGATGACGTGGTCGCTCGAACGTGGTCTGATCAGTCCCGAGGTGCGCATTCTGCTGGGCACCGGATTCTGCGGCGGCTTCACGACCATGTCGACGTTCAGCTACGAGACGATGGCGCTGGTGCAGTACGACAGCGCGACGCGCGCGCTGGCCAACGTCGCGCTTTCGCTGGGCGGCTGCTTGGTATCGGTCTGGCTCGGCAGCCTCACCGGGCGGATCCTGTGAGGGAGGTCGGCGGCGCGCACGAAACGATCGAGCCATGAAGATCGAGGGCGAGGGCAAGCTCCTACGCGTGTTCATCGGCGAGTCGGACCGCTTCGAGGGCCGACCGCTCAGCGAGGCGATCGTACGCAAAGCGCGCGAGCTCGGCTTGGCCGGCGCAACCGTGTGGCACGGCATTGCGGGCTTCGGTGCTCGGAGCCGCATCCACACCGCCAAGATCCTGCGGCTCTCCGAGGACCTCCCGGTCATCGTCGAAATCGTCGACAACGAAGAGCGCATCCGCTCGCTGCTGCCGCACGTCGATGCGATGATGGAAGCGGCCGGCAGCGGCGGCTTGGTCACGCTCGAGAAGGCTGAGATCATCAAGTACCGATAGGCGGAACCCGCGCGAGGGCAATGCGCGCGCCACCCGCTAGGTCAACCCGATGCGATAGACGTCGCGCGCCGACCAGCCGCTCTGCTTCGCAACCCGCTTGGCGATTTCCTTGAGGTGCAATCCCTCGGCGCGCAGCCGCTCCACGGCGGCGCGGATCTCCGCTTCCGAAGCGGCCGCTGCCGGCTCCGTGCCAGGGGCAATGAACAGCGTCACCTCGCCGCGCGGGGTCAGATCGGAAGCTCGTGCCGCCAGCTCGCGCGCCGAGCCGCGCACGAAGTCCTCGAAGAGCTTGGTGACCTCGCGGGCAATGACGAGCGAGCGGTCGCCGAGAACCTCGGCGAGGTCCTGCAGCGACGCGGCCAGGCGGCGGCCCGCCTCGAAGCACACGATAGTGCGCTCGTCGGCCCGCAAGCGCTCGAAGAACGCCCGGCGCGCCGCCGCGCGCGCCGGCACGAAGCCCTCGAATGCAAAGCGGTCGGTCGGAACGCCCGCGACGCTGAGCCCGGCGATGACGACGGACGCTCCGGGAATCGGCACCACCCGCACCCCGGCGTCGATCGCCGCGCGCACCAACCGGTAGCCCGGGTCGGCGATGCCGGGCGTGCCGGCGTCGGAGATCAACGCGATGTCCTCGCCCGCCTTGAGCCGTTCGACCAGACGCGGCGCCCGGGTGCGCTCGACGTGATCGTGGTAGCTCGTCAATGGCGTGGCGATTCCGTAGTGCGCCAGCAGCTTGCGGCTGTGGCGGGTATCCTCCGCGGCGATGGCGTCGACCTCTTTCAGCACCCGCAAGGCGCGCAGGGTGATGTCCTCGAGATTGCCGAGCGGCGTAGCTACCACATAGAGCGTCCCCGCCATGTCGGGATCACGCCTCAGCCTCGCCCGCTTTGCAAGGAGCTGTGCCCCAAGTGAAAAACTCAAGCGCGGATTGTGTGATTACACGGATCCGATAACCCCCGGGGCGCGCTTGGAATGCCGTATCCGCGGTGAACGGCGGCGCGCCGCAGGCGGTGAGACATTTCCAGGTGCGCAGCGCGGATCGCGGCGAATTTCGTTGACGGGTTTTCGATTGACGTGTTATCCCCGCCGCGAATCCCGGCGGACCAGAGGGGGCTTGGGTCCGGGTCGACACAGGTGGGGCCAGTGCGCCCATTGCCTGGGCGTACTGGTCATCGTTCCAGAGGAGGGATGGAATGATACAGGGAATCGCGAGACGGGGCGTTCGTCGGCCGCTGATCATCATGGGAATCGCGCTCGCGGCGCTGGCCATCGGCAGCAGTGCGTGGGCGCAGCCGTGTCTCATCTTCGTCCACGGCAAGCAGACGGACACCAACACGTTTACCAACTGGACCGCGGCACGAAACTATTGGAAGAACGGCAGCCGCGACTTCATCCAGACGGCCACCAAGAACTTCGCGACGTCGTATTACGTAGTCGGCTACAACGGCACGAACGCCTACTGGGACAGCGGCGCGGCCGGCGAGGTGGCCAATGAGATCGTCAACGCGACCAACGGCGGGCCCGATGGGGGCGGCAACCGGTGCGCGCGGACCTTCGCTCAAGGAGGCACCTTCTGGGTGATCGGTCACAGTATGGCGGGGCCGATCATGGACTTCATCCTCGGCAACAACGACGCCAGCGACCCGAACTTCAACTTCAACGGCCCGTACGACGTGGTCGCGCAGCGCCTCAGCCTGGTGATCACGCTCGGCGGCGCGCACCGCGGCTCGCAGGGCGCCGACGCGGTGTGCGGCAACAACAACATCTTCTGCAACTTCATCGCGTTGTTCATCCAGTCGTGCGACACCGCGACCTACTGGCTGCGCAGCGCCGACGACGTGCAGGTGCGCACGTATGCCAATGCACCCGCACGCAACATCTATTTGACTGGCGGCTACGAGGCGATCTTCGGCGCCAGCGCGTGCCTGAGCGGCGAGGACGACGGCATCGTCCAGCACGCGTCGCAATACGCCTGCAACGGCAGCGCCACCACCGGCTACGACAACAGCAACGTGTGCAACAACAGCAACAAGCAGGAATCGTCCGGCTTCCTCAGTCTCGACTCCGCACACGAGAATCATTCCGACGAGCGCGACGACTCCGACCGCGATACCCGTCGGCAGGTGCCCGGCGGCATCTGGATGTGCGGCAGCTCGCCGTGCGCGCCGAACACGCAAGTGCAGAGCGCCATGAGCTCGGCGCAGTTCGTCGCCATTCTCTACTGACCTGCCTTCACCGCATGCCCGCCGGTCGCTGCGCTGACCGGCGGGCCGCGCGTGCCGTTCGGTAGCGCCAACGATGTTCCGCGATCGACGCCCGGTGGTTGTCGCTGGTCTGGTGGTGCTGCTGTTCGTGTCGCTCGGGCTCTGGCGCGTCACGCGTCCGATGTCGGGAACCGACCGATCCGACACAGACGCGGACACGGCGCGGTCGGCCCCGCGGAGCGACGGCGGCGGCGATCGGTCAGACGCTGGTGGCGCGGCCGTCGCAACCCCGGCGCCTGCCGGATTGCGAACCCCCGTCGCGACCGCGGCGCCATCTGGTACCGAAACCGCGAGCGGGGGCAACGCACGGCCCGTCGCAGCGATCGGCCGGCAGGCCGCCGCAGATTATCGCCGCCAGGCGCAATACCCGCCGTGGTCGCGTCCGTTCAACGAGGAAGGCGAGGATCCGATCCTGCGCGACCGCATGGTGTCGCCGATCACCGCCGCCGGCCCCGACGGCGCCCAGCCGATTCTGGTCGTGTTCCCGCAGGAGACCAGCTTCGAGGTCCCGGATCCCGTGCTCCTGTACGCGTACCTGTCAGTCAACGACACGCGGGTACCTGCCGCGTCGATCGCCGGAACGCTGTTGACCGGCGACCTCCAACCACTGGCCGAGCTCGCATACACGGACGACGGCACGGGTGGCGACCAGGTGGCGGGCGACTTCCTCTACACCGCGAGCTTCGAGCCCGGGCCCGACTTCGCGCCCGAGTTGAGCGAGTCGTTCCTCGTCCGTGTCGTGGCCGAGACCACCGACGGCGAGCCGCGTATTGCCGCGACCAGCTTTCTGTACAGCAATCCGCACGCGCGGCTCACCGGCAACTACCGCGACGCGATCGTCGACGGCAGCCTGGTGATCGATGCCGAGGTGGAAGTGCTGCGGCCCGGACGCTTCCACCTGGAAGGCACGCTCTACGACCGCGACGGCCGCCGCGGCATCGGCGAAGCACACACCGCCGGTGAGCTGCCGCTCGGCCGTCAGTGGATGCGGCTGACGTTCTTTGGTCGCCTCATCACCGAGAGCGCGATCGACGGACCGTACCTGCTGCGCTTCGTCGCGCTGTCCACCACCACCGCCATGCCGAATGCAAAGAACCGCGTGGCCGAGAACGTGCACGTGACCGGTGCTTACCGGTTCGCGCAGTTCAGCAGTGCCCCGTTTGAGGATCCCGATCTGCTCGATGCGGCGGACCGACTCGAACGCGACCTGCAATAGTCTTGAGTGCGGCGGCTTGCCGCCGCATTCCGAAAGCTACCGCAGGCTGTCCCAGCAGTTGCGCAAGGACGCGCCGCTGTCGCCCGTGGCCGCCACGGTTGCGAAGACCTCGCCGTGGGCATGCGACGGCTCGTGGCAATCGCTCCCGGCGGAGCTCCAGCATTCCCGCGCGCCACGGTCGACGCAGATGGTGAGCGTCGACGGCAAGGACTGTGCGGGGGTGAGCTCAGGAGCAGCCGCCGGAGCCCGCTGCGCGTCGAGCTTCGGGGCTGCGGGCTCCTGGGCCCAAGTGTTCGAGACGGTGGCAGCGAGCAACAGGGACGCGAGCGCGAGCCGCATCACGCCGCTCCGCGCGCGGATTCGGGCCTGGCGTCGACCGCCTCCACAGCGGTTTCCCGTCCGCTGCGCGCCGCTGCATAGCACGCTTCGGCAATCGCCACGGCGCGCAATCCGTCGGAGAACGAGATGGGCGGTGACGCGCCGGCTCGCAGTGCATCGACGAATGCGCGCACCGTCTCGCGCACCGTCGGCACGTTGTCACCGAGCGGGAGGGGCTCGATCGTCGTACCGACGACGCGGAATGCCCGATGCAACACGTGATCGCCGATCAGCGTTCCGCGTTCGCCGGTCAACTCGATGTGTCCGCTGCGCGCTCCAGCCGTGCGCGAGCACGACACGGTGGCCAGCGCCGCACCGCCGCCGAGCCGGACGCTGGCCGCGAAGTTGTCCTCGGTGCGATGCGTGTGCACGGCAGCCGTCTGACACGTCACCGCATCGGCCTCGAGGCCGCTCAGCACTCGCGCCAGGTCGAAGGCGTGTACGCCGGTATGCAACACGATACCGCCGCCGGACTGTGCCGGATCGTCGAGCCAGCCGAGCGGCGACGGCTCGAAGCGCTGCGTGAAGGCCAGCGCGCGCAACGGGCCGATCGCTTCTCGCGCCGCGTGCAATGCCCGGACGACCGCGTTGTAGCGCAGCGTCTGGGCAATCATGAGCGGAATCGGATGCGCGCGCAGCACGTCGCCGAGCGCGCGGCCGACCGCAAGGCTCGGCGCGGCCGGCTTCTCGAGCAGGACCGGCATACCCGCACGCGCCGCGCACGTGATCACGTCGAGGTGCAGGCTCGGCGGCACGACGACGATCACCGCGTCCACACCGCTGCGCTCGATCAGCTCGCGGTAGTCGGTGAAGGCGCGCGCCCCGAGCTCGCGCGCGGCGGTGGCCGCCAGCGTCGGATCGCGCCGCGCGATCGCCGCCAGCTCGAGATCGGGGAGATCGAGGCGAATGTGGCGGGCATAGCGGGATCCATGCTTGCCGACGCCGATCAGGCCGATCCGCTTCACCGCTCGGGCCGCCATCCATCCGAGTCCTACACCACGTTCGTTGGACCCGCCAGACAACGTGCGCCGTCGACGTGCTTGCCCTCGCTGCGCTGCCTTGTTACCACCGCGGCGAGAGCCGACTGGCCGCCGAGATCGCATCAGGTTGGAATTTTCGCATGCCCGAGTCGTTCGTCGATCGCGTCGACCTCGACGCCATTGCCCGGCGCATTGGCACGCCCTTCTATATCTGCAGCGGCGATGTCGTGCGGCAGCGCATCGCCGACGTGCTGGCGATCGCACCGGGCGGCACCGTGCAGGCGCGCTACGCGATGAAGGCCTACTCGACGCGCCGGCTGCTCGAAGTCGTGCGCGAAGCCGGCATCTGGATCGATGCCGTCTCCGGCAACGAAGCCCTGCGCGCCCGCGCCGCCGGCTTTCCCGGTGGCCACACGCCGCCGGTGATCCTGCTCACTGCCGACGTGTTCCGCGACAACGCGATCGACGTCGTGCGCGAACAACACCTGCTGCCCAACATCGGATCACCCGCGATGATCACCGCCCTGCGGGCCGCCGGCTACCGCGGGCCGATCGGTGTGCGCGTCAACCCGGGCTTCGGGCACGGCCACGTCGACGCGACCGACACGGGCGGGCCGAGCTCGAAGCACGGCATCTGGCACGAGGATCTCGACGCCGTGCGCGACGGCGCGCGCGCCGCCGGCTATCCCATCGTGCTGCTGCACACGCACGTCGGCAGCGGCCCCGCCATCGACGAATTCAACGCGAACATGGGCAAGCTGGAGCACTTCTTCCTCGAACGGGTGAGCGATTTCCCCGATCTCGAAGCGATCAACTTGGGCGGCGGCATTCCGCATTCGTACCGTCCGGAGATGCCGACCATCGATCTGACGCCGCTGGGTCGCATCCTGCAAGACGCGCAACGGCATGTCAGCGATCGCGCCGGCCGTGCGCTGCGGGTCGAAATCGAGCCCGGCCGCTACCTGGTCGCGCCGAGCGCCGCGCTGGTGGCGCGCGTCACCGACATCAAGTCGACCCGCACCAACGACAAGGGGTCGGGCCACACGTTCGTCATGGTCGACGCCGGCTTCGTCGATCTGGTGCGGCCGGCAATGTACGGATCGTACCATCACATCACCGTTCATCCGGCCGCCGGCGATGGCGCCGCTCCGCCCGCCGCCGGCCGCACCGCGACCGTGCCGGTGGTGGTCGCCGGGCCGCTCTGCGAGTCGGGCGATGTCTTCACGCGCGACGCCGCCGAGCTGCTCGATCCGCGCCAGTTGCCGCTGCCGCGCATCGGCGATCTACTCGTCCTGCACGACGCCGGCGCCTACGGCGTGCAGATGAGCTCGAACTACAACTCGATCGGCCGCGCGCCGCAGGTGTGGATCGAAGACGGCCGCGCATATCTGGCAGCCCGTCGCGAAACGCTCGACGACATCGTGCGCACCGAGTGCTTCGAGCCGCTGTGATTCGCGGATGGCGTCGCCTGTCGCTTGCGCCGCGTAGCCGCGCGCTTCCGCGTCCTACGGTGCGTGGGCCCGGAGGGCCGCGCTCCCGCGCGGCCGTACCAGCGTGCTTTACCCTGGGGCGAAATCGCCGTGCAGCGCGCTGCGACGGCGCCGCGGAAGCGGCGCCCTCCGAACGACAGTCGCCGCTGAATCGCTAGCGCACACCGGACGCGCGCCGCCATGACGGAACCAGTCCAACCCGCGGTGTTGACTCCGTACGTTCCGCCCGAGCAGCATCCGCCGGAGTTCACGGTTCGCGCCGTCGTGCTGGGGACGGTCCTGTCGGTGGCGTTCGGCATGGTGAATGCCTATCTCGGCCTCAAGGTAGGGCTCACCACCTCCGCGTCGATTCCCGCCGCCGTCTTGTCGATGGCGGTGCTGCGCGGAATTCTGGGGCGCGGCACGATTCTCGAGAACAACGTCGTACAGACCATCGCATCGGCAGGCGATTCGCTGGCCGCCGGTGTCGTCTTCACGGTGCCCGCGCTCATCTTCCTGGGCTTCGATCCGAGCGGCTTCCGCATCTTCCTCATCGCCGCCACGGCCGGCCTGCTGGGGATCTTGATGATGATCCCGATGCGCCACGAGCTGACCGTCGCCGAGCACCAGCGCCTGCCGTTTCCGGAGGGCACCGCCTGCGCGACGGTGTTGATCGCCGGCGACCGCGGCCGCGCCGCGGCGCGGCCGGTGTTCGTCGGTATCGGCCTCGGCGCGCTCTACCAGTTGGCGGTACGCGGCTTGCGGTTGTGGGGCGAGACCGTCTTCGCGAGCTTTACGGCGCTGCACAAGCTGTCGATCGGTGCCGAGCTGAGCCCGCTATTCCTCGGGGTTGGCTATCTGATCGGCGCGCGCATCGCCGCGGTCATGTTGGCCGGTGGTCTGCTCGGGTGGGTGGTGCTGATTCCCGCCTTCGATCTCCTGGCCGGCTCGCGCGCCGGCTCGGCGCTCGGTCTGCCGGTCGATCTCGCGGGAGGGGACGCCTGGCAGATCTGGCGCGGTTACGTGCGCTTCGTCGGCGCTGGCGCGGTCGCCTGCGGCGGCGTGTGGTCGATGGTGCGCGCCACGCCGGTGATGTGGCGTGCCGTCACGTCGCTGAGCGGCACGCTGCGCGGCGAGCGCACCCGAGTGTTGCCGCGCACCGAGGTCGACCTCTCGCCGGTCACGGTGGTGGCCGGCACCGGCGCGCTCGGCTTGGCCATGTGGCTGCTGCCGTCGTTCGAGATGCGCCTGCCTGAGGTTATGATGGCGCTCGTCTTCAGTTACGTCTTCGTCGTCGTCTCGGCGCGCATCGTTGGGCTGGTCGGCACCACATCGCAGCCGGTGTCCGGCATGACGATCACCGCCCTGCTCGGCACTGCGTTCGTGCTCAGCGCGCTCGGCTACGACGGTCGCAGCGGGATGGCGGCAACGCTGGCGGTAGCGGCGATCGTCTGCACCGCCATCGCGCTCGCGGGTGACGCCAGCCAGGACCTCAAATGCGGTGCGCTGGTCGGCGCGACGCCGCGCGCTCTCCAGCTCGGCCAGATGATCGGCGTGCTGGCCGCCGCGGTGCGCGCCGGGTGGGTGCTGTTTCTCCTCCATCAGGCGTACACGATCGGCTCGCAGATGTTGCCGGCGCCGCAGGCCAGGCTCATGGCGACGTTGGCGGAGGGGGTGATGCACGGACAACTGCCGTGGGCGTTGCTCGGCCTCGGCGCCGTGCTGGCTGCAGTCGTCGAGCTGGCCGGCATCGCCAGCCTGCCGTTTGCGATCGGTCTCTATCTGCCGATGACCACCACCGCTTCGCTCATCTTCGGCGGCCTGATCGCCGAGTGGCGGCGCGGCCCGGCACGCGAAGACGACCCCGCCACGCTGTTTGCCTCCGGGCTCATCGCCGGCGATGCGCTGCTCGGCATCGCCTTCGCCGGGGTCGTGGTGGCCGGCTTCGACGGCGCGCTGGCACTGCGCGCCCCGGGCGATGGCTGGGTCGACGCGCTGCTGACCATCATTCCCTTCGCCGCACTCTGTGCGGCGCTGGCCGGCTACGTGCGCCGCAGCAGAGTCGCGTCATGAGCCACCACACGCCGCGATTGATGCGCAGGTGTACCACTGCGCCGAGTCCGCGGCGTTTTGCCTTCCCGCAATCGGGCTGCTAGCGAGCGGGCGTCGTTTCGCAATGCGTCCAGCAGCCGCAACCGATTGGGGATTCGCGAACCCGCTCGAGGACATGGGCGGGGAGATCGCCATCGTCGGCATCGGCGACGCCGACTACAGCAAGGCGTCCGGCCGCACGACGCACGAGATCGCCGCGCAGGCCACCGAACGCGCGCTCGACGATGCGGGGCTCACGGCGGCGGACATCGATGGACTGATGTACGTGCCGTACTCCGGCGATCAGTTCGACGCGGCGGCGTTCCACGCGCACTTCGGCACCAAGCGCGATCTCTGGGTCTCGCAGAAGGGCGGCGGCATGGTGTGGGCCGCGTCGGCGCCGTACGACGCGGCGCTCGCGATCCGTTCGGGGCAGGCCACCTACATCCTCAACACCTTCTCGGTCGCGTGGGCGACGCAGCGCCCGCAAATGGTCGGCGGCCCTGGCCAGGTGCACGCCGAAGACCTCTACAAGCAGAACCTCGAGGTCCCCTTCGGCTGGTTTCCGCAACCGGTCTACTTCGCCAACATCGCGCGCCGCCACATGCACGAGTTCGGCACCACGTCCGAACAGCTCGGCGCCATCGCCGTCGCCTGCCGGCTCCACGCCCAGCTGACGCCCGACGCGGTGATGCGCAACAAGCCGCTCACCCTCGCCGACTATCTGCGCAGCCCGATGATCGCCGACCCGTTTCGCAAGGAAGACTGTTGCCTGATCTCCGACGGCGGGGCCGCCTACATCATGACCTCGCTGGAGCGCGCGCGCGATTTGCGCCAGCCGATCATCGCCGTCCTCGGCGTCGGCCTCGGCACCTCGCGCACCGGCGTCTACTGGTCGCAGCAGGCGGCCTTCAC